>Ga0209405_1000031_pt1 | contig 116662 bp, 100 predicted proteins | sample COGITO_mtgs_1105_6_FD_184803 | JGI IMG/M metagenome (GOLD analysis project Ga0209405, IMG submission 184803) | Pelagic marine microbial communities from North Sea - COGITO_mtgs_110516 (SPAdes) (version 2) | ecosystem: Environmental > Aquatic > Marine > Epipelagic ...
GTTGATGATGTTTTCATAAATGCAGCCGTTAAAAACGGAAGTTTAAAAGTCAATACCGCTGCATCAAGAGAAAACTTATCGGTAGTGTTCACTGCATTACACGGAACTTCTATAACTGCTGTTCCAGAAACATTGAAGCGAGCGGGCTATACCAATGTGCATCTTGTAGAAGAACAATCGGTTCCTGATGGTGATTTTCCAACGGTAAAATCTCCAAACCCTGAAGAACCTGAAGCCTTGAAAATGGCATTAGAATTGGCGGAAAATGTTGGAGCTGATATCGTAATTGGAACCGATCCTGATTGTGACCGTTTAGGAATTGCTGTACGTGATTATGACAACAATATGGTGATGCTAAATGGCAATCAAACCATGATTATGATGACAAAATTTTTGTTGGATTTATGGGACAATAGCGGATCCATTAACGGCAACCAATTTGTTGGATCTACAATAGTATCTTCTCCAATGATTATCAAACTTGTTGAAGCTTACAACGTTGAATGTAAAATTGGGCTCACTGGATTTAAGTGGATTGCTAAAATGATAAAGGATTTTCCTGGTATGGATTTCATTGGTGGTGGTGAAGAAAGTTTTGGGTTTATGGTTGGCGATTTTGTACGCGATAAGGATGCCGTTACCTCTACCCTATTAGCCTGTGAAATCGCTGCGTATACAAAAACAAATGACAGTTCATTTTTTAAAGAATTAGTCAATACTTACATAGAGCACGGTTTTTATAAAGAACGTTTAATTTCCATTACCAAAAAGGGAATTGAAGGCAGCGAAGAAATTAAAAACATCATGGAATCAGCTCGAAAAAATCCTGTAACACTAATTAACGGCTCTAAAGTAGTTACTGTTGAAGACTTCAAACTTTCTGTGTGTAAAAACTTAATTTCAAACACTACAGAAGCCATTTCAATACCAAAAGCCGATGTGTTAATTTATACCACAGAAGATGGTAGTAAAGTAGCATTGCGCCCTAGTGGTACAGAACCAAAAATAAAGTTTTATATTAGTGTCAACGCCATTCTTGCAAGTTCAGCTGAATTTATCACAACCGAAACAGCGCTTGATGCTAAAATTGATGCCATAATAAAAGACATGAAATTGATCTAATGAAAAAGATAATAAACCAATTATATCCTTTTATAATAAAGTTTAAAAAACACGTTTTTTTAAATATCTTTTTCAACACCTTATATGCGCTATTTACAGCACTTGCCTTTGTGTCTTTGATTCCAATGCTTAATGTATTGTTTGATAAAACCGCAAAAGTGACGACTACACCCGTGTATACTGGTATTATGGGCTTGAAAGAATATGCAGAAAATTTACTGTATTTTAAAGTTGGGGGATTTTTAGAAAGCGGTAATGCACAAATGGCGTTATTAATCACCATATCAATTGTCATTTCAACATTTTTATTGAAAAATATATTTGGTTATTTCGCACTACAACATGTGATGTACTTAAGAAATGGAGTGCTTACAGATTTAAGAAAAGACATGTATGATAAAATAATTAATTTGCCTTTAGGTTTCTACTCAAAACGACAAAAAGGAGATGTTATGGCTCGTGTTTTAGGCGATATCAATGAAATGCAAAACTCATTTTTTATTGTTCTAGAATTGATTGTTAGAGAGCCTTTAACTATTGTCTTTTCATTATCGCTCATGTTTACTTTTAGCTGGAAATTAACACTATTTGTAGTGTTGTTTATCCCGTTAGCTGGTTTATTGATTTCTAGAATAGGAAAAACCTTAAAAAGTCAATCATTTGAAGCCCAACAAGAGTCTGGGAAGTTAATTTCAACCGTAGAAGAAACACTTACTGGTTTGAAAATAGTTAAAAGTTACAATGCTGAATCTTTATTTAAAACCAAATTCAACAACTTTGCCGATAAAATCCTAAAATTATCCAACAGTATTGGCATTAAAAATAATTTAGCTGGCCCTTTAAGTGAAGTGCTTGGAATCGTCACAATAGCTGTGTTATTATGGTATGGTGGTAAATTAGTTTTAATTGATAAAATCATAGAAGGCACCAGTTTTATTTCATTCATGGGCTTAGCCTATTCAATTCTTACTCCGGCTAAGGCAATTAGTAAAGCTTCTTATAGAGTTAAAAATGGTATGGCTGCTGCAGATCGTGTATTTGAAATACTCCACCATGAGAATCAAATGGTAGATGCGCCAAATTCAAAAGAAATAGACACATTTACAGATAAAATTGATATAGAAAATATCTCATTCAAGTATAATGATGATTTGGTTTTGAAAAACTTTTCTGTTTCAGTACCTAGAGGAAAAACAATTGCTTTAGTGGGGCAATCTGGAAGTGGAAAATCGACTATTGCTAACTTACTGACTCGTTTTTATGATGTCAATGAGGGATGTATAAAAATTGATGACAAAGACATAAAAACGTTAACCAAAAAATCCTTACGTAGTTTGATGGGACTGGTTACACAAGATTCTATTTTATTTAATGATACCATCAAAAATAATGTGCGCTTAGGGAAAGAGGATGCAACTGATGAAGAAATTTTAAACGCTTTAGAGATTGCCAATGCATGGGAATTTGTAAAAGACTTACCCGAAGGCATTGACACCAATGTTGGTGATGCAGGAAATAATTTTTCTGGAGGTCAAAAACAACGATTGAGCATTGCTAGAGCCGTATTAAAAAACCCCCCGATCATGATTTTAGACGAAGCGACTTCAGCATTGGATACTGAAAGTGAACGTTTGGTACAAGTAGCTTTAGAAAATATGATGAAAAACCGAACGTCTATTGTGATTGCGCATCGCCTTTCTACCATTCAAAATGCCGACGAAATCATCGTGATGAACAAAGGTGAAATTGCAGAACATGGAAAGCATCAGGAGTTGTTAGACCTCAAAGGGATTTACAGCAATCTTGTGGCAATGCAATCTTTTCAGTAAGATTCATAAATATTAAACATATCCTTTTGGAGCCTATTTCCTAAAACTTAGTTTGGACAATCGCTCTTTACCTGCAGCATACGCTGTACTATCATTTAAAAATCGTAGCGTATAAAACCCTTCATCACTTAGGTGTTTCCAAGATGCTCCAGCATCATTACTATAGTCGATCCCTTCAAAGCCAATGGCAACTAAGCCTTTGGATTCACTATTTGGCACATATTGAACACAGCTACGGTAGCCTGGGTTTTGATTCTGTGCGACTACTTCCCATGTTTTTCCGCCATCTTCGGTACGCATTTTATTGGAATATTGGTTTTGTGGTGTTGTATAATCACCTCCAATGGCAAAGCCATTTAATGCATCATAAAAATCAATAGAGAATACCCCAGTCGTTTCAAGACCCTGAATGCTAGGGGTTTCAAAAACAGTCCAAGAAATTCCTTTGTCTGAAGAATATAATATTCGACTCGAAAATCCTCCAGTTGCTACCCATGTATGATCGCCCACAATGGCGATATTAGTATCACTAGCTGCAAAAGCCGCTTCGCCTTTAACCGCTGAAGGTAATAATTCGCATGCTATTTTATTCCAAGTTTGTCCAGCGTCTCTAGTCATTATAATACTCATGCATCCATCTGTTGGATCTCCAATAGCAATACCGTCATTAGAGTTCCAAAAATGGAGCGCATCATAAAACACTGCGGGATGGGTTTCTTTGTATACCAGTTTCTTCTCTTTAAACAGAAGCGCAGGACTTCCAATACTTAATGTAAAGTAAACAGTTTCCACAAGTGCCGAAGCCCGAAAATTGAGGGTGTCTTTTGAAACTCTATCTTTTAAAATCGTATTAGTGCGTAAATCAATGGAATATCTATCTCCAATAGAAGATACCGCCATAAGTTTATTATCATTAAGCTCTATAGCCCTTATATTTAAAAGAGAATCCTCTAAAAGTGTATCTATACTCACCGTACTAAAAGAATCTGTGGTTAATTTCTGAGATTGCTTACAGCTCAAAAAAAGAAGTATACTTACGAATAAAATTATCAAATATTTAATGCTCATTTTTTTGAAAGATTGATGAAATTTCAATATACATATTATCTGTTATAATTTGCATTTTTAAACGTAACTTTGCAGCCTTAACTAATTTACTTATGCGTTTACACAGAAACTTATGTTTTGCGGTCATTGATGGACTTTTACTCATCTTTAATGAAGGCGAATATGCTGATAAAGTCATTCAAAAATTATTGAAACGTGACAAACGTTGGGGCAGTCGCGACCGTGGTTTTGTCGCTGAAACTACCTATGACATTGTACGATGGAAACGTTTATACGCCGAAATTGCACAAATCAAGGAGCCATTTAGCAGAGACGATGCTTGGCGATTGTTTGCGGTATGGGCTACACTAAAAGGCATAAAATTACCGGATTGGAAATATTTTGAAGGCACACCTTCTCGTAAAATAAAAGGACGCTTTGATGAGCTTTCGAAAGATCGAAAATTTCGCGAATCTGTTCCAGATTGGATTGATGAATTAGGCGTCAAAGAATTAGGAGAAGCCAAATGGACCAAGGAGTTGGCCATGCAAAACAAACAAGCTAATGTTATTTTAAGAGTAAACACATTAAAAACATCAAAAGCGGATTTAAAATTAAAATTAGAATCTGAAAACATTGAAACTCTAGAAATTGAAGGCTATCCTTACGCTTTACAATTAAAAGAACGCGCCAATGTATTTACTACAGAAGCGTTTAAAGATGGATGGTTCGAGGTTCAAGATGCGTCGTCACAACTTGTGGCGGACTTTTTAGACGTTAAACCCGGCATGAAAGTCGTAGACTGTTGTGCAGGAGCCGGTGGAAAAACCTTACATCTTTCTGCCTTAATGGAAAATAAAGGGTCTGTTATAGCCATGGATATTTACGAAAGTAAATTGAAAAAACTCAAAATTAGAGCCCGTCGAGATGGTGCCCATAATATTGAAATGAAAGTGATTGATTCTACTAAACCCATCAAAAAATTACATGAAAAAGCAGATCGCTTATTGATCGATGCGCCTTGTTCTGGATTGGGGGTATTGCGACGAAATCCTGATTCAAAATGGAAACTAGAACCTGAGTTTATAGACCGTATTCGTAAAACTCAGCAAGAGGTTTTACAACAGTATTCAAAAATGGTCAAACCAAATGGTAAGATGGTTTACGCGACCTGTTCTGTGTTACCCTCTGAAAATGAGACTCAAATTAAAACCTTTTTAAAGTCTGAAGCGGGTGCTGATTTTTCGTTTATAAAAGACAGGAAAATACTTGCACATGAAACTGGGTTTGACGGATTTTACATGGCGTTACTAGAGAAAAAATAACCAATTACTTTTAATTTTAAGATATTATTTTATGAAGCATATATACATTCTGGCTGTACTAGTTTCAAGCCTTTCTTTCGGACAAATTCCAACAAATTATTATGATTCCGCAGAGGGATTAACGGGGATGGCTTTAAAAACAAAATTAAAAACAATTGTTTCCAATGGACATCAAGCGCGATCGTATGGACAATTATACGACGGCAATGGCATAAATGGTTCCAATGGATATATTGATACCCACTCTGACAAGACTGTAAGTTCAGGGAAAAACTACGAAAGCGATGGGACTATTTTAGACATGTATTCTGAAAACCCTTCTGGAACAGATCCTTATAATTATAATCATGGGAGTAAAAAATGTGGAAATCAAAGCTCAGAAGGGGATTGCTACAATAGAGAGCATCTCATCCCACAGTCATCCTTTGGGAGTAGCTTTCCTATGCAAAGTGACATACATCACGTTATTCCGTCGGATGGGCGTGTAAATGGCTTTAGAGGGTCTTATCCATTTGGAAATGTAGCGTCTGCAAATTGGACGTCATTAAATGGTTCTCAAAGAGGCTCGAGTGCAATGACTGGTTATAATGGAACTGTGTTTGAACCCATAGACGAATTTAAAGGGGATATTGCGAGAGCCGTTTTGTATTTCGCCGTTCGCTATGAAGATACTATTGATGGCTACACCAGCTTTGCAATGTTTAACGGCACAAATAATCAGGTGTTTTATCCTTGGGCCATTGACGTTTTATTAGATTGGCATAATAATGTGGACCCTGTTGACCAACGTGAACGTGATCGAAATGTGGCGGCTTTTGCGTTTCAAAACAATGCAAATCCTTTTGTAGACCATCCAGAATATGCATCTATGATATGGGATTCTGTAACAGACAATGAAGCTCCTACGGCTGCAACAAATCTTGTCGCTTCCAACCCAAAAGGGAATTCTATTGATTTAAACTGGACGGCTGGAACAGATAATATTGCCGTCACCTCCTATGATATTTATAAGGATGGCATCAAAACTTCAAGTACATCAAACACAAGTTTTACAGTGACTGGATTAGCACCAAATACTGAATACTGTTTTACAGTCTATTCAAAAGATGGAAGCCAAAACACATCCCCTGTAAGTAATGAAAGTTGCGAAACAACTCTTGAAGGAAACTCATCAAGTAATGATCTTTTTATCTCAGAATATGTTGAAGGCAATAGCTATAACAAGGCGTTAGAGATTGCTAATTTCACAGGAAGTTCAATAAATCTTAGTAACTACTCCATTGCGAGAGACCGGGACGGTGTAGGGGTGTTTAACCAAGACTTACCGTTAACAGGAACCTTAGAAACTGGTAATGTACATGTAGTCGTAAATTCTCAAGCTTATCAGGAAACCTTAGACCGTTCAAATCAAATTTCTAATACAGATGCAATATCGTTTAACGGAAATGATCCTGTCGGATTATTTAAAAATGGGGTGCTCATAGATTATTTTGGAGAATTAGGTGGAGCATTTAATTTTAAAGACAAAACATATCGAAGGAAAGCGTTTGTAAAAGGACCAACCACTACTTTTAATTTAGCTGGTGAATGGGAAGAATATGAAACTAACAATATAGTTGATCTAGGAACGCATACCCTATCCGTTAGCATATATGAGGTGAACAAAACTAATTTTACGCTTTATCCAAATCCAGTGCAGTCAAACATTATTTATTTTAATACAAACAATCCTTCAAAGATTGAAGTTTACACAATCACTGGCAAATTAATTTTAAGTAAAAATTTAAAAAATGATGCTGAGTCGTTAGATGTTTCTGGTTTAAACCAAGGGCTATACCTCGTAAAAATGACAACTAATTTTGGCGTACAGGTGAAAAAATTAATCCGACAATAAATCGGTTTGCATTGGACATTAGAGTTCCTCAGAATAGATGTTTAAAACTGGTGAATAACTCCATAAATTAGAAGTTAAAATCGAATAAAAATTCTCTTAAAAATCATAAATTTGTAGGATCGAATAATATTCAAAATAAAACGAATGATTCATTTCTTTGGAACCCCTGATACAAAGGTGTTTGCAGTTCAAACCGTAAACGATTTAACTTCCGAAACCATCGCCAAATTACAATGGCTATTTGGTGACCAGCCCAAAATAGAACACACAACGCTCAATTCAATATATGTAGGGCCCAGAGCAGCAATGATTACGCCTTGGAGTACGAACGCCGTCGAGATTACTCAAAACATGGGAATTAAAGGGATTATTCGAATTGAAGAATTTAGTACAATTGAAAGTGATTTCTCAGATTTTGATCCTATGATTTCTGAAAAATTTGAGGGCTTACATCAACAGAGTTTTGATATTGATATCACTCCGGAGCCCATTTTAAACATTACAGATATTTCTGCTTATAACCAACAAGAAGGGTTATCGTTAAATGATGACGAAGTCGCCTATCTCAATCAAGTCAGTGAAAAAATTGGCCGTCCTCTCACCGATTCTGAAGTTTTTGGATTTTCGCAAGTCAATTCAGAACACTGTCGACATAAAATATTTAATGGCACTTTTATTATAGATGGTGAAGAAAAACCAACATCTCTATTTAAACTTATAAAAGAAACATCAAAACAACATCCAAATACTATTGTATCTGCATACAAAGACAATGTGGCTTTTATTAAAGGGCCTATTGTAGAACAGTTTGCTCCTAAAAGTGCTGATAAACCTGATTACTATACAACGGAAAATTTTGAATCTGTGATTTCTATTAAGGCAGAAACTCATAATTTTCCTACTACCGTTGAACCTTTTAATGGGGCTGCAACAGGGTCTGGAGGAGAAATTAGAGACCGTCTTGCTGGGGGAAAAGGGTCACTACCATTAGCAGGAACAGCAGTGTATATGACTTCCTACTCTCGGTTAAATGAAAATCGACCTTGGGAAGCTGGGTTTAAAGAACGTGACTGGTTGTACCAAACACCAATGGATATTTTAATTAAAGCCTCTAATGGCGCATCAGACTTTGGTAATAAATTTGGTCAGCCTCTAATTTGTGGTTCGGTACTCACTTTTGAACATCAAGAAGACGCCCAACGTTTAGGCTTTGATAAAGTTATTATGCAAGCCGGCGGAATTGGCTATGGAAAGGCCGATCAAGCGTTAAAAGATACTCCTGAAAAAAATGATAAAATTGTTATTTTAGGGGGTGAAAATTACCGTATTGGAATGGGTGGAGCTGCAGTATCATCAGCGGATACAGGAGCATTATCTAGCGGAATTGAACTAAATGCCGTTCAGCGTTCTAACCCTGAAATGCAAAAACGTGCTGCTAATGCCGTACGAGGTATGATTGAAAGTGAAGAAAACTTCATTGTATCAATTCACGATCATGGCGCTGGTGGACATCTTAACTGCTTGTCAGAATTAGTCGAAGATACTGGAGGTCATATCGATTTAGACCAACTTCCAGTGGGAGACCCTACCCTATCAAATAAAGAATTAATTGGTAACGAATCCCAGGAACGTATGGGGCTTGTCATCCCTGAAAAACATATTGATACCTTACAAAAAATAGCCGATAGAGAACGTTCTCCAATGTATACCGTTGGAAACGTGACTGGGGATCATCGTTTTGTATTTGAGTCAAAATCTACAGGTGCAAAACCTATGGATTTCAATTTAGAAGATATGTTTGGAAGTTCGCCTAAAACGATTCTAGAAGATCGAACTATTGTTAGAAACTACAAATCTGCGTCTTACGATAGCTCTTTATTTCAGTCTTATCTAGAAAATGTTTTGAAACTTGAATCCGTTGCTTGTAAAGATTGGTTAACGAATAAAGTGGACCGTTGTGTTGGTGGAAAAGTCGCCAAACAACAGTGTGTTGGATCGTTACAACTTCCCTTAAATAATATGGGGGTGATGGCCTTAGATTATTCTAGTGAGGAAGGAATTGCGACTTCAATTGGACACGCACCTGTTGCAGCCCTTATAGATCCTAAAGCTGGAAGTCGAGCCGCTATTACAGAAGCACTTACCAACATTGTTTGGGCCCCTTTAAAAGAGGGTTTACAGAGTATTTCATTATCTGCTAACTGGATGTGGCCTTGTAAAAACGAAGGTGAAGATGCGCGTTTATACAGTGCGGTTGAAGCGATTTCTGAATTTGCAATTGCCCTCGGAGTCAATGTGCCAACTGGAAAAGATTCGCTTTCAATGAAGCAAAAATATCCTGAAGGTGATGTGGTATCTCCAGGAACAGTTATTATAACGGCTGCAGGAAATTGCAATGCGATCTCAAAGGTTGTTGAACCGGCATTTAAACTCAATGCAGGTCCTATTTATTACATCAATATATCTCAAGATGATTTTAAATTAGGAGGTAGTGCATTTGGACAAATTTTAAACACTATAGGAAACGATGCACCTGATGTGCAAAGTGCTTCGTATGTGAAGACCGTTTTTAATACGCTTCAGGAATTGATTAAAAACAATTCAATTGTAGCGGGGCATGATGTCGCTTCTGGCGGATTGATTACTACACTACTAGAGCTGTGTTTTTCGAATTCTAACATTGGCGCCGATTTGAATTTCAATGCGCTTAAAGAAGCGAACAGTATTAAGCTGTTATTTTCTGAAAATTCAGGAATTGTGTTTCAGGCTACTGATACTTCAATTGAAGCGGAGCTTTCTAAAGCCGGTATTGAATTTCATAACATTGGAACGGTTACAAATAAAGCAACTTTAAACATTACAAATGCAGCGGATACATTAGCACTAAATGTAAGTGACTTGAGAGATGTGTGGTATGAAACTTCATTTTTACTCGATCAAAAACAAACTGCCAATGGATTGGCAAAAGAACGATTTGACAATTATAAAAACCAACCGCTTAAATATACATTCCCTCAGCAATTCACTGGAAAATTACCTAAACTAAACTTAGAAAACAGACCAAAAGCTGCCATTATTAGAGAGAAAGGGAGTAATTCTGAACGTGAAATGGCGAATGCTATGTATTTAGCTGGCTTTGATGTTAAGGATGTTCATATGACGGATTTAATTTCAGGGCGTGAAACTTTGGAAGACATTCAATTTATTGGTGCCGTTGGTGGCTTTAGTAATAGTGATGTGTTGGGCTCTGCAAAAGGATGGGCTGGCGCATTTAAATATAATGAGAAGGCCAAAACAGCGCTTAAGAATTTCTTTGACCGTCCAGATACGTTATCTGTTGGGATCTGTAATGGGTGTCAACTTTGGATGGAATTAGATCTTATTAATCCCGATCATGAAAAGCATGGTAAATTAACTTACAATGATTCTCAGAAACACGAAAGTGCCTTTACATCGGTAACCATTCAGAAGAACAATTCGGTGATGTTGTCGTCTCTTGAAGGCAGTACTTTAGGCGTTTGGATTTCGCATGGCGAAGGGAAGTTTACACTGCCTTATGAAGAATCTAAATACAACATTGTCGGTAAATATGCCTATGATACTTACCCTCATAATCCAAATGGGTCCGATTTTAATACTGCAATGCTATGTGATCTTACGGGAAGACATCTTGTAACAATGCCACATATTGAGCGGTCTACATTCCAATGGAATTGGGCAAATTACCCTGAAAATAGATCGGATGAAGTGTCGCCATGGTTAGAGGCTTTTGTGAATGCAAGACTGTGGTTGGAGGCGTTGAAATAATGTAAAATTATTTTTAAAGATTCGAATTTGATACTCTTTTAAAAATTAGTACTTTGCATCTTCACAATCTTATTACAATTCGATGAAACCAATTACTCGACTTTTTGACTTTGCATATTATCAATTAGAAACTCACAACTTAGACGCCGCTTTGGTTTCTAAAAAAAATGGCGAATGGATAAAGACGTCTTCAAAAGAATACATAGATAAAGCCAATGCGCTTAGTAGGGCCTTGCTTAAAATGGGCGTTCAAAAAGACGATAAAATTGCGGTCATTTCTACGACTAACCGTACAGAATGGTGTATTGTAGATGTTGGTGTGCTTCAAGTAGGCGCTCAAAATATCCCTATTTATCCCACAATTTCTTCTGATGATTATGAATATGTTTTAAATCATAGTGAAGCCGTATATTGTTTTGTGTCGGATCAAGAGGTTTACGATAAAGTCTTAAAAGTAAAAGATAACACAAAGCTTAAGAATGTATTTAGTTTTGATGACATTGAAGGTTGTGAGAATTACACAAAACTTTTAGAACTCGGAGCTGATGAAAGTACACAACCCGATGTTGAAACGCGTAAATCAGAGGTCGATCCTTCTGACTTAGCCACCATTATTTACACTTCTGGTACCACTGGAAAACCTAAAGGGGTCATGCTATCTCATTCCAATGTGGTCAAAAATATTTTGGCAAGTATGCCACGACTTCCACTCATGGAGGGCACAACTAGAGTACTCAGCTTTTTGCCGTTGTGTCATATTTTTGAACGGGTCTTGATTTATATTTATCAACATGCTGGAGTAGGAATTTATTTTGCAGAAGGCATCGATAAAATTGGTGAAAACGCACAAGAAATTAAGCCGAACCTGATGAGTGTGGTTCCACGCTTGTTAGAAAAAGTATTTAATAAAATAAACGCTAAAGGCAGCGAGTTAACAGGCATCAAAAGAGCCTTGTTTTTCTGGGCTATCAAATTAGGCGAACAGTACGAACCTTATAAAGCTAATGGGTTTTGGTATGAGTTTAAACTTAAAATTGCACGTAAATTAATTTTTAGTAAATGGAAAGCTGCGTTTGGAGGTGAACTTCACACGATGGTTTCGGGAAGTGCTGCTCTTCACCCCCGTTTATCGCGTATCTTCTGTGCGTCTGGAATGATGATTATGGAAGGTTACGGCCTTACAGAAACGTCTCCGGTGGTGTCTGTAGGAATGCATGCTAACCATCATTTTAAAATTGGAACGGTTGGAAAAGCCATTTCTAATGTAGAAGTGAAAATTGCTGAGGATGGCGAAATTTTAATTAAAGGCCCTAACGTGATGGAAGGGTATTTTAAAGATCCTGAAAAAACAGCAGAAGTGATGAGTGACGATTATTTCCATACTGGAGATAAAGGTGAAATTGATGCGGATGGATTTATTAAAATCACAGGCCGTAAAAAGGAAATGTTTAAAACCTCGGGAGGGAAATATATTATTCCAACCCTCATTGAGAATGATCTGAAAGAATCTAATTTTATTGAACAAGTGATGGTGATTGGTGAAAACCAAAAAATGCCAGCAGCTTTGATTCAATTGGATTTTGAGTTTATCAAAGAGTGGATCGAACGCAAAAAATTAGATATTGAGAAAACTCCAGAAGCCATTTGTGCTTCAGAGCTTATCATCAACCGCATACAGAAAGAAGTGGACAAATCTAACCAGGGCTTTGGGAAATGGGAACAGATCAAACGGTTTGAGCTTACTCCAGAGGTGTGGTGTATTGAAGGCGGACACCTTACGCCTACTATGAAAATGAAACGTAGTGTCATTTTTGAGCTCTATAAAGAGTTGGCAGCTAAAATATATACAGACGCTTAAACGCTTATAGTTGAGGCCATTGGCTTATAATACAAATATGTTAAAATCACCATTGTCTTTGGATAGCGGTGATTTTTTTTATACGTTTACAATTGATTTTGACCCCAAATCTAGATCTTCATAAGCAGCTTGACCGAAGTTTTAGATATTATTTTATTGAATACCATATTGGAAAGGTTCCGATATGCATCCTTTTTGGGAATTTTCGAGATACGGTTCTTTGAAAAAATATTTTGCAAATACAAAAAGTGACATAATAGCTATATTTAAGAGTTAAGGTTATGTTTTATAGTGTTTTAACTTTAATGTAAATTGAAAATATATAGACGAAATAAACGCAACAGCGCAGATATACAGTAGTAGGCATTAATTGAAAATAGAAAACAAAAAAATGATTAGAGAATATTTTGGAGTTGGAATAAGAGTTCCAAGTGACCCACCTACTTCATCTGAAATCTCTTTACCAATTGGAAATGAAATAATACTTGTGAAACAATAAAAAACTAAACTATTATGAGAAGAAAAATAATTTTACTTCTAGTATGCATACTAAGTAGTTGTTCTAACAATGATAATTCGAAATCTAATACTCAAAATGATTTAAATGAATCAATTAATATGGTTTCTGAATCTAACAAATGGTATATAAATGGAAGTCTAGAAGAACTGGACGAGGCCGATGGAATATCAAAAGAGATTAGAAGAAAGTTAATATATTATTTTGAAGGAGACACTCTTATTAATGGTTTTCAATTCAAAAAAATGTACAATAAACAGTTAGATTCTATATATCACCAGTCGATTTCTGGAGGTATCCAACAGTTTAACTCGACTTTTAGTAGCATAAATTATGTTGCAGCAATGAGACAGAATTCTGATTTAGTTATTTACATTTCTCCAAATCAAAGTACTGAAGAAGTATATGCAGATTTTAATATTAATCTTGGAGATATATTAAATTATAAATGGAATACATACAACGCAACTGTAACGGAAATAGATTCTATCAAAATAGGGACTAATTACTTAACCAAATACAAATTAAGCAATGATCAATATTTTTATGAAGGAATTGGTTCTTCATATGGGTTATTTAATACTTGGCAAACTAATGCTAGGATAGGAGGCTTTTTAAGTTGTTTCAGCTTAGATTATGATAAAATTGGAATTGATGAAGGTTTCTATTCTCTCTATTCTTCTGCAACTACAAATTTTTGTCCAGAATTTTAAACGTGATATAACATCGTGTAAAGTAAATTACTAGTTATCGCTTACTTACTTAAATCCTCAATAGCGCGGGCTTGTAGTCCGTGTACTCAACTTCAGACTTAGTATTATTCCAACACTCCGAACAATTCCTGTTCCTGCTTAAAAAATCATACTCTAAACCACTAATACTATGCACGCATAACTTTTTTACTTTTTACTATGCGTGCATAATAAATTTTCATATATTTGAAACAAGATATTTAATAACGCATGAAAGAAAAGACTATAGATTATGTTTTGAGAACCACTTGGTTAGCGGTTCAAAAAATGTATAATGAAGAGGCATCAGAGTATGGCATCACCATGGCAACAGGATTTACACTTTTAAGTGTTGATCCCCAAAATGGAACGCCTTCAACATCATTAGGACCAAAAATGGGCATGGAAGCGACCAGTTTATCAAGGATTTTAAAAACCTTGGAAAATTTGAGTTTAATAGAGCGTCTACCCAACCCCAATGATGGTCGTGGTGTGCTTATCCACCTCACAGAACAAGGCTTGAAAAACAGAGAAGAAGTAAAACAAAATGTTTTAAAATTTAATAGTGTTATAAAAACTGAAATTTCAGAAGAAAAACTAAACCATTTTTATGAAGTTTCAGATTGTATCATGAACCTCATATCAAATAAAAAAATATTCTAATCACCCTATATACATTGAGATGAAAACACGAAGAATTAAAAAAATCGCCATTATTGGGTCTGGAATCATGGGCAGCGGAATTGCTTGTCATTTTGCCAATATTGGAGTCGATGTATTGCTTTTGGACATTGTGCCAAGAGAACTCAACGACAAAGAAAAAGCAAAAGGCTTAACGCTAGAAGACAAGATCGTTAGAAACCGATTGGTTAACGATGCATTAAAGGCTTCTTTAAAATCAAAGCCCTCTCCTATTTACCATCAAAAATTTGCGAGCCGCATTACAACTGGAAATTTGGAAGATGATATCGCAAAAATAGCTGATGTTGATTGGATTATGGAGGTCGTTGTGGAGCGTTTAGACATCAAAAAAATGGTGTTTGAAAACTTAGAAAAATACCGCACTCCAGGAACACTTATAACGTCTAATACATCTGGAATTCCTATAAAATTTATGAGTGAAGGCCGCAGTGAAGAGTTCCAAAAACACTTCTGTGGTACGCACTTTTTTAACCCTGCGCGCTATCTAAAATTATTTGAAATTATTCCAGGGCCACAAACGGACCCTGAAGTTCTCGAATTCTTAAATGGATATGGTGAACAGTTTTTGGGAAAAACGTCTGTAATTGCTAAAGACACGCCAGCGTTTATTGGAAATAGAGTGGGGATTTTTAGCATACAAAGCTTATTTCACGCAGTTAAAGATTTAGATTTAACAATTGAAGAAGTCGATAAATTGTCTGGACCAGTTATTGGTCGTCCAAAATCGGCAACCTTTAGAACGGTCGATGTTGTAGGCTTAGATACCTTGGTGCATGTGGCAAACGGGATTCGAGAAAACTGCTCTAAAGATGAGCGTTTAGAATTGTTTGAATTACCCGATTTTATCACTAGCATGATGGAAAATAATTGGCTAGGTAGTAAAACTGGACAAGGGTTTTATAAAAAATCTGTTTCTGCAGATGGCAAAAAAGAGATTTTAAGTCTAGACTTAAACACTCTAGACTACCGTTCTGCAAAACGTGCAAAATTTGCCACCTTAGAACTCACAAAAACAATTGACAAAGTCGTAGATCGTTTTAAAGTCTTAATCGGTGGAAAAGATAAAGCCGGTGAGTTTTATCGTAAAAGTTTCACCGCCTTATTTGCTTATGTGTCTAACCGAATTCCCGAAATTACGGATGAGCTTTATAAGATTGATGATGCCATGAAAGCAGGCTTTGGATGGGAACACGGACCGTTTCAAATATGGGATGCTATTGGCGTTGAAAAAGGAATCGAATTAATGAAAGCCGAAGGCTTAGAACCCGCGGCTTGGGTCAATGCCATGTTGGCTTCAGGCTCTGATTCGTTTTATTCCGTTAAAGAGGGCGCCACTTATGCCTATGATATTCCAGCAAAAGCACAAACGAAAATTCCAGGTCAAGATAGTTTCATTATTCTAGATAACATTAGAAAAACAAATGAGGTGTTTAAAAACTCTGGCGTCGTTATTGAAGATATCGGCGATGGTATTCTTAATTTAGAATTCCAATCCAAAATGAATACGATTGGAGGTGATGTTTTGGCGGGATTAAATAAAGCTATTGATTTAGCTGAGAAAGATTTTGCAGGACTGGTTGTGGGTAACCAAGGAGCAAACTTTTCTGTTGGTGCTAATATTGGGATGATCTTTATGATGGCTGCAGAACAAGAATATGATGAGCTTAATATGGCGATTAAATATTTTCAAGACTCTATGATGCGCATGCGTTACTCTTCAATACCAACAATTTCTGCGCCTCACGGGATGGCGCTAGGAGGCGGTTGCGAATTGTCACTTCATGCAGATAAAGTAGTCGCCGCAGCTGAAACTTACATGGGACTTGTTGAGTTTGGTGTTGGTGTGATTCCTGGAGGTGGTGGCTCAAAAGAAATGGCGTTGAGAGCACAAGATGTTTTTCAAAAAGGAGATGTCCAATTAAATGTCTTACAAGAGCATTTCTTAACCATTGGAATGGCCAAAGTGTCTACATCCGCTTATGAAGCATTTGACCTCAACCTTTTGCAAAAAGGAAAAGATGTGGTTGTCGTTAATAAAGACCGTCAAATAGCCGTTGCTAAAGAACATGCTAAATTAATGGCTAGTTCTGGTTACACTCAACCCATAAAAAGAACAGATGTAAAAGTATTGGGTAAACAAGCCTTAGGGATGTTTTTAGTCGGCACAGATTCCATGAAAGATAGCAACTACATTTCTGAACATGATATGAAAATCGCCAATAAATTGGCTTATGTTATGGCTGGTGGTGATTTATCTGAACCGACTTTGGTATCGGAACAGTACTTGCTGGATTTAGAACGAGAAGCTTTTTTAAGTTTATGTACAGAACGCAAAACTTTAGAACGCATACAGCATATGTTGAAAACAGGGAAACCACTAAGGAACTAAAATGATGAATAAAAATGACGTAAGATTAAATGACGTAAGACCACAAGACTGATCGAAAAGTCCCCCATCTTGAATCTATTTAATTCATAAATTAAAAAAAACAGATGTAATAATGGCCGCAAGACATAATTTTAGAAAATTAACTATTTGGAAAGACGGAATAGTTATAGTAAAAGAAACCTATGCTGTAACTAAGAATTTTCCAAAATCTGAAATTTATGCTTTGTCAAGTCAAATGCAACGTTCTTCAGTATCGATTCCTTCCAATATAGCTGAAGGAACAAGTAAAGGTACTGATAAACATTTTTCTCAATATTTAGAAACAGCATTAGGATCTGCTTTTGAATGGGAAACACAATTAATTATTTCTTTTGAAGTAGGTTATATTTCTCAAGATACTTTTAAACATTTAGAAACTAAAATTAAAATTTTTCAAGGTATGATTACACGTTTTATGGAAAATTTAAGCAAGTCTTAAGTCATACGTCAAATCATCATAAGTCAAAAACAAAAGATATGAATAAAACCGCATACATTGTAAAAGCATACAGAACAGCCGTTGGTAAAGCACCAAAAGGCGTATTTCGTTTTAAACGAACAGATGAATTAGCAGCAGAAACCATCAAACACATGATGAAAGAGCTGCCAGATTTAGATCCAAAACGTATTGACGATGTCATTGTTGGTAACGCTATGCCTGAAGGGTCTCAAGGATTAAATATGGCGCGTCTAATTTCATTAATGGGCTTAGATATTGTGGATGTCCCTGGAGTTACCGTCAACCGTTTTTGTTCGTCGGGAATAGAGACCATCGGGATGGCCACGGCTAAAATCCAAGCGGGTATGGCGGATTGTATTATTGCTGGTGGCGCAGAGAGCATGAGTAGTGTTCCAATGACTGGTTATAAACCTGAGCTTAATTATAATACCATTAAAGCGGGTCATGAAGATTATTATTGGGGTATGGGAAACACCGCTGAAGCGGTAGCTAATCAGTTTAAAGTTTCACGTGAAGACCAAGATGAATTTGCGTATAATTCTCATATGAAAGCGTTAAAAGCACAAGCAGAAAATCGTTTTCAAGATCAAATTGTTCCTATAGAAGTTGAAGAAAATTACATCGATAAAAATGGCAAAAAAGCAACTCGGTCCTATACAGTTACTAAAGATGAAGGTCCAAGAGCAGGCACAAGCAAGGAAGCGTTAGCAAAACTAAGAGCCGTATTTGCTGCAGGAGGTAGTGTCACCGCAGGGAATTCATCTCAAATGAGTGATGGTGCCGCGTTTGTTATGGTCATGAGTGAAGACATGGTCAAAGAATTAAACTTAGAACCAATTGCGCGATTAGTAAATTATGCTGCAGCTGGTGTTGAGCCTCGAATTATGGGAATCGGCCCTGTAAAAGCCATTCCAAAAGCCTTGAAACAAGCAGGGTTAAAGCAAGGCGATTTATCCTTAATTGAATTAAATGAAGCTTTTGCGTCGCAATCTTTGGCAGTAATCCGTGAATTGGATTTGAACCCAACACTTATCAATCCAAATGGCGGAGCAATTTCATTAGGCCACCCTCTTGGATGTACAGGAGCAAAACTATCGGTCCAGTTATTTGATGAAATGCGTAAGCAAAACATGCAGGGGAAATATGGTGCCGTAACAATGTGTGTAGGAACAGGACAAGGCGCCTGTGGGATTTTTGAGTTTCTTAAATAGATAATAGAGTAGAGATAATAGACTAATGTGTGCTAAGCAAAAACATACTTATAAGAATTTAAAAATTTGGAAACTCGGATTAGAGATTACAAATGATATTTCAGATATTTTATTGGAATTTCCAAAATATGAAAGATTCGATTTAAGTTCTCAAATTAGTAGATGTTCAGTTTCAATGCCAAGTAATATTGCAGAAGGTTTTGCAAGAACAGATAAATCTTTTAGGCACTTTCTGGATATCTCTTTAGGGTCTTCTTTTGAATTGGGGACACAGCTTTTAGTAGCAAAACATAGAAATTATAAAAAACGATAAAAATTAAAATCATTAGAAGAAAAAATAGAGGAATTCCAAAGAATGACAATGGGGTTTCAAAATAGTCTCGATTAAAGTCTATCCTCTCTTTTCTATCTTCTTTTAATCTAAATTAAAAAATGGAAACAAACGACAAACAACTTTTAAGAGGAGGACAATTCCTAGTTAAAGAAACAAATTGCGAAGACGTATTTACACCTGAGGATTTTTCTGAAGAGCAAACAATGATGAAAGAAGCGGTGATGGAGTTTAATGACCGTGAAATCATACCTCACAAAACACGTTTTGAAGCTAAAGATTTTGCATTGACAGAGGATTGTATGCGTAAAGCAGGCGATCTTGGATTTTTAAGTGTTGCTGTTCCCGAAGCCTATGGCGGTATGGGAATGGGGTTTGTATCAACAGTACTAACGTGTGATTACATCTCAAGTGGTACAGGATCTTTTAGTACTGCTTTTGGCGCACATACAGGAATTGGAACGATGCCAATTACGTTATATGGTACGGATGAGCAGAAACAAAAATATGTTCCAAAATTAGCTTCTGGAGAATGGTTTGGCGCGTATTGCTTAACCGAGCCTGGTGCGGGATCAGATGCTAATTCTGGCAAAACAACTGCTGAGTTATCGGCAGATGGAAAGACCTACAAAATCAATGGTCAAAAAATGTGGATCTCAAATGCAGGATTTTGTAGTGTGATGATCGTTTTTGCACGTATTGAAAAAGATAAAAATATTACAGGCTTTATTGTAGAATATAATGGCGATACTCCAAACGGCATCACTTTAGGAGAAGAAGAACATAAACTAGGTATTCGTGCCTCATCTACGCGTCAAGTATTTTTTAATGACACTGTTGTGCCTGTAGAGAATATGTTGGCCGGGCGTGAAGAAGGATTTAAAATCGCTATGAACTCACTTAATGTTGGACGTATAAAATTAGCAGCGGCTTGTTTAGATTCTCAAAGACGTATTTTAAACATTGCAGTAAATTATGCTAAGGAGCGTAAACAATTTAAAACACCTATTGCAGATTTTGGAGCTATTAAAGTAAAATTAGCTGAGATGGCTGCCAGCGCTTATGCTGGTGAATCTGCAACCTACAGAGCTGCAAAAGATATTGAAGATCGTATCGCGTTGCGTGAAGCTGCAGGAAATACACATCAAGAAGCAGAACTGAAAGGCGTTGAAGAATATGCTATTGAATGTTCGATTTTAAAAGTGGCGGTTTCAGAGGATGTGCAAAATTGTGCGGATGAAGGGATTCAAATTTTTGGCGGTATGGGATTCTCTGAGGAGACGCCTATGGAATCTGCTTGGAGAGATGCTAGAATTGCGCGGATTTACGAAGGTACTAACGAAATAAATAGGATGCTTTCTGTGGGAATGTTAGTCAAAAAAGCCATGAAAGGCCATGTGGATTTGTTAGGGCCAGCTTCAAAAGTTCAAGAAGAACTTATGGGAATACCCTCTTTTGAAACTCCTGATTATTCTGAATTATTTTCAGAAGAAAAAGAAATGATTAAGAAGTTAAAAAAGACGTTTTTAATGGTTGCTGGTGGGGCAGTTCAAAAATATGGTCCTCAACTCGAAGAGCATCAACAATTATTAATTGCAGCTGCAGATATCTTAATTGAAATTTATATGGCAGAATCCGCAATTTTAAGAACTGAAAAAAATGTAAAACGAACGAGTAAAAAAGAGCAATCTGCACAAATTGCAATGGCAAAATTATATTTATATCACGCTGTTGATATTGTAGAAGAAAAAGGTAAAGAAAGTATTATTTCTTTTGCAGAAGGCGACGAACAACGCATGATGTTAATGGGACTTAAACGATTTACAAAATACACGAACTATCCTGATATCGTAGATTTACGTATTGAAATTGCTGAAAAAGTAAAAGAAGAAAACAGCTATTGTTTTTAAATACCTCAATATATATTTAGTTAGAAAAAACACCTCTATTAATTTTGAGGTGTTTTTTTTGCAAAAATCAGAGTCTTTGAGTCCTACATTTAAAAATTGTGTAACTTTAGAGAAAATTAAAATATAAAATATCCATATTTTAAACTTAAACCCTCTAGAAAATGATTAAATGGATGTAATATACTTGCACTGGGCCTGCCTATCGGCAGACAGGCGCCGTCGAAGTATGACCGCTAAAAAAAATAAACACAAACACATGAGAACCAAATCTTTATTACTTATTCCTATTTTACTACTAAGTATTTCAATTCAGAGTCAAATTTCACATTCTAATTCAAAACAATTTACACATCAAGACACGCTTAGAGGAAGTATTACGCCTGAACGCGCTTGGTGGGATTTGAACTATTATCATTTGGATATCTCTGTTGATCCAGAAACGAAATCCATTCAAGGAAAAAACACTATTCGTTATTCCGTACTTGAGCCCTATCAAACCCTACAAATTGATTTACAGGCACCTATGAAATTGACTAAAGCCGTTCAAGACGGGAAAGAGTTAACCGTTAGAAAAGACGGGAATGCGCACTTTATCACACTAAAAAAACTACAAACTGTTAGTGAAAAACAAGAGGAAATAGAAATTTCTTATGAAGGTCAACCCCGAGTAGCGGTCAGGGCGCCTTGGGATGGTGGTATTTCTTGGAAAAAAGACGCCAATGGAAATGATTTTATTGCGTCCTCATGTCAAGGGTTAGGCGCTAGTGTTTGGTGGCCAAACAAAGACCATATGTATGATGAAGTGGACAGTATGAAAATAAGTGTTAATGTTCCAAAACAATTGATGAATATTTCTAATGGTCGTTTAGAATCTATCGAAAAACAAGACAATGAAACTACGACTTACCATTGGGTGGTTACAAACCCCATAAATAATTATGGTGTGAATATTAATATTGGGGATTATGTGCATTTCTCAGAAGTGTATGAGGGCGAAAATGGACCTTTAGACATGGACTACTATGTTCTGAGAGACCACCTAGTAAAAGCTAAAGAACAATTTAAAGATGCACCAAAAATGATGAAAGCTTTTGAGCATTGGTTTGGCCCCTACCCTTTTTATGAGGATAGTTTCAAATTAGTAGAAGTCCCTTATTTAGGGATGGAACACCAGAGCTCTGTGACCTATGGCAATCAATTTAAACAAGGCTATCTCGGAAGAGATTTATCAAGAACTGGTTGGGGGTTAAAATTCGATTTTATTATTATTCATGAATCAGGTCATGAATGGTTTGCAAATAATATTACTTACAAAGACGCTGCCGATATGTGGATTCATGAAGGTTTTACGGCGTATTCAGAAAATATATTTTTGGATTATCATTACGGAACTGAAGCTTCGGCAGACTATGTGATTGGTACAAGAAGGAATATTCAAAATGACACCCCAATCATTGGTACCTATAATGTGAATTCGGAAGGGTCTTCGGACATGTATTACAAAGGCGCTAATATGCTACACACCCTACGTCAACTTATTAAGGACGATGAAAAATGGAGACAACTTTTAAGAGGATTGAATAAAACCTTTTACCACCAAACTGTCACAACAAAAGACATTGAAGACTATGTGAGTACATTTTCTGGTTTAAACTTAACAGCCTTTTTTAATCAATATCTTAGAGATATTCGAATTCCAACTTTAGAATATTCAATCCAGAAAAATAAATTGAGTTACCAGTGGACAAATGTGGTTGAGAGTTTTGAAATGCCTATTGAGATAGAAGTCAATGGTAAAACACAATGGCTGTACCCTACTACCGTTTTGCAAAAAACTAAAATCGATGCGTCAGAAATCAGTATTGATAGAGATTATTATATTGGCTATAAACAACTAAATTAAAATCTAGTCTAATGAAAAACATACTCCCGATCCTGCTTTTAATTGTTAGTTTTAGTGCTTCTGCGCAAGACTTTTCAATGGAACTTTTAAAAACTAAAACACCTAGAAACATCGGCCCTGGCGGAATGTCGGGACGCGTCACTTCAATAGATGTGGTGCATTCTAATCCCGATATCATGTATGCAGGAACAGCTTCAGGAGGTTTATGGAAGTCGACTTCAGGGGGAATCAAATGGGATCCTATATTTGAAAATGAAGCAACCGCTTCTATTGGCGCCGTCGCTGTTCAACAATCTAACCCGAGTGTTATTTGGGTAGGTACTGGAGAAGGCAATCCTAGAAATAGTTTAAACGGAGGTTATGGAATTTATAAATCATTGGATGGTGGAAAGAACTGGATTTTGATGGGTTTAGAAAAAACGCGACATATCCATCGGGTAATTATTGATCCGACAAACCCAAATACTGTTTATGCTGCTGCCATTGGATCGCCTTGGGGAATACATCCAGAACGCGGCGTTTATAAAACTACAGATGGCGGAAAAACATGGGCTAAAATTTTATATACAAATCAAAAAAGTGGTGCGGCAGACTTGGTCATGGATCCTGAAAACCCAAATAAATTAATGGCTGCCATGTGGGAACACAAACGAGATCCTTGGTTTTTTAGTTCTGGTGGCGAAGGCTCTGGATTATACAGCACCTATGATGGCGGTGAAACTTGGAAAAAAATAACGTCTGATGATGGGTTTCCTGAAGGAAATTTAGGAAGAATTGGTGTCGCTATTGCGCCTAGTAAGCCTGACGTTATTTACGCCTTGGTAGAAGCCAAAAAAAATGCACTTTACAAGAGTAGTGATGGTGGAGATTCATGGGAAATGGTCAGCGATAAATTGGATGAAATAGGAAATCGCCCATTTTATTATGCAGATATTTATGTAGATTCTCAAAACGAAAATCGATTGTTTTCAATTTTCACATACGTCAATGTAAGTGAAGATGGCGGGAACAGTTTCACACAACTCATGCCTGCGTACGGCGTTGATAATGGGGTTCATCCTGATCATCACGCTTGGTGGATACACCCTACAAATGGTGACTTTATGATTGATGGCAATGATGGCGGAATGAATATTACTAAAGATGGTGGAGCGTCGTGGCGATTTATAGGAAACTTACCTGTAGCACAATTTTATCATATTAACGTAGACAATGAATTTCCTTATAATGTCTATGGCGGCATGCAAGACAATGGCTCTTGGAGAGGCCCTGCTTATGTGTGGCGTGCGCAAGGGATTAGAAATTCATATTGGCAAGAAATAAGTTTTGGAGATGGATTTGATGTAATTCCTGACAAAGATGATGCACAATATGGATGGACTATGAGTCAAGAGGGCTATGTAAGTCGTTACGATTGGAAAACGGGTAATAACTACATCGTACGTCCTACACATCCAGATGCTGATGTTAGACTTCGATTTAATTGGAATGCGGCTATAAACATAGATCCAAACTCAAACAGTACGCTTTACTTTGGAAGTCAATTTGTACATAAATCTACGGACAAAGGGGATACATGGACAGTCATTTCACCAGATTTAACCACCAATGACCCAAATAAACTTAAACAGCACGAAAGTGGAGGACTAACAATGGATGCTACAGGAGCCGAAAACCACTGTACCATTTTGGTTATCGAACCTTCTGATGTTGAAGCAGATATGCTTTGGGTAAGTACCGACGACGGACGTGTACATTACACACAAAACGGAGGAACGCAATGGACAGAAGTTACTAAAAATATAAAAGGTCTTCCAAAAGGAAGTTGGATTCCACAAATTAAAGCATCAAAAACTACTAAAGGTGAAGCGCTTTTAGTCGCTAACGATTACAGACGATTTAATTATACGCCTTATGTGTATCGCACTAAAAATTACGGTAAAACATGGCAGCGTATTGTGGACGAAACTGATGTAAGCAGTTATGCTTTATCTATTGTAGAAGATGCTGAAGAACCAAATTTATTATTTTTAGGAACAGATAACGGTCTTTATATGTCTATCGATAAAGGCGAAAAATGGATCAAATGGACGGAAGGATTTCCAACTGTTTCTGTAAAGGATTTAATCATTCATCCACGTGAACACGACTTAGTGATTGGAACATTTGGACGTGCCGCATGGGTGCTAGATGATATTCGTCCTTTAAGAGCGATTGCAAAAAATCAAAACTTACTACAAAAAAGTATTCATTTATTCGATCCTCCAACAGCATATCAAGCCGCATACCAGCAGCCTACGGGAAGTCGATTTGGAGGAGATGCGTTATTTAATGGTGACAACAGAAATGGTGGCGCACAGTTTTCATATTATTTAAATGTTCAAGAAAAAGATACCATAACAAAAGATGACAATGAAACTGAAGAGGATGAAACTGAAGATTCAACAGCTGTAAAATGGGATTCTTTACAGCTTCAATTGTTTAACGGCGATCGTCTAATTCGAACCCTTAAACAAAAAGCACCAAAAGAAAATGGTGTTCATAGTTGGCGTTGGTATATGGATGAAAAAGGTGTTGAGCGACCTTCTAAAAAATTAAACAAATCAACACGGGAACCGTCTGGAGTACAAGTGCTTCCTGGAACTTATCGTGCCGTGATGAGTTATGGCGATCAAAATTCGGAAACCACTATTGAAGTTCAAAGTGACCCACGAATTAATTATGATGGGAATTCAACCCAAGACGTTTATAAAACACTTAAAGATTTTGAAGGTTTACAAGAAATTACAGCAAATGCTGTTAAACAACTTGTCGAAAGTAAAAAAATAGCTTCTGAATTTTCTAGCAAACTAAAAGAGAACAATAAAAAATTAAATAAAGATGCCATTGAAAACTGTAAAGGAATTACAGAAAAAATAGATACTATTCTGGCGCTCTATTTTGGAAAAGACGATAAACGTCAAGGCATCACTAGTGACCCAGAAGTTTCTGTATCAGAACGTATTGGATTGGCGGCCTACTACATTGGCACGCGTCAGAACGGAATTTCAAAAACAGAACGCATACTTATTGAGCACGCAAACACAGCAGTCGATGAAGTCTTAAAAACGACTAACGCCTTTTTTGAGGATGAATGGTCAATATTCAAAACTGATATGGAGCGTACTGAATTGTCATCATTTAAAACTATAAAAACATTTAAACTAAAAAATTAAACCTTGTTCTTAATTAGGTTGATATTTTTTAACTAACTTTCGACTAACTAAATTTAAATAAAATGAAAAACACAATCCTAGCTTCGCTTCTTATTTTCAGTGTATTAGCATGTAAAAAAGAGGTAAAAAAAACAGAAGTAAAACCAATAGATGCCTCAAACACAACACAAGAAATTGTTGAAAATACAGAGGCATTAACGATCCTACTAAGTCCAAAAAGTAAAAGTAGTGTCACGGGTAAAGTTGAATTTGTAGAATCGAATGGTAGTATTCAAATGACTGCTGTGCTTAAAGGCCTATCTGAAGGCTCACATGCCATACACATTCATGAAAAAAGTGACTGTTCATCAGATGATGGTAAATCGTCTGGTGGCCATTGGAATCCAACGGGACAGCCACATGGAAAATGGGGTGCTGAATCGGGTTATCACAAAGGAGATATAGGGAATTTTAGCGTTAAAAATGAAGGTGAAGAGACTGTTGTAGAATTTAATACAGACCAATGGTGTATTGGGTGTGGCGATGAATCTAAGGACATATTAGGGAAAGGTATAATTGTGCATCAAGGCGTAGATGATTTCACGTCTCAACCGTCTGGGGCTGCAGGCAGCCGTGTGAGTTGTGGTGGAATTATTGAATAATATAATTTCAAGCTTATATTTACAAAGCTACTTAGTATAAGTAGCTTTTTTAATTAAAATCAAGTCATTATTAGGGATTTACTTTTGATGGCAATAGAACAAATGATTAACTTGTAAAATACTACCTTTGAAGCATGGGATTAAATAACAACGATATTTTCAAAAAACTTAGAGTCGCTCATAAATTAAGAGATGACGATATTGTGAAAATTTGCGCTTTAAAGGATTTTAAAATTACTAAAAGTGAGCTGAACGCAATTTTTAGAAATGAAACTCACCCAAAATATATGGAATGTGGAGATCAGTTTTTACGTAATTTTTTAGATGGATTAATCATTCACTTAAGAGGGCCAATGCCTCCAAAAGGAACAAAACTGAATACAGGTTCCAAATCTTGAGTTTTATGAAAAAGTACTTTCTAATAGGTGGTTTAATGGCTTTATTTTTTAATTGTAAAGAAGATAAAAACAGCCCTTTAATTGATTTAGCATATACAAATACGCTTAGCCAGGCAATAAAAATGCGTTCTGAAGGACGTGTTAAATACCTTGAATTGACTGGGTTATTTAAGTTAGATTCTACGAGTAATACATTTGGCAGTGCTGCTTCAAATGATTTTATATTGACTATAGAAAATTTGACGCCCACAATTGGACGTATTAATTTATCAAAAGATGCACTTACTTTTTATGCCGAAAAAGACGTAGAAATCACAACTGATAAAGATCAAAAAATAGAGTCGTTAGTCCTTAGTATAGATACGAACGGAAACTCGGTTATGCTTTATCACGAGCAAATAAAATGGCAAATCATTACGCGTTCTGGAGCACTCTATTTGAGAGTTTGGGACAAAAAAAATCCTGCGATCGAATCCTTCAAAGGGTTTAAAAGCTATGATGTTAATAGTGATTTTATTTTTGAAGCTGACTTTAAGTACTTTGAAACTGCGCGTTTAGAACCAGTTGATTCAAAGTTAGGGATACCTGACGTTACCGATTTTATTGGTCAAGTTAGTTTTATGTATAATGGCGAAAAACACAGCCTAGATGTCGGTAGTGAAGGGTTTATTATGGTTGGAGATCAAACTTCTGGAGAAACGACTTATGGCGGTGGACGCTATTTGAATAGTGATATCTCTAAGGGGAATGGCAAGGTTACTATAGATTTTAATTACCTGTATAATCCACCATGTGCATTTTCGGAATTTACGACTTGCTTATATCCTCCGCGACAAAATCAATTGGCTTTTGAAATTAAAGCTGGAGAACGTATTGAAAATAAACGTTAATAATTCAATTTATCAATTTGAAATCAACATCTGAAAAAACATTCGTAGAACTCTTACAAAAGCACCAAAACATTGTGCACAAAATTTGTAGGCTCTATACGAATGATGTGGATGCGCATAACGATTTATTTCAAGAAATCTCTATTCAACTTTGGAAGGCTTATCCCAAATTTAGAGGCGAATCAAAATTTAGCACTTGGATGTACCGGGTCGGCCTAAATACATCTATTACCCTATATCGAAAATCGTTACGACGAGTAGAAAGTCAGCGTATTGAATCTGTGGCCTACAAATTGTCATATGAAGACTATGATGATACCAAAGACGAACAATTAAAACTGATTTACGCAGCCGTACATAAATTAAATGATATCGAAAAAGGAATCATTTTCTTGTATTTGGAAAACAAAAATTATAGAGAAATTAGTGAAACACTTGGGATTAGTGAAGTCAATGCCCGCGTACGGATGACCCGTATCAAAACAAAACTAAAAACCCAGTTAACTTCTTAATTATGGATGAACTAGAGCTATTAAAAAAAGACTGGGAGACGTCTTCTAAAAATTATCCAGAATTGGATAAAAAAACACTTTACAAACTGATTAATAAACAGTCTTCATCAATTGTAAAATGGATTTTTATTATCAGTTTGTTGGAATTTGCATTATGGACATTGGTTTCTATAGTGTCGAATGACGCTGAAAGTTTAGAAAAATTAAAAAGTTATAATGTAGAGTACATAATATATCCTCTTACTGTATTTGGCTATCTAGTTATAGGGTACTTCTTTTATGTGTTTTATAAAAACTATAAAAATATTTCAACAACTGAAGATACAAAAATGTTGATGGAACGCATACTTAAGACTCGTAAGACCGTAAAACATTATGTAATTTTTAATCTTGTTTTTGTGTGTATTTCCATTGTAATTGGCGTATATATTGAGATAACAAACAATCCAGAAGTTCAAACCTTAATTAATGGAATAGAAGCTGATGGCGCAAAGAATGTTACTATATTTTACCTGATTGTTGTAGGAATAAGTATTCTAGCAATGGCGCTTATTACAGCGATTTTACTTGGGTTTTATTACTTGATATATGGTCTTTTATTAAAGCGTTTAAAAGCCAACTACAAAGATTTAAAAGAGCTGGTTACAGAGCAATAAATTACCAATTTCGTTTATTATTCAGAGCTTCTTTTTCTAGCAGTTCGTCTTGAGGAATAACCTTCATGAAAGACGGATGTTGTTCGATCGCATACTCAATTTTTTCAACGATTTGTGCAATAGATTCGTTTTCGTAATCAATTTCTAGAGGCGATTTGATTTCCATGGTTTGAAGAATGTTCTTTTTCCGCACTCGAATTCCTTTTTTATCAAAAGACCGTCTAAAACCATCAATAACAATGGGTACTACTAGTGGTTTGTAATGCTTGATAATATGAGCTGTCCCTTTTCGAATGGGTTTAAATGGTGTCGTAGTGCCTTGTGGAAAGGTAATCACCCAACCATCATTTAAAGCATTATTAATATTTGAAATATCACTCATTTTAACTTGACGATTTACATTTTCACCAGAAGCGCGCCACGTACGTTCGATACTAATAGAACCCGCATAGGCAAATACTTTTGGAAGAAACCCTGACTTCATGGTTTCTTTAGCAGCTACAAAATATACATTAAGTTTAGGATGCCACAGATAGCCAACATTTTTGATGTTGTCATTTCGACCGCTGAGGGCTGCATTAAACACATGAAACATCGCCATCACATCCGCAAAATACGTTTGATGGTTGGAAATAAACAACACATTAGTTTCTGGAAGGTTACGTAGAATTTCGGAGCCTTCTATTTGTAACTCATTAAATCCTCTGTAGCGTCGGTGACTTAAAACACCTGCAATACGAATGATCCATTTTTTAAGGAACAAGTATTGGCCAAAAATATTTTTTTTAAATAAACCCATTAAGATTTTAAAAATTTGTTGTGCAAACCTAAGCTATTTTTTTAAAATTTGATTTATCATTGATTTAATTTCTATCAACATCATGGCAGTAGCCCCCCAAACAACATGTTTATTAAGCATAAATGCGGGCACTTTGTAAGTGACATCAGCTGCAGCAGTAATCTCAGATTCAACCTCAGATTCGTCATTTAAAAAATCTACTAAAGACACTTCAAGAACCGCTTCAACTTCGGAGGCTTGTAGTGTAAAACTAAGAGGTTCTCTGGCGATGCCTAAAAAAGGTGAAACTAAAAAATTACTTGGTGGAATATAGGTGGGTGTGAGTTCTCGCAATACCGTGATTTTTTCAGAGCTTACACCAATTTCTTCCCAGGTCTCTCGTAAGGCTGTCGCTTCCATCGACGCATCTTCTAATTCTGGTTTACCACCTGGAAACCCAACTTGAGCAGAATGTACCCCCTGATAGGATTTCCTTAGGATTAAAACCAAGAGTGTTTCACCTGTCTTACTAGGATAAAATAATGATAGAACGGCTGCAGGTTTTGCTGTTTTTCGTTTTTCTTTATACTGCTCAATTAGTTCTTCTCGAAATGGAGGCGCCATTTTTAATTGCGCCTCAACGCCTGGTAAACGCAGTGTATTTAGTTCTGAAATTGCTTTTTCAAATGCTTTAAATCTCATATATTACGGTTAAATAAATCAATACTATCCATGCGACTATTTATAGTGTTCATTTTAAGTTGTGTTTTGGCGAGCTGTCAAGATAAGAAAACTAAAAAGAATACACAGGCACCAAAGACAAGTGTTCATACGTCCACTACAAGCGAACCTGTTTCAAAAAACAAGCCCTCATCTTTTTTATTGACGGATTCGAACGTTATGGAGTTTTTAGTGGATTATGATAAAACGCATACAGAAACTACCGTGAGAATTACTACTGATTTAGGCACTATTGACATTCTTCTGTTTGAAGCGACAAAGTTTCACCGAGCAAATTTCATTTATCTCACAAAAAAACACTACTTCGATAATACTCAGTTTTATAGGGTGATTCAAAATTTTGTCATTCAAGGCGGGAATAGTGATGACCGAAAAACCTTAAGAAAACGGCAAAACATCGGGAAATACTTACTTCCAAATGATTATGATAAAGGTTTTAAACATGACCGTGGAATGGTGAGTATGCCTAGTAAAAATGTAGACAACCCTTATAAAAAAGCATCCCCATTTGAGTTTTTCATTGTGCAACAACGGGGTGGTGCACACCATTTAGATGGCGATTATAGTATTTTTGGGAAAGTGATTCACGGCATGGATGTCGTTGACAACATTGCTGCGGTTCCAACCGATACATCCGATTGGCCGCTTCAAAATGTCTATATCAAAACCATTGAAGTTTTAAAATAAATTAAAACACATTTTGGTTATGCTTTATTTTAACTACATTGTGTGGCGTACATTTAAACCCTAAAAAACTATACCTTATGAAATTTCCTGTATCTAATTCTTACATCATCGTTTTTTGTTTAGGATTAATCACTCTAGTTATGAGTTGTAAAAACGATGTGAACCCACAGTCCGAAAATATTTTATTACAAGAATGGCAAGGCCCTTACGGAGGCGTTCCTGCTTTTGATAAAATGGCCGTTACAGATATTCAAGAAGCTGTTGAAATCGGTATGAAACTCAATCTTGCTGATATCGACGCTATTGCAAATTCAACTGAGGGCGCCACTTTTGAAAATACAATCGCAGCAATGGAACGCTCCGGCGCAGAATTGGATCGTGTGTTCTCCTATTATGGCATTATGAGTAGCAATATGTCTTCTCCAGAGTTTAGAGAAATTCAATCGGAACTTGCCCCTAAGTTATCAGAATTCTCTTCAAGTATTAGTCAAAATAAAGCGCTTTTTAATCGCATAAAAACAGTCTATGAAGCGTCTCAAATCACGCCTTTAAAGGCCGACCAACAACGTGTTGTAGAACTGACCTACAACCGTTTTGCGATGCGTGGTGCGGAACTGAATCTAGAACAAAAGGCGCGTTACGCGGCTATTGACAAAGAATTATCGACCCTCTATAATACCTTTTCTGATAATGTATTACACGATGAAGAAAATTATATCACCTATTTAAATGCCAGTCAATTGGGAGGACTTTCTGAAGGGTTTGTGAAATCTGCCGCCGCCATTGCCACAGAGAAAGAAAACGAAGGAAGTTACGCGATTACCAATACGCGGTCATCAATGGCTCCATTTCTAACCTATTCAACGAATAGAGCTTTAAGAAAACAAGTCTGGACCAATTATTATTCTAGAGGGGATAATGGAGATGACTATGACAATAACACTATAATCGCTCAGATTTTAAAATTACGTCGGGAACGTGTTGAACTATTAGGCTATAAAAATTATGCGGAATGGCGTTTACAGGACCGTATGGCTAAAACTCCAGAAAATGCACTCGCCTTAATGGAAGCGGTTTGGCCAGCATCTATTGCGCGAGTTCAAGAAGAGGTTACCGATATGCAAGCGGTTGCAAATGCTAGCGGCGATGCCATCACTATTGAGCCGTGGGATTACCGTTACTATGCTGAAAAAGTACGTGTAGCCAAATATGATTTAAATAGTGATGAAGTCAAACAATACCTTCAGCTTGATAAATTGACAGAAGCTATGTTTTACGTGGCAGGGCGCTTATTTAATTATAATTTCAGTCCCGTGCCTGATGGCAGTGTTCCTGTATTTCAGGAGGATGTAAACGTTTGGGAAGTGACGGACAAAGATTCTGGAGCACACATTGGACTTTGGTATTTAGATCCGTATGCACGTCAAGGGAAGCGTTCTGGGGCGTGGGCAACCACTTACCGCAGTCACACAACTTTTGACGGTAAAAAAACGGTACTGGCTTCAAACAACTCTAACTTTGTGAAACCTGCAAAAGGAGAAGCTTTACTAGTGTCATGGGATGATGCCACCACCTTTTTTCATGAATTTGGACATGCGTTACACTTCTTTTCCTCAAACGTAAAATACCCAACTTTAAATGGAGGCGTGAGAGATTATACGGAGTTTCAATCCCAACTATTGGAACGTTGGTTATCCACAGACGAAGTGATCAATCAATTTCTGGTGCATTATAAAACAGGTGCTGTAATTCCACAAAAATTAGTTACAAAAATTAAAAAAGCAGCGACCTTTAATCAAGGGTTTGGAACGACCGAATATTTAGCTTCTGCGTTGATGGATATGAAACTTCACCTTGCAGATCCCGAGAATATTGATATTGATGTGTTTGAACGCCAAACCTTAGCAGATCTTAAAATGCCGTCTGAACTTCCTATGCGTCACCGTACACCTCATTTTGGACATGTGTTTTCCGGGGAGGGCTATGCTACTGCTTACTATGGCTATATGTGGGCGGATGTCCTCACAGCGGATGCCTCTGAAGCATTCCAAGATGCTCCAGGTGGATTTTATGATAATGACCTTGCCAACCGATTGGTGAAGTATTTGTTTGAGCCTCGAAATTCTATGGATCCTGCGGAGGCCTACAGACTATTTAGGGGTCGTGATGCCAAAATTGAAGCTTTGATGCGTGACCGTGGATTTACTGTGAACTAAAAAACAATACTATTTGATAAAAGCCTTTCCTTATGGATGGGTTTTTTTTTGAACACTTTAACTGTTAAAATCTATTTAAAAAAACAGAATTAATAGTTTTTATTTATAGCTTTGTAATATTAACCTGAACAACTATGACCATCACACAACTCAAATATGTTTTAGCAGTCGCCGAACATCAAAATTTCACCAAAGCAGCCGAAAAATGTTTCGTCACCCAACCGACGCTTAGTATGCAAATTCAAAAGCTAGAAGATCAATTGAATGTTCAAATTTTTGATCGCAGTAAAAAACCAATTGAGCTCACTGAAATTGGACGGAAAATTGTTATGCAGTCAAAAAACATTGTTAATGAAGCCGACCGTATCAACGATATTGTAGATCAACAAAAAGGGTTTATTGGCGGTGAATTTAAAATAGGAATCATTCCTACTGTGATGCCAACCTTATTACCGATGTTTTTAAAAACATTTATAAAGCGCTATCCAAAAATAAAACTAAAAATAGAAGAACTCACTACTGAAGAAATTATTCAACGTATCAAGGACGGGCATTTAGATGCTGCCATAGCAGCGACACCACTAGAAAATGAGCATATCAAAGAGCGTGTTTTATTTTATGAGCCTTTTGTGGGCTATATTCCAGACAATCATCGGTTAACGTCAAAAGAGGTATTAGACGTTTCGGACTTAGATGTTAATGATCTACTTTTATTGGAAGATGGGCATTGTTTTAGAGATGGGGTTCTGAATTTGTGTAATGCAAAGAAAACCAAAGACCGTAATGAATTTCAGTTGCAAAGTGGGAGTTTCGAAATGTTAACCAAATTAGCCAATGAGGGCATGGGAATGACGCTTCTCCCCTATTTACATACTTTAGATTTGAAAGCGAATGAACAAAAGCATCTACATTACTTTAGCGAGCCTTCGCCGGCTAGAGAAGTGAGTTTAATTTTTCATAAAAGTGAATTGAAAATTCAAATTATTAATGCACTTCACAAGATCATTTCGGGAATCATTCGTGGGGCGATTACCTTTCAAAATGTAGATATAATCAGCCCAGTACCAAAATAAAAAAAGTGACCTCTCGGTCACTTTTACAGTTTAATTTTCTACAAACGACTAATTCAAATAAACCATACATTGCTTCAAATCTGGATTATAAGAAATCAAGTTTTGAATGAATAATTTTAATTCTTCTATCTCGTATGGCAATAGGCGTTGAAGTGCTTTTTGGACTTCTTTGCAAAAAAGGTTGGTATCGAAACTCACCTTATTCAGCACCGTTTTGGTGTACTCGAACATTGCTCTTGACATTTTTAGAAATTATTAAAATTAATTAAAAGTAATGTTATTGAATAGGCGTGATATTTTAAAGATTATTTTATAAAATTAATGAAAAGTAAGGACCTGTGGGAAACTTTAACACTAATTTCTGAATTATGTTTATTTCAATTTTAAACTCCACTCGAAGTCGAACGAAGAGACTTCATCTCCTGTCTGATCGATCCCTTTAGCAGTTAAAACAACCGTTTGTCCCTTGCCAGAAGTTATAGCATTTTGTAGTGCTTCGTCTATGAGATGTCCTTGGTCACAAGTAAAAGTAATGATGCCTTTTGCTTTTTTAGTGAAACGTGCATTATTTTGAATGACTAACATTGAAATCTTTTTTTGAGACTCTTGAATTTTCATCATGATCAATGCCCCTGTAGATAGTTCAGCTGCCATACCTTGAACGGCCCAAAACATAGATTTAAAAGGGTTTTGATTGATCCAACGGTGTTTTACAGTAACTACACATTTTATTGCATCTATAGATTTTGTTCTAACGCCTGTAAAATAGGCTGCTGGAAGATTAAATACAGTAAATAAATTAAGTTTTCTCGATGTAAATTTCATACAATAAATTAGCTAGGATGCTAAGATAACTATTTTAGAATACACTTATATTGTTAATTTAATGTTAAAATATAATACTATGTTATACATAATACCTTTCTATGTAATACATTTACCAAAAAATAATAACAATGAAAATAGAAAACACAAAAGCGCAGATGCGAAAAGGTGTTTTAGAATTTTGCATTTTGTCTGTATTAAAAAATAAAGACGCCTATGTGGCCGAAATTTTAATAACCTTAAAAGAAGCAAAATTACTAGTTGTAGAAGGTACTATATACCCACTTCTAACACGACTCAAAAACTCTGGATTACTAAATTACCGTTGGGAAGAATCTACGACTGGTCCCCCAAGAAAATATTATACGCTTACAGAAAGTGGGCAATTATTTTTAGTAGAATTAACAACCACATGGAATGAACTCCACAATGCAGTCACCTTAGTAACCCACCCAAAAACCACAAAAAAATGAACAAAACTGTAAGTATAAATTTAGCTGGAATCTTTTTTCATATTGATGAAGATGCTTATCAAAATTTAAAAAATTATTTTAAAGCCATTAAAAAATCGCTTCAAAATAGCGAAGGAGAGTCTGAGATCATTGCAGATATAGAAGGTCGTGTAGCAGAACTGTTTTCTGAACGTATTAAATCTAGCCAACACGTGATTTTAAACAAAGAAGTTGATGAAATTGTGTCCATTATGGGACAACCCGAAGACTATAAAATAGATGAAGATCTTTTTGAGGAAGCTCAAGAAAAAGAGAAATCGGACAGTCAAAAAAGACGTTTATTTAGAGATCCTGACGCCGCATATGTTGGTGGTGTTTCTGCAGGATTAGGCCATTATTTTGGCATCGACCCTCTTCTCATAAGACTGGTATGGATTCTGTTGATTTTTGGCGCTGGCATGGGCCCCTTATTATATATTATTTTATGGATTTTAATTCCTGCTGCAAAAACAACTGCACAGAAATTGGCTATGATGGGAAAGCCCGTTACTATTTCTAATATAGAAAAAAAAGTAAAGGAAGAATTTGAAAATGTTAAGGAGAGTTTAGAACGCGTTAAAAATAGTGTTAACTCTGGGAAATTGAATGATTTAGGGTCAACAATTCAGTCCAGATCGCGGTCGTTTTTTGAAACATTTTGCGATATCGTTATTTTTATGTTTAAGCTGTTTATTAAAGCTATTGGATTGCTATTTATAATCGTCAGTATTTTTACTCTAATTGGGTTTTTTGTAAGTCTTTTAACCGTTGGTATTGCAGATGTGGTACATTTTCCAGGGCTTGACTTTGCCGATTTAGTCAATTCCTCAACTTTACCACTTTGGTTAGTTTCAATTCTAGCCTTATTAATTGCTGGGATTCCTATCGTATTTTTATTACTCTTAGGATTACGAATGGTATCCAATCGTACACCTCAATTTAATCGGTATACAAAAATATCGCTGCTAGGCATTTGGGTCATTGTATTGATCACACTTATAACCTTTAGTTTAAAATTAGCCTCAGACTATAGAATAAATGCAAGTGTAACGGAACAATCCGAGTTGCCAGTAACTAGTCAGGACACCTTGTTTTTAGAAATGAAAGGAAATCCGCTTTACTCTAAATATTTATATCGTGATAATGATTTAGAAATCATTTATGACGCACAAAACACAAAACGAATCTATGGTTCAAATGTAAGACTCATTGTGCGGTCTACAAAAGATTCAGTCGGAAGCATTTCGGTTGAAAAAATTGCATTAGGATCTGATTATTTTAATGCGAAAAATCGAGCTGAAAAATTAGAATATGATTATGTGTTTAAAAACAATACTTTATTTCTAAATGGCTTTTTTCTAACAGACATAGATAATAAATATAGAGGTCAAAACGTTGAAGTGATATTAACACTTCCTATTGGCAGTGTTTTGTTTCCAGATGACAACACCTATTCGTATCACCGAAATACTTCAAAATACAATGACATCTTAGACAATGGAAATGAAGAGCATTACATGAAAGTAAACCATAAATCCATGCGATGCTTGGATTGTTCAAACCTAAATAAAGACTAATCTCTAAAAACCCAAATTATTATGATGAACCTAATCAAACTAATCAGCCTTGCCATTGTAAGCCTTGCTTTAAATGCGTGTCAATTTAACGCCTTTCCTTTTAATAAAGGAGTTCGTGGCAATGGTATTGTGATTTCCGAACAACGCCCCCTAAATGAATCCTATAACGCTATTGAAGTTAGTAGAGGAATTGATGTCTTTTTAACACAAAGCAATGCACCAAGTATTACTGTTCAGGCGGATGAAAATATCCAGGAATTAATCATTACAAAGATTGAAAATGGAACGCTTAAAATATATATTGATAAAAGCTCTCATCACGTTGCTTCAAAAAAAGTAATGGTAAATTTTGATTCCGTAGAAAGCATTAGTGCCTCAAGTGGTAGTTATGTTATAAGTACCAACACTCTAAAAATTCCAAATATTGACATCAGCTCTTCTAGCGGAAGTCAAATGAAACTCACGGTTGACGCGCAACACATTAATAGTAGCAGTTCTAGTGGAAGTGATTTAACCCTTGAAGGCAACAGCAAAAACTTTGTTGGCAATTCTTCTAGCGGGAGTAAATTAGATGCTTCAAAATTAATTTCAAAATATTGTGAAACAAAAGCGTCGAGCGGATCGGATTTATCCGTAACTTGCTTAGAAGCATTTAATGCGAACGCCTCAAGTGGTGCACATATTAAAAATCACGAATCTTCTATTAAAACGACTGTTAAATCTTCATCGGGCGGACATATAGACACTAAAAATTAAACCCTATGGAATCTGACTATTCAAAATTGTATGCTGGGAGCTTTATTGTCGTTCAATTAATTACTCAAAACCTTGAAAACGAAGGCATCACACCAATTATAAAAGACGAAACAGAATCGGCACGATTAGCAGGTTTTGGAACAGCTGCCTATGGATTTCAAGAGTTATTTGTTCACACTTCAGAAACCTCAAAAGCAGAAGTGATCATTGCCAATACATTGGAAGGATTTTAAATCAGTAGTCTGTATGTATACATTTAGTTTTTAAGTTTGTATTTTAGTGGATCGTAATAAACAATTTATTCCATGAAAACGCCTTTTTTATACCTCAGTTTAATCTCATTATTTATTGGCTCGAGTCAATCTATCGAAATCCCTGTTGATACCATTGTTACGACCTCACATTCGACGATAATCAAAGGCGCGAGCATTAATTATACTGCTGAAACAGGAATGCAACCCGTTTGGGATGAAAACGGCACACCCATTGCAAGTTTATTTTACACCTATTACAGACGAACAAACATAAAAAAAAGCAGCAAAAGGCCCTTAATTATCTCGTTTAATGGCGGCCCAGGTTCAGCTTCGGTTTGGATGCATGTTGCCTACACAGGGCCTCGCATTTTGAATGTAGATGCTGAAGGCTATCCTATTCAGCCTTATGGTTTTAAAAACAATCCAAATTCTATTTTAGATGATGCCGATATTGTGTTTGTAAACCCCGTAAACACGGCGTATTCTAGAATGATCCCCAACAAAGATGGCGAATTACCCGATCGAGAACAGTTTTTTGGAATTAATGAAGATATCAAATACTTAGCGGCATGGATCAACACATTTGTGAACAGAAAAAACAGATGGGAATCCCCAAAATATATTATTGGTGAAAGTTATGGGGGCACCCGCGTTATGGGATTAGCTTTAGAATTGCAACAAAACCAATGGATGTATCTGAACGGCGTTATCATGGTATCCCCTGCAGATTATAAAGTATTACGTGTTGGTGGGCCTGTATCATCAGCATTAAACCTCCCCTATTACACTGCCACAGCTTGGCACCATAAAAAACTCCCTGAAGCGTTGCAATCTAAAGATTTATTAGAAATTCTACCCGAGGCTGAAGATTTTACCATTAATACACTCATTCCGGCATTGGCCAAAGGGGGCTTTATTGATACAGCTGAAAAAATGATGGTCAGTGAAAAAATGGCGTATTATTCTGGATTAGGTCAAAAGGAGATTTTACAGCATAATTTAGATGTCCCTAATTCATTTTTTTGGAAAGAATTACTTCGTGATGATTCGGGGCAAACTATCGGTCGCTTAGATTCTCGATATCTAGGAATTGATAAAAAAGAATCTGGAGACAGCCCAGACTATAGTGCGGAACTTACCTCTTGGTTGCATTCATTCACTCCAGCTATCAACCATTATATTAAAAGTGAATTAAACTTTGTGACCGACTTAAAATATAATATGTTTGGACCAGTTCGTCCTTGGAATAATGACAATGACAACACGCGGGATAATCTAAGACTCGCTATGGCACAAAACCCTTACCTTAAAGTGTTAAACCAGTCTGGATATTATGACGGAGCAACGACTTATTTTAATGCAAAATACACGTTGTGGCAAGTGGATCCTAGCGGAAAAATGAAGGATAGATTTACATTTAAAGGCTATCGAAGTGGACATATGATGTATTTGCGTAACGAAGATTTAATTCAGGCTAACGATGATTTGAGAGCGTTTCTCAAAGACTCATCGGCTAATGGCAAGGCGGCTAAATACTAATGCAGAGCGCACTCATAAGTATTCTTATTCCTTTTAAAAATACGGAACGTTTTCTGGATGAATGTTTACAGTCTATCCAAAAACAAACGTTTTCCAATTGGGAACTTCTTATTGTTGATGATGGCTCGACGGATACAAGCGCTAAAATTGTAAAACATTATGCTGATAACGACTCCAGAATACAACTTATTTCCAATCACGGAAACGGGATTATTGAAGCACTAAAAACAGGCTATAAACACGCTAAAGGCACTTTCATTACACGAATGGATAGTGATGACATCATGTCGACAAATAAGCTAGAGCAAATGCAGCAGTCTTTACAGGTTCATGGTGTGGGTCATTTGGCATTGGGACAGGTGAAGTATTTTTCAAAATCAGGCATTGGAGATGGCTACAAACGCTATGAAGCTTGGCTCAATACGTTAACATCAAAAGGTTCAAATTTTGAAGAAATTTATAAGGAATGTGTGATTCCTTCCCCCTGCTGGATGGTTTATAAAACTGACTTTGATCGTTGCGACGGTTTCAACTCTGACATTTACCCTGAAGATTATGATTTAGCATTTCGATTTTATAAACAGGGTTTAAAATGTATTTCTTCTAATGAAGTATTACACCACTGGCGTGACTATGCTGTACGTACTTCGAGAGTCGATGCCCATTATGCTGAAAATTCGTTTTTAGAATTAAAAGTCAACTTCTTTATAGAGTGCTCTAAAGTGAGTGAAAAAAAATTAATACTTTGGGGTGCTGGCGCTAAAGGTAAAAAAGTGGCACAATTGCTTATTGAAAGGGAAATCGCATTTGAATGGGTTTGTGACAATCCAAAGAAAATAGGGAAAGATATTTATGGACAAGTCTTAAAGTCTATCGAACATTTGACTATACTCCACAATTTTCAAAGTATTATTACCGTTGCAAATCATGAGGCACAAGTAGAGATTGAACAGTATTTCAAAACACGTGAAATGACTGCTATGAACGATTATTTCTTCTTCTGTTAATCAAAACAAATTTTAGTTTTTTATATTTGACCTATAAACCATTAAATGCAGTTTTTACACCCAGAATTTTTTTATGCACTTCCCGCACTGCTGATACCTGTATTTATTCATTTATTTCAGCTGAGACGCTTTAAAGTTCAAGCGTTTACTAATGTTGCTTTATTACAAAAAATTCGTTTTCAAACCCGAAAGAGTTCACAGCTCAAAAAATGGTTGATTTTACTTCTAAGATTACTTACGGTTGCATGTATTATTTTTGCGTTTAGCCAGCCCTTTATTTCGAATCAAATAGCTCATAAAAACACCTTCGAAACGGTAATTTATTTAGACAATTCATTTAGCATGCAAGCGGTTGGCCCCAAAGGCACACTTCTTAATCGAGCGGTTCAGGACATCATTACGGGGCTTGATGAATCCGAAAAAATTAGTGTATTTACCAACGATAAAAACTATAAGTCAACATCCATCAAAGACTTGAAAACGGAATTATTAGCGCTTGAATACAGCCAAAACCAACTGGACTTAAATACATTAATTCTAAAAGGTAAATCGCTGTTTTCAGAGTCTAAAACGAGTACAAAAACATTAATTTTAATCTCTGATTTTCAAAATCATAACGACAATCTTGTATTCCAAAAAGACACAACAATACGACTACTAGCAGTACCTTTAAAGCCTATTCATACAGCGAATAGTTTTATAGAAAACGTATCCTTAGAGCCAACTTTAAGCGCCAATTACAGTTTAAATGTTAGTGGTAAAACCACCCTTGAAACTACAGACAGCATCCCTGTAACCTTATACCAAGACCAACAGATTGTGGGGAAATCTATTCTAGAAAAATCTAAAAACTACAAAACCACATTTAAGCTTTCTAATACATTAGAATTTAAGGGAAAACTGTCCATAGATGATTCTCAAATTCCTTATGATGATGTGTTTTACTTTAATATTCCAAAAGCAGAAAAAATTGCAGTTTTAGCGATTAATGAGCAATCCAACTCTGCTTTTTTAAAGAAATTATATTCTGCTAATGAATTTCTATTTCAAAGTCAAAATTTCAAGACTTTAGATTACAGTCAAATTAAAAACCAAAACCTAATTGTTTTAAATGGGTTAAGTTCGATTTCAACAGCATTGAAAAACAGTCTTAAAACATTTATGAAAAGTGGAGGCGTCGTTGTATTGATTCCAAATAAAAAGGGAGATTTAAACGCCTATAATTCGTTATTAGCTACACAAACAAAACACAAACTTGAACCTCTAAAAAGTCAAGGCAAACGTGTTACAAATATCACATTTAAACATCCTATTTTAAAAGAGGTATTTGAGGAAACAATTACTAATTTTCAATACCCAACAGTAGACTTTTACTATCCTATTAACACTACCGCAAATACGGTTTTAGCGTTTGAAGATGAGCAGCCTTTTTTAGTGCAATTTAAGGCATTGTTTGTGTTTACTTCGGCTGTAGATGCTCCAGAATCTAACTTTGTGAGCTCACCTTTAATCGTTCCAATAGTTTACAACATTGGAAGGTCGAGTTTAAAAATTCCAACACTACACTATTGGATTGGCGCAGAGAACACCTTTGATCTAAAAGTAAGTTTACAAAAAGACCGTATATTAAAATTAGGATATCAGGGAACTCAGCGTATTCCGTTACAAACAAATTACAACACCAAAGTAAGTATCACAACACAAGAAACGCCGAATAAACCTGGGCATTATGCAATCTTAAAAGAAATGGACACATTGACTCATGTGAGTTATAACTATAACCGAAATGAAAGTCAGCTTCGCTATCAAGACCTTTCAAAACTAAAAGGGGTTTCGATTGAAGCGACTGTTGATTCTACACTAAAAAAAATAAAAATAGAGGCAAATGTGAGTTGGTTATGGAAATGGTTTGTTATTTTTGCACTAATATTATTAGCTTTTGAAATGCTCATCTTAAAATATTTTAAATGAACGTACTTATAAAATCAGCTACAATTCTTGATGAAAAAAGTGATTTCCACAATCAAACTCAAGACATTTTAGTTGAAAACGGTTTCATTACTCAAATTGCTAAATCGCTTAAAAATTCGCATAAATATCCTGAAATTGCCTTTGAAAATCTCCATGTTTCTAGTGGTTGGTTCGACAGCAGTGTGTCTTTTGGAGAGCCTGGCTATGAAGAACGTGAAACAATTGCCAATGGATTACATGTTGCGGGGACTTCTGGATTTACAGACATTGCACTAAATGCCAATACAAACCCAGTAATTGACTCGCATTCAGATGTGTCTTTTGTAATTTCTAAAGCTGTAAATTCTGCGACGAATCTACATCCAATTGGCGCACTTACTAAAGACAGTAAAGGCGAAGATCTTGCAGAATTATATGACATGAAATCAGCTGGAAGTATTGCTTTTGGCGATTATAAAAAACCAATAGAAAATCCTAATTTAATCAAAATAGCATTGCAATATGCTTCAAGTTTTGAAGGCTTAGTCCAGTCCTATCCACACGAATCTAGGGTAGCGGCTAGTGGGGTTATGAATGAAAATATAATGAGTACGCAGCTTGGACTCAAAGGATTGCCCGCATTGGCTGAAGAACTTCAAATTGCGCGAGATCTATTTATTTTAGAATATACAGAAGGGAAATTACATATTCCAACAATTTCTACAGCTAAATCCGTGGCGTTAATTCGTGAAGCTAAAGCCAAAAAACTAGACGTTAGTTGTAGTGTAGCCATACACAACTTAAAGTATAAAGACGAGTGCTTGACGGACTTTGATACAAATTTTAAAGTTAATCCTCCTTTACGAACAGCATCGGATATTGAGGCGCTTATTCAAGGGGTTAAAGACGGGACAATTGATATGGTTACATCTGATCACAACCCGATTGATATTGAGTATAAAAAAATAGAATTTGACTACGCCAAAAATGGCACTATTGGTTTAGAAAGTGCTTTTGGGGCGTTGAATACATTATTTACCACAAAAAAAGCAGTACAACTTCTTACAAAAGGGAAATCTCGTTTTGGTCTAGATACGACTAGCATCAAAATTGGCAGCAAAGCAGATTTAAGCCTATTTAATCCTTCAGAAACCTATGTTTTTGAAGACAAACACATCCGCTCAAAATCAAAAAATTCTCTTTTTAAAGGATCAAAGCTAAAAGGAACCGTTTATGGAATCATCGCTAATAACACCACTTCAATAGCCCTTTAATGATTGAAAATCATGACATCAAATCTGGAAAAACCAGTGCGCTTATAAGTTACTTTTGGTTGATGGGAGTACTGATCGCCTACCTTACAAACACAGATAAAAAAAGTCAATTCGCCTATTTTCATATTCGTCAATCCTTAGGTTTATGGCTTAGTTGTATTGCTCTTGGCTATCCTATCGGGCATTTTGACAATTGGCAAATAACCATTTCATTTTGGATCGCTTTTGGAACTCTATTTATCTATGGATTTTCAACGGCATTATCAGGGAAGATGACACCAATTCCTTTGGTTGGAAAATTCTACCAAACTGCATTTAAAAAAATACAATAAAATGAGTATCAATCTCCCTTTAACTCATGTTTCTAGACCGTCAACACTAAAAGAAAACGCACCTTTACTAGTGATGCTTCATGGCTATGGTAGTGACGAAAATGACTTGTTTTCGTTTGCATCTGAGCTTCCCGAAGAATTATTCATTATTTCCATCAGAGCGCCTTACCCTCTACAACCTAGTGGGAACGCTTGGTATGCGATAAATTTTGATGCTGAACAAAATAAATGGAATGACAATGAACAAGCAAAATCATCAATGTCAATTTTAATTGATTGTATAAACCAAGCTTGTGATTTTTATCCCGTTGATAAAAACAACGTATCCGTATTAGGGTTCAGTCAAGGGACTATTTTAGGAATGGCAACGGCCTTAAATCATCCGAAAAAAATTAAAAATATTATTGGATTAAGTGGTTATGTGAATCATGATATTCTGCCAGAAAATTTAGAAGAACTGGACTATTCTAAGCTTAGTATTTACTGTTCTCATGGTACCGTTGATCAAGTAATCCCGATTGATTGGGCACGGCAAACACCGGTGTTTTTAAAGTCTCTAAACATCGACCACACCTATAGTGAATTCCCTGTTGGTCATGGTGTTGCCCCACAAAATTTCTATGAATTAAGAGATTGGATTTCCTCTAAAATTTAAGACGTATAAGAAACGTTTTTGCAGTAAATTAGTCTGCGACATCGTTTTCAACCTTTAAAAGCGATGTTTCTGTATTTTTAGTTTCTAAAACTTCAATTTTAGCTTTGAACTTTTTGATGTCTTTTTCATACTTATCAATAATTCCTTTTGAATTTACGTACTGAAAAACATTAACTAAGAGAGAAAATACAAGTAAGTATAGGTAAATATTTTTTTTCATTTTAAATGGATATTTGTAGTTGATCGTAGGCTAGTTTGACATGAGATGGAAGGCTTTTTTCTACCGCTTCATGAAAGCCTAAATGATGGCTAAGATGAGTTAAAAATGCTTTTTTCGGGTTTACTCGTTCGATAAACGCCAACGCTTCTTCAAGGTTGAAATGAGATACATGAGGTTCGATTCTCAGAGCATTAACAACCAAAACATCTAAACCTTGTAGTTTTTTAACTTCCGCATCAGAAACCGTTTTTGCATCGGTTATATAGGCAAATTTATTGATACGATAGCCCAAAATTGGAAGCGTATTATGGAGGACATTAATGGGGTGTACTTCGTTGGTTCCTATAGAAAAAGGGATGTCTGTTATTTGATGGTCATTTAATGTAAGAACGCCAGGGTATTTATTTTCTTTTACAAAAATATAATCAAAACGTTTATAAAGGGATTTTAAAACACGTTCCTGCGCATAAATATCTAGGGCGCCTTGTCTGTAGAAAAAAGGTCTCAAATCGTCTAAACCTGCAGTGTGATCACTGTGTTCATGTGTAAAAAGAACAGCATCGATTTTGGTACAATCTGTGCGTAATACTTGCTGCCTGAAATCTGGACCGCAATCAATTAAAACAGAGAAATCGTCCCACTGAACTAATACCGAAACTCTAAGTCGTTTGTCTTTAGGGTCTTCACTTAGGCAGACAGGGTGGGTGCTTCCAATGATTGGAATACCTTGTGAAGTTCCAGTACCTAAAAATGTAATTTTCAAATCGGTTATTAGTTTTAACAAAAATAGGCTATTTTTTTTTTAAGCTTATCTAAAATGGTACCTTTGTGTAGATTGTAACCTCTTTAATCAACAAGATGGAAATAACACTTAAAGGGGATGCTAAGATTGAAAGCATCCCATCATTAAAAGACAAGGCTTTAAGAATAAATTTGAACGAAAACATTTACGGAACTTTTGCCGAAATTGGTGCCGGACAAGAAACGGTACGCCAGTTTTTTAGGGCCGGGGGTGCTTCAGGAACTATTGCAAAAGCCATGTCTGCTTATGACAAATCTTTTAGTGATGCCATCTACGGAACCGAAAAAGAAAACCGGTATGTGACCGAAGATCGCTTGAAAAAAATGCTTTCGCATGAGGTTATGTTGATTGAAAACCGCCTCTCTCGTGATGAGTGTCCCAATAAAATGTTTTTTAGCTATGCAAATACGGTTGCCACGATTGATTTCGCGAAACGTTTCAAAGGTCATGGTTGGGTAGGCATTCGCTATCAAATTGATGCCGAACAACAAGTGTATAATGAAATCACACTCCACATCCGTTTTAAAGAAACCGATGCACGTTTACAACAGGAAACTCTTGGGAAACTAGGGACTAACTTAATTTATGGTGCTTATTATAAGTACAATCAGCCAAAAAAACTCTTAAGATATTTATACGATCACATTGATAAAGATCAGTTAGAAATTGATACCATTAATTTTTCTGGGCCTGAATTTAAAGATGTGGATAATCGACTCATGAGCTTACAGCTCTTGAAAAATGGGATGACGGATGCTGTTATGTTTTCGCCAGACGGCAACAATGTGCTGCCTGCACGCGTTTTGTATAAGAAAAATATCCTTGCCTTTAGAGGGAGTTTTAGACCTGTTACAAAAGTAAATATGGACATGTATGAAAAATCATACAATATGTTTTTACAAGAAAATAAAGTTAAAAAAGAAAAGACACAGGTTATTTTTGAAATCACACTATCGAACCTCAGGGCTTCTGGTGGTGAAATCGATGAACAAGATTTTATGGACCGCGCGCGCTTGTTATGCTCGCTCGGACAAACAGTGCTCATCTCTAATTTTCAAGAATATTATAAACTTGTAGAGTACTTTAATTTATATACCAAGAACCGCATGGGACTGTCCATGGGAATCAATAACCTCATTGATATTTTTGATGAGAAATATTACCGCCATTTAAGCGGAGGAATTTTGGAAGCCTTTGGAAAACTCTTTAATAAAGATCTTAAAATCTATTTATATCCAATGTTGACTGAAAACCAGACGATGACCACTAGTGAAGATTTGAAGGTACATCCACGTATGAAAGAACTTTATAAGTATTTCAAATTCAATGGAAAGCTTATTGACATTAAAGATTATGATCCTGAAATACTGAATATTTTCTCAAGAAAAGTCTTGAAAATGATTTCTAATGCAGAACCGGGTTGGGAAGAGATGCTTCCTGAAGGGGTTTCAGACATCATCAAAGCACAAAATCTTTTTGGATACGAAGCGCAATAAGTGCTAATAATTTATAAAAAAAAAAGCGACCATTTGGTCGCATTTTTTTATTTTAAAATTTGAGCAGTATGTTCTTTAGTTTTGACTTTTAGAATAATGTCTTCAATAATACCAGCTTGGTCAATGACAAAAGTAGTTCTGTGAATTCCATCGTATTCCTTGCCCATAAATTTCTTAGGCCCCCAAACGCCAAAGGCTTTGATTACCGATTTATCTTCATCTGCCAATAACGGGTACCGAAAACCATACTTTTCTTTAAAATTAGTTTGTCGTTTAGCGCTATCGGCACTCACGCCAAGAACGTCATAACCTTGAGCTGTAAAACGACTGTAGTTATCGCTTAAATTACAAGCTTCAACAGTACAGCCTGGAGTACTGGCTTTTGGATAGAAGAACAATACGAGTTTTTTTCCTTTATAATCTGCTAAAGAAATTGAGTTTCCACTTTCGTCTAAGGCTTTAAAATCTGGAGCAGCATCGCCTATTTGTAATGTAATCATAATTAGTATCTTTGGTTAGTTCAACAAATATAAAGGAATGACTAAAACTGAGAAGGTAAATTTTGTTATAAAAACCTTAAAAGATTTTTATCCCGAAATCCCTATCCCCTTAGATCATAAGGATCCATACACACTTTTGATTGCCGTATTGCTATCTGCACAATGCACGGATGTGCGTGTGAATAAAATTACACCGCTCCTGTTTGCCAAAGCCGACAATCCTTATGATATGGTAAAACTAACGGAGGAAGAGATCAAAGCCATAATACGGCCTTGTGGATTATCGCCCATGAAAAGTAAAGGCATTTATGGCTTATCAAAAATTCTTATAGAGTCCCACAACGGCGAGGTTCCGCAGAGTTTTAGCGCTTTGGAGGCTTTGCCTGCTGTAGGGCATAAAACCGCAAGTGTGGTAATGGCACAGGCGTTTGGTGTGCCTGCATTTCCTGTGGACACGCACATTCATCGCTTGATGTACCGCTGGAACCTGACGAATGGTAAAAATGTGGTGCAAACAGAAAAAGATGCGAAACGATTGTTCCCAGAAAATTTATGGAACGATTTGCACTTGCAAATCATTTGGTATGGCCGTGAGTACTCCCCTGCTCGTGGGTGGGATTTAGAGAAAGATATCATTACCAAAACTATTGGTCGAAAATCGGTTATTGACCAATATTACAAATAAACTCAGATTTCTTTTTTTTGGTAGAACGAATTTTAAAGTTTCTACTCTTTAAAAGACCCTCTATGGCATTCATTTGTCGACATATTATTTATTTGTTTTATAATTCAAGTAATACATTATCAGTTGTTTACGTTATTTTTTTAGTGCCTATTTTTTGGTAGTTTAAAAAAAAAATTATAACTTTGAGTGATTGTTTAAGATCCCAAATCTAAATCTTCATAAGCAGCTTAACCGAAGTTGACGCATTTTTGTTTACATAGTACAGATGACATTTGGGAAACTAGAGTGGCACAATACATGCCAATAAGGGATATATTGAAGCACTCCAGACAAAATACAAAGAAAATATAAACCACTAGAGGTTTATATACACTAGATGATGCACAATTCATCTAAAGGTGAACCCAAATTGCTACGTGCTTCGCACTCCCGCCTTTTGGGATTGTGCATTATCGCCGCGATCTACCGGATAGCGTTAGACGTAGGTATTAGGAGGATAGCTATCTACCACCTTGAGGTGGTATCGAACAAAACAGTGCATATCAAGTCGCTATACCGCAATTTGATAACGTTCTTTTTGTTTTTTGAATTTAGCGCATCAAAAATGCATCAATTAAAAACCCAGAACAGGAGATTTTTATTACGGAATTGTAGTAGAAAAGTCATTATGACAAGTACTTAACACTCCTAAAAGAGTTAAGTTTTAAATTCTTCAATTACCAAGCAATGAAAAAAATTATTTTAACATCCATTTTATTTGTCTTTATTTTGAGTGTTTACTCTCAAAGTAAACAAGATTATTATGTTGTCGTAAAACTAAATAAGACCATTGAACCAATAACAAAAACAGTAAATTCAGATAACACTTTATCATTAACTTTTAATGATAACGATTTAGAAACCTTTTTTAATAGTAAAATTGTCTATAAATACAAAAAAGCATTTCCGACCGCTATCACACCGCAATTACAAAGAACATATCTAGTTACTTTACAAGAAAGTTCTTCTGTAAAAGATTTATTAAATTTTGATGAAATTGAAAGTATTGGATTAATAAGTGATGAAGGGGGAGTTTTATACGAGCCAAATGATTACTCAGAGGGAAACGGAGAAGCAAATAGAGCATTAGAATTAGTTCATGCTTCTGAAGCATTTGACTTAACAAAAGGAAATCCCAATATATTAGTTGGCATAGTTGATACTGGTTTTGAAACTACACATGATGAATTGATTAATAAAATCACACAAAATTTTGATGACAGTATTGGTAATTTATCTCACGGAACTGCAGTCGCAGGATATGCAGCAGGAGATACAGATAATGGTATTGGTATTTCAAGTATAGGATTTAATACTCGGCTAGTAACTTCTGGTAATTTTAGTAGTGCTGCAGTGAGAAATGAAGAAATGTTTAGGCTTTCACAATTACCTAACGTAAGGGTAATTAATGGTAGTTGGTATAATCGTTGTAGTCCAGACACAGCAACAGACACAGAACAATTATTATATAAAGAGATTTGGGAGAGCGGTGTCGTAGTAGTATTTGCCGCTGGAAATGGGGACACATGTGGAGGACCAACAAATTATTTATATCCACAATCTTATGGCCATGTAATCCAAGTTTCATCTGTAGGTACATCTTTCCCATATGGCACAACTCATCCAACTTTGGGTCAAATTGAATGGAAAGATTCTCATGTAAATGTAATTGGCAACCCAAATAGCACACATCATCATCATGATAAAGTAGATTTAGTTGCACCAGGATATGCTGTACCTGGAAAAGTAGCTCTAAATAATAGTTATGGTAAAGGTACAGGTACTTCATTTGCATCACCACAAGTAGCAGGTGCTTGTGCTTTAATTTTAGATGCAAATCCAAATTTAACTCCTGATGGGGTTAGAAATATTTTACTTTCCACAACAGATGATATTTATCATTTACCCATAAACCAACAATTTATGGGGCAACTTGGCACAGGAAGATTAAATGTTTACAGAGCCGTAAAAACTGCAAAATGCTTATTTGATAATGATTCAAATCCACAGTTGGATTTGTATATGAGAAACTCATCATCTGATTTAGGAGTAGAACCTGATGAAGAAACAGGTAATGTTGTGTGGCAAAGTAAAGATATTTGGGTTAGGAATCAACCAGACGGCAAGTATGTAAAAGAACACCAAAACCCTGAATACGATCCAAACAATCCAAATTATGTTTATGTAAGAGTTCGAAATACAAGTTGTGTAACTTCATCAGGTAATGATGAATTAAAACTATATTGGGCGAAAGCAAGCACATCTTTGGCGTGGCCACAACATTGGGATGGCTCACTATTTATTGATGGTATTTCTATGGGTAACGAAGTAGCAACGTTAAATATTCCTGTTTTAAAACCTGGCCAAGAAACTATAATACAATACGAATGGAATGTGCCAAAACCTGATGATTATACAAATATTAATCCCGATCCATGGCATTTCTGCTTATTATCAAGAATAATATCTAATGATGACCCTATGACTTCTACCGAAGTTTCAAGTATTTGGTCTAATGTTAAAAACAATAATAATATTGCATGGAAAAACACAACAGTTGTTGATATACTTCCAAATAGAACAAGTTCTGTTGGTGGAGTAGTAGCAATTGGTAATCCATTCAATGAAACAAGAACATTTAGATTAGAATTGGTAAGAGAACAAAATGAATTAGGAAAAGCTATATATGACGAAGCAGAAATAGGTCTTAAAATGGACGATGTTCTTTTTGACGCTTGGGAAAGAGGTGGCAAAAACAGTTTAAAACTTAAAGCATCCAACAAAGTGCAAAAAAAGACTGTTACCGATAATAATGTAATAATTGATAACATTCAATTTGAACCTAATGAAATTGGAACTTTATACTTAACCTTTAATTTTCTTACTAAAGAGTTAACCCGTAAAGATAAATTTACTTATCACGTAATTCAAAGAGATGCAACTACCAACGAAATTATAGGTGGAGAAACCTATGAAATAAGAAAAAAATCAAGAGAAGTATTTAGTGCAGATGCAGGGAATGATAAAGAAATTGACAAAAATGAAGTTGTAACCATAAGTGCCGAAGAAATTAATGAAGCCGCTATTTATAATTGGTACGATGAAGATGGTAATTTAATTTACACAGGTAAAGATTTAACCGTTTCGCCTGCTGTAACTAAAAAGTACAAATTAGAAATAATTACAGACAAAGATGGGTATAAAGATTTTGACGAAATAGAAGTTAAGGTTAATCCATACTCTATACAAAGTTTGTCGCCAAATCCTGCTTCAAATCAAGTGAATGTTAATTATAAAGCACAAGGTTCATCCTCTGCTTATATAATGATTACAAACATAACAATTGGGACTTCCAATAACTATATTTTAAACCCAAATGAGTTAGAAACAAGTATAGATATTTCAAATTATCCAAAAGGTATATATGGTGTTGCTTTAGTTTGTGATGGCATAATAGTAGATGCGAAAAATTTAATAATTCAATAGATAACGAAAAAACAGGGAGAAACTAATCTGCCTGTTTTCTATAAAAGCAAGAAATTATGAAAAAAACACTAATCTTAATATTATTAGTTTCAGCATTTAAAGTATTTGCACAACATCCTGATTTGCGTCAAGTATGGTATGCTCAAAGTGTAACAATAAATAGTGTAACAACGGAAATTCCAAATGACCCAATTGAATTACCTTATGTTTATTTACATTTTTTTAATAGTACAAGTGGTCTATTGGGTTCAGGTAATACAAAAAGTTATTATGCAACTAATTGCGACATTGGTTTTGTTGGTCATGCTAATTATATGGGAACAGATATTTTTGAATTTATTGATTTTACAATATCGCAAGATATTACAAACTGTAGTACAGAATTCATCAATTTTATGAACATATATGTAAATTTTTTTAGCGACACAATTACAGAACAATTTACGTATAACATTACAACAGAAGCAGATAATAGTAAAACAATGTTGGTAACTAATAATAATGGTGACAACGTTATTTATACAAATACTTTTTTTAATTCAGCCCCGCAAGATATGACAAATAATAATTGGTATTTACATAACTTAATTATTGAAGGTGTTGATAATAATATTCCATCAAATAATACAGAATTATCAGAAATAACTTTAAATTTTAATGACAGTGGTAATAGTTTATCAACTAATTCTTGCAGTTTTTTAATTGCGCCTCATTTTTTTGATTTTACACTATCTCAATTTTATTTATACGAACCAGGTGCAAGTTTATCTGCCTGTGGTATTCCTTCTAATAATGTCTTTGATAATTTATACACTAACGAGTTCTATTTAGGTAATTTACCTGGTCCTTTTAGTTATGAACATATAATTAATGGCAGTACGGAAACGCTTACAGTTACAAATGCTGTAGGTAACCAAGCAGTTTATCGCAATTTTAGTTTATTAGTATTATCTACTCAAGAATTTACAAATTCAATATTTTCTATTTATCCAAACCCTGTAAGTGAATTTTTAAATATAGAAGTACCAAATAATGAAAAAATACTTCAAGTATCTGTTTATAATTTATTAGGCAAAAAGATACTAACTACAACAGAAAATAGTATTAATCTATCTAAATACGAAAATGGTATTTACCTTGTAAAGGTATTAACAAAAAATGGAGGCAGTACAACAAAAAAAATAATCAAAATCGGTTATTGACCAGTATTACAAATAAACTCAGATTTCTTTTTTTTGTAGAACGAACCTTAAAGTTTCTACGATTTAAAACACCCTCTATAGCATTCATTTGACTCCATATTGTTTTTTTTGTTTTAAATCATAAGTAATACAATATCAGTTATTTACGTTATTTTTTTAGTGCCTATTTCTTGGCAGTTTAAAAAATATATTATAAATTTGAGTGATTGATTAAGACCCCAGATCTAAATCTTTGTAAGCAGCTTGACCAAAATTGAAGCAACTATTTTATTTAAAATTATTTAACACTTAGGGAACTAGAGTGACACAATACACGCCAATTTGGTATGTATTGTTGAATAAAATATAAACGAAATAAACACACCTAAAAAAGTACACACACAGTAGTTGGCAACTATTACCAATCGCACTCTGAAAAATGAATTAACTTATGAATAATATAGAAAAACGACAAGCACTTTTTGAGAAAGGAATTGCTATCCAAACCGAAGCTACAAATAAGCTTCTTACTCAAACTATAAACCATATTATTCTTTTAGCATCTTCATTAGTTGTAATTCTTTCGACTTTATCTGCTCCAAATAATCACAACATTTATATTTATCGTTATTTACTTTGTATTCTTCTACTATCCATCTTTTGTGGAATAATTTGTAATTCCATAATAACAATTGATTATTACAATCTTGGCAAGAAAGTTCAAAAACAGGCAAAAGCACCAGACCACGAGGATGATAAACAAAAATTGATAAGAACTGGGAAACTTTATTACTATTTGATTTTAGGTACTTTTTTAGGATGTTTAATCTCTTTTTTAACATCATTAATATTACTTGTTAATTATGCTTGGTAATTAATACTGATAAACCCCACGCTCCCGCACGAATCATTTCGTGTGGTTAGTTAAAGCAAAGAACTATTATTAATAAAAATAAAAAAAACCGCTAGCGCGCATATTTTGCTCGTGACAGTCGGTTAACTGCACAAGCGAAACACTTGCGCTAGCAGTGCAGTAAAAAAAATCCCAACAATTGTTGGGATTTGTGAAGTTACATCCTAATTTATTAAAGATTCAAAATTTAAGCCCTTATAAACAGCAACTTTCAATGCTTTTGAATAGTTTAGAAGGAAATTTATGGTTTCTGGTTTAGGATTAAATGTATTAGAATTAAGGGGTTTTTCAGTGTAAAGTTTTGCCATTAGCCTGTCATTGTTAGTTAGTTAATACCTCTAACGCCAAGAACATGGATTTATTTTATGGATCCTTTAATTTGTTAAAACAATATTGTGAGTTTCAATTAATTTGCGCAAATTAATTAGTGCATAACGCATACGCCCTAAAGCAGTATTTATACTCACCCCCGTATTTTCAGAAATTTCCTTAAAGCTCATATCGTTATACATGCGCATAATAAGAACCGTTTTTTGTTCTTCAGGTAATTCTTCAACCAAGGCACGGACATCTTCAACAATTTGAGATTGCACGAGTTCCGCTTCAGCATTTAAAGCGCCATCACTCAGTACCGAAAATATATCAAAATCCCCGCTATTGTTAAATTTCGGCATGCGATTATTTTTTCTAAAATGATCGATCACTAAGTTATGTGCAATACGCATCACCCACGGTAAAAACTTTCCTTCTTCATTATACTTACCACGCTTAAGGGTACGAATGACTTTTATAAAGGTATCTTGAAAAACATCTTCGGTGACATCGCGGTCAAAAACCTTAGAATAAATAAAACTGTAGAGTCGTTGTTGGTGGCGATTAATGAGAACAGACAAGGACTGTTCATTGCCTTTAACATAATCACTGACGAGGATGGCATCACTTATTGAATTTGAGTTCATAACATTACTTTTAATAGTACAAAAATGATGTACTGGGTTAAAAAATATAAAAAGTAATGTTATTCTATAAGCGTTTGTTTTAGGTGATAAAAATCAAATATAACAACAATCTGTGGTATATAACAAATTTTTTTTTAATTTTTAACGCTAAGAACCCCTAATACAGCTGTACTATTTTTTATAATAATGGTATCTTTACATCCAAATTTGATACCATAAATGCCATTAGACCTTTCAAAACTAAGTCCAAAAGAACACATTCTAATTAAAGGTGCAAAATTGCACAACCTAAAGAATATAGATGTTGCGATTCCACGGCACAAACTGGTAGTCATTACAGGGCTTTCAGGTTCTGGAAAATCAAGTTTAGCTTTTGACACCTTGTATGCTGAAGGACAGCGGCGTTATGTGGAAAGTTTATCTAGTTATGCGCGACAGTTTTTGGGTCGCCTCCACAAACCCAACGTCGAATATATCAAAGGTATTGCGCCAGCTATTGCGATTGAGCAAAAAGTAAACTCTACCAATCCACGATCAACTGTAGGTACTAGTACAGAAATTTATGATTATTTAAAATTAGTTTTCGCACGAATAGGAAAAACGTACTCCCCTATTTCAAATGCTGTGGTCAAGAAAGACACGACTAGTGATGTCATCAATCATATTAAAACATTAAAGATAGGCGAGAAACTTCTGCTTTTGGCACCTATTCATTTAGAAGAGGGACGAACGATGGAGAATAAATTACAAGCACTCCAACATCAAGGTTTCGCACGAATCAAAGTAAAGGATCGTGTTGAGCGCATAGAACACATTGAAGATTTTAAAAAACTTCCAAAAACAACCAGTCTTGTTGTGGATCGGATCATTGTAAAAGACGAAGAGGATTTTTACAACCGCTTAGCAGATGCCGTTGAAATGGCCTTTTTTGAAGGGAAAGGACGTTGTCAAATTGAAAAAATTGACGGTTCTGAAACTCGTGAATTCAGCAATTCATTTGAACTTGATGGTCAAAAGTTTTTAGAACCCAATACCCATTTATTTAGTTTTAACAACCCTTATGGCGCTTGTCCAAAGTGTGAAGGCTATGGCGATGTTATCGGAATTGATGAAAGTCTAGTGATTCCAAACACTTCGCTTTCAATTTTTGAAAATGCAGTATTTCCATGGCGTGGAGACAGCATGAAATATTATCGAGATCAATTGGTAAATAATTGCCATAAATTTGACTTTCCAATTCATAAGCCTTATTTTGAATTAGGCCCCAAACACCAGCAATTACTTTGGACGGGGAATACACATTTTATGGGCTTAAATGACTTTTTTGCAGAGTTAGAATCCAAAGCTTATAAAGTTCAAAATCGGGTAATGTTGTCGCGCTATCGAGGAAAAACAAAATGTAGCAGTTGCCACGGAAAACGTTTACGAACCGAAGCCAATTATGTAAAAGTGGGAGGCGCTTCTATAACTGATTTGGTAGAATTATCACTTAAAAATTTAATAGCGTTTTTTAAGACCCTCAAATTAGACACTAACGATAAAGAGATTGCGAAACGACTTCTAAAAGAGATTCATAATCGCTTAGGGTTTTTATCGAATGTAGGTCTGGATTATTTAACGCTCAATAGAAAATCAAACACCTTATCTGGAGGAGAAAGTCAACGTATTAATTTGGCGACTTCTTTGGGCAGTAGTCTTGTGGGCTCGATGTATATTTTGGACGAACCGAGTATCGGACTCCATTCTAAAGACACGGAACGCCTTATCAATGTACTAAATGCCTTACGAGATTTAGGCAATACTGTTATAGTTGTAGAACATGACGAGGCTATTATGGCCGCCGCAGATCATGTCATTGATATTGGCCCTGAAGCAGGCTCCTTTGGGGGAGAAGTCATGGCAAATGGGAGTTATAAAGCCCTTCTAAAAAGTGATACCCTAACGGCACAATACCTCAATGGAACTCTTGAAATTGAAGTTCCTAAAAAACGGAGAACCTCTAAATACAGTGTAATTGTAAAAGGTGCACGAGAACATAATTTAAAGAATATTGATGTTACATTTCCACTAAACATGCTTACCGTTGTTACAGGCGTTTCTGGAAGTGGAAAAAGTACACTTGTCAAACAAATTTTATATCCAGCCTTACTCAAATCAATTGGAGGTTATGGCGAAAAAGCTGGAGAGTTTACAAGTATCGATGGTAAGTTTAGTACTATTAAATTTATTGAATTTGTAGATCAAAATCCGATAGGTCGCTCATCACGTTCCAATCCTGTAACCTATATCAAAGCATACGATGATATTCGTGCCTTATTTTCAAAACAAAAATTAAGTGTTTTAAGAAATTATCAACCTAAACATTTCTCGTTTAATGTGGATGGTGGACGTTGTGACACTTGTAAAGGCGAAGGAGCAGTAACGATCGAAATGCAGTTTATGGCTGATGTCCAACTCCTTTGTGACGACTGTAATGGAAAACGCTTCAAAAAACAAGTGTTAGAAATTAAATTTAATGAAAAGACAATTGATGATGTTCTTACCATGACCATCGATGATGCAATTGCATTTTTTGACACTCACAAGGAGACAAAAATAAAAACAAAACTACAACCGCTTCAAGATGTAGGACTTGGTTATGTAACCCTTGGACAAAGCTCTTCGACACTGTCTGGCGGTGAAGCGCAACGTATCAAATTAGCGTCCTTTTTAGGAAAAGGGTCTAAAGCAGAAACAGGCTTATTTATTTTTGATGAGCCCACGACTGGACTTCATTTTCATGATATTAAAAAACTCCTAAAATCCTTTAACGCCTTGATTGACAAAGGCCATTCTATACTGGTGATTGAGCATAATTTGGATCTTATTAAATGTGCCGATCATGTGATTGATTTAGGCCCCGAAGGTGGTGCTAATGGTGGGTATCTATTAGCAGAAGGCACCCCAGAAGCGGTAGCAGAATCTAAGAATTCTTCAACTGGTTCTTTTCTGAAAAGTAAATTGAACTAATTTTATTTCAGAATTTAATATGCTGATTTATAGGTAATTATATATTATCTGTGATTTTTGGCATGCTGTTTGGTAATACAAGGTTGAGATTAACTTTTAAAACTTTGTATTATGAGAAATTTATTTTTAACGCTTTTTAGTATCGTCTTACTCGGAACTGTTTCTGCACATACAGATTCTAGTCATTATAATAATGGTAATTCATTTGTATTTAATGAACAAGGCATTGAATTTGCTGTTTTTAAGGATGGTCAATTTGATTTTAATGTGCTTCGCTACCGTCAAGCTTCTGCTTGTTTTTCAAACCAAAGCGGTATAAATATAAGTTTCAATACAGGATACGATTATGGAGCATATATTCAATATGATTCATATGGAGCAGTAGTTCAAATTGAAAATACTCCAATATATTATGATTATTATGGTCGTATCAGTCGGGCAGGAAATGTACATGTAAATTATGACTATAGTGGTCGGGTCTCTTGGATTGGAGGGATGCACATAAGTTATGACCATTACAACAATGTGCGCAGAAATGGGTATGTGAATCGTCAGCACCGCTACTATACGCCTAGTGTATGGCATCCTTATTATAGAGTACCAAATATTAAATTTTGTGTGCTATTTAATACGCCTTACAGAAGACATTATATTCCTGTTAGATACCACTATCAAAGTCCATACAGAAACAATCGACGTCCCAGTGTATATAGAAATCAATCGACTCAAAATAGAGTTGCCAATCGTCGATCTACTCAAAGAGATCGTTATTCTGTAAACCAAGGCTCGAAAAGGTCTGTAAATAACACAACGCGCGCTGTAAGCCGTAATACGACAAAAGCAACAAATAGATCAAATCGTCGTCTAACAACTACAAATTCAGGATCACGCGTACAGACATCAAAGCAAGTAAAACGTACGAAGCCAGTCATAAAAAATTCTAGAGTTGTTGCACAAAGAACACCTAGAACACGTTCTAGTAATTCTGTAACACATCGAAGAAAATAATAATTTAAGTTAGTTAGTAGAAAACTCCGTAGATGAATATCCCACTTCACTTCGGAGTTTTTTTATGTTGAACTTAAAAGTTTCTGTGCCAATTGTTGGGTTAATGTTTTGCGACTATACATGTCTAATCCTATTGAATCTACGAACAAACGCTTAGTTTTATAAGCTTCAAAATGTTGCGCTAGTTGTGCACGGAGAGGTGTAGCTTCATCATATCTAAAATAGGTTCCCGACCTTGTTTGGTTTATGATTTTCTCAATATCAGAAACCTCTGGTCCAATGGCAATTATTGGACGTTTAGAGGCCATATATTCAAATAATTTCCCTGGGATAATGTATTCCGTTTCTTTTGAATCTTCTTCAATTAGTAATAATAGCTGCGTTTTTTTCTGATACTCTAAAAGGGTGTTATGAGGGACATAGCCTCTATTACAAATGTAATTTTCCAATCCAAAACGTTTTAATGTGTCCATCACCTCTGCGCTAATATTTCCAATTAAATTTAGCTGAAATGCTGTAGCAAAGGCTTCGGATTCTGCTAATAATTCTGATAAAACGCGCCATAACACTGAAGGATTTCGTCCTTCGTATAAAGATCCAATATGCGATAATGTAAACTTAGAATCTAATGTACTATCGGAAGTAACTTCAAAATCAAACCCATTGGTGAGCACCTGTATTGGAGTGGTAGTTAATTCTAAAAATAGTGTTTTTGTTTTTAGACTAGTCACCACTAATTGATCTGCCGTTTGTAGCACAGCAGCTTCTAATTTTTTATGTTTTTTTTGAGCAAATGAACTTAGCTTTAATTTCTTATGATAGCCTATTTGCGACCACGGATCTCTAAAATCAGCTACCCATTTTAGAGCATGTTTCTGTTTTAATTGTAATCCGATAAGGTGTAAACTATGAGGTGGCCCTGTGGTAATAATCGTATCAATTTGATGTGCAGTGATATAATCAGATAAAAACGAAACCGAAGGACGCACCCATGAGACTCGTGCATCTGGAATGAAAAAATTCCCTCTAACAAAAAGAAGTAGTTTTTCTAAAACTGATTGTTTTTTAGTATTCGAAATAAGCCCTTTAGACAGGTTTTCAGTTTTGGATTTAGAGAACAATTGCGCCCATTTATAAGGTTCACTAATAGGTGTTTTTAGAACTGTTAAATCTGAATTTATATCTTCCGATAACGACGGGTCTGTTATGGGATAATTAGGGTTTTCAGGACAATAGACAATGGGTTCTATGCGAAAATCGGGTAAATATTTGACAAACTTCAACCAACGTTGAACACCAGGCCCACCGGCAGGCGGCCAATAGTAAGTTATGACAAGTACCTTTTTCACGATCGTTTTCTATAAATTAGAAGCCCTTGCCCAAGAATCAACAGTAGCAATAAAATAGTACTCCCTAAGGCAATATTAGAACCTACTCTTACAACTCTAGGATTAAACGTAAACTCTACTGTATGTGATCCCTTTGGTATTTCTAAACCACGAAGCACATAATTAACATTATAATGTTCAACATCTTTACCATCAATAGTTACGTTCCAACCGTTTTTGTAATACACTTCAGAAAATACAGCAAAGCCATCTTCGGCAGTTTTGGTTTTATATACAAGGTTATTGAGTTTATAATCTACTAGTTTGATGGTGGCAGTTGAATCTTTCACAAAACGTTTGGCTTTCAGTTCTGAGGCATTGGCCGTCGCTGTTATTTTTGTATCGATTTTATCGAGAGCCAAAATTTCATCATTTGCAGATTCAAAGGTTTCAATGGCGTTTATAAACCAAGCATTACCGTTCGCTTTTTCATTTTCAAAAAACTGTAGCTTACCTTCTTTGTCTTGATAAATCACATATTTGGTGTTCAACATATTAAGAACTTCAAAATTAGTTTTATCAATATGGAAATCTTGTAGTTCTTTAAATCGTTGCAATTTAGCGGCATGATACCCTCCTACTGCGTTGTGAAAATAGGATGTTTTAGTTGAATTATCAGACATATCAAAAACTCTAAAATTCGTAGTGTCTTTTAATATTTCTTTGTTAATCACACTTGCTTGATACGGACGATCCACCTTAATGGCAGATACAAAATTATCATTATTCACATAGCGACGGTCTACGCCTACGAGATCAAAAACTAGGGCTATACCCAAAATAATAATGGTGGTGTTTTGAGTTAATTTTTGTTTAAGGTAAGCGAAAATCAAACTGCCTACCGCTAAGACAAACAGCAAGGTTCGTAATGCATCCGCAGAGAAAATTTTGCGGCGATCCATTCGTAAAGCGTCTACAAAAGACGCTCCATAATACTGATTAAATTGGCCATCACTCATGCCTACAAAATCAAATAAACTGTTTTTGAAAATTAAAAATAGTAGTGTTAATCCGGCTACAATACCTAACGATTTTTTTAAGGCCTCAAGCTTAGTTGAAACGCTAATATCTTTATTAAATATTTGTGACAATCCTAGGGTTGCTAAAATTGGAATACAGAGTTCTAAGATGACTTGTATGGAACTTACCGCTCTAAATTTATTATAAAGTGGAATATAATCTATAAAAAAGTCGGTTAGAAATGCTAAATTTTTTCCGTAGGACAACAGCAAAGACATCAACACGCCTGTAATCAACCACCATTTGAAGCGACCATGATATAAAAATAAGGCCAATACAAAAAGAAAAATCACCACGGCGCCTATGTAAGCAGGAGCTTCCACAATAGGTTGATCGCCCCAATACATAGGAGCTTGTTTGGATTCTTGTAAGGCTTGTAAAGGCGTTGCTCCCAAAGCTCTAAATGATTTGTAGGTTTCAGAATCTTTACCAAGGTCTTCTCTGTTTCCACCACCCATAAATCGAGGAATCAATAGATTAAACGTTTCTAATTTTCCATAACTGTATTGCGTAATGTAAGCTTTATCCAGTCCTGTAGTTTGTGCTTTGGTACTGCCATCAGAATTGATGGTTAGCTCACTCTGTCCACGGGTACTTTCTTTGGCATATTCACTGGTGGCCATTAAACTGGTAGCATTCATCCCAAAGGCTAAAACAGCAGCTACTAAAAGTGTTGTTGATGCTTTAAAAAATGCTGGAAGTTCTTTTGTTTTAACAGCTTGAATAAGAAAAGATAACCATAAAATTATAATTAAAAACCCTAAGTAGTAGGTCATTTGTGGATGGTTGGTAACCAGTTCCAATCCGGAAGCTACAGCTGTTAATATAAATCCAAAAAAGTACCGCTTTTGAAAAGTCAAAATAATACCTGATACTACTAGCGGCATATAGGCAATAGCATGGGCTTTGGCGTTATGTCCAACGCCTAAAATAATAATCAAATAGGTGGAAAACCCAAATGCGAGGGCTCCCAAAACAGCGATTTTATACTCTATTTTTAAAACTAATAACAAGATGTAAAACCCCAATAAATATAAAAAGAGGTAATCCGCTGGACGGGGTAAAAACCGAAGCGCTAAATCTAGTTGCTTAATATAGTTGTGAGGATATTTAGCCCCGAGCTGATACGTTGGCATGCCTCCAAAAGCACTGTTTGTCCAATAGGATTCTTGATTGTAAGTGTCTCTGAAATCGATTTGCTGTTTGGCCATCCCAGTGTATTGAACAATATCACTTTGAAGGATTTTTTGACCTTTCAAAACGGGATTAAAATATAGAATTGAAACAAGGATAAACCCAAAAATCACTAAAAAGTGTGTGCCAAATTGTTTTAAGCTAAGGTTCATCGTATTTAATATTTATTCAACGTCTTCATAGTCCACATACTCACCAACAGTGTTGTTTGAAGCTTTAGAGTTTGGCATTTTATCAATGCTTATCTCTCCTTCCTTTTGGGTCGGTTGTTTTGGAGCGGATTGATTTCTAAAATGGGCTTCTGCTTTTTTTGCAATAGACTTTACTATAAGAGGCGCAAATAAGCGCATCAAATACTTGATAATGGTATAGACCAAGATAAAAATTAGGAGTGTTTTCAGCAATCCAATAATAGACGCAGTTTGTAACATCGATAGATTATTTTTTCAAAAATACAATTCTTATTTTTATTACATAAATTATTGTAAAAAATCATTCACTCTCAAGACAAAAGAGATCAAAAAATCAAGAAATCATTTCTTATTAATTAATAATATAAAAAAAATATGTAGGTTTGAGGAAAGTCTTTATAAATGAAAAATCTATCTACCCCCCTTGCCTTTATAACTCTTTTGTGTATGTGTAACTTTACGCAAGCACAGTATACTGATGTCATAAACTCCAATCGACCTGGAGCATCTCAAAGTGCGTTTTCTGTTGGAACCAAAGTCTTACAGTTTGAAGTTGGCCCTTATTTTATTAAAGAGAAAAGAACTGTTTTTCCTAGCTATGAAGTTTCAGGGTTTGGAATTGATTTTGCTGCACATTATGGATTTTGGAAAGAAGCTTTAGAATTTAATATTCAAGGAACTTATCAAAATGATACCCAAACATTTTCATCACTTACTGCTATTGAAAACAAGCGGTCGAATTTTAAAAACCTCAACGTTGGAGCGAAATATCTAGTGTACGATCCTTATAAAAATAAAGACGACAAACCAAATTTGTATAGTTACCATGCCAATAGGGGCTTCAAATGGAGCAGTTTGATCCCTGCTGTTTCTGTGGCAGCTGGCGTAAATTATGATACTCCTGACAACCCATACACAGCTGCAACGGTTGAAGGACTTAGTTATAGAGGAGTCGTAATTACTCAGAATAATTTCAATGGTGGATGGGTTTTTATTACAAATTTCATGTTAGACCGCATCGGAAGTGACCAAACTGATTTTCAATATATTCTTACTCTTACGCATTCATTTAATCCTAAATGGGTGGTTTTCGGAGAAACACAAGGCATAAAAAGTGATTTCTATGCTGATAATTTATTTCGACTAGGAGGTGGATATTTGATAAACAAAGACGTACAATTAGATACTGCTATTACTTTAAATACTAAAAATACTCCGTCGGTTTTAAGTCTAAATTTTGGAGCGTCCTATAGATTGGATCGCCATAAGGACAAAGAACAGCCAAATAATGGCACCTCTGCAAAAGCACTAGATAAGCGAAATTCGAGTTCAAAGAAAAGCAGAAAGAAAAGCAGAAAGAAAAAGAATACTAATTTTGATGATGATTAAAGGACTATGATAAGCATTCAAGAAGCACTTTCCAAAACAGAAGTTAAACAATTTGTTAAGTTTCCGTTTTCACTCTACAAAAACTCAAAATACTGGGTACCTCCAATTATCAATGAGGAAGCTAAGGTATTTAATAAAAATACCAATCCCGTTCTTCAAGATGCAGATGCTAGACTCTTTCTTGCTTACAAAGATGGCGTGATTGTGGGACGTATTGCGGCCATAATTAATTGGTTGGAAGTCAAAGGTCAAGGGGTTCGTAAGATGCGATTTGGATGGATGGACATGATTGATGACATTGAAGTCACCAAAGCATTAATAGATACCGTTAAATTTATTGGAAAGGCTCAAAACCTAGACTATATGGAAGGGCCTATTGGATTTTCTAACCTAGATAAGGTTGGTGTTTTGACTTATGGATATGACGAAATTGGCACCATGGTGTCTTGGTATAATCATCCCTATTATGTAGAGCACTTAAATAAATTAAATTTTAATGTTGAAAAAGAATATCTAGAACATAAACATCAGTTTAGTGATATTCTAATTGCCGACTCTAAACGTCTCGAAAGCGTAATCAAAAAGCGTTACAACTTACACGCATTAAGTTTTAATAAAACTAAAGACTTGATGCCGTATGCAGATAAAATGTTTGACTTATTTAATCAAAGTTATGCATCGCTATCGTCTTTTGTCAAAATCACTGATATTCAAAAAGATTTTTTAAAGAAAAAGTTTTTAAATTTTATTAACCCGGAGTACATTAAATTCGTTGTTGACGAGGCCGATGAACTGGTTGCCTTTGGCATTGTAATGCCTTCTTTTTCGGAAGCATTGCAAAAAACAAATGGTAAATTGTTTCCTTTTGGGATATATCACATTTTAAAAGCTAAGCAGTCAAAAAAATTGAATTTCTATTTAATAGGCGTTCACCCTGAATTCCAGAAAAAAGGTGTGCACTCCATTATTTTTAGCGAGTTTCATAGAACATTCGAAAAGAAAGGAATTTTAGAATGCCGTAGAACTCCTGAATTAGCAGACAATTTAGCAATTCAAAAATTATGGCGAGATTTTAATCCTGTACTCATCAAAAAACGCTGTACATTTAGAAAAGAACTGTGAAACTACTCACCCATTGCTGCAGCTACAGAGGCAGAAAGACGCTTATAAATTCCTTTTTCTAAGCGTTCTCGTATCACAGAAAATGCTTTTAGTGTTTCATAGACATCTTCCAAAGTGTGCATAGATGTTGGAATCAATCTTAGTAAGATAAGACCTTTAGGAATCACTGGATATACAACGATTGAACAAAAAACGCCATAATTTTCACGAAGGTCTTTTACTAAGGCCATCGCTTCAGGAATACTTCCTTTTAAATACACTGGCGTTACACAACTTTGAGTAGTTCCTAGATCGAAACCACGCTCACGTAAACCAGATTGTAAGGCATTTACAATTTTCCAAAGATTTTCTTTGAGTTCGGGCATGGTTCGAAGCATGTCTAAACGCTTTAAAGCCCCTTTTACCAATTGCATTTGCAAGGATTTTGCAAACATCTGTGATCGTAAATTATATTTTAAATAGTCTATAATTTCTTTGTCAGCGGCGATAAACGCACCTGTACTTGCCATTGACTTTGCAAATGTTGCAAAGTATACATCTATATCGTCTTGAACACCTTGTTCTTCTCCTGCACCTGCTCCTGTTTTACCAAGAGTTCCAAAGCCGTGAGCATCATCTACTAAAAATCTGAAATTGAATTTTTCTTTAAGTGCCGCAATTTCTTTTAACTTTCCTTGTTCGCCACGCATTCCAAAAACACCTTCTGAAATTACCAAAATTCCGCCTCCTGTTTGTTCCGCCATTTTGGTAGCACGCTCCAAGTTTTTTTCTAAGCTTTCAATATCATTGTGTTTGTATGTAAAGCGTTTACCCATATGTAAACGAACACCGTCAATAATACAGGCATGAGAATCAACATCATATACGATTATATCATCTTTTGCTACCAAAGCGTCTATTGTTGACATGATTCCTTGGTAACCAAAATTTAAAAGGTAAGTAGATTCTTTACTAACAAATTCCGCTAATTCATTTTGAAGTTGTTCATGAAGAGACGTATGTCCAGACATCATTCGCGCTCCCATTGGATAGGCAGAACCAAAGTCATTAGCAGCTTCAGCATCTACTTTTCTCACCTCAGGATGATTTGCGAGTCCTAAATAATCATTTATACTCCAAGTTATTACATCTTTGCCTTGAAATTTCATACGATTAGAAATCTGTCCTTCTAATTTTGGAAATACAAAATAGCCTTCAGCTAAACTTGCCCATTTCCCTAATGGGCCTTTATCTTTATAGATTTTATCAAATAAATCTCTCGTCATAATTCAGTGTTAGTTTGCATTACAAAATTATACAATAATATTATGAATACATAATATTTAAGACACTTATGAAAAAGTCTTGAATGTGATACAAAAATAAATTATTTAATAAATTCGATGCTTTTGGCAGATGATTGATTTTGCGCATCAAAAAATCCTTGATCTTCCATCCATTGATCATTATAAATCTTACTCATATAGCGCGAGCCATGATCTGGAAAAACAAGAACTACTAAGTCTGTAGATTTAAATTCGTTCGTCTCTTGAAGTTGTTTAACGGCTTGTACAACGGCACCTGAAGTATACCCAACAAACATACCCTCTGTTTTAGATATTTCTCTAGCGGCATGTGCGCTGTCCTCGTCATTCACCTTTACAAATTTATCAATAAGATCGAAGTCTGTAGCGGAAGGAATTAAATTTTTACCAAGCCCTTCAATACGGTAAGGATAGATTTCATTAGGGTCTAACTCACGGGTTTCGTGGTATTTTTTTAGAACAGAGCCATAAGCATCCACGCCTATTATTTTGATGTTTGGGTTTTGTTCTTTTAAATATTTTGCAGTTCCAGAAATTGTACCTCCAGTTCCACTACAGGCTACCAAATGCGTGATTTTACCTTCGGTCTTGTTCCATATCTCTGGGCCAGTACTTTTATAATGCGCCTCCAAATTTAGGCTATTAAAATATTGATTAATATAAATAGAACCTTCGGTTTCTTTGTGCAAGCGTTTGGCAACTTCATAATAGGATCTTGGATCATCAACACTGACGTTAGCAGGGCAAACATATACTTTTGCACCCATACTTTTTAGCATATCGATCTTGTCTAATGAAGACTTAGAGCTCACCGCTAACACACATTTATACCCTTTGATAATACTGACCATAGCAATGCTAAACCCTGTATTACCAGAAGTTGTTTCAATGATGGTATCTCCAGGTTTGAGTATCCCTTTTCTTTCTGCTTCTTCAATGATATAAAGAGCAATACGATCTTTAGAAGAATGTCCAGGATTAAAAGAATCTAGCTTGGCAATATAGCTACCAGGAAACCCAGAAGTCACTACATTTAACTTTACTAGTGGAGTATCACCCACTAATTCCAATACATTATTAAATATTAATTTTTCTTTTTTTACCAAACCTAGTTTTCAAATTAAAGTCGTTTACAAAACTACAATTTTATTTCTAATCTATTTTGAAATTGATTCTAGATCTAATAAAAATGCATACTCAGCTGCCACTTCTTTTAAGGCTTCAAAACGCCCAGAGGCACCACCATGACCGGCTTCCATATTCGTCTGAAGATAGAGTTGAGCCGTGTTATTATTTTGAGCTCTTAAACGCGCAACCCACTTAGCTGGCTCCCAATACTGAACTTGAGAATCATGCAATCCTGTGGTCACGAGCATATTTGGATATAATTTATTTGTGACATTGTCATAGGGTGAATATGATTTCATATAGTCATAAGACTCTTTTTCGTTTGGATTCCCCCACTCGTCATACTCTCCAGTTGTAAGTGGAATACTATCGTCCAACATCGTTGTAACAACATCTACAAATGGTACTTGAGCTACGACACCGTTGTACAATTCTGGGGCTAAATTTATAATTGCGCCCATCAGAAGTCCGCCTGCACTCCCGCCCATCGCATAATGGTGTTGAGTAGAAGTGTAGTTTTCACTGATTAAATATTTTGAACAGTCTACAAAATCTGAAAAGGTGTTTTTCTTTTTAAGTAATTTTCCGTCTTCATACCATTGACGTCCCAAATACTCTCCTCCTCTAATATGTGCTATTGCAAAGATGAATCCACGATCTAAAAGACTCATTCTAACCGTAGAAAAATAAGGATCAATTGTACTACCATAAGACCCATAAGCATATAGTAACAAAGGCGTTTCGGGTGATTTTTTTGTATCCACACGGCGAATTAAAGAGATTGGTATTTTTGTCCCATCTGCAGCTGTGGCCCATAACCGTTCCGATGTATAATTTTCTTTTTTAAATTTTCCACCTAAAACTTCTTGCTCCTTTTTAATGGTTTTTGATTTGGTCTCCATATCAAAATCGATGACAGAAGATGGTGTGGTTAGGGACTGATAGCCATACCTTAAAATAGTCGTATCAAAATCAATATTAGTGGACGTATAGGCTGTGTAAGTTTCACTTTCGAAAGGAAGATAGTAGTTATCTTTACCATCCCAACGTTTAATATGAATCTGATTTAGACCGTTTTCACGTTCTGACACAACCAAAAAGTCTTTAAAAATTTCTATATCTTCTAGTAAAACGTTTTCTCGGTGTGGAATCACGTCCTTCCAAAATGTTTTTTCAGTTTGTGTTTCCGAGGTTTTTGAAAGTTTAAAATTTTGAGCTCCATCAGCATTTGATACAATATAAAACGAATCTTCGAAATGCGAAATTCCATACTCTAATCCGCGTGTTCTTGGTTGAAACACTTTAAAATCTCCATCTGGAGTGTCGGCATTTAAAATTTGAAACTCCGAAGTTAATGTGCTATAACTCCCAATTACTAAATATGCATTTGATTTTGTTTTGTAAACACTCACTCCAAAAGTATCATCAGTTTCCTCAAAAACTAGTGTATCTAGTTTTGGGTCTGTATTTAATTTATGTTTATAAATCGCTTCTGATCGCAGTGTTGTTTCGTCTTTGAGCGTATAAAATAAGGTGGTATTGTCATTGGCCCACGTACTGCCTCCTGTAGTATTTGAGATTTCTTCATTAAAAATTGTATTCGTTTTTAAATCCTTAATATGAAGTCCGTATTGACGGCGACCTGTCGTGTCAATGCCGTAGGATACTAATTCATTATTTGGGCTGATATTTAACCCAACGAGTCTAAAATAAGAGTGGTTTTTGGCCATTTCATTACAATCAAACAAGAGCTCTTCTGCAGCGTCTAGAGTTTCTTTTTTTCGGGTATAGATTGGGTAATCTTTTCCTTTCTCGTACTTAGTAATGTACCAATACCCATTGTATTTATAAGGCACAGAGCTATCATCTTCTTTAATTCTGGACTTCATTTCTTCAAATAAATCCACTTGAAAATTTTTAGTATGCGCTGTATGGGCATTATAATACTCGTTTTCTTTGTTGAGATAGTCAATCACTTCTGGGTTTTCTCTATCGTTTAACCAGTAAAATTCATCAACGCGTACATCGTCATGGATTGCTAAGTTTTTAGGGATTTGTTTTGCTAGCGGAGCATTTGGTAATTCTGACATTGATTTTTTAGTCTTAGTTTCACAAGAAAAAAGTGAACTTATTAAAATTAGAAAGAGAAGATTGTATTTCATAACATTGGGGTGAAAATTAAAGCCCATAAATTTACAATAAATAAATTAAGATTGGCTTAAAATTTCTAAAAGTCTTGCATGCATCGCATCGGTATAGTCTAGGTGTGTGACCATTCTTAGTTTACCACTTCCCATATCACTTACAAGGATATCATGAGCTTTTAAATGGTTTAAAAATAAGGTTTCAGGAATACTCGAATTTAATTTGAATATCACAATATTAGTTTCCACGGGTTCTACACTAGAAACCGCTTCCAAGTGTTGAAGTACGCCAGCAATATCCTTCGCTTTTTGGTGGTCATCTTTTAAGCGATCAAATTGATGATCCAAAGCATAAGATGCAGCAGCAGCGAGTGCTCCTATTTGGCGCATACCACCACCCAACATTTTACGAATGCGAAGGGCTTTATTCATGAGTGCTTCATCACCAACCAACATAGAACCGACTGGAGCGCCTAAACCTTTACTAAAACAAACGGAAATTGTATCGAAAATCTCGCCATAATGAAGTGTGTTTTCAGATTTGGCAATCAGTGCGTTCCACAAACGAGCTCCATCTAAATGAAGACCTAATTTATGAGTATCGCAAACCGTGCGGATTTTTAAAATTTCATTAAAATCCCAACAGGCACCGCCCCCTTTATTGGTGGTGTTTTCTAGGGTTACTAAAGAGGTTAACGGGCTATGATAAAAATCAGGAGGATTGATCGCTGCTTCGACTTGTACTGCTGTCATCATTCCGCGATGTCCATCTACCAAACTGCAAGAGACTCCGCTATTAAAAGAAACTCCACCTCCTTCATAATTATAGACATGGGCATATTTGTCACATATCAATTGTTCTCCTGGCTGAGTATGTAATTTGATAGCCGTTTGATTCGCCATCGTTCCTGAAGGAAAAAACAAAGCTTTTGGCTTCCCAAAAAGCGCAGCGACTCGAGCTTCTAAGGCATTAACTGTTGGGTCTTCGGCATAAACATCATCGCCCAGCTCGGCAGACAACATGGCATCTAACATTCCTTCAGAGGGTCTTGTAACAGTATCGCTTCGTAAATCTATTTGCATGAATTTTATTTTGGATATAAAACTACATATTATTTTAATTCTATGCTATTAATTCTATTTTTGTAATTCGAAACTACACTATGATAACACACGATCACATAAAAGATCTTTTTGAGCGCCTTGGAGCGTTAAGGAGGTATCTTTGACTTAGATGCTAAACGCATCGAAATCCAAAATGAAGAAGAAAAAACATTTTCACCTGATTTTTGGAACGATTCAAAAGCAGCAGAGCTGCTCATGAAATCTCTACGAGTTAACAAAAAATGGCTAACCGATTTTGAAAAAGCTCAAACGTACACTGAAGATTTAGAAGTCTTATTTGATTTCTATAAAGAAGGCGATACAACCGCTGAAGAAGTCGAAAAACAATTTGATCTCGCCGCTAGTTTCCTAGAAGATATTGAATTCAGAAATATGCTTTCTGAAGAAGGCGACAGCCTTAGTGCAGTGTTGCAAATTACAGCGGGTGCTGGAGGTACCGAAAGTTGTGATTGGGCAAATATGCTGATGCGTATGTATGTCATGTATGCTGAGAAAAATAATTTCAAAATCAAAGAACTTAACCTGCAAAATGGCGATGTTGCTGGTATCAAAACAGTGACGCTTCAAATTGAGGGTGACTTTGCTTTTGGATGGTTAAAAGGCGAAAATGGTGTGCATCGTTTAGTGCGAATTTCTCCTTTTGACAGCAATGCCAAACGGCATACAAGTTTTGCTTCTGTATATGTATATCCGCTTGTAGATGACACCATTGAAATTGACATCAATCCTGCTGACATTGAAATCACTACCGCACGGTCTAGTGGCGCCGGCGGACAGAATGTGAATAAAGTAGAAACGAAAGTACAACTGACCCACAAACCTTCAGGGATTCAAATTTCATGTTCAGAAACACGTTCACAACATGATAATCGTTCGAGAGCAATGCAAATGCTGAAATCTCAGTTGTATGAAATTGAACTCAAAAAACAATTAGCACAGCGTGAAGATATTGAAGCTGGAAAAATGAAAATTGAATGGGGCAGTCAAATTAGAAATTATGTTATGCATCCGTACAAACTTGTAAAAGATGTACGCACAGCCAAAGAAACAGGAAATGTTGACAACGTGATGAATGGAGACATCACCCCTTTCCTAAAAGCGTATTTAATGCTTATGGGGCAAAAAGAAAAATCGGACACTTTATAGTACCCTTGCAAAAGCTGGAGTACGAATACTAAAATGTTCGATTTTTTTTTTAAGTTAGCTGTATGAAATTCCCAAATCCTCTAATTTCAAAACTAACCTCAAGAAAAAACAATAATTCGTTTAGAACGTTGACGACTTCTCATGAACGGATTGATTTTGCATCCAATGACTACTTGGGTTTTGCACGACATAAAACCATTACTAAAGCTGTTGAAACCGCCTCAAAAAAAATAGTTTTTGTCAATGGAAGTACGGGCTCTAGACTTCTATCTGGTAATCATACCATACACACAGAAGTCGAAAACGCACTTGCTACTTTTTTTAAAACGCCGAGTGCCCTCCTTTTTAATTCAGGTTATGATGCAAACTTAGGACTACTTTCGTGCGTACCTCAACGCGGCGATATTATTTTATATGACGAACTTTGTCATGCCTCTATTAGAGACGGCATTCAATTATCGAATGCAATGTCTTATGGTTTTAAGCATAACACACTTTCGGATTTAGAAAAGAAATATCTAAATACAAAAAAGGCATCAGCAACTACATACATCGTTGTAGAGTCTATATATTCCATGGATGGAGACCGAGCACTTTTGAAGGAATTCTCTAAATTTTGCAGCACACATTCCTGTTATTTAATTGTGGATGAGGCGCATGCTACTGGCGTTTTTGGAACTCAAGGCAAAGGTTTGGTTGACGAACTTTGTTTAGGCGGTTCTATTTTTGCTAGAATTGTTACGTTTGGTAAAGCATTGGGCTGTCATGGGGCTGTTGTTTTAGGTTCAGAGGAATTACGAGACTATTTAATCAACTTTTCAAGGCCTTTTATATACACGACCGCAATGCCTATACAAGCGGTATTAACCCTAAAATTCGCCATCAAAGAACTTGAAACCACAGATCAATTAAGGGCGCTTAGAAAAAATATTAATGTGTTTAGGAATGGAATTAAAGTAAATAATTTAGACCACAAATTTATTGAAAGTGAGAGTGCTATTCAAAGCTGTATTATTGGAGATGTTGTAAAAGCAAAACAGATCGCTGCTCAAATCCAAAAAGAGAATTACGATGTAAAAGCCATTTTATTTCCAACGGTAGCTTTGGGAACAGAACGGATTCGCTGTTGTATTCATAGCTATAATTCCATCGCAGAAATTGAAGGACTTCTTCATTTATTTAATTCCCTATGTTGAAAAATTAAAACCCCTCATATTTACCTCATGAAAACCCTATTTATCACTGGAATTGGAACTGATGTCGGAAAAACAGTAGTATCAGCTATTATATCCGAAGCCTTAAATGCTGATTATTGGAAACCTATTCAGGCAGGCGAATTAGTACATTCGGATGCCCACAAAGTTGAAGCGTTAATTAGCAATCCACACACAAAAATATTTAAGAATAGCTACGCCTTAAAAACACCGATGAGTCCACATGCAGCAGCCGAGATTGATGGCATCGTTATTGAAGCAAAAAAAATAATAATACCAAGCACCACAAACAATTTAGTAATTGAAGGAGTTGGCGGGCTTCTCGTTCCTATAAATGATTCTGAAACTATTTTAGACCTTATTAAAAGTGACTATAAAGTTATTGTGGTGTCCAAACATTATCTAGGCAGTATTAATCATACACTTTTAACGCTTCAAGAGTTAAAAAGCAGAGGGGTGCAAATTGCTGGAATTATATTTAACGGTAATGAAGTTAAAACCTCAGAACGAATTATTGAAAAAATGACCAACGTTCCTCTATTAGGAAGAATTAATGATGAAGAACTAATTACTAAAGCAGTGATAAGAAAATACGCAAACCTTCTAAAGCCTCAATTAGAAACCCTGTAATGAACTTAACCGAAAGAGATAAAGCCCATTTATGGCATCCCTTAACTCAACATAAATTAAAACCAAACCATTTGCCAATTCTAAGAGCAAAAGGCAGCACACTTTATGACGATCAAGGTAAAGACTATATCGACGGCATCGCGTCTTGGTACACCTGTATGTATGGCCATTGTAATGAATATATTACTTCAAAAATCAAAGCGCAATTGGACGAATTGGATCAGGTTGTGTTTAGTGGGTTTACGCATCAACCTGCAATAGAATTATCAGAAAAATTGATGGCGATCCTTCCTTCGAACCAGAACAAATTATTTTTTTCGGACAATGGTTCTACTTCTGTTGATGTGGCCATAAAAATGGCATTTCAATATTTTTTTAATAAAAAAGAGAAACGAACCCGGATTATAGCACTAGAAGATGCGTTTCATGGCGATACTTTTGGAGCGATGTCTGTTTCTGGCTTATCGGTTTACAATGGACCTTTTGAATCATTTTTATTAACGATTGACAGAATTAAAGTTCCCACAAAAGATACTTCAAAAACAGTGTTTAGTAATTTCAAAAAATTGGTAGCTACAGGTGAAATTGCAGCTTTTATTTATGAACCACTAGTACAAGGTGCAAATTCCATGCGGATGTATGATGCCGATTTGTTAGACGAATTGTTAGCCATTGCCAAAGAACATAATGTTATCGTCATCGCTGATGAAGTGATGACTGGTTTTGGAAAAACAGCTAAGAATTTTGCATCTGAATACATGCTTCATCAACCTGATATTATGTGCCTATCTAAATCACTTACTGCTGGCATCGCACCAATGGCTTTAACGACTTGTACTCAAAATATTTATGAGGCGTTTTGTGATGACAATATTGCAAAAGGGTTTTTTCATGGGCATACCTATTCTGCAAACCCCCTGGCATGCACGGCGGCAATTGCAGGAATTGATTTATTGGTGTCTGATGAAATTCAAACGCGAATTTTAGAAATCAGTGCACGACACTTGACCTTTCAAAATCATATTAAAGATCACAAAAACATATACGCTACACGAACTTTAGGTGTGATTTTTGCATTAGACTTAAAGCTAAAAATGGACCGGTATGGATCCTTACGAGATACCTTATTTAATTATTTTATGGATCAAGGGGTGTTTTTAAGACCCTTGGGCAATACGATTTACATACTCCCTCCATTTGTAATTACAGATAAAGAATTAGATAGAATTTACGAAGTCATTAAGAATGCATTAGAATTGGTTTAAATGAAAGAAAAAATTTCAATAATGAGTATGGCATCTGTATCCGCACTTGGTAATAATGACCAACAAATTTGGATGCAATACCTCAGTGAAAACCATAGCTTTAAAAACAAAACCTTGAACGGTATTGAATCTTTGGTGAGTGGCCTATCGGATAACAATTGGAATACTGTCAATAGATTAAAAGAATCTCCACAATTTAAAAATTTAGATCCTTCTGTTTTATTGGCAATTGAAGTCTCTAGAAAGGCTGTAGCAAAAGTATCTTGGAACAATAAATCTTTTGGAGTTAATATTGGATCTTCGAGAGGGGCTACGACCCTATTTGAAAAATACCACTCGGAATTTATACATAGTAAAAACGCTAAGGTTTCTACCTTAAGTTCTCCAACAACGACCTTAGGAAACATATCGTCTTGGGTTGGGCACGATTTGCAATCAAATGGACCAACGATTAGCCATTCTATCGCGTGTTCTACAGCCCTACATGCAATTCTTAATGGTATTGCTTGGATTACAAGTGGCATGGCCGATCGTTTTTTGGTGGGCGGTAGTGAAGCTTCTAATACGCCATTTACAATAGCTCAGATGAAAGCCTTGAAAATTTATTCTAAAGGCAAAAGTGCGTATCCATGTAAAACGCTGGATTTAAATAAAAAACAAAATACAATGATTATGGGCGAAGGCGCTGCTGTATTTTGTTTAGAAAAGGGGCCTAAAAAAAATGCAATCGCAATCATTGAAGGGGTTGGATATGCAACAGAACCTTTGAAACATCATATTTCCATTTCAACCAATGCAGATTGTTTTCAGAAATCCATGGCCATGGCCACAGAGGCTGTTCAGTTGCAAGATATTGATATTATCGTCATGCATGCCCCCGGTACGATCAAAGGAGATGCCTCAGAATACAATGCTATCAAACATGTATTTAAAGACAATACACCCGCACTAACGTCCAATAAATGGAAAATTGGACACACACTTGGAGCGTCTGGTGGTTTGAGTTTAGAGCTTGCTATACTAATGCTGCAGCGGCAGCAATTTATTTCAATTCCATTTTTAAAAGATCAAAAACACCCAACTAACTTAAAAAAAATACTCGTCAACGCCGTCGGTTTTGGAGGAAATGCGGTAAGTTTGTTGATAGCTTTAAATTAATATACTTGTTTTTTATAACCCTAAATTAAAGAAAAACTAACATGAAAGCCTACTCAAAAGAAGATATCTTAGAAATATACAACAAACCCTTAATGAAATTGGTTTTTGAAGCTGCGACGGTACATCGACTGCATCACGACCCTACAAAAATTCAAGTAAGCACCTTAATTTCAATAAAAACGGGCGGCTGCCCCGAAGATTGTGGCTACTGTCCGCAAGCGGCTCGATACCATACTGGTATTGAAAAAAATGATTTAATGCCTGTTAATACTGTAATTAATTTAGCTAAAAAAGCAAAACAAAACGGCTCTTCTCGTGTGTGTATGGGCGCCGCATGGCGTAACGTAAAAGAAGGAGATGATTTTGAAAATGTATTAGAAATGGTTAGAGGTATCAGTCAGTTGAATATGGAAGTTTGCTGTACACTGGGAATGATTACTGAGAGTCAGTCGAAACGCTTGGCAGAGGCTGGCTTACATTATTACAATCATAATCTAGACACTTCCGAGGCGTATTACAAAGAAGTCATTTCGACACGAGGCTATGATGATCGCTTAGAAACATTGAAAAATGTAAATAAAGGCACCTTAAAAGTGTGCTCAGGAGGAATTATAGGCATGGGAGAACGTGTGGAGGATCGAATTGGAATGCTCATGAGTTTATTAAGTTTAGAACGAATTCCCGATTCCGTCCCTATAAATGCATTGGTTCCTGTAGAGGGAACACCTTTAGCAACCGAAAACATCATTCCGGTTTGGGACATCATTAGAATGATTGCGACCACAAGAATAGTGATGCCAAAAACCACCTTACGCTTATCTGCAGGAAGAACAGAAATGAGCATGGAAGCACAAGCCTTGTGTTTTATGGCGGGAGCTTCCTCTATTTTTGCAGGTGAGAAATTATTGACAACTCCCAATCCTGGAGAAGAAAAAGATGCCGAAATGTTTTCTTTATTGGGGTTAATTCCTACCGAAAAGAAAAAAGAAAACGTTGATAAATTCAAAATCCGAAAATCTATATTAAAAAAAGATGACACTGTTAAGTGGACGCGTCCAGGACATGTAATCGAAAGAAATGTAGAAGCGACAAAACAGGCTAAGGAACTTCGAAAAAAAATGAAATAAGCATTAAGCTCCTACGTTAAAATTATACAGTAGTCTAATCCATTTTTTTTAACACAACATTAACCAGAACTAGTTGCTTTGCAAGTTACTTTTGAAAGTAGATTTTTGACCAATGATTAAGAAGAGTATCCTATTTGTAATTACTTTTATTTTGATTCACACCACTTTGAGTGCGCAAAGAAAGTTGGATAGTTATATAGTATCTGGAAAAATAATAGAGAAAGAAAGCCAGCAACCACTAGAATATGCGACTATCGCTTTTTTTAATAAGGTTGAAAATAAAATGATTGGTGGTGGTATTACAGATCCTCAAGGAAATTTTAGTATAGCTATTGCTAAAGGAACTTACGATATTTCTTTTGAATATTTTTCATTCGAAACCCTCTCAAAATTAAATTTCAAGCTTAATCAAAATACCGATTTTGGCATCCTCAAAATGGAAGCGGATTTACAGGCCTTAGATACGGTCGATATCATTGCAGAAAAAACAACGGTTGAAATTAAATTAGATAAAAAGATATACAATGTTGGAAAAGACCTCACGATAAGAGGCGGAAGTGTGAGTGATGTCTTAGACAATGTGCCTTCTGTTTCTGTGGATCTCGAAGGTAATGTCGCTTTAAGAGGCAATGAAAACGTCCGTATTTTAATTAACGGAAAACCTTCAGGACTCGTTGGATTGAATTCCACAGATGCGTTGCGACAGTTACCCGCAGACGCTATTGAAAAAGTAGAAATTATCACCTCGCCATCTGCACGTTACGATGCTGAAGGCACTGCTGGTATTTTAAATATTATTTTGAGGCGTAGCAAATTACTTGGACTCAACGGTGCTGTTATTTTAAACGCGGGGCATCCCGATCAATTAGGTGGCTCGGGAAATATCAATTACCGTACAGGAAACATAAATATCTTTAACACTTCTGGCTATTCCTACAGAAATAACCCTGGAAATTCCACTACAAAAACTGAATTTTTCAACTCAGATTATGACGATAATGGGCTGCTTATTCAAGATGCTCCAAATACATTTCGTAATGAATACCGCACGTTTGAACGGATTCAAAAAGGGTTCAACTCCAATACAGGTATCGAGTGGTATATCAACCCAACCACATCTTTAACGACGGCATATTTAATAAGGAACAGCACTAATACTAATGAGACATTTAACAACGCAGAAACCTTTGATGCCTCAAAAACACTTGTAAGCCAGTCTTTGCGATATGACCCCGAATTTGAAACGGATCAAACGACACAGTTTTCTGTTAATTTTGACAAACAGTTTAACGGCAATAGCGAACACCGCTTGACCTTTGATTTTCAAGTTGAAAACAATTCTGAGGATGAAAACTCCATCATTTATAATAATGCTGTCGTTGCTGAGCGTGTCCAAACTATAGAAGCACAAGAACGTATATTACTTAAAACTGATTTCACACTTCCAATTGGCGAACACAGTCGTTTTGAGGTGGGCTATAACGGGCGATTTAGCAACAACATGACTGACTATACACTGGAATTTGCGGAAGACGACACCTTTGTTTTAGATACTGGAGTAAGTAATACCCTAATTTACAAAGAGGATGTCAATGCATTTTACAGTCAATTTGGTAGCAAACTGAAAGATCGATTTTCATTTTTATTAGGACTAAGACTAGAATCGACTCGAGTAACTGTCCAGCAGCTCCGTGGGAATGATTATACCAATACTAATTATGTTGGACTTTTTCCGACTGTTAATTTGGGGTATGAATTTTCGGATACTCAAAGCTTAACGTTAGGCTACAACCGTCGTATCAGCAGGCCACGGTCGCGGTTTTTAAATCCGTTCCCATCAAGAAGCAGTGCAACCAATTTATTTCAAGGCAATCCAAACATCACGCCTAGTTATTCCGATGGATTTGACATTGGCTATCTCAATGATTTAGGTGTTTTAACCCTTAACACCTCAATGTATTTCAACCATGCGACAGATGTTTTTACGTATGTAAGTGAGGACACAGGTGAAAAAGTGCTGATTGATGGCGAGAGCGTGCCCATCGTTCGACGCGGCCCAATTAACTTAGCCGAAAACGATCGGTATGGATTTGAATTTACATTGACCTTTCAGCCTTCTAAAAAGTGGACTATGAATGTCAATTTTAATGTATATCAATCTATCATTAGAGGAACCTATAAAGGATTGGTTTATGACTCCGAAAACCTAAACTGGTTCATCCGTTTGAACAACAAATATACCTTACCAGGCAAGGTAGAATGGCAAACACGTATAAGTTATGATGGCCCAAGAATTGATGCCGTTAACAAGCGCGAAGGTCGATTTTCTTCAAACATGGCATTTAGTAAAGATCTGTTCAAAGAAAAGGCGTCTATTTCCTTTAATATTAATGATTTGTTTAATACCCAACGCCGAAATTTAGAATCGACAACACCCACATTTTATAGTGATAGTGTTTATCGATGGCGTGTTCGTTCGTATAATCTATCATTTACATACCGTTTTAATCAAAAGAAAAAACGTTCTCAAGGGGGTGGTTTTGGGGGAAATTTTGAGGGGTAACAAAAAAAAACCCAAAACGTAATGTTTTGGATTTTGATTTATATGAAGGAAAAATGATTTAAGCGGCTTCTGCTTTTGCTTTCTTAGCGTCTCTTTTTTCTTTAAAGTGTTCTAGTGCAGAACCAACCACCCAATACGGGATCGCAAAGGTTAATAAAAAGATCATTAACCAAAACCCTAAGGTTAAAATTGATAAAAATGCTAAAAATCCTAAATACTGATCAAAATCAAACATGTTGTATACTTTTGTTTTACGCTGCAAATATACTATAAGAAAAATAGTTTTACAACATAAAGTTTCAGATTTATATATTGAACTCGTTTAGATTTTTTGATATTTAAAAAATTAGTGTAAATTTGAGTGTTGATAGACCCCAAATCTAATTCTTCAATAAGCAATTTAACCGAAGCTTTAGATATTATTTTAATGAATACCATATTTTAAGGGTTCTGATATGAAAATTTTTTAGGGATTTTCAAGACATGATTCTTAGAAAAAATAATCGGTATCGTATATGTTATTAAAAAAATATTTTGCAAAAACCAAACCTATATAGAAACTGTTTTTAGGAACCCCACTGCGCAAAGTCTTTGACTTCGCGAAACTAAAAAAAGTGTAAAATGAACTATGACAAAAAAAGTAATAAGACGCCTTAGTTGTTTTCTAAATGTTCTTCAATATCTGCAATATGGTATTGCAACGCCTGAGCAGAGATCTGTATTTCCTTGATCAATAATGCCAAAGAAATGATTAATAAAATTAAAGCGAACCCAAAAATCCAAACGGCCATGTTATGTTGATGAATATAGATTAAAAACATGGTCAACACACAGAACAATAAACTTGAAATTCCAAAAATCTGCATCCATCGGGTTAAGTTTAAACGTAATTTTAAATTCTTAATCTGTCTTATTAAAGATTTTTCTTTGCGTTCTAAATAAATACCATGCAAATTTCTAATTACTGCAGCATAGGCTAAAAAACGATTGGTATACGCCAACATAATTAGAGAGATTGCAGAAAATAAAAGTGCAGGTGTTGTTAATGTTAATTCTTCCATAGAGCTGCCAAAATTAAGTAATAATTATCATCAAAAAAAAGAAATAGTTTATGAAAATCTCCCATAAATTTTCCACTAGCGTGGTAGCCGCATAACGGACGTTTGTTTTAGGCTGCAAATAGTCTGTAAGAAAACTAGTTTTACAATCTAAAATTTCAGATTTATCAACAGCTTGATAACAGTACTGAATTGAAATTAAAAAATTGTAAATTTGTATTCAAATCAGAATGTTATGACGTTTAGAATAGAAAAAGATACAATGGGAGATGTAAAGGTTCCCGCAGATAAATTATGGGGCGCCCAAACCGAACGCTCACGAAACAATTTTAAAATTGGAAGTGCGGCTTCCATGCCCATTTCCATTATCTATGGTTTTGCGTATCTTAAAAAAGCTGCTGCTTATACCAATTGCGATCTTGGCGTCTTATCGTCCGAAAAACGCGATTTGATTGCTCAAGTTTGTGATGAAATTCTAGACGGTAAACACGACGATCAATTTCCATTAGTCATTTGGCAAACCGGTTCTGGCACGCAAAGTAATATGAATGTCAATGAAGTGATTGCAAACCGATCGCAACAGCTTGCAGGAAAAACGGTTGGTGAAGGCGAAAAAGTCATTCAACCGAACGATGACGTTAATAAATCGCAGTCTTCTAACGACACCTTCCCTACTGGGATGCATATTGCAGCTTACAAAAAAGTAGTTGAAACGACCATTCCAGGGATTCAACAATTAAGAGATACACTTCAAGCGAAAGCTGAGAACTTTAAATCTGTGGTAAAAATTGGACGCACGCACCTCATGGATGCCACGCCTCTAACATTAGGACAGGAATTTTCAGGTTATATTTCACAATTAGACCACGGACTGAAAGCCCTTAAAAATACGCTTGAGCATTTGAGTGAAGTCGCTTTGGGCGGCACTGCGGTTGGCACAGGATTAAACACACCAGATGGTTACTCGGAATTAGTGGCTGATTATATTGCGAAATTCACAGGGTTACCATTCATCACCGCTCCTAACAAATTTGAAGCCTTAGCGGCTCACGATGCGATTGTAGAAAGTCACGGTGCTTTAAAACAACTTGCGGTTTCCTTAAATAAAATAGCAAATGATATTCGTATGATGGCATCAGGTCCGCGATCTGGTATTGGGGAAATCACCATTCCGGCAAATGAACCTGGAAGCTCTATCATGCCCGGCAAAGTGAATCCAACGCAATGTGAAGCACTCACGATGGTTTGTGCGCAAGTTATTGGTAATGACGTTGCTATTTCGGTAGGCGGAACACAAGGTCATTATGAACTTAATGTTTTTAAACCGATGATGGCGGCTAACTTTTTGCAATCTGCACAACTATTGGGAGATGCAGCAGTGAGTTTTGACAAACATTGCGCTTCAGGAATTGAGCCCAACCACGACGTCATTGAAAAATTATTAAATAATTCATTAATGTTAATCACAGCACTAAATACCAAAATTGGGTATTATAAAGCGGCTGAAATAGCAAACACAGCCCACCAAAATGGAACAACTCTAAAAGAGGAAGCCATTAACCTTGGCTATGTTACAGCAGAAGATTATGATGCATGGGTTAAACCCGAACAGATGGTTGGAAAACTAAACTAAATTCATGGCTATCCTTTTCACCCATATTAAAGAATTACTTCAAACACGACCTCAATCGGAAGTGAAAGTTATGGGTACAGCAATGGCTGATTTGCCGCATATAAAAAATGCGTTTTTAAGAATTCAAGGAGATGAAATTTTAGATTTCGGACCGATGGCTGATGTAGTCATTCAAGAAACGGATGAAGTTGTAGATGTGACGGGAAAACTCATACTACCTGCATGGTGCGACAGTCATTCTCATGTGGTGTATGCTGGCGATCGCTCTCAAGAATTTGTAGATCGCTTGAAAGGGTTAAGTTATGAAGCTATCGCTGCAAGAGGTGGTGGGATTCTGAACTCTGCTGAAACCTTGCAAAACACGTGCGAAGACTCTCTATATACACAATCTATGGAGCGTGTTAAGGCACTTATTCAACTTGGCACTGGCGCTTTGGAAATCAAATCAGGCTATGGACTGAGTACCGAAGCGGAGCTTAAAATGCTTCGCGTTATTAAAAAAATTAAAGAGACAGCACCCCTAAAAGTAAAAGCAACTTTTTTGGGGGCTCACGCCATTCCAAAACTATATAAGGATAACAAAAAAGACTATATTGATCTTATTATTAATCAAATGCTTCCTGAAATAGACCGTCAAAAGTTAGCTGATTTTGTAGATGTATTTTGCGAAAAAAACTATTTCTCTTTAGAAGATACGGAACGAATTCTAGAAGCTGCAGCACAGTATAACCTCGTTCCAAAAATCCATGTGAATCAATTTAATGCCTTTGGTGGTGTTGGTTTAGGCGTTAAACACAAGGCTTTGTCTGTGGATCATTTGGAGGTTGTTACTGATAAAGACCTTAAAGATTTAAAAAACACCAATACCATGCCGGTTGCATTGCCTGGTTGTTCATTTTTTCTAGGGATACCATATACGCCTGTTCGTAAACTTATGGATTCCGGGATGCCTGTAGCTCTAGCATCTGATTTTAATCCGGGGTCTGCTCCTAGTGGAAATATGAATTTTGTAGTGAGTTTGGCCTGTATCAAAATGAATATGACGCCTGAAGAAGCCATCAATGCAGCAACACTAAATGGCGCCTATGCCATGGATATTTCAGACACCCACGGCAGTATTACAAAAGGAAAAAAAGCAAATCTAATCATCACAAAAAACATGACATCTTTCCGTCAAATTCCGTATCATTTTGCTAATAACCCTATACACAAGGTCATGATTAATGGCACTTTTGTGGATTAATTTGTGTTTATTTTAAAGTGAATGTAGTACTTGAAATCAACACATCCTGATCGAATACATTGACAGTGTAAACACCTTTCTCATACGAATCTTCATCAGCGGTTACAAAATCACACACATCTAAGAGTTCATTTTGATAGGAGAACGCACTGACATAACTGTATTTTAAAACATCTTCATCAAACTGTACAGGAGAGTTAGACCCCATCACCGAAAGATTTGGATTAATAACTTGAACAAAATATTTTTTCTCTCCTGCTTCTGTTAAAAGATTTGAAGGAACGGTATAACATATTCTTAAATTATCAACTCTTGAAGCGCGTGTAGTTGGTACTAATTTACCTGATTTACGTTGAATAACACCATAAGCCTTTAAACGTTCTACAGGAAGTTTTTTTGCTTCATTCACAGTTTTAGATAACTGAAGATTTTGTTGTGATAAAAGATTGTTTGAAGTTAATTGGGAATTCAATTGAACTTGCGTACTATCTAAGGCTGTTTCTAATAATGCATTTTGAAATTTCAAGGTTGCATTCTCATTTAGTAAAACTTCCATTTCAGATTCTAACTCAACATATTTTTTCTTGTACTTGAGTAAAGCAGCGATACTTGATTTTGAAGTTTTAAGTTCTGCTACAAGAGCTTCTAAACGTGCTTGTGCATCTATAAGTTTTGTATTCGCTACTTCATTATCAGCGTTTGCCTCTGCATAAAGAGAAGACATATTATCTAAATCTTTAAGGACTTCTATTTTTTCATTTTCAAGAATCAGTTGAGTTGCCTTATTGTTTGTGTGCAGTTGATAGCTATAAAATAAGGTGCCCAAAAGCACTAAAGCTAAAATTATAATTGTAATTTTTGAACCTTTGTTAGAAGACGTTGTATTCATAATAGAGTGTAATAAGGGTTAAAATAAATGGTAGTTAGAAATATTAAAAAATAGTGTAATTTTAAACTTCAGCAAATGTATCATAAAAAATGAATAATCTTCAAATAATTTCTACTGAAACGTTAAACAAACTGACAACCAAACGAGCTGGTGAAACTAAGTTTTTTGAACAGGCCAAGTATTTATCAAATACGAGTGAATTATCTTCGGAACTTGCGCGTACTGAAGTGAAATTTGTGCTTTTTGGAATCAAAGAAGATATTGGTGTTTTGGCAAATAATGGACAACCTGGTGCAAAAGATACTTGGGAAGTCGCCTTAAAATCTCTTTTAAACCTTCAAAGTAATCAATTTACAAATCCTTCAAATGCACTTATATTAGGGCATTTAGACTTTGCGGAATTATATGATGCAGTATCCTCTATCAAATCAGATCATCTACAATACTCCTATCGACAGTATGTAGAAAAAATTGACCAATGTGTAACTCAACTGGTCAGTACAATCGTAAAAGCTGGCAAAATACCCATTCTAATTGGGGGTGGTCACAACAATGCTTACGGCGCTATAAAAGGAAGTTCTCTCGCTTTAAATACCAAAATTAATGTTATAAATTTTGATGCCCACACCGATTTACGAGCACTTGAAGGTCGGCATAGTGGCAATGGTTTTAGCTACGCTATTGAAGAAGGATATGTAGACCGCTATTATATTTTTGGAATGCATGAAAACTATACTTCTAAAGAAATTTTAAATTATATAGAGGCATCAAAATCAACTATAAAATTCAATACTTTTGAAGACCTTATCGTCCGAAAAACAAGTTCTTTTAAGACAGCATCTAAAAAAGCAATGGGTTTTATATCAAACTCAAAGTTTGGGATTGAGATTGATTGTGATGCCATTCAAAACATCCCTAGTAGTGCGCAGACTCCGAGTGGGTTTTCAGTAAATCAAACACGTCGTTTTGTACATTATTTTGGAAATCATCCGAATGCTACTTACTTACATATTTGCGAAGCAACTATAGGAAATGAAAGTTCAAACGCACAAACTGGAAAATTGCTCTCCTATTTGATTACAGATTTTATGAGTGCTCGAAAAAAGTATTAAATTAATCGCCTTTTTTAAACCCATAAAACAACTGACCAAAAAAACCAGATGGCATATGTTGGTCATCGCTGTAGCCTAACACAAGATTTTTATCAGGTGTTGGTACATAATTGGTTTTAAACATATAATCCCATAAACTTAGGCTAATCGCAAAATTAACGCCCGTTTTAAACCCTTTGGGTATGGCTTGTGCATGGTGATATAAATGCATTATAGGATTATTAAACACATATTTTAAAGGACCATAATCTAACTTCACATTAGCATGGTTCAGGTGCCCAATTGAAATAGCTATAAAGTGAACGATAAAGGCTTGTTCCGGTTCAAAGCCTCCCAACAACATCAGCGCAATGACTTTAAAAGGTTTGTAAAGAATGTTTTCCATCCAATGGTAACGCAAATGCGCTGCAAAACCCATTTCTTTTACAGAGTGGTGTACTTTATGAAACTTCCATAAAAACGAAAAACGATGTAATAATATATGTGTCAACCATTGTACAAAATCCAAAACTACAAAGAAGATTAATAATTGGAGTATTGGAGAAAAATTTGATAAATCAATAAGGGCAATGGCATTTGGACTTATCTGAAATTCATCAACAGTGATTTTTGTGACGATTTTATACACGCCACTAATAAAGATACTAAAGATAAAAAAATTGAAAAACATGTAAAACCCATCCAGAAAAAAATCTTTTCTAAAAACAGATTGTTGTTTGCGCCACGGAAAAACCATTTCAATGCCCCATACAATTAAGGAGATCGCTATTAAGCCCCAAAAATAATTGCGCGTCCAAGGTACCTCAAAACAAATGGATTTCCATGTCCACTGTACAGTACCTAAAAAGGCGTTAAAAAATAATTCTAAATACTCCATTTAATACGCTATTAACGCTATTAATTCTTGTTCAAAAGTTCGCTTTGCAAGATACTGCTGTTCTAGCGCACTTGCAAATGGAATTGGAGTTTCTATACTCGCTACTCTTTTAACAGGCGCATCTAAAAATTCAAAGGCTTGCTCCATCAATTGAGATGAAATATCAGAGGCGATACTTCCAAATAACGAGTCTTCTTGCAGTATAATAGCTTTACTTGTTTTTTTAACAGATGACAATATGCTTTCAAAATCTAAGGGTTGTAATGTTCTTAAATCAATTAAATCGGCTGAAATGTCTGGATTTTGATCTAAGGTTTCCAATGCCCAATGTACAGCGGCGCCATAGGCGATTATTGTAACATCTGTACCTTCTTTTAGCTTTGATGCTACGCCAAATGGTAATGTAAAATAATCTGTTGGCACATCTTGTCTGATACTTCTGTACAAGGCTTTATGTTCAAAAAACAATACCGGATTAGGGTCGTTTATAGCGGTTGCCAATAAGCCTTTTGCATCGTAAGGAAAGGCTGGATATACGACTTTAAGCCCTGGTGTTTTGGTAAACCAAGCCTCGTTAGTTTGGGAATGAAAAGGACCTGCTGCGACGCCAGCTCCACAGGGCATACGCACTACAATATCTGCAGCTTGCCCCCAGCGGTAATGGGATTTTGCTAGATAATTAACCACAGGATTAAACCCCGAAGTTACAAAGTCAGCAAATTGCATTTCAACGACTGATTTAACACCTGCTATAGACAAGCCCATCGCGGTTTCTACAATGGCAGATTCACAAATGGGGGTGTTACGAACGCGTTGTTTTCCAAACTGTTCTACAAAATTCTCTGTGATTTTGAAAACGCCCCCATATTCGGCAATGTCTTGTCCCATAATCACCAACTCTGGATGTACTTCCATGGACTGGCGCAAACCGTCCGAAATCGCATCAATAAGACGCTTTTCTTCTTGGTTTGAGGAGGGAATTACATCTTTATACTCAAACAATTTATAGACATCTGCTAGCTCCGTTTTTAAATCTGGAACGATCGCTGGCTCATCAAAAGCGGTTTGTAATCCAGCTTTAATATCTTTTTTAACGGTCTCTTTATAAGTTTCAATTTCTTGTATAGAAATTACCTTTTGTTGAATAAGGTACTGTTCAAAATTGGAGATGGGATCTTTTTCTGCCCACAAATCTAAAGACTCTTGAGGTACATATTTAGTGCCACTCGCCTCTTCATGGCCCCGCATTCTGAAGGTTTTAAACTCCATTAAAACTGGTCGCGGGTTTTGGCGGACACTTTTAGCAATGGCATCCACTTTGGAGAAAACTTCCATGACATTATTGCCTTCGATTACATGTGATTCCATGCCATAGCCCACGCCACGATCGGCAATTGACTCACAATTATATTGTTCATTTGATGGTGTTGATAATCCGTAGCCATTATTTTCAATACAAAACAAAACAGGTAAATTCCAAACAGATGCCACATTAAGCGCTTCATGAAAATCACCTTCACTTGTGCCACCATCACCTGAAAAAACGGCTGTTAGTTTCGGTTCTTGTTTTAAAACATGTGATAATGCAATGCCATCCGCAACCCCGAGTTGAGGGCCTAAATGGGAAATCATCCCAATGATTTTATAATCTTGTGTTCCAAAATGAAAAGAACGATCTCGTCCTTTGGTAAATCCGCTCGCTTTGCCTTGCCACTGAGAAAACAAACGGTATAATGGAATTTCTCGGGTTGTAAACACGCCCAAATTACGATGCATTGGAAGTATATATTCATTTTTGTCTAAGGCTAGGGTAACCCCTACCGATATCGCTTCTTGTCCAATTCCTGAAAACCATTTAGAGATTTTTCCTTGTCGAAGTAAAATCAGCATTTTCTCTTCAATAAGCCTCGATTTCAGCATGTTAAAATACAAAGACTTTTGTGTCTGCTTATTAATTTCTTTGTAATCGTAATGAAATGATGGTTTCAAATCTGAATTATTTGCCTTTCAAAAATAGGGAAATATTAGTTAAAAACGTTTAACTTTAAAAATTGCTTTTGTAAAACTTTGGATTTGTTATCTTTGTTATATTCATCATTAAACAAAAGCAATGAACAAAATTCCAAGTGTTAATCTATCAGAGTTTTTATCAAACGATCCCAAGGTCAAACAAAAATTTGTTGACCAAATTGGAGAAGCTTATGAAACTATTGGATTTGTAGCTCTTAAAGGTCATTTTTTGGATGACACTTTAGTGGATACATTATATTCAGAGATTAAAAAGTTTTTTGAACTCCCTACAGCTCTAAAACAAAGTTATGAAGTTCCAGAAATTGGAGGACAACGTGGTTATGTATCCTTTGGGAAAGAAAGTGCTAAAGGAAGAACTGAGGGTGATTTAAAGGAGTTTTGGCATTTTGGACAGTATGTAGAGGACAATCCAGAGCTCGAAGCAGAATACCATGACAATGTAGAAGTTAAGGAATTGGCTGAATTTAATTCTGTTGGAAAAGAAACGTACAAAATGCTAGAAAAAACAGCTACATATGTTTTGAGAGCATTATCCCTTCACTTAGGGTTAGATGAATTTTATTTTGACAATTATGTCCATAATGGGAATAGTATTTTACGTCCTATTCACTACCCGCCTATTAAAGAAGAACCAAAAAATGCTGAACGTGCCGCAGCCCATGGCGATATCAACTTGATTACTTTGTTAATGGGGGCTCAAGGAAAAGGATTGCAGGTTCAAAATCATGATGGCGAATGGATTGATGCCATTGCTAATCCAGACGAATTAATGATTAATGTTGGAGATATGTTATCGAGACATACCAATAATAAATTAAAATCAACCATACACAGAGTGGTCAATCCACCGCGTGAAATGTGGGGGACATCGCGCTTTTCAATTCCTTTTTTCTTACATCCAATTAGTGCGATGAAATTAAATGTTTTAGAGAGCTGTATTAACGCTGAAAATCCAAAACAATTTGATGATATTACCGCAGGCGAATATTTGGATCAACGTCTAAAAGAATTAGGACTAGCCAAAAAATAATGGATTTAAAAGATCAACTAAAGAACCTATTTCCAGAACATACTGAAAGTCCTTCAGAAAGTCCTAAAGTCAAAGATTCCTCTATTTGGATGCAAGAGGCCCCAATCATATGTAAATACGAGAAACGAAAAGGAAAACCCATTACAATCATAGAAGGCTATACTGGGGCGGATAAAGATTTCAAAACTTTAGCAAAAGACCTCAAGAAAAAGTTTAGTGTAGGTGGAAGTTTTAAAAACAACGCTATTATCATTCAGGGAGATTACCGTGATGAAATTATGGTGTTTTTAAAAGAATTAGGATTCAATGTTAAACGTGTTGGAGGTTAAAAAATGTATTAAATGTCTATAAAAAATTCTGAACTCATACTTAATTCTGATGGTAGCATCTATCATCTCCATTTGAAACCTTCGGATATTGCAGATACCATCATTTTTGTGGGCGATCAAGAACGTGTTGGTGAGGTTACAAAGTATTTTGATTCCATAGATTTTGAAACACAAAGTCGCGAATTTAAAACGCAGACTGGACTATATAAAGGAAAACGTCTTTCTGTTATTTCTACAGGAATTGGTCCAGATAATATAGATATTGTACTCAATGAATTGGATGCTTTAGTGAATATTGACTTTGAAACTCGTGAAATCAAGGCTAATAAAACGAGTTTATGCATAGTGCGTATTGGAACTTCAGGGGCATTACAACCCGATATTGACGTGGATAGTTTTGTTATAAGTTCTTACGGAATGGATATTAATGGAATGCTTCAATCCTATAAAATTGATGCCATCAAACATGCGGATATAGAAGCCGCTTTTGTAGCTCATACGCAATGGAGTCCACAAAAACCTTATCCTGTTATCATCGAAAATTCAAAACAATTAGAAGCCAAACTAAAAAGTGACCAAACTCTCAACGGGCTTACAGCGACTTGTGGTGGGTTTTATGGCCCTCAAGGCCGTGTGTTACGATTAGAACTTCAAGACGACAGCTTAAATCATAAAATGGATAGTTTTGACTATAACGGCCTAAGAGTAACCAATTTTGAAATGGAAACATCTGCCATATATGGACTGTCCAAATTATTAGGACATGAAGCTTGTTCAATGAATGCTATTTTAGCGAATAGAGCCTTGGGAACTTTTAGCAAAACACCACTAGCCACTATTGATAAGTTGATCGTATATACGTTGAACAAACTTATTTCTTAGATGAAAGATGTACGCATTGGCGGAGTTCCAGAACACTTCAATTATGCTTGGTATATGGCTTTAAAAAAAGGTCGTTTTAAACCACACGATGTCAATGTACGTTGGAAGGATTATTTTGGAGGTACAGGTCAAATGACCAAAGCACTTCGAGAAAACGAAATTGACATCGCTGTCATTCTAACCGAAGGCATCATCAAAGATATTACGGAAGGAAGTCCTTGCAAAATTGTACAAGTATTTGTAGAAACGCCGTTAATTTGGGGAATCCATGTGGCGGAAAAATCGGCTTTTAAACATCTGAGTGATCTCAAAGGAAGACAAGCAGCCATAAGTCGTTACGGATCTGGTTCTCATTTGATGGCGTATGTCAATGCGCAAAATTTAGAGTGGGACACAGTAAAAGATTTACAGTTTGAAGTTGTCAAAGATTTAGACGGCGCAGTGGAGGCGCTTACGCATCAGAAAGCAGACTATTTTATGTGGGAAAAGTTTACGACTAAACCTTTCGTAGATCAGAAAATATTCCGTCGTTTAGGGGACTGCCCTACACCTTGGCCTTGCTTTGTTCTTGCGGTACGCGATGAATTTATTACCAATGAAAAGGAAACCCTAAAAGTCATTCTAAGAGTCATCAATTCCATTACAGCAGGTTTTAAACACATTCCTAAAATTGATACAATTATTTCTGAGCGCTATCGGCAAAAGAACGAAGATGTGAAAAATTGGTTAGCATTAACAGAATGGTCACAACAAAACATTCAGGCTACTACAGTAGAAGCCGTTCAGGATCAGTTACTAAAATTAGATATCATTTCTAAAAAAATTCCTTTTGAACAGTTGGTCACAAATTTAGACGATTAACCCCAACGAATTGGTGAAACGCCAAATGATGTCAGCACTGCATTCGTTTTACTAAAATGTTTATTTCCAAACCAATACCCACGATTGGCACTCATTGGAGAGGGGTGTCCACTTTCTAGAACGGTATGTTTTTCGGTATCAATGAGTTTAATTTTATGTTTAGCAAAGCTCCCCCACAACAAAAAAATTACATTCGATTTTTCTGCAGATAGGGTTTTAATAACTTGGTTTGTAAAATCTTCCCATCCCTGTTTTTGATGACTTCCTGCGGCATTTGCACGGACACTCAAAGTTGCATTTAGAAGTAAAACTCCTTGTTTTGCCCATGAACTTAAATCGCCACTTGTTGGATATGGAAGATTCATATCGGATTCTAATTCCTTAAAAATATTTCGCAAAGACGGTGGATGTGCCATGCCGTCATTAACAGAAAAACATAAGCCATTGGCCTGCCCAGTACCATGATATGGATCTTGACCTATAATAACCACTTTTACGTTTTCAAAGGGGCAAGCATCAAATGCGTTAAACAATTGTTTAGCTGGTGGATAACATGGATAGGACTCATATTCTGCACGTACAAAACGGTCTAGATTCTCGAAATAGGGAGTCTTAAATTCCGATTTTAAATGGGAACGCCAAGTTCCTTTAAGCTGTAACATATTAATTTACTTAAAATTTAAGGCTTAGACTACAAACTTAAGCTATATATTTTAAACTTTAATACCTACATTTGTATTGACTTATGCTAGAACAAAATGATTAATATTTCCAAAAAAACTTTACAAGATTTAGAATTTGAATCTGTAATTCAACAGGTGGCTTTTCACAATGTCACAACTTTGGGAAAAGCTGAGATTCTAGCGACTTTACCATTTTCAGAAAGAAACGATGTCATCGAAGCACTTCGACTCACTAATGAATTTGTATCGTCTTTTGACAATGAAAATCGAATTCCTAATCATGGATTTGATGCCATCACGGAACAATTAAAATTAATTCGGATTGAAAATAATTATCTTGAAATAGACGGGTTTCGTCGAATAGCTAGTATCTGCGTCACCACTAATATACTGTTGAAATTCTTCAAGAAATTTCATGAATATTACCCCCTTTTACACAAGACGTCTTTACAACTCGATGCCAATAAAGAAATCCCTGAAGCTATTAATAGTGTGGTTGATAAATTTGGCGAAATTCGTAACGATGCTTCTGATACGTTGTACGGTTTGCGCAAATCGATTCAATCAGTTCGCACAAAAATAAACACCAGTTTCAACTCGGCTTTAAGCCTGTATAACAGTGCTGATTATTTAGATGATATTCGTGAAACGGTGATGGAAAACCGCCGTGTATTGGCTGTAAAAGCTATGCACCGCCGTAAGGTCAAAGGCAGTATTTTGGGTGCTAGTAAAACGGGTAGTATTGTCTATATTGAACCAGATACGACTCAACAACACCAACGCGATCTTAATAATTTGGAGTTTGAAGAAACGGAGGAAATTAAGCGAATTTTACTGGAACTTACAAGTTTCATCAGTGGTTACAGTCCGCTGCTAGAATCCTATCAACAATTTCTAACCAAAATAGACGTCATCTATGCCAAAGCGAAGTATGCAAAAACCATTGATGCTGTCCTCCCAGAAATAACCAAACACCAAGAAATAGATCTTGTCGATGCTTACCATCCTTTACTGTTGGTAGCGAATAAAAGTGAAGGTATTACGACCTTTCCACAAACGATTACCATGACGACAGACAGTCGGATTATCGTGATTTCTGGACCGAATGCTGGTGGAAAAAGTATCACTTTAAAAACAGTAGGTTTGTTGCAACTCATGGTACAGTCGGGGATGTTGATTCCTGTTCATGAACGCTCAAAACTCTGTTTGTTTGATTCCATTTTGAGTGATATTGGCGACAATCAATCCATTGAAAACCATTTAAGCACTTATAGTTACCGCTTGAAGCAAATGAATTATTTTTTAAAGAAGTGTAACAAACACACCCTCTTTTTAATTGATGAATTTGGAACAGGGAGTGATCCTGAATTGGGCGGTGCCTTGGCAGAAACGTTTTTGGAAGTTTTTTATGAGCGAGAAGCCTTTGGTATTATTACGACACATTACAGTAATTTAAAACTTTTGGCTAACGAATTGCCACACATCCAGAACGCAAATATGTTGTTTGACGAAAAAACGTTGCTGCCCTTGTATAAGTTGGTCATTGGACAAGCGGGTAGCTCCTTTACTTTTGAGGTGGCTCAGAAAAATGGCATTCCCTACAGTTTGATCAATCGGTCTAAAAAGAAGATTGAACGCGGCAAAATTCGGTTCGATAAAACGATTGCAAAACTGCAAAAAGAGCGCTCTAAATTGGAGAAAACAGAGCGAGCACTGAAACAAAATGAGATTAAAAAGAGTTTAGAAACCGACAAATTAGAAACGACTAATGCGAAGGCTAAGAAAAAACTACAAAGCTATCAAGAGCTTTTTGACAGCAACCAACGTTTGGTCTATCTCGGGCAAAAAATCAGTGATTTAGGAGAGCGCTTTTTCGAAAACAAACGGAAACGCGAATTGATGAATGAACTGTTTAAGTTGGTTCAGATTGAAAATTCCAAACGTCAAAAAATAAGCCTAAAACAGAAAAAAGCACTTAAAGCCAAAGAAACGGAACTTAAGAAAGAAGTGGATAAAAAAGTGGCTGTCATTCGCAAAGAGAAAAAGAAACAAAAAGAAAAAGCAGCCTTGATACCGCCAAAACCAAAACGTGTTCTTGAAGTTGGAGATTCGGTGCGTTTGGAAGATGGCCGCGCTGTGGGGACTTTGGATAAACTCGAAAAAAACAAAGCAGTGGTTAATTATGGACTGTTTACAACGACGGTTAATATTGACCGCTTGGAATATGTGAATTCTAAAAAATAATGCAAACTAGTGTCTTTTTTGATGGCGTGTGTACCCTCTGCAATCGCGGGGTAAACTTCCTTATAAAATACGACAAAAAAGGCGTTTTAAAATTCGCGTCTCTACAAAGTGAATACGCCCAAAACGTTGTTCCAAAAGCGCTGCTAAACCGTGAAAATTTAGATACGATTATAGTATATACAGACGGTAAATTTTACGACAGAAGTAAGGCCGTTCTAAAACTGTGCAAGATTTTAGGTGGTGGGTTTTATGTGTTTCTCATTGGATACCTCATCCCCCGTTTTATTCGGGATGGCTTGTATCGGTTTATTGCCAACAACCGTTACCACTGGTTTGGAAAAACAGCCCAATGTAGGATTCCGACAGTGGATTTGAAAGAGCGATTTTTGGATTGAACCTACTGAACACCAAAATATTAAAATCTAACTAAAACCCCACAAATTCTTTTATTTTTGAAAACACATAAAGTGAAAAGGCAAAAAAATAAAAACTGTTACTTCACCTCCTCCAAATGGTCATCCCATTCTTTAGATTTTGGTTTATGGAGCTTGCCTTCAAACTTAGCAACAATCATGGAAACGGTGGCATCGCCAGTGACATTCACCATGGTACGACACATATCTAAAGGACGGTCTACCGCAAATATAAGCGCCAATCCAATGGCTAATTTATCTGCTGGAAAGCCAACGGATTCAAGAACAATTACTAACATGACCATCCCAGCACCAGGTACTGCTGCACTTCCTATAGACGCTAAAAGTGCGGTAAGAACTATGGTTAACTGATCTGTAAATGTCAAATCAAAGTCTAGGGCTTGCGCGATAAACACGGCGGCTACGGCTTGGTATAAACTGGTACCATCCATATTGATGGTGGCGCCTACAGGCAACACAAAACTAGACACTTCTTTGTCCACACCCAAGTGTTCTTCCACACGTTCCATAGTCACAGGAAGCGTTGCTGCACTACTACTTGTAGAAAACGCTAATAACTGTGCTGGACTGATTTGTTTCAAAAACCACAGTGGATTTCTTTTGGTAATCACAGAGACCAACACTAGGTAAAAACAAATCATTAATGCTAATCCACCAACCACAACTCCTGAATAAAACAGAAGCGCGTATAACAGCTCTGGATCTCCAGAAGATACTACTACATTTGCCAACAATGCAAACACGGCATAGGGTGCTGATAGCATGATTAAATCCACCATTTTAAGGACTACATCATTCAAGGAATCAAAGAAATCTTTAAGGGGTTTGGCACTTTTTTCACCTACTAAGAGCAGTGAAATTCCTAAAAACATCGCTAAGAAAATCACTTGAAGCATCAGCTTATTATTACTGAGAGCTGAAAAGGCATTATCGGGAATCATATCTACTAGAAAATCTAAGGGACGCCCCGCTTGTTGGCGGCTTGCTTCTGCTATTTTTCCTTGTACACTGCTATTGTCCGCATAGGTTTCAGTTAATTTTGCAATGGTTTCAGTAGAAACGCCGTCTCCAGGATTTAGTGTATTCACTAAAATCAGTCCAATACTAATCGCAATTACTGTCGTGAGTACATAAATTATAATCGTTTTGAGTCCTATTGACGCAAATTTGGAAATGTCCTTTAAATCTGAAATTCCTTTAATCAGCGAAGCTAAAATAAGTGGTACTGCAATTAACTTTAATAATTTCACAAAAATGGTTCCCAGTGGTTTGATCCAACTGGCTACAAAATCAGCGCCATCTACTTCGAGCATTATAAAACCAAAGGTCACACCAGCGAGCATGCCTATTAATATTTTCCAATGTAGCGCAAGTGATTTCATATATGTATGTATTTAAGTTCTAAGCTTTACTAAGCCGATTTAACAGCATAAAGTCGGCAATGACCAAGGCTGCCATAGCTTCAACAATCGGCACTGCACGCGGAACTACACAAGGATCGTGTCGTCCTTTTCCATGCATTTCAACTACATTTCCATCTTTGTCGATGGTATCTTGAGCTTGCATAATTGTAGCGACAGGTTTAAAAGCCACATCAAAATAGATATCCATTCCGTTACTAATACCGCCTTGAATACCGCCAGATAAATTCGTTTTGGTAGAGCCATCAGCGTTAAACGCATCATTATGTTGACTCCCTTTGAGTTGTGTGCCTTCAAATCCACTGCCATACTGGAAGCCTTTGACGGCGTTAATGGATAACATCGCTTTTCCTAACTGTGCGTGTAAACGATCAAAGACAGGTTCTCCTAAGCCTACAGGCACATTTTTTATGACGCAAGAAACGATACCCCCAATGGTATCGCCTTCTTTTCGAATGGCTTTTATTTTTGAAATCATTTGGGCTGCCACTTCTGAATCTGGGCAACGTACATCATTTGTTTCTGCGTTGGCTAAATCAAGATCTTTGTAGGATTTGTTAAGTGCGATCTCGCCTACTGATGATGTATAGGCGTTTATTTCTATGGTTTGTAAAAATTGTTTTGCAATAGCACCTGCCACAACACGACAGGCTGTTTCACGTGCCGAACTACGTCCACCCCCTCTATAGTCGCGTTGGCCATATTTTTCGGTATACGTGTAATCCGCATGGCTTGGACGATAAACGTCTTTTATGTGCGAATAATCATTCGATTTTTGATTGGCATTCTCAATGACAAATCCAATTGGTGTACCGGTAGTGATGCCTTCAAAAACTCCAGATAAAAACTTGACCGTATCAGGTTCTTTACGTTGAGTTACGATCTTAGACTGTCCAGGTTTACGTCGGTCCATTTCGTGCTGAATAGCGTCAAAATCTAATGAAATTCCTGCAGGACATCCATCAATTACACCGCCAATAGCAGTACCATGAGATTCCCCAAATGTTGTCAGTTTAAAAATCGATCCAAATGCATTCCCCGCCATATACTAGTCCTTAAGTCTTTAGAATGTAAAAGTAATTGTATTATTATAAAAACAAAAATTACAGCGCCACTAAGTGATGATTCTTTTTACAAATTAAATTGAAATGCAGTTTTTGAGCGCTTCTTCATAAATAGCTTCATAAAAAGGAACAATTTTATGAATATCAAATTTTGTGGCTGTGACTTGTGCGCCGTGTTTAAATGTATTTAAAGTTGTATCCTCTTTAAGGATCTTAAGGGCGTTTTGAGCCATTTCATCTATGGCGCCTACTGGGCTTAAATAGCCTGAAACGCCTTCAATATTAACTTCTGGGATTCCTCCCGAATTACTTGAAATCACAGGAACCCCAGAAGCCATAGCTTCTAATGCTGCTAATCCAAAACTCTCCGTTTCAGAGGGTAATAAAAACAAATCACTAAAACATAATATTTTATCAACTTCACTACTGTTCCCCAAAAACACCACTTTATCTTCAATATTGTAGGTTTTACATAAGTGCTCGGCTTGTTTGCGTTCTGGCCCCTCGCCTACCATCATTAATTTTGCGGGCAATTCATTTTGGATTTTATAGAAAATATCAATCACATCTGCAATACGTTTTACAGGTCTAAAATTACTCACATGCGTTATAACACGTTCTTCTGGACGTGCTAAAATATCGCGAGCACAATCTGTATGAGTTGTTTTATATTTTTCAAGATCTATAAAATTGGGAACAACTTTAATTTCTTTTTGTGTATTAAATAAACGTTGGGTAACTTCTTTTAGGTTTTGAGAAACAGACGTCACAGCATCTGATTTATTAATACTAAAAGTCACAGCGGTTTTATAAAAAGGGTGACTACCCACTAGGGTCACATCGGTGCCATGTAAAGTGGTTACGATTGGGACATCAATCCCTTCTTCATGAAGCATTTTTTTGGCCATATAAGCCGCATAGGCATGCGGAATGGCATAATGCACATGCAAGACATCAATGTTGTGGGCTTTGACCATATCAACCAATTTACTAGACAACGCCAGTTCATAGGGTTGGTAATGAAACAAGGGATAATCGGGAACATTAACCTCGTGAAAATGCACATTGGAACTTAACAATTCTAAACGTACCGGTTGACTGTAAGTAATGAAATGAATTTGATGTCCTTTACGGGACAATTCTAAGCCGAGTTCGGTGGCCAAAACGCCACTACCACCAAATGTTGGATAACACACAATCCCTATATTCATATTATTCTATAATTGATTCGTAGATTAAACGTTGTATTTCTGTTCTAATATTTTCTTTTAAAAGCCGGTTCGAATCAGAATTTGGATACGTTCTATTGGCCAAAAATACATAAACTATTTCTTCTTCGGGGTCTGCCCAAGCATATGTTCCTGTAAATCCTGAATGTCCAAAACTGGTCATCGACAAACAACCACATGTGGGCCCTTCATCTTCGAGTTGTGGTTTATCAAAACCAATACCTCTTCGATTCTCTTGATCGCAATAATGACAGGTATTAAATCTGTTAAACGTTTCTGACGAAAAATAACGATTTCCCCCGTACTCCCCTTCTTGAAGAAACATTTGCATAAGCTTTGCTACATCGTTGGCATTACTAAATAAGCCGGCATGACCACCAACACCATCTTGCATTGCAGCACCCATGTCATGGACATAGCCATGTACCGTTGTAAAGCGGAAATAATCATCTATTTCTGTGGGGATAATTTGATTTTTACTAAATGTATTTAATGGTCTATACGTTGAATAATTAGCTCCGATTGATTTATAAAAGCGTTGCTGAACTAATGCGTCTAAAGGTAATTTATAGTGATTTTCTAGGATTAGTTTTAAGATATAATACGGTAAATCGCTGTAGCGGTATTTTTTTTCTTCAAGCAATTCTGAATCAATGATCTGCTTTTGAATACTGTCCTTGTAATTTGTGCGCAGATATAATTGTTCATTTATTTTTATTGAAAATTTCTTCGATTGTTTTTTTCTGTAAAATTTTGGATTTCGCTTTTGAGTCACCGAATCTAAAGTTGATATATAAAACGGAATCCATGGCTTAAGTTGTGCAAAATGTGAAAGCATTTCTTGAATTGTAACAGCTTCTTTGTTGGTGTTTTTATATGATGGCAACAATGCTCCAAGAGTAGATTCTAATCCAATAATCCCTGAATCTACCAGCTCCATTAGTAAAGGGAGCGTGGCTAATATTTTGGTGAGAGATGCCATATCATACAGATCATTATATGTAACTTCTGATGATTTTTTATACGTATGGTGTCCAAATGATTTCTCGTAAATCACTTTTCCTTTTCTAGCAACTAACAGTTGAATCCCAGGCGTCATTTGTTCCGAAATCGCATAATTGGCAATGGAATCAATGTTTTGCAAACGCGCTGAATCAATACCAACGGATTCTGGTAAGCCATAAGTCAATCGATTTAATGAAGGTGTTTGTAACCCATGACCAGCTTTAAAGTTTGGACCACAACTTACGGGGAGATTTCCTTTGGCAGGCAAGGCTCCAAATATAATTTGTGCTGCTTTTTGTTGCGCTATTGGGCTATTTTGATAGGCCATTAGAATGCTTTCAAAATTTTCAACGGTCTTAAAATCATTCAATGCATAAGGCTTTGCAAATAGCGTTAAAATCACGTTGTTGGTGCGCGCGATTTCATAAAGCCACACTAATTCTTTATCTGTAAATCTATAAGATTTCCAAGGATTTACATTGGAGGTATGCAAACCAACAATCACTGTATTATAATGACTTAAAGCACCAATTAATTCGTCTAAATTGTTTGCACTAACGGTATCTACTTTAGTGTATTTATTTAATGCATTTACAAAAGGTGTTGCATTATCATTACCCATACTAACATATGCAACTTTGTGGAGTTCTAAGTTTTTAAGGGGTAAGGTTTGTTTTTGATTTTGAACGAGTGTTATGGCATTTTCCATTAGTTCCCCATACAACACATCATCTTTTTGTCGGTTTAAGTCGGCGACTAAATTAGTTGTATCAATGGGGACAAAATTCTGTAACCCTACTTTGTATTTAGCTTTTAATATTTTTTTTACGGAATGTGCTAAACGCTCCTCGGAAATAACCCCAGACTCTACAGCTTTTTGTAAGACCTCTACGCCTTGACTAACATCAATGGACATGAGCATCACATCATTCCCTGCTAAAAAGGCTTGTAAATCAATCTCTCCAGGATCACTGAAATTTGATGCGCCTTTCATACTTAGAGCATCTGTGAAAATCAAACCTTTGAATCCTAATTTATCTTTTAATAATTCGGTGACAATTGGATAGGATAAAGACGACGGGTAATTGGGTCTTGAATCTAAATTAGGCACATTAAGATGAGCAACCATAACTGAAGACAATCCTTTTGAAAAGAGTTTTTTGTAGGGATATAATTCTAAAGAATCAATGCGTTTTTCTGAGAAACTAATCGTTGGTAGGGTTTTATGTGAATCGGAACTTGTATCCCCATGACCAGGGAAATGTTTGGCATTTGCCAATACGCCAACACTCTGCATGCCTTCCATAAAGGCTAAAGACCGGCTGGTGACTGCTTCTTTTTCTTCCCCAAAGGAACGGTTTCCAATAATCGGATTTTTGGGATTGGTATTAATATCAACTACAGGCGCAAAATTAAAATGCACGCCAATACGTTTGCAATGCTCCCCTATTTGTACGCCTGTTTGACGTATAAGATTTAAATCCTTTACGGCGCCTAAAGTCATATTCCACGGAAAAGCATAGGTAGAATCCAAACGCATACTGAGTCCCCACTCGGCATCCATCCCAACGAGTAATGGGATTTTTGAGGCAGCTTGTAACTCATTGTTTAACTGGGCTTGACGTACAGGACCTCCTTTGGAGTAAATAACACCGCCTATATGGTGCGCTGTAATTTGATTTAAAATTGATTCTTTGGTTTTTTGATCTTGACTAGAAAACACTTGAACCATGTATAACTGTCCAATTTTTTCTTTTAAACTTAGAGAATTATAGGTGCTATCAACCCATGTGTTTTGCAGCTCTAAATCTGTAGCACCCAAAGGAAGAATAGAATTTTGAGCGCATAGTGACACTGAAAAAACAAAACATAAGAGTGTGAAAAAATGACGCATAAACAGTTTAAATAAGGCTGATGTTAAATTCATTACCAAATTACTATTTTTAATAGAAATTCTACATGTTTTTAAGAGCAATTTAATAGTTGTGTTTTATTTTTCTTAAACCAAGTTTTTTAATTTGATAATTATGGGTGGTTTAGCTTTAAAATATATTTTGTAATCTCCTATTTTTTATTACATTTATTACAGGCTTAGATTTCAATCTTGAGTCTACGAACAGATTTTAATATATCGTAACAATTAACACCATAAGTTTTCTTGTTAAATGAATAAAAAATTATACCCTTCAATATCAAAACTCTGGTACAATTTTATTCTGAGTAATACTAAATATAAAAACACCCCTATTCCAGAATTCTACTATTTCTGTGACAACGAAAAAGACGCTAATGACTGTGCACAATTGGTCGTGGACGGCGTAAAGCGTGCGACATCCACGTCAATGTGGTGGTTTGAAACTTACAAACAACCCCTACCAAAAATTGGTGACCTCACAATTGTAACAGACTGGAAAGGGACTGCGAAAGCGGTCATTGAAACAATAAAAATTGAAAAGACTCCCTTTAATAAAATCACTTCGGAATATGCTGAAATTGAAGGGGAGGGCGATAAGTCATTAGCCTACTGGAACAAAGTCCATTGGGAGTATTACACCAGAGAAATGAATGAACAAGGGGAGAAACCAACAAAAGATATGCTGCTTATTTGTGAACACTTTAAAACGGTTTATCTTAAAAAATAATTGTAGCTAAACACCTGTTAATTATTATAGTATTGACAATATCTATCATGTAGGAATTTAAATCCTTAAATTTTTATAGTATATTTAACCTAGGTTTTAAAATCAATCTTATAAACCCAAAAAGCTATGACACTATCTGAAGTAAAATTAGTATTAGAACAATTAGACACTATTGGATTTCAATTACCTAATGGCAAATTAGTCCCTAAGCACTTTCATGTCACTGAAGTTGGGAAAATAACAAAAGCATTTATAGATTGCGGCGGCACGGTTCGGAATGAAGAAGTCGTGAACTTTCAACTTTGGAATGCAGATGATTATGACCACAGACTACACCCCGAGAAACTACTGCATATCATTGAGCTTTCTGAAAAAATCTTAACTATTGAAGATTTAGAAATTGAAGTTGAGTACCAAGGAGAGATTGAAAACTCACAAACAATTGGCAAATTTGGGCTTGATTTTGATGGCAGAAACTTCGTACTAACATCAAAAGAAACCAAATGTTTAGCTCAAGACCAATGCGGAATTCCTGAAGAAAAACAAAAGGTAAAACTATCGGATTTGAATACAGAGTCTTGTTGCGCTCCAAATAGCAGCTGCTGTTAGAATTTAGTGTTATGGAATTCTCGGAAATTGATAAACACAATTTTGATGCTGTTGCCGAAATTTACAAAACAGGCATTCAAACTGGAAATGCCACTTTTGAAACCACTATTCCGTCTTATGAGGAATGGGATAAAAAACATTTGCCCTTTGGCAGGATTGTACTATTAAAAGATAAAAATATAATGGGCTGGGCGTCTTTATCAAAGGTATCTGACCGTTGTGTCTACGAAGGCATTGCCGAAGTTAGTGTTTATGTCTCTACTTACGGAAGAGGCTTGGGAACACTTCTTTTACAAAAACTTATAGAAATTAGCGAATCAAAAGGGCTTTGGACGCTACAATGTGGGATAATGCGTGAAAATATAGCAAGCATCAGATTACATAAAAAATGTGGGTTCAGAGAAATTGGGTATCGCGAAAAAGTAGGGAAACAGGATGGCGTGTGGCGTGATAATATCATAATGGAGCGTAGAAGCAAAATCGTTGGTGTTTAAACAAAAATATCTAAACATTCTTACCTCACTTTTTGTAAACAGCTAAATAGATTTTGAGTGTTTTTTTAACTATTTTTTATTTATAACGGTTAAGACTATTCTATTAATAAAATTGCTATTTATTATAATTTTTTTATTACATTTATAAAGAATTTAGACCCCAAATCAGATTCTTCATAGCCAATAGATCTTAAGATAGCATATTAATTTGTGCCCAATACTTGGTGTCTAAATAATCAAATACACCAAATTTGGTTTATTATTAGTTTAATCTATTATAAATTTCAATATGAAAAAAAACTTTTTAGTAGCACGCTATTCCGCATTTAATCCCATCGGATGTGCTCCCGATACTCAGTTAGAAACCCTAATAGCTTTTGAATTTTTAACTTATAACATTGAAAGCGAAGTAATGGTTCGTTTTACTACAAACTAATTATATTATGGCCCAAAAAAACATAATCTTTATTCAGTACTACAAAACATCAATTGGAGAGTTAATCGTTGGGAGTTTTGAAAATCAGTTGTGTCTATTAGATTTTCGGTACAGAAAGATGCGTGAAGCAATAGACAAGCGTTTACAAACTGGACTAAATGCGATTTATTTTGAAAAAGAAACGCCACTTTTAAGAACAGTTCGTTTAGAGATCCAGGCTTACTTGAAAGGCGATCGGAATCAATTTTCGTTAGCAATTAAAATGGTAGGGAGTCCGTTTCAATTAAGTGTATGGAATGCACTACTAACCATTCCATATGGCACTACAATATCGTATTTAGAGTTAGCGCATCAAATTGGAAATAAAAAAGCTATACGTGCAGTCGCTAGTGCAAATGGCGCCAATGCAATCGCACTGATTATACCCTGTCATAGGGTAATAGGTGCTACAAATAAATTAGTGGGCTACGCCGGTGGACTCTCTATTAAAAAGAGACTATTAAAGTTAGAATTGGCGTATTCTCAAAATCCTGAGGAACTCCCATTTTGGGATTCTGAATAAGTTCATTTTTAAACAAACCTACTATGCCAGCTTTCGGAGGCTGGTACTTCCCAAAATTCTAGATATTCTGCCTTTGAGTTTACTAGGTTATTAAAAACGATCGTATTTTTAGAAACGGCTTTATCTTTCGCCATTTTTTTAAAATCAATCAGTGATTTATAGGCAACATAATCGCCTTGTTTATAGGAGACATTCATTTTATCCATGAGATCAACTTTATAAATGGCTTCTAATTCCTGAATAAACTTCACTGAGGCATCAATAGAGCAACCCGTAGCAGCATTGATTTGTTGGTCCAACGCAATAACAATAAAACGTTTATATTTTATCTCAAATCCGGCTTGTAAATCGGCGCCGTGAGCAGTCCAGTCTTTTAAAAAAAGGGTTAACTTATGAGCTATTTCTTCTAACTCAATATCCGTAAACGAGCGATTACACTGGTAAATCCAGATTCGAGCAGTTTCAGGAAGGCTATCAAAATTTACGAGCATTTGTTTTTAGAATATATTATATTATAAATCGTTTGCGTTAGCAATCAGCTCTGCTACATCCATAACATCTATCTGACCTTCTGCTTTGTTCTTTACACCATCAGTCATCATTGTATTACAAAATGGACAGCCAGCAGCAATTATATCTGGTTTGACTTCCAAGGCTTGTTCTGTTCGTTCGATGTTGATTTCTTTATTTCCTTGTTCAGCGTCTTTAAACATTTGAGCACCACCAGCGCCACAACACAATCCTTTTTTGCGGCAATTTTTCATCTCAACTAATTCGGCATCTAGCTTTTTAATCAAATCACGAGGGGCTTCATATACGTCATTAGCACGTCCCAAATAGCAGGGGTCATGAAATGTTATGCGTTTACCTTTGAACTGCCCACCCTCAATACTCAAACGGCCTTCATCTAGTAAGCTCTTAAGAAATTGGGTGTGGTGCATCACTTGATAGTCGCCTCCTAAGGAAGGGTATTCATTTTTGAGTGTATTAAAACAATGCGGACAAGCAGTTACGATTTTTTTAACTTCATAAGCATTCAAAACCTCGATATTGGTCACAGCTTGCATTTGAAATAAAAATTCGTTTCCAGATCGTTTTGCAGGATCGCCAGTACAGCTTTCTTCAGTACCTAATACCGCAAATTCAACTTTAGCTTTATGAAGTAATCTTACAAAAGCTTTAGTTATTTTTTTAGCACGGTCGTCAAAACTACCTGCACAACCAACCCAAAATAAAACTTCAGGTTGCTTGCCTAAGGCCATAAATTCGGCCATTGTGGGAACTTTTAATACATCACTCATAGTCTAAATATTAATCATGCTGACCATCATCGAAAACTTCGATTGTAACTTCTTTTTCTACTAGATCTGTAAATTTACCATTGTAACGTGTTGCTTTTACTAAGTGGTTATCAATCCAGTGGTAATTTCCACCTCTTGGTTTCCCCATTAAAAGACTATGGTAATTGAATCCATGTTGTTTTAACCAATTTTGAGTAACTTCTCTGTGATCTTCAGTTCGAGAAGTGAAAAAGCAAATCATGTGCCCTTCTTCATACCAGCTATTACACGTTTTCAAAGCATCTAAAAAAGGCAGACAAGTTGCCATTCTTTCTGGTTCTTCATTAGGAACATCGTCAGTGATGGTTCCATCAATATCAATTAAATAATTTTTAACCCCGCCTGGAAGTACTGGACTTATTAATTCCCCAGCTTCTACTTTTTCATGTAATAACTTATCGGCTTCTTCTCTTTTCATAATAATTGTTTAATATATAATTTATTCGTTTTTCCAGTTTAATCGGTCCATTTGATTATAAGGCCAAGGCGCGCCATTATTTTCAATATTAGACATCATCGCATTTAACTCCATTGGGGCAGCACTTTGTTCCATGACCAAATAGCGTCGCATTTCAAGAATAATTGATAACGGATCAATACTAATTGGACAGGCTTCTACACAGGCATTACAACTCGTACAAGCCCAAAGCTCTTCGTTAGTGATGTAGTCTCCTAACAGTTGTTTGCCATCAGCTGTAAATTCGCCTTTATTGGCATCAATATTAGCGCCCACTTCTACCAAACGATCACGAGTATCCATCATGATTTTTCTTGGAGATAATTTTTTACCTGTTTGATTGGCAGGACACTCGCTTGTACAGCGTCCACATTCGGTACATGTGTAGGCGTTTAAAAGCTGTATCCAATTTAAATCTTGCACATCACTAGCTCCAAATTTATCTGGTGTTGAACCTTCATCATCGGAAGCCGCAAAAGGGTCAATCGAGGGATCCATCATTAGTTTCACTTCGTTGGTGACGGCTTCCAAATTGTTAAATTGACCTTTAGGTTTGACACTTCCGTAATAGGTGTTTGGAAATGCTAAAAGAATGTGTAGGTGTTTCGAATAATATAAATAATTTAAGAAAATTAAAATACCTATGATATGCATCCACCATGCAGCGCGCTCAATTAAATGAACATTATAGCCTTCAAATAGTGGTGCTAAAAATTGACTTATAATATTCCCAGAATTCATAGATTGAAATTCGGCATCCGTAGCATTCATGATAATAAAAAGTCCCATTAATACAATTTCGAAATAGAGAATTAAATTTCCATCTTGCTTTGGCCACCCTTTCATTTCAGAACTCATGAAACGACGAATTCTAACGACATTTCTTCGAAACCAAAAAATAATTACGGCTACAAAAACAAGCGCTGCAAGAATTTCAAAAGTGCCAATCAATACGCCATAAAGGCTTCCAATTCCTGATAAAATCCGGTGAGTTCCAAACAAACCATCTATAATGATTTCCAGAACTTCAATATTGATAATCACAAAGCCTACATAAACAATTACGTGAAGTATTCCCGCAATTGGACGACGCACCATTTTACTTTGACCTAAAGCAATTCGTGCCATATTTTTCCAACGAATTTTGGTGTTGCCACTAACGTCTACATCTTTCCCTAGAGCTATGTTGCGTTTGAGTTTGCTAATATTTCGAGCAAAAAAACTAATCCCTAAAATAAGTGTAATTGCAAAAATTACGTTTGGCAAAAAATTCATTTGGTTAATCTTTGTTTTTTATTTCATTTCCCGCAGCATCATATTGTTTTGCTTTTTTTCCAAATAGAGAAAAATGCACATAACGTTTTGGGTTTAGTTTCATATCTTCTAACAACTCCTCTAATTGTTTGGTAGCGCCTTCTAAATTATCGTAGATGGCTTCATCTTTCATGAGTTTACCAACAGACCCTTCTCCTTTTTCAATACGACTTAATAATTGATCAAAATTAACGATTGTAGACTTTAAGTTAGCCATTATAGAATCTAAATCAGAAGCTGCCAATGAACTGCTAAGCGTTGTAAGGTCAGAGGATATTTTATTAAAATTAGTAAGCGTTTCTCCAATAGCAGATTTATTATCTACAAGCATACCGTTTAAAGCTTCTGAAGTAGATTTAAAAGAAGCTATTGTACCGCTTAATTCAGAAATACTGCGTTGAATATTTTTCTTAGTTTTAACATCAAATACATCATTCAAATTTATGAGTAATGAATCCGCATTGACCATCATAATTTCAATTTTCTCTTGCAAGGGTGTTAAGCGTTGATTGACCAATTCCGTAAGTCCTGGCTTCACATCTGTAGCTAAGAAATCTCCTGACTTAACAGCAGGTGCACCATCAAATGCTGGAATAATAGCGATGGCTTTACCACCAATAAGACCGGCTTCATATAACTGCGCTTTACTATTTATTGAAAATTCAAAATCATTATCAATAAGCATAATTACGCTCAATTTTCCTGAACGATCATTAGTAAATTTTATAGATTGAACCTTCCCTATTTTATGGCCATTAATGGTAACGGCAGCAGAGGGTGTCAACCCTTCTACATTGTCATAAATAGCAGTGATTTTTTTGGAACTATCCAGTAAATTTTCACCCTTTAAATAATAAAAAATGAAAATGAAAAGCAACACTCCCGATAAGACTAAAATAGCCGTTTTAATTTCTTTAGATAGGTTCAAAATAATTATTTTTTCTTCTTACAAATTTAACAATAATATTGAAATAAAGAGGTCTATTGTTCAGTTGATTTTAAAGCAGTTTTAATCGCTATTTTTTGACCATTTTTATACGCCACAATGTAGGCGGTTGTGTACCCTTTAGTGATGGCTTTATTTTTAAACTTAACAATTTCATCATAACTTGAAGTATTACCATAAAAATAACGATACAATGTATTCGATTTTGTTCTTGAAATTTCTTTTAATCCCTTAAAATTATAAGATTTGGTTGACAATTTTTTAGAGCCGGCAGATATTTGGACTTTAAAAATAATAGAGTTATCAATTGGTTTTTTGGTATTAAATGATTGATCTAAACTATCAGGCTCGTTAAAAGACGGGGCTGTTTTGGTAGAAACCGTGTTTTCAACTGAAATTTCTGTGTTTAGTTTTGATTTATAGTCTAATATTGCATCCGATATACTTTTAGATATATTATTTTTTCCTGCTACAGAGTTCAGATAATACCCTTCTTTTTTGTTGGTTATAAATCCTGTTTCGATAAGGATACTTGGCATATAGGTGTTGTGAAGTACCCAAAACCCAGCTTGTTTCACGCCTCTATTTTTTCGTTTTAATATATTGGTGAAATTATCTTGAATATTCCGTGCCAACAAAATACTTTGATCCAAATAGTCTTCTTGCATAAGCGTTAATCCAATCATTGATTCGGGGGAATTTGGGTCAAAACCTTCATAATTTGTTTCATAGTTGTCTTCAAAAAAGATAACTTCATTTTCTTGCTGGGCTACTCTAAAATTAGATTCATTTCGATGTAATCCCAATACAAAAGTCTCGGTGCCATGAGCTTGAGAGTCGTGTGCATTACAATGCACAGACACAAACAAGTCTGCATCTGCTTTGTTGGCGATTGATGCCCGTTTTCTCAATTCTATAAAAACATCTGTTTTACGCGTGTAAATGACTTTTATGTTTTTATGTTTTTTTAAATTTTCACCAATCTTTAACACAATTTTTAAAGCAATATCCTTTTCTTTATATCCAGATTTAGTGGATTTTCCAGGATCTTTACCCCCGTGGCCTGCATCTAAAACAACCACAAAAGGTTCAGGATTGGTTTGTGCACTAGAAGTAATAGTCCCTAGAAATAAAATGAATACTAAAACTAATTTTATTTGCATTTGTATCTTGATTAATTTGACGTCGAATCGGATGCTTAAAATCTAAAAATCAAAAAAAAATATCCGTAACTTTGGTTTTTCAAAAATCGAGCCATTTAATACAAAAATACTCAGAAAAGCATTGAAAACAAGAGTCTTTCACCTAGTTTTTATTTTAAGTTTTACAGTGTTTACTAACACTGTTGGCATGGCGCAAGACATTCCCAATCCAAAAACAGCTTCAAAAGAAATTCCGATTTCAGATTTAAAAGCGGTTAAAAATGATTCCATTCCAACTAAAGAGCTTAATTTAGTTGAAACAGATTCTATAGCTAATGATAGCCTGTCTAATTCGGCTAAATTTTTGGAAGGTATAGTCACCTACAAAGCGAAAGATTACACCTCTATAAACCAAAAAACGCAACAAATTTATCTATATAATGAAGCTGAAATCCAATATAAAGATATGGATATAAAAGCGGGAGTTATTATTATTGATTATGGAAAAGACATTGTTTATGCTGGACGTTTAAAAGATTCTTTGGGAGTTTACTCCCAACATCCTGTATTTAAACAGGGTAATGATATTGTTGAACCAGATTCTATTGCTTTTAATATAAAAACAAAAAAAGCATTGATTTGGAACTCAAAAACAGAACAACAAGGTGGGCGCATTATATCGGATTTGACTAAAAAAGAAAATGACTCTGTTTATTTTGTAAAACGTGCCAAGTTCACCACTTCAGAAGATGAAGAAAATCCAGAGTATTATTTTTTATTAAGAAAAGCAAAAATTGTACCTGGCAAAAAAGTAGTTACAGGACTTACAAATATGTTCATTGCAGATGTTCCTACGCCTATTGGCTTGCCATTTGCGTTTTTTCCACTAACTCAAACACGGACTTCTGGAGTAATATTTCCAACCTTTGGAGAAGAAAGCAGGAGAGGCTACTTCCTTCAAAATGGTGGATATTATTTTGCGTTAAGTGATTATTTTGATTTGGCAACTTTAGGCGATTACTACACCAACGGAAGTTATGGCGTACGCGTCGAAAGCAACTATGCAGTCCGTTATAAATTTAGGGGCTCTCTTAGTTTTCGATATGAAAACCTTATCAATAGTGAACGTGGTTTTCCTGATTACTCAAAAAGTACAATCTATAATTTACGTTGGAATCAAAGTCAGGATTCTAAATCAAATCCGAATTCTCGGTTTTCGGCTTCTGTAAACTTAGGGTCAAGCACCTATTTTCAAGAATCCGTAAACCAGCTTAATGCCGCTAATTTCTTAAACAATACCTTATCTTCATCTGTTTCGTATTCAAAGACATTTCAAGTGGAGCCACAGGTTAATATTAGTTTAACGGCAACACATTCGCAAAACACCAATACTCAAGTCATCAATATGACACTTCCAACCTTTCAAGGAAGTGTAGATCGTATTTTTCCTTTTGCCCCAAAAGTTGGGAGTAAAAAAGGAGTCCTTGAAAATATTAATTTACAATATAATGTACGTGCTGAAAATCGTATACAGACCACTGATTCCTTGTTTTTTAAAGCTGAGATGTTCGAGGATGCTAAAGCAGGATTTCAACATAGCATTCCTTTAAGTACGAATTTCAAAGTCTTCAAACATTTTAGCATGAGCACGAGTGCTAATTATAGAGAAAATTGGACCTTTAATACGATTAATAAATCCTATGATACAGAATCCCAATCTGTAGTGACTACGCCTCTAAAAGGGTTCGATTCTTTTAGAACTTATAATTTCAGCTCAAGTATAGGAACCACCATTTATGGATTGTTTGATTTTGGAGAGGATAAGAAAATACAAGCCATTCGCCATGTAATGCGACCTTCGGTAAGTTATAATATTAATCCTGCATTTGACCAATATTATGAAACCTATGAAGTCATAAGTGCAGATGGCACAACAACAGATGAAGTGGATTATACACGTTTTGAAGGGTCCTTATTTGGAGCTCCAGGAAAAGTGTATTCGAGTTCGGTTGGGCTATCCTTAAACAACAACTTAGAGGCCAAAGTTCGAGATAAAGATAGTACTGCCACAGAACCAAAAAAGATATTTTTACTGAATTCTTTAAATTTTTCTACTAATTATAATGTTGCTGGTGATTCCTTAAATTGGAGCCCTGTAAGAGTGTCGGGGGGCACACAAGTATTTGATAATAAAATGAGCATCAACTTTGGAGCTACTTTAGATCCTTATGCATTAGATAATAATAATAGAAAAATTGACGATTTTAATATAAATAATGGTGGTAGTTTATTTCGTTTAACAAGCGCCAATTTGACGATGAGTTATAGTTTGTCTAGTGATACTTTTGAAAACAATAACTCTGAAGATACTGCTGCTAGGGATGAATCTGTTAAGAGTGGTGGTCGTGCTGATGATTTATTTGGTAAATCTCAAGATTTTGGTAACCAACAAATAAATGGCAAAAGAGAGACTACAGAGGCTAAAGCAACAGACCTTTATAATTATAAGATTCCTTGGAGTTTGCGGCTTGCTTATGCCGTTAATTATAATAATTCGAGGCGTCAAAGTGAAATTGCATCGCATTCTTTGATGTTTTCTGGAGACATAGAACTCTCTCCACGATGGAGTGTCGGAGCATCATCAGGGTATGATCTCAAAAATAAAGGGTTTACCTATACTCAATTGCGTTTTGAACGTGATTTAGAAAGTTGGCGAATGAATTTTTCATGGATTCCTTTTAGTAATCGGACTTCATGGAATTTCTTTATTGGAATTCGATCGAGTATATTGAAAGATATTAAATATGAAAAAAGAAAACAACCCGATAAAAGATTATAAACTTTAGAAACTAGCATGTCTGAAACTTAATCACCAAATGGAGAATGATTAATAACAGACAGCATATAACAATTGAAAAACAATAAACATATACACATGAAAAAAATAATAACAACAGAAAAAGCACCTCAACCAATCGGCCCCTATAATCAAGCTGTTTTAGTAGGTAACATGTTGTATACATCTGGTCAGATTGCATTAGATCCAGATACTGGCGAATTGGTAATGGATTCTATAGAAGTTGAAACGACCCAGGTTATGAATAACCTAAAAGCAGTTTTAGAGGCTGCAGATATGAATTTTAAAAACGTAATTAAAGCTTCTATATTTATTTCTGATATGAATTCTTTTGCTGCTATTAATAGTGTTTACGGACAGTATTTTGATGAGGCTACTGCACCAGCAAGAGAAACAGTGGAAGTCGCCAACTTACCAAAGTTTGTAAATGTAGAAATTAGTGTAATTGCAGTAAAATAATTTACTAAGAACTTCTCGCAATTTCAGCATGGTAATTCACCAAGCCTTCTATCGGACGTCGCTCAAAATTTCCGACTGTAAATCCGTATTCTTGAGCCACTGATTTAATTTCTTCTTGTGTAAAAAACGCAATAGAACCTGCAAAATGTACTGGTACTGTTTTGATTTCTTCTTTGTATTGTAGAATCATAGTTTCCACAAAAGCACGAAGTCCTTCTTTTATAACGTTTTGTATATAGTCTGATTCTTTATTGAGGATCAAAAATTCAGCAAAAGTTGCTAAATATGCGTTAGGATTTGGCTTTTTATAAAGTGCTTTTTTAATTACATCTTCATTAACATCATAACGTGTTTCGAAGACTAGCTTCAAATCATGAGGCATAACATTAAAATAATAATCTCTTAATAGTTGTCTTCCAAAATAGTTACCAGACGCATCGTCCATAATAGAATATCCGAGCGAGCTGACCCTTTGATCTACTTGCACACCATCATAATATGTACAGTTTGATCCTGTTCCCAAAATACAAACTACGGCCGGACGGTGTAAAACGCCTACCGTTGCATATATAGCGGCATATGTATCTTCTTCTACAACAACTTCAGCATTTAAAAAAATAGATTCTAAAACTTCTTTAAGCATTTGGCTTGGTTTTTCTGTACCACAGCCAGCACCATAAAAGTAAACATGGGTAACATTTAATTTATTGTCATAAATTATGTCGTTTGCTTTAATGATATTAAACGCATCAGTGTCAGAAATAATAGCTGGGTTTAACCCTTTTGTACGTTGCTTTTCAAAAATGGATTCTCCAGTTTCTGTATCAATTGCAATCCAATCACATTTTGTGGAACCACTATCTATTATAAAAATCATATTTTAGTATATTGAAAAAAAGTACTGCTAATGATTAACAGTACTTTTCTTTAGATTATCTTAAATTATATCACACTAATATAATGTGCTAGGTCTACTAATTTAGCCGAGTAGCCATATTCATTATCATACCAAGAAATAAGCTTAACAAAATTATCATTCAGTCCCATACTTGCGTTGGCATCAAATGTACTTGTTTTTGTTTCCGATACAAAATCTTGAGATACAACACCTTCTTCTGTGTATCCTAAAATTCCTTTTAATTCATTTTCTGAAGCATGCTTGATTGCTGCTTTAACGTCTTCAAATGAAGCGCCTTTTTCTAAACGACACGTTAAATCCACAACAGAAACATCTACAGTAGGTACTCTAAACGCCATTCCTGTTAGTTTTCCGTTTAGTTCTGGAATTACTTTTCCAACTGCTTTTGCAGCACCTGTAGAAGCAGGAACAATATTATTTAAAGACGCACGTCCTAATCTATAATCTTTTCTTGATGGTCCGTCTACAGTAAATTGTGTAGCCGTTGCAGCATGAACAGTTGTCATAAGACCTTCTGCGATTCCGAAGTTATCATGTATAACTTTAGCAAGTGGCGCTAAACAGTTTGTAGTACAAGAAGCGTTAGAAACAATTGTGTGATCTGCTGTAATTTCATTGTGGTTAACTCCCATTACAAACATTGGTGCATCAGCAGATGGTGCAGAAATAGCTACTTTTTTAGCGCCTGCAGTAATATGCTTTTGAGCGCCTTCTAAATTTGTAAAGATCCCTGTACAATCTAAAACAACATCTGCGCTTACAGCATCCCATTTCAAATCTTCTGGATTACGTTCAGCAGATACACGGATTTCATTGCCGTTGACAACTAAATTTCCGTTATTTACTTCGATAGTTCCTTGAAACTGACCGTGTACAGAGTCATATTTAAGAAGATATGCTAAATGTTCTACATCTAACAAATCATTAATTCCAACGACTTGTACATCAGATCTACCAGCAGCGATACGAAAGGCTATCCTTCCAATTCTACCAAATCCATTAATTCCAATTTTTACTTTTGACATTTTGTTTTTATTTTAATTAATTCGTTACTATATACTCATGATATCTGAAACTCTTAAAAGTTCAGCGTCTATTGTTGAATGTCCTTTGACTGCTTTGTCTATAGGATATAATTCTAATTTATTATTTACAGTTCCAACCATGTAATTAAATTTACCTTCTAATAATGATTCCACTGCTTTAACTCCCATTCTTGAAGCTAACACTCTATCAAAACAAGAAGGTGATCCACCTCGTTGCATGTGTCCTAAGACAGATACTCGAACGTCGTAACCTTCTAAATTTTCTTCAACATAATCTCTTAATTCAAAAACATTTTTACCTGTTTTATCACCTTCAGCTACGACCACTATACTAGAAGATTTCCCAGTTTGCCTACTTTTCTCTAAAGACTCTAAAAGACGATCAAGACCTAAATCTTCTTCGGGCACCAAGATTTCTTCAGCACCAGAACCAACACCTGCATTTAAAGCAATATGCCCGACATCA
>Ga0209405_1000043_pt1 | contig 105627 bp, 83 predicted proteins | sample COGITO_mtgs_1105_6_FD_184803 | JGI IMG/M metagenome (GOLD analysis project Ga0209405, IMG submission 184803) | Pelagic marine microbial communities from North Sea - COGITO_mtgs_110516 (SPAdes) (version 2) | ecosystem: Environmental > Aquatic > Marine > Epipelagic ...
TGACATTCGTTGCGGCATTGCGCAGTTGCCCTAACAGCACCGCATCGGCAAGCGACGACAGTGCATCGACAGTCATGACTTTTTGCTTCGTCAACGCAGGAAGCAACCGTTCGAGTGCGTCCCAATCTTCAAGTTGCGCGTAAACTCGATGTAAGAGCCGCAGAAGATTAGTATCGGCCGGCGAATTGCTGCGCAGGTTCTGGAGTACCGCTACACATTCCTCAAATCTATTTGCCTGCAAAAGTATCTCTGCCCGCACAGACTCAATCGTCGACTTAGCATCAGGGTAAGCCGACTCGCCTTTGCTTAACCACTCAAGCGCGGCGTCTACCTCCCCCTTTTGATTAGCAATATAGGCGAGAGCCATGTAGTTAATCGAACTGGCATCGGGTTCAGAGACTCCTTTTTCGAGGAGCTTCGCGCTGGCGTTATTATCCCCGCGCACGAGACTCAACAAACCTTGAATCGTCGAGCGCTTCGCATTCGCTTTACGCCGAGCGCGCAGTCTTCGGCCTGCCGAAACCAAACGCCAGGGGTTGAGTCCGCTCACAATTGTCCAGAGCAAACGCAGTGCAGCGAAAACCACGCAAACCGCAACAAGCAGTGCAAAAATACTCGTCTCAAACGCGCTATTGCCAAACGCAATAAGCAGATACCCTGGATCCTGCGGGAAGCCAAGTGTGAGGCTCAGTGTCAGCGCCACCACAATAACCAACAGACTCCATGCGAATAGTCTGATCATTGCAGCGCACTCGCATTTAGCTCCGAAATACCCCGCAGTGCGCCCCCAATAAGGGGCAGGCACAGCTGCAACACAACACCTTCTAACTGTTCAAGTTCGGCGAGCGCTGCAGTTACCGGTGCAGAGCCAAGCTCGCCGTTTCGTTCGAGCCATAGGCGTGCGCTTTGTAATTGTCGGCCGAACAGAATGTCGTCGCCTGCGAGCAGCGCAAGTTTCGCCTGTTCTAAAATGAGCTTGAATTCGCGCGCACCACCGAGCCTTGCTGCAACCAATGCCTGTGCTGGCTCATCTAGTTTTCGCCAAATAAACACCGACTGAAGAAACTCAACGGTGTCGTCCAGTAATTGCCAAGGGAGTGAGTTCTCAACTTCGGTCTCGCGAGTCATTTCAGGCGCCGCGGTGAAAATGTCTTCGGCCTGAAAGTTGGCGCGCATACTGTCGATGCTATTGCCTGCAAGAACAAGCGAGTCGGCCTGCGCTAGCAGTATATCGAGGCGTAAGAACAGGCTGTCGGTATCGGGTAATTCGACTGCCCGTAGACTCGCAAGCTCACTCGACAGTGTTTGCCGCAGCGGATACGACTCATCGCTTGCCGAGTCTGCGAGTGCAACATCGGCCAGTTCATAGAGTGCTATCGCCGAGACAACATCGCGCTCGAACCGAAGCTTGCGGCTCGCCATCGACAGCAAGTATTCGGCTTCGAGTAATTTCCAGCCTCGGTTGGGATCAGAGTCTGCCGCACGCATGCGCGCACTGAGTTCGGCGAGTTGATTCCTCAAGCGGGTAAGCTCCGCCGCACTCGCGACCTGCTGCTGAGTGAGTCGTCCATCGAGCTGTGTGAGCGCGTCTTGCGCAGCCTGCGCAGCCAACTCAATCAAGCGGCGGTCCCGGGCATCGTCAGTAGCCTGTGAGTCGCCTCGACCGAGGGATTCGCTTGCGACTGAGTCGATCAATGACTGCGTGTCGGCGGTGATTTTCTGGCGGGCTGATTCGACTAAGGCGGCTACTTGAACCTCTTGCTCAGGCGAGAGCTGTGCCGGGCGCTGCACTCCGCCTGGTTCGCCGCTTTCAACGAGCGAAAGCCGCGCTTCGAGCTGCGGCAAATTCGACCCAAGTTGCCATTGCTGCCAAGCTAGCCACACGATTCCTGCAAGAAGGGGGAGCGTCAATACGATTAGCGCGATAACCCTGCTACGCGCTTTGCGCTGCGCACGCGTTTTCATCGGTGGGCGAACTTTTGCAATGTCGTCTAAGACCCTAGCTGTGTCTTGCTTGGCCGTAGCTTTCTTCGCTGGCTGCGCTTGCGCAGTGCCTTCGGGCTGCGTCGTCGCCGCAGCTTCGGGATTCTCGCGCGGCGTATCGCTTGTGTCTGCCATTTTCTCGTTCTCAATTCTGCGCCCTTCGGACGCCGGGAATACTCGCTATGCGAGAATGGTTTCTAACGTCAGTCTAGCCCGGTGCGACTTTCTTTGCCGGCTACCCTGACCAAAGCGCGTACAAAAGCACTGGCATCTGCCCCGCCCGCGTCGACGGGTTGAACAAAGCCTAATGCTAAGGCCAATTCTTTGACGCGATCCGAAGGCACTATTAAGGGCATCTCCAATAAGGGCATCTCCAATAAGGGCAGTGCCAGAAGTGCAGCGAGTGACTCGCCGCTCGTCGCGGTAAGCGCTGTGGGAATTTTGCCGCTCAACACAGCTTCCAATTCGTCCTGCGTGTAGTCGCAGGTAAGGCGTCTGTACACCTCAAAATAGTCGACGCGCCCACCGCGATCCCGTATTCCTTCGGCAAGTGTATCGCGTCCGCCCTCGCCGCGAAAAATACCTACGCGCTTGCCCTTTAGATTATCGAAAAGGCCCGATGAAAGCAGGTCTTCGCTTGTCACTCCCCCCGCCGCGACCGCCACCTCGCAGCATAGCAATTTTTGCGCGAGCGCCGCGGTCGATGGGCCAATTGCCACAACCTGAATATCCACAGGGAACTGGGGCCAATAATCTTCGATCGCCGCAACCCCTGCGCGAACAGCGTTCGTACTAATAAAAATTAGCGTATCGAAAAGGTCGAGTTCGAGCAGACTGCGGCGCAGCGTTGCCGCGTGTTCGCCTGCTGATGGCGGCGCGATTTGCAGCAGTGGCAGTGCAAGAGTCTGCGCGCCATGCGACTCGAATGCCGAAATCAGCTCGGCCTGTTGGTGTTGCGGCCGAGTCACAAGAACGCAGTGATTGGCTAATGAGTCGCTGCGAGGCGCGTGTGAATCGTGTTCGTGTGCTGAGTTTTCTACTCTGGTCATCACCAACCCTTTAGCTTAGGAGCAGCGTTTTTTCGTGTGCTGTTAGCGTTCGTCCAGCTCCGCTAGGAGCTCGGCGGCGCCTTGCGCGAGCAGCGCCTCGGCAACTTCGATTCCTAATGCCTCGGCCGCTGCACTGCTGCCGCGTGCTTCGGCGCGTAGCATGCGCTTGCCATCGGCGCTGCCAACCAGGCCGCGCAGGCTCAATTCTCCTACCGCAGCCTCGCTCGTATTGAGCTCGGCAAAGCACGCAATAGGCACCTGACAACCGCCGTTAAGTTTTGCGTTCATCGCGCGCTCAGCGACTACGCGAGCCGCAGTATCGGTATGGTGAAGGCAGCTCAGCCGCGTCAGTGTCTTGTCGTCGTTTAGGCGACATTCGATACCAACAGCGCCCTGCCCACCCGCAGGCAAAGACACCTCTGTACTAAGCCTTTCGGCGATGCGGTCTTCGAGCTCTAGGCGAATAAGCCCCGCGCTGGCTAGGATTATTGCGTCGTATTCGCCCGCGTCGAGCTTGCCAAGGCGGGTGCCTACATTACCGCGCAAATCGAGTATTTTAAGGTCTGGCCTCAGCGCACGGAGTTGACACTGGCGACGCAGGCTCGATGTGCCTACTCGGGCGCCCTGAGGGAGCTTTGAGAGTGACGAAAAAAGGTTAGACACGAACGCGTCGGTCGGGTCCTCGCGCTTGCAAATCACCGCAAGACCAAGACCCTCGGGGAATGCCATTGGTACATCTTTCATCGAATGCACCGCAATGTCGGCTTCGCCGTCTAGCAGCGCGCGCTCGAGCTCTTTCACGAACAAGCCCTTGCCGCCTATTTTGGCCAGCGGCGTGTCGAGGATTATATCGCCACGCGTGCTCATCGCGAGCAGCTCAACGCGTAAATCCGGATGGGCGCTTTCTAGCGCATCGCGCACAAAATAGGCCTGCCAGAGGGCTAGCGGGCTCTTGCGCGTCGCGATGCGGATAATCTCGGTGCGATTAGGATCGTTGCTCGATGCTGAAGAAATAGAGTCAGTAGACAAGGGTAAACCTTCATAGCTGTGATTTAGCCTCGCATTTTACGGTAATTCGGCGGCAATGTCCGAGTGGCGAGCAGGTTTTCAAGCAAGGCTTGGATGCTGATATACTCGCGCACTCTGATTACGGCGGGGTTGCAGTTCAGCGAGCTTGCAACGCCTACCAAACCCATTACGCAGCGGATGCCACCCATGAGCGACAAGCCAGACGATTCTAAGACCGAAGACACCAGCAAGCTTTGGGGCGGCCGCTTCAGCGAAGCCACTGATGCGTTCGTGCAGCGCTTCACCGCGTCGGTGCAGTTCGATCGCAGGCTCTACCAGCACGATATCAATGGCTCGGTTGCCCATGCCATGATGCTGCACAAGGTCGGCGTGTTAACCCTCGAAGAGAAAGACCTGATTCTCGACGGTCTCGAGGCGATCTGGCATGAGATCGAGGCAGGCGACTTTACCTGGTCTGTTGAGCTCGAAGACGTGCACATGAATATCGAGTCGGCGCTCACCGCGCGCATCGGCAGTGTGGGCAAAAAACTGCACACCGGACGCTCGCGCAATGATCAGGTTGCTACCGACATTCGACTTTACGTGCGCGAACAGGTCGACATAATCGTCGATTTTGTAGGTAAAGTGCAGGTAGCATTGGTAGACCTCGCCGAGCGCGACGCAGACACGATCATGCCCGGCTTCACCCATTTGCAAACGGCGCAGCCTATTAGCTTCGGCCATCATATGCTGGCTTGGAACGAGATGCTCGAACGCGACTACAGCCGCCTCATCGACGCCCGCAAACGCCTGAATGTCTCGCCGCTCGGCGCCGCGGCGTTGGCTGGCACTACCTTTCCGATCGACCGCGACTACAGCGCCTCGCTTCTCGGGTTCGACGGGCCCACGCGCAACTCGCTAGACTCGGTGAGCGACCGCGATTTCGCTATTGAAGTCGCAAGCTGCTGCAGCACAATCATGATGCATCTTTCGCGCTTCTCCGAAGAACTCGTTCTTTGGACTTCGGCGCAGGTCGACTTCATCGACCTGCCAGATCGCTTCTGCACCGGCTCGTCGATCATGCCGCAGAAGAAAAATCCAGATGTGCCCGAGCTTGTGCGCGGCAAGACCGGGCGGGTATTCGGCCATCTTATGTCGCTGCTGACACTGATGAAGTCGCAGCCATTGGCCTACAACAAAGACAATCAAGAAGACAAAGAGCCACTGTTCGACCTTCTCGACACGGTGAAAGACTGCCTATTTGCGTATTCGGAGATGATGCCCGCAGTAACTTGCAAGAAAGACAGCATGCGCGCAGCAGCGCTGCAGGGTTATGCAACCGCGACCGACCTCGCAGACTATCTGGTTAAACGCGGGCTGCCCTTCAGAGATGCACACGAGGTAGTAGGCAAGTCTGTGGCGTTTGGGATAGCACAAAGCAAAGACCTGTCGGAACTCACGCTCGCGCAATTGCAGGGTTTTTCGGAGTTAATCGAGCAAGATGTTTTTGAGGTGCTTACCCTCGAAGGCTCGCTCAACGCTCGCGATCACTTAGGCGGAACCGCACCGCGACAGGTATTGATCGCGGCGGGTACCGCGCGCAGCCTGATCGACTCGCGTCCCAAGCGTTAAGCTAATTGTTCTGTGGCGCCTGCAATTCGATTTCGTAGTGCAGGCGCTGATTGTCACGCTGGGTGATTACTTCGACGATATCACCCGGTCGATGCTCCTCCATAACATCCGCATAATCACTCTCGTTAGTAATCTTATTACCATCGATTTCAACGATCACATCCCCAAGCTGAATACGCCCGCGCTGGCTCCGCGACAGGCCGCGCATGCCTTTTAGCGCAGGCTCCGTATTGGGCACGGTGCCCATAACGATAACGCCCTGAATACCCCAAAGCCTGCGATAGTAATCGGGCTGCGGCACCGGCGTGATCCCCAAAATTGGCGTCTGCACGCGGCCGTAAGCGATGAGCTCCGGCACAACGCGCGTCACGGTATTTACCGGAATCGCAAAGCCTATGCCCGAACTCGCCCCACTCGGGCTATAGATTGCCGTGTTGACCCCAACAAGCTGCCCCAACGAATTGAGCAGCGGGCCACCCGAATTGCCCGGATTTATCGCCGCGTCAGTTTGAATGACATCGCGAATCTTGCGCTGCGAAATCGAGTCGATCTCACGGCCGAGCGCGCTCACAATCCCTACCGTCATCGTCGTGTCGAGACCAAACGGGTTGCCAATGGCAATCACCTTGCGGCCAACCTCGAGCAGGCCAGAATCACCTAGCTCGACCGGCACGAGTTTGACATCTTCGGCCTCAATTTTAAGCACGGCTAGATCTTTATCGGGATCAAGCCCCACGGCGCGGGCATCGAAGGTAGACCCGTCCTGAAGCGTGACTGTCACGCGGTTTGCCTGCTGCACAACGTGAAAGTTGGTGACGATATAGCCCTCGTCGCCCCACACGAACCCTGTGCCACTGCCCTGCGGGACTGATTGCGGGTTGAGTGAATAGGGCGAACGGACTAATCGTGAGTTGGTGATATTGACCACCGACGGGCTCGCACGCTTAAAGATGTCGATGTTGTTGGTTTCGTCGTCGGTATGAAAATCGGCATAGCTTGGCGGAGCTGTTTGAGGGGCTGTTTGAGGAGCTACTTGAGAACCGGGGGCATCGCTGCCCAAAGCCATAGACCCACTTAACGCAGAAACCGCGAGCATCAGTACCGGCGACCAGCGGCCAAATAATAGACGTCGCAACAATGCAGTGTAAAAATTCATGGCTACCCTCATGAGCTCACTCTCTAACATGCCTAACTTTAACAACCCTCGAACATCGCTCGAACGAGAAACTACTCTAATCGAGCACATCTGCTTAGACCTTAACATGCGCGCTAAATTCCCAGTTTCAAGGGTCGGCTTTGCCTGCTCATGAACGAGCGCCTTCTGTTACAATCGCCACACCCGCCCGCAGACAACTAAGACAACGCATGCTAAACGCCCAACAACAGAAAACGCCTCGCACGCCTTTGCGCCAATTCGCGGGTCCCCGCTACTGGCCAGCATGGCTGGGCTTAGGCATTCTTTGGCTGATCGCCCATCTCCCTTATTCACTGCAACTGCGTCTTGGCGCTGGCATCGGCGCACTCGCTTATCGCTTTGGCAAACGTCGCCGCGCAATCTGTGAGGAAAATATCTCGCTGTGCTTCCCTGATTTAAGCGCCGAGGAACAGGAGCAACTGATTCGAGAGACGTTTCGCGCCAATGGCATTGGCGTTATCGAAGCGGCGATTGCGTGGTCGTGCAATCCTGAAAGCCTGAAAAGCCGAGTCAGCATCGAGGGCAGCGAACATCTCGAGGCAGCAATGAAATTAGGTCGTGGCGTGTTACTCATCGGCGGCCACTACTCAACTCTCGAATTAGGCGGCACGCTCCTGAGTCTCTTCCATCCGATGAATGTGACTTACCGGGCGCATAAAAACCCTCTTATCGAGGCCGTGATGACTAACTCACGTGCCAAACATTTCGCCCGCGTAATCGAGCGCGAAGATGTGCGGCAGGCGATGCGTAGCCTCAAAGACGGCGACACGCTCTGGTTTGCCCCCGACCAAGATTACGGCGCGAGACACTCAGTGTTCGTCCCTTTCTTTGGAGTAGAGGCGGCAACTATCACTGCAACGAGCCGATTCGCACGCATGAACGATTCGCCGGCTCTGATGTTTTCCCATACGCGCAATCCCGCGGGTAGCGGCTACACGCTTTCAATAGGGCGCGTGCTCGAAGGCTTTCCTAGCGGCGATGATGAGGTTGACGCGCGCCGCATTAATGCTGAACTCGAATCTCGTATTCGCCAGTACCCCGAGCAATACCTGTGGCTTCATCGCCGCTTTAAGACTCAGCGCGACAAGCCGTCCGCTCATCTCTATGGCGACAATTAAGCGCTTGTCCTTAAGCAACTCTTAAGATTTCACTTCTACACTATGCCCTTTAGTCTCTTCAGGCTTCTGGGATGTCACATCACTCCTTCACTCAGCGTGCTCTTCGTGCTCTTCGCACTCTTCGCCCGCTTCGGCGCCCCTTATCGTTGCTGAAAGGCCGGCTTGTGTCGAGCGACCGCGCCACCATAATTAGCCCGACTCAGCTAATTATTTGTGTAGCTCTTTTCATCGGACTCTTTAACAACTACAGCTTTTTCAGCCAGGTGTGGGCAATTTATCCTCCGAACGGCGACAACCTGCTCTTCGTCGGGTCGTTATTCTGCGTATTGTTATTATTTACCGCACTTCTGATCAGCGTCTTCGCAGTTGGCCCACTGCTCAAACCTGCCCTGATTGCAACGCTGCTGGTCTCGGCCAACACCGGTTACTTCATGGACACCTACCACATCGTTATCGACGATGTGATGCTCGACAATATGCTGCGAACTGATCGCGCCGAAGCTTTCGACCTCCTCTCAGCATCGCAAGCTCTCTATTTCATCGCACTCGGTGTTCTGCCCAGCGTAGCAGTAGCATTTGCCCCAGTTCGGCGCACCCCTTATCTTAAGGCAGTGCGAGCTAGACTAGGCTTCCTATGCGCCTGCCTGTTCTCAATCACTGCGCTACTTTTACTTCAAGGCAGCAGCTATGCCTCGTTCTTCCGTGAACATAAATCGGTGCGCTTCTATGCCAATCCAAGCTACGCTTTCTACTCCGTTGGGAGACTCGGCGCAGGTCTGTTCGACCGCGCTACCCGTCCCTATCTCCAGATTGGCCTAGACGCCAATAGAGCTGCATCGAGCACACGACGAAAGATTGTTGTCATGGTGGTTGGAGAAACGTTAAGGGCAGACCACCTTGGCATCAATGGTTATGAACGCCAAACTTCGCCACGCCTCTGGCAATCAAACGTGATCAGCTTCAACAATGCTTGGTCGTGCGGCACTTCTACTGCCGTATCTGTTCCCTGCATGTTTTCTTTTCTGAATCATGAGAATTATGACCAGGCTGCAGCACTCGCTACCGACAACGCATTAGATGTTATTCAGCGAACTGGAGTGTCTGTTACTTGGCTCGAAAACAATTCCGACTCGAAAGGTGTAGCCTTGCGCGTGCCCTCACTCGATTTCAAACACGCTGAGACCAACTCAGCTTGCGATAGTGAGTGCCGCGATGTTGGAATGATCGACGGCCTTGCTGCCATTCTAGAAGAAACTACCGAAGGCGATCTTTTGGTCGTACTACATCAGATGGGTAATCACGGGCCGTCCTACTATAAAAGATATACACAAGAATTTGAGCGCTTTGCGCCTACCTGCCAGACTAATCAGCTAGAGAGTTGCTCACGCGAGGAAATAGTGAATGCCTACGATAATGCGGTGCTCTACACCGATCACTTTCTTGGTGAAACAATAGAGTGGCTCAATCAATTAGACAATCAATTCGAAAATCAATTCGACACGTCACTACTTTATGTTGGTGACCATGGCCAGTCCTTGGGCGAACGCAACTTCTTTCTACATGGCTTGCCCTATCGTTTCGCGCCCGACACTCAAAAACACGTACTTCTCATTTTTTGGTTTGGCAAAAACTGGCCTGAAAACGATATAAAAACCCTCACTAATCTAACTCAAAAGGGTTCGGCTATAAGCCATGACAATGTCAGCCATACGCTGCTCGGGTTGTTCGATATTGACACCGCACTTTATGAAAAAGACCAAGATATTCTGGCGATGAAACTTTGACACCTGACGCCAACACAAAATACCGAAGTCAAATTAAATCTCCGCAAGCCGCCAATAGTAGAAAAATACGTTTACTACTATTCGCCCTCATCGCGACTATTCTTTTTTTTGAGATAACCTCAGTCGATGTTTTTGTGCAGCGCTGGTTTTTCGATGCGGAAATCGACAGCTGGATAATCGATAGCGATCAGCCATGGCTTCGTTTTATCCTTTATGATGGAGTAAAGAAACTCTATTTCGGCATCGTTATCTTGCTTTACTTATTTTTTCACCGAGCCTCGCGCGCTTTGGATTCCCCATGTCCTCGGCTAAGTCATTTGACCAACAGACGCTAAAAGTAATTCTTGTCTCCCTGATCTTGATTCCGCTTTTCGTCAATGGACTAAAAGCCGTGACTAATATTCCGTGCCCTAAAGATCTTGCGCTGTTTGGAGGCAACTATCCACACGTCTCACTATTTCGAGGCTACCCAAATGATTTCCTCCAGCTGGACCGTATTCGCTGCTATCCTGCTGGGCATGCAAGCGGGGGCTTTGCCTTAATGGCGCTTGGCCTTCTTGGCAAAACCCGCAAGGCGCAGACCACAATAGCGAGCACTGCATGTGTTCTAGGTTGGCTAGTGGGATTCTATAAAATGGGGATTGGCGATCATTTTCTCGGGCATACGGCCGTCACTATGCTCATCGCAATGATCGTGATTCTATTGGTCGACCGAAGCCTGCGATTACACTCGACTTAGCTGCAGTAGTCGACTCAGGAAAAGATTACAGTTAGATCGGTAGCCGATCGAAAAGCAAAACCGACCAAATCAAGAGGAAGGTCATCAGGCTTACGAAAACGGCGCCTGAGGCAATGTCTTTCGCTTTCTTAGAAAGCTCGTGATAGTCCAAGCTCACTCTGTCGACCACCGCCTCTATGGCGCTATTGAGTAATTCGACTAACAACACGAGTACAATAGAGAAAAGTAGCATTGCTGTTTCAAGCGCGGTCTCCCCAAGAATAACCGCGAGCGGTATGAGGAACACCGACAATATCGATTCGATACGAAAAGCTTCTTCGCTTCGAAAGCATGCACGCAGTCCCTCGGCGCTGTAGACAGTCGCAGCCCAAATTCTCGCGAGCCCCTTTTTCTTGGCTGGCATGCTAGGCGGTGTTTCACTTGCGCCGAATGTCATGGGTTCTCCTTCTAGTCATCTCTCAGCCATCTCAATATTCGCCGAGCGAATCTCATCCAAAGCCAAATCCTTCGCCACTGTTTAACATGCTATCTTCTACAATACCGGATTGCGTAATTTCCTTACCGCTAGGGCATATACTGTATAATCAGACTCACGTTGACGGTAAGCAAGCAGATATCATGATAGTCGGTCACAACACGCAACGCTAAGTAAAAAAGTCCTAACTAAACGAAAGAATGAACAGAGCGAATGAACAACACCCCCGTACTCATGTTTCCAACACATTATCTGGGCAACTTTATTTTGGGGCTGCCATGGGTGCTGCGCGTTACAGAAGACTATCCTAACCTTACCCTGGTTATCGATGCCCGTTTCCGCGAACTCACCGATACGGTTATTCCTCCTTCTGTGACCATCATCGAGTATCCACGCCAGCGCCTCAAAGAGCCTGGCTCGGCATGGTCGCGACTCACGCTCTATTTAGGATTCTTGCGAAAGCTTCGTAAGGCGACGAGCGACTGCATAATCGATATGGAAGGCGAACGCTTCAGTGGCGTTTTGAGCAGGCTCAGCGGCGCTAAGAATCGCTACGGGCCAACCGGGAAAAACGCGCATCGGTTCTACAATAATCCGCGCGCGCTCAATTATGAAAAGCATCGCTATAATGCCTTTGGCGAAATTCTTGATGTACTCGTTACCGGCAAGGCGCCTGCCAATATTCTTCCTTACACTCTCGGCTCTGAAGTCCGCGAGGCGGTGAAAGGTTTGCTTGAATCAAAGCTGATCACACAGCCTTTTGTGGTCATTCACCCCGGGGCGAGCGCTGATTATAAGAAATGGCCAGTCGAGTATTTTGCACGCTTAGTCACGCTGCTCAAAAGCCAGAATCTCGGAATCGTGATGATTGGTGCTGGCGACGATACGCGCATGATCGATGCGATCGCTGAGCAATTACCCAATGTAGCTATTCATCACTTCGATCAGCTCGGCTATCCTGAACTCGTCGCCCTTTTTCAAAAAGCTCAGTTCTATATAGGTGGCGACAGTGGACCGATGCACCTTGCCGCCTCCGCGGGCTTAGATTTAGTCGCGCTATTCGGCCCAAGCAAGGAAACTATTTGGGCGCCGCTAGGTGATCATAGTCGCGTATTGCGCGGAACGAAGGCATGCGGCAAAGACTGTGACGCTTGGCAATGCGAATTCAATTATCATTGCCTCACGTCTTTAATACCAGAAGTCATTTTCGGCGCTGTAACGGCAAGCAGAGTAGCAATAGATATACGCAAACCTGAGTTTGCTAATGAAACGAAAGAGACAAATCCATGAGTCAACAGATAGCCGCAAGCGTGTACATGATCACTCTCAATGAGGAGGACAATGTTGCCGAATCGCTCGCGAGCGTTGCTGACTTCGCCGAGGTAATAATTGTCGATAGCGGCAGCACCGACAGAACGTTAGCGATCGCGGAGGGCTTCCCCAACGTTCGCGTTTTCCACAATGACTGGCCAGGATTTAGTGAGCAGAAGGCCTATGCAATGTCACTCTGCAGCCAGCCGTGGGTATTCAATCTAGACGCCGACGAATTGCCTACCGAAGACTTTCTGAACGAGGTAAGGACACTAATTAGCACCGGTTCGCACGACGCGCTAGAATCGAATCGTACGCTCATTCGGTGGGGACAGCAGCCAAAGAACTTCAGCAAAAACGATCGACTCATTCGCTTCTTTCGAAAAACATGCGGCCATTACGAAGTAAGGCGCGTACACGAAAGCATCTCGATCACAGGTTCTGTCAAGAAAACGCAAGCGACGATTCTCCACAAAGAAAACCTCAACCTTAGCCAGCGCTTCACCAAGTCTAACGGTTACAGCGAGCTTAAAGCCGAGGATAAATTCGATAAAAACCAAAACGCCTCGCTGGCGAGTATCGTGTTGATGTTTCCGATCACCTTCTTACAGGTCTATCTATTCAAGGGACACTTCCTTGACGGACTCGAGGGTTTTAACACCAGCATGAACGCCGCGTTCTATACCTACATGAAATATGCGAAGCTGCGAGAGCTGCATCAGCGTAAATCAGACGGGCTTTAATACCGACTATTGGATCTATAAGTACAGCGGCAGGGAGTCGAGGTTAGGACTCTGCAAACTGGATATTGTAGAGGTAGGCGTAATGCCCTTCTTGAGCGATGAGTTCTTTGTGGCTTCCGGACTCGATAATCTTACCGTTTTGCATCACCAAAATTCTATCAGCGCTTTCGACAGTCGATAGCCTATGAGCGATGACAAAGGTGGTGCGCCCCTGCATAAGCGTACTCAGCGCCTCTTGAATATGTAACTCAGATTCGGAATCTAACGCCGAGGTGGCCTCATCGAGTACGAGTATAGGCGCGTCGTCAAACAAGGCACGTGCAATCGCAATGCGCTGCCTCTGCCCACCAGACAACATCCCCGCGTCATCGCCAATCTGCGTGTCTATTCCCTGTGGTAGTTGATCAATAAATTCTAAAGCATGTGCGTTGCGCGCAGCCTCGATCACAGCATCACGATCGATTGGTTCGGCAGCTCCGTAGGCGATATTGTCCAAAATACTGCCACTAAATAGCACGACCTTCTGACTCACTACCGCAATTTGATGGCGAAGGCTTTGAAGTGAGTAGTCGGGGAGCACACTGCCATTAATGCGGATCTCGCCTTCGGTGCAATCATAGAAACGAGGCAGCAGACACACGAGCGTCGTTTTCCCACTACCGGATTTACCGACTAACGCGATAGTCTGGCCTGCTTCGACGTCGAAACTCACGCCGTCGACCGCACTCTCTGAGGTCTCCTGAATTTCGCCGGGGCGGTTCTCGCTAGCAGGGGCATAGGCGAAGCGAACATTGTCGAATTCGATATGCTCGATCGCGCGCGGCAATGTTTTCTCGCCACAATCGACCTCGCCCGGCTCGTCGAGCAAAGAAAAAATACTCGCAGCTGCAGAGAGCCCGCGCTGAATAACCGAATTAATTTGCGACAGCTGGCGAATAGGTTTCGCGAGCGAAGCGGCCATCGTTAGAAAAGTGACGAAGTCGCCCGATGAACGATCGCGCATGAATTCAGGCGCCATTAAAAACCAAATGAGGCCCGCTATCGCACTACTTACTAGGAGCTGGATAACTGGCGTGCTAATAAGTTCGGTGCCAGCCATCTTCATATTCTGTGTACGATTGCGCTCGCTCGCCGCATCAAATTTTTCGTTTACTTGGCCTTTCGCATTAAACGTTCTAACGACATGATGCCCGCGAATCGATTCGCCTATAATCTGTGTCACCTCGCCCATCGAATCTTGCATCTGCGTGCTGTAGCGGCGGAAATAGCGAGACGCAATAGAGACTGTCTTACCAACGATAGGCGCTATGAGAAGAAACGCGAGGCTCAGTTGCCAATCCACATAGAACAATGCAGCAAGCAAACCGATAACGGTAAGTCCTTCGCGCAAAACCACGGTAACCGCGTTGGTCACCGCGCCCGTTATTTGATTCACATCATAAGTTACTTTCGATATTAGTCGTCCCGGTTCGGCGCGATCGAAGAAGCGCACGGGTAAGTCGAGGGTATGCTCCATTATCTGGCCGCGCATGCGATGGATTAGATAGTTCGCTACATGGGCTATCGAATAGCCACCAAGAAATCCACCCACTCCGCGTATAAAGGCGATGGCAATACACAGCAGCGGACTATAGACGCGCCAGTCGAGGTCTTTGCTTTCGATTGCATCGATAGTCCAGCCTAACCAGGCGGCCGCAAGTGGCGTCGTCGCAGCGAAAATAAGAAAACCAAGAATGCTTGTAAACACAGCAGGCAGCTGCGGCTTGAGATAGGCTAAGAGACGCTTGTAAAGCGTCCAGCTCGCTGCAAAGCCGCTCGCTTCTTGCGCTAAAGCGCCGCTGTTGTCGAATTCTGCTGCCAAGTGTTAGTCCATTTTTGAGAGTTTTAAGAGCTTTGAGAGTGATTAGGTTTAGCGCTGCAAAGGACAGCCTAGTAAAAACATACAGTATACACGAACAGCTCGCTAGAGCGCCGCCTCCAGCGCCTCTTGAAACTCGAGCCACTGCTCCTCTACCGATCCGAGCTCGGCCTTTACACTGCCCTGCTCTTTTACCAGCTCCGCGAGTTTCGCCTTGTTCTGCTCGGCATAGATCGCTTCGTCACCTAACTGGCTTTCTATTTTATCGAGCCTCGTCTGCAGCTTCTCCATCTGATTCTCGAGCGCTTTAACTTGTTTGCGCAGGGGAGCTAATTGCTCTCGTCGTGCCGCGGCCTGCTGCCTCTGCGCTTTTTTATCGGCGGCACTATTGTCGGCCACTGGGTTACTTTCCGCTGCCTGCGGCGAGGCTTCTAGTTCGTTATAACGCGCAAGCCAGCGTTCGTAGTCGGCAAGGTCGCCATCAAATTCGGCGAAGTGGCCTTTATGTATCGAATAAAACTCGTCAACGGTATTGGCAAGCAAGTGTCGGTCGTGCGAGACAATAACCACCGCTCCCTCAAATTCCTGTAGAGCAACGGTAAGCGCATGCACCATCTCAAGGTCGAGGTGGTTAGTTGGTTCGTCTAGCAGCAGCAAGTTGGGTCGCTCCCAAGCAACCTTCGCCAACGCGAGTCGCGCCTTCTCGCCTCCGGAGAAATGCTCGATGCATTCATCGACGCGGCTGCCGCGAAAATCAAAGCCGCCCAAATAGTCACGGATAACTTGTTCGGTTGCCTTAAGCGCTGGGTCTTTCTTAGCGAACGTCTGAATTGTCGCAACCGGTGTCGCCGTTTGATCGAGTTCATCGACTTGATGCTGAGCGAAATAGCCTATGCGCATCTTCTTCGCCGGAATCATTTCGCCAGCCATCTGTTTAAGTGACCCGGACAGAACTTTAAGTAACGTCGATTTACCGCTGCCGTTAAATCCAAGCAGACCGAATCGGGAATCGCCTCGAATGGAGAACGTCACTTTGTCGACCAGCGGTTTGTCAAAACCAAAGGCCAGCTTGTTAATCTGCATTAAGTAGCCGCTATCGGCTTCAACCGCAGGAAACGAAAAGCGAAACGGGGAGTCGGCGTGTGCGGGCGCGATGTCCTGCATTCTATCCAATTCTTTTAGGCGGCTCTGCGCTTGTCGCGCCTTGCTTGCTTTTGCCTTAAAACGTCTAACAAAGTCTTCAATCTCGCCGCGCCTGCGCTGCTGCTTCTCGTAGAGCGCCGCTTGTAATGCCATGCGCTCGGCGCGCTGGCGCTCGTAGGCACTGTAATTACCGCGATAGAGCGCGAGCGATCCGCTCTCGAGGCTAATGACGTGATCGATTACCGCGTCGAGGAAAGTCCGATCATGCGAGATAACTAAAATAGTGCCGCGGTAACCACGCAGCCACTGTTCGAGCCATACCGTCGCTTCAAGGTCGAGATGGTTTGTAGGTTCGTCGAGCATGAGTAAATCGGACGGGCGCATCAGCGCTGCAGCAAGATTGAGGCGTACGCGCCAACCGCCCGAAAACTCACCTACCGTGCGCGAAAACTGTTCGGTATCGAACCCAAGCCCCGACAATAGCTGTTCAGCTTGGTTCTTAATGTCGTAGGCGCCGATTTCTTCCATCGCCGCATGAAGACGCACGAGCAACGCGTCATCGTGTCCCGCCTCGGCCACTTTGATCTTGGCTTCCAAGACGCGAAACTCCGTGTGAGAGTCAATCACGAACTCGATCGCCGTGCGATCACTCGCCGGTGTCTCCTGCGCCATTGACACGGTACGAAGGCCATGAGGTAGCTCTATCTCGCCTTGCTCTAACTGGATTTCGCCAGCGAGTGCCTTAAATAGACTCGTCTTTCCCGAACCATTACGCCCGATTATGCCTGTGCGCTGGCCACTAGACAGCAATACACTGGCATCGCGAATAAGCGTCTGCGTGCCGCGCATCAGGGTAATATTGTTGAGAGAAATCATAGGGGCGTTTCGAGGGATCAGTTATAGACTTAAGCACAAGCTCTGCGTGATGGGTTAAACGATAAAGAGAAAGCAACGCTGTAATCACGCCTTCTGCCGGATCGCATGATACTACAGAATTGATTTAGGCAGGCCGAATTCGTACTATGCAGGCTTCACCGAAAGCGGCCATTGGTGGCAAGGGTTCTGCGCCTAACCTTGCTAAAGACGCGTCGTTTTGCCGCCTCATTTCGAGGCCCAGTGACAAGCGGAACACCAGATGAAACAAATACTTATCATCGATGACGACGAGAATCTCGGCGAGCTACTTACCCAATATCTCGCTCGCTATGAGATGCAGGCGCATGTTGCGCTCGCGCCAAGCAAAGGCTTGGAGATGATTAAAAAGCTCAAGCCGGACCTTCTGATACTCGATGTGATGCTGCCCGAGAAAGACGGATTTGAGGTATGTCGCGAGATCCGTGCAAAATCGTCGATCTATGGCCAGCTGCCTATTCTCATGCTTACCGCCCACGCAGAGGTTACCGACCGCATCGTTGGGCTCGAGCTCGGCGCCGATGATTATCTGCCCAAGCCCTTCGAACCGAGAGAGCTCGTTGCGCGCATCCACAACATTCTGCGCCGCTCTGGCGACGATGCGTCGATGCGCGAGATCAAGCCTATCAACGGCATCGAAGTTGACCCCTCGCGACGCGAAGTTAAACTCGACCACGCCGTGCTCGACCTCACCACCATGGAATACGAGCTGCTCATCTTATTTATGCAGTATCCAAACAAAACCTTCACCCGCGACGAATTGATGAACCGCCTTCGTGGTATCGACGCAGAATTGTTCTCCCGCGCGGTCGATACGCTAGTCAGCCGTTTACGTCACAAGCTCGGCGATACCTCGAAGACGCCTCGCTTTATCAAAACTGTTTGGGGTCGAGGCTACACGTTTATCGGCGAGCAGTTGTAGCCCGCCGTGGCAGGCCTACTGCAAACCATACGCTACTCACTTTTCCTGCGGTTGTTGGCGATTTTTAGCGTCACAGTTTTGATGTTTTTTATTATCATTTCTGTGTCGATACAAACCGTCACTCGCGACAGCGCCGCAATAGAAACAATCCCCGACTTTTTTGCCCGTAACGTCGAATCGATAATCGAAGACATAGGCACGCCACCGAATTTAAGCAACGCGATGCGCCTTGCTGCAGAGCTCGACTGGAGTATTAATATTCGCAATCCGATCATGCGCTGGAGCTCGGATGGCGACAACCGGCTTAACCTCGACGACACGACGTTCGTCAGATCGCTAACCGATGACGCGGAGATTAGGTCGAGCGACAGCGAAGACATGATCGTAGTTCGCCGCGACGGTTACGATTTCTATCTCTATCAGCGCTCTCTCGATGAAAACGCCGCAAATCTCGCCGTTCTCTATATTGGGCTTGCACTTGCCGGCTTCGTGCTTTTCGTCAACTATTTCATGGTCAATCGGCTGCTTGATCCGGTACGTATGCTGCGCCGTGGTGCGGAGCGAATTCGACGCGGCGACCTGAGCTATCGCGTTAACAACGACCGTCAAGATGAGCTCGGCGCACTGACCGACAGTATCAACCACATGGCCGACTCGTTGCAGTCGATGCTCGAAGCTAAACGCCAGTTGTTACTCGCAATAAGCCATGAACTACGCACTCCACTTACGAAAGCGAAACTGCGGCTCGAGTTCATGCCAGACAGCATCGAGAAGCAAAAACTGCGCGAGGATATCGACGAAATAGACCATCTAATCGGCGACCTCATTGAGGCCGAACGACTCAATGACGAACACAGTGCGCTGTCTGCCGAACCGGTTCAGCTTGCAGAGTTCGTGGAGTCTGTTGTTGACCAATACTTTAGTTACGAGGGGGGGCTTGAGATTGTTCTGCCTTCTGAGGATCGTGAATTTGTCATCGACAAACTGCGCATACGCCTACTCTTAACCAATCTACTTAATAACGCGATACGGCACGGCCGTGACAAACCCCTTCGCGTCGAAGTTATTTTTCACGATGGCAGCGCTTCTCTCGTTGTTCAAGACAACGGCGAAGGCATTGGTCCCGAGCACATTGATCAGGTCTGCGAACCCTTTTACCGCGCAGACAGTTCGAGACAACGCAACACAGGCGGGTTCGGTTTAGGCCTTTACCTCTGCCGTCTTATTGCCCAAGCCCATGGCGGCTCGCTCGAAATAGACAGCGAACTCGGCGAAGGTACCCGCATTAGCATACGCCTGATGCAACGTCCGCCGCAGATCAGTGCCGAAGACGCCTAGCGAGCGGCCAGCTCTCGTCGGCGCCGGGCTCGCGTCAAACTCATAAAGAGTGTTATCACTGTCAGCAGCATGGGAATAGCCGCTGTATTAAACCATTTTAGATTCGAGCCTAGCGCTTCGATATCGGCCGTCAGCTGAAACTGCACGTCTCGTAGGCTGCGCCGCGTGTCGAGCAGCTCGGCGTTGAAGCGATCAATTTCGGTTTGAATCTCCGGCGTTAGCTGACCCAAAAGTTGACCACCCTCGTCTGTGTTAAGCGCCGCCAACTGCTCCTCGGTTTCGGCAAGTCTTTCGAGTAGCGCCGCTTCTTCAGTACGCAGCCGGTCATCGGCTTCGCGCTGCAGCTTTACAACGCGCTCAAAAGGGCGAGAGTACCGACCGCGACTGCGTATGCTGACGAGGTCTGCGCCGCCACTAAGATTGTCCAGCGCGTTAATGACAAAATCACCATTGTTCGCATAAGGCTGCGGAATTCGCTGACCCATAAATTGGGCCACCTGAACCCAAAGTCTATCGGTTAACACATCAGTGTCTGCGAACAGGAGAATGTTGGTCTCACCGCTCGTTCGCGTCAGATGGCCTTCCACTGTAGCGCTGTCACTGTTCGCCTTTTCGATGCGAGCTTCCTCAGAATCATTGCCGTCGTCAGCCTCGGCCTCTTCTTCACTCGCGTCGGCAGCGGCGTCTTTACTTACTGGCCGTCCTTCGGGAAAAGCGGAGGAGATCACACCACTCACGCGCGCAGCGATAGTGTAGCGCTCATTTGCCGAAACAAATTCATCGAATAACACCGAAGGATCTAACACGTCTTCAAGAAGCGAGGCGTTCATCAGCATCGCATCGCTCGACGATTGAATGAGCGGTTCGAACCGTGTTGTCGCACCGTCGCGAGGGGCGAGGGCACCGACCGACGAAAGATTCAAATTCTCAAGGCGCCGCGTGATGATATCGTCGCCAGCGAGCGCCGTTCGATTCGCACCAATCATTCCGATGTGTGCGACAGGACGCGAACCTTGGCCCATCTGAACGCGCAGTGCTAGGGTATTGTCTGTCAGCACCTTGTCCGATGCATAGTCGACGCCCCAAGTCTCAAGCAAACCGGGTAAATCGGAACGCATTCCCGCGGGAATCATCGAGCCGCGCTCTGAGCGAGAGACCATTGAGTCGGCGGTCGGATCGAGGAAAACGAATGTTTCACCGCCTCGCATCACATGCTGATCAATAGCATAAAGCGTCTGTTCCGACAGCCCCTCTGGATGCACGATCATCAAAATGTCGACGTCTTCTTCAATAATTTCGGTGTTGGTTTCTATACGGCGCAAGTCATAAAGCTGGCGAATATAATCGGTAATCATCCACTGCTGTGTCGCCTGCCCCGTCATCGGGTCGAATCCACCGTCGATATCAAGCGTGGTGAGTAAACCAACCACCTTCAAATCGGGATTAGCAACGCGCGTGACGAGTTGCATAAATTCATATTCGAGAAACTGCTCTTGGTCTGGTCGAATCAGAGGCATGGTTTCGGACGCGCGTAGCGCAGGGTCCTTTTCGTTATCAAGCTCGACCGCAACGAGTCCGAAATATATCCCCTGCCCGCCCTGCGTCACAGGCACTGGCTGAACGCCATACTGGGTGGCGAGGTCTTCTTCTTCTGAGAACAGCTCGGGATCGACAATTGACAGGACTAAATTACCGCCGCTCGCGATCACGATCTCGCGCAACAATTCCTGCACCCGCGTGCCGTAACTGCGAATCTGTGGTTGATCCTCCGTTGCTGACTCGCTGTAAAAAAAGAGTAGCTCGATCGGCTCTTCGAGGCCGGAGACGATATTGCGCGTGCCATCGGCGAGAGAGAAGAGATCGTCTTCGGTGAGGTCAATGCGGATACTAGGCAATGCACTGATTAGCCCCACTGAAACGAGCAGGGCGACCGCGACCGTAAGGAGGCCTGTGCCCGAGAATAAAAACTTAATTTTTGTCATCGTCAGTCTCCTCCTAGTTCGCTTTCTTGATTTCAATAACGATAGCGCTCGCAAAGAGCCACGCGCCGATAAATGCACCAAAGAAAAGCAGATCGCGGATATCGAGTACGCCCTTTGCGATCGAATCATAATGCGTTAGAAAGCCCATGGCGGCGAAGACGTCGACAACTACCTGCGGCATCCAGGCAGGGAAAGCTTCGAGCAATATCGGAGATCCCATAATCACGAAGATGAAACAAAGGCTGACGGTAAGAATAAAAGCAATCACCGAATTCTTTGTTGCCGCCGACATGCAAGAGCCAATGGCAAGGAAGCCGCCCGCCATAAACCAACTGCCAAGATACGCTGCAAAAATAACGCCGTTATCTGGATCTCCAAGATAATTCACGGTAATCCAAATAGGGAATGTGAGCGCAAGTGCTATGCCCATCAGTGCCCATGCGGCGAGAAATTTCCCCAACACGGCGTCCCTCAAGCGAACGGGAAGCGTCAGCAATAATTCGATCGTGCCTGTCTTGCGCTCGTCGGCCCACAGAGTCATCGCAATTGCCGGCACCATAAAGAGATAGAGCCAAGGATGGAAACTGAAAAAAGGCAGAAGGTCAGCCTGACCCCGTAGAAAAAATCCGCCAAGCTCGAAGGTGAAAATACCGTTAGTAATGAGAAAAATAACAATAAAAATATACGCAAGCGGCGTGGCGAAATAACTCGCTAGCTCGCGTTTGAAAATGACGCTGAGATTACCCACGGCGCGCTCCTCCTGCAGTCACTTGTTTGAACACATCTTCTAGCTGCCCACGGGCGACAGTCATTTCGGCAATCGGCCAGTTCTGTTCCTGAGCGATCTTTGCGACCTGGCTATAGATCGACTTGCCTGCCTGCGCCAGTATACGCAGCCTCAACCTGTCTTCGGCGTCGACCTCGATACCTGCGACATCGACAAGCGATTCAAGGTGGCCGCCAAGCTCAAGCGGCTGAGTTAGACGCACGTTTACCGCCTGATGATATTTCGAACTCGCCTCGAGCTCGGCAGGCGTTCCATCGGCAACAAGTCTACCGTTGGCGATAATCACCGCCCGCGTGCAGACAGCGGAGACCTCTTCGAGAATGTGCGTCGAAATAATCACGATTTTATCGCGGGCAAGATTCTTAATAAGTTCCCGCACATGCTGCTTTTGGTTGGGGTCCAGGCCATCGGTCGGTTCGTCCAGAATCAGCACTTTGGGGTCGTGCATGATTGCTTGCGCAAGGCCAACCCGGCGCTTAAACCCTTTCGACAGTGTTTCGATTTTTTGCAAAGCCACCGAACCAAGCTCCACTTCGGCAAGCACGCGTCCAACGCGCTGCGCAAGCTCGTCTCCGCGGTAGCCTCGAATCTCGCCAACAAATCTTAGAAAATCGAGTGTCGTCATATCCCCGTATGAGGGAGCACCCTCGGGCAGATAGCCCATCAGCGCCTTGGCTGCGAGCGCATCTGTCGCAATATTATGGCCATCTACCGTGACCGAGCCCGAGGTCGGGGCGAGGAAGCCGGTAATAATTTTCATTGTTGTCGATTTGCCGGCGCCATTGGGCCCCAGAAATCCGAGCACCTCGCCCTCGGACACCTTAAAACTCAGGTCGTCTACGGCGGTAAATTGCTCGAATTGTTTGCTTAGATGAGTAATCTCAATCATCGCTTCTATTCCTGCTTTCTTGTGTTGATGCTGTGAGGCGTCTCACTACGATGGAGGAATATAGGCGCGGGGGTAGGGATTTTCAAGGGAATGCAGGAGAAGTGAGGAAAACGACTTTGATCTGGGTTTATTCAGGCCCCACAGTTATACTTTAGCGTGTGGAAATAACTCGCGTAGCCAAGCATTTCGGCATCAAAATCAATGCTCACGAGAAATAAACAGACCTCACGAGGCTCAAAGAGATAGTAGAGTAACCATGACAGCACTTAATCGACAACGGCCTAAGACACGACTGTCAGGGACCTTACAGCGCGACATCGGCCATGTTCGCGTTGCCGTCTTAGCCTGCGTGCTCATGGCACTATTTGGCTGCGGCCAAAAAGGCGGTCTGACGCGACCAGAATCAAACCCCACGCCTAGTGCGCAGTTTCAGTAGCAACGCGACTCACGGACTTAACAATGGATCATTTCAATTACCAGGGTGATAGCCTCTTTGCCGAAGACTTGCCGCTCACAGCGATCGCTGAAGCCGTTGGCACACCCTTCTATGTCTATTCGCGCGCAACGCTCGAACGCCACTACCGAGCGTATGAAACAGCACTCGCCGATCAGCCGAGCCTAATTTGCTTTGCTGTGAAGGCGAATTCGAATCTCGCCGTTCTCGATGTGCTCGCGCGCCTGGGTGCTGGCTTCGACATTGTCTCGGGAGGCGAGCTTCAGCGTGTCCTTCGCGCCGGCGGCGATCCCGCGAAGACTATTTTTTCGGGCCTAGGCAAGACAGAAGACGAGATACGCTTTGCGCTCGAGGTTGGCATTAAGTGTTTTAACGTCGAATCCGAAGCCGAACTCGAACGTATTAGCCGCATCGCAAGCGAGCTCGGCGTTGTTGCACCCATTTCACTGCGGGTCAATCCAGACGTCGATGCCGGCACGCATCCGTATATTTCAACTGGTCTTAAAGAGAACAAATTTGGTATCGCCAGCGACGCTGCTCTTGCCGTTTACCGCCACGCCGCTACGCTGCCTGGTCTCGATTTGGTCGGCATCGACTGCCATATCGGTTCTCAGCTCACCAGCGTAGCGCCGTTCCTTGACGCTATCGATCGACTACTCGCTATGGTCGATGCCTTGGCAGCCGAGGGCATTCATCTCAAGCACTTCGACATGGGTGGCGGTCTTGGCGTGCCTTACGATGGCGAAGAACCTCCGTTGCCTGACGAATTAATTAATGCAGTACGCGGCCGCTTTGCCTCGCGCAATTTAATGCTGATGGTCGAACCCGGGCGCTCCATTGCGGCCAATGCCGGCGTGTTCGTCACCCGCATCGAATATTTAAAGTGCAATGAACACAAAAATTTTGCAATCGTCGATGGCGCGATGAATGATCTTCTGAGGCCCGCGCTATACGGCGCGTGGCAAAAAATTATTCCGGTAGAGAGTAGCGACGATCCCTCGCGCCCCGAGCTGCAGTTCGATGTTGTGGGTCCGGTATGCGAATCTGGCGACTTTTTAGGTAAAGACCGCCCTCTCCGAATCGCCGCCGGTGATCTGCTCGCCGTGCGTTCTGCAGGTGCGTATGGGTTTGTCATGAGCTCGAATTACAACACTCGCAACCGCGTAGCTGAGGTCATGGTCGATGGCGGGGCCTATCAAATTGTTCGCGCGCGGGAAACGGTAGAACTTCAGCTCTCTCTTGAGTCGCTTTTGCAGTTTGACTCTGGGAGCAATCCCGACAGCGATGCAGCAAACGGCCGATAACCAAAAGATGCGACTTCCCTTCACAAAGATGCACGGCCTCGGCAACGACTTCATGGTCATCGACTGTGTCTCGCAGCCGCATAGCCTCAGCACAGAGCAGATAGCCATCTATGCCGACCGGCAGCTTGGCATTGGGTTTGACCAACTTTTGCAGATCGAGCCCGCGACGCGTCCGGATGCCGACTTTCGCTACCGCATTTTCAATCGCGACGGCAGCGAGGTAGAACACTGCGGCAATGGAGCGCGCTGCTTCGCCAAATATGTACACGACAAGGGCCTGACGACGCACAACCCGATTAAGGTCGAAACGGTAAATCGGCTACTCAGTCTCCAGCTGTCCGAGGACGGTGAGGTGACAGTCGACATGGGCGAGCCCGACTTTGCGCCTAAGAGCCTGCCTTTCGAGGCGGAAAACGCGTCTGTCGACGTTGACAGTGGGCAGCGCTACAGATGTGAGGTTGTTACCGCATCGACTACACAAGAAGTAGAATTTTCGGCTCTTTCTATGGGCAATCCGCATGCAGTCATCGTCGTCGACGACCTAGATAGAGCCGACGTCGTTGGCCTTGGCGCGGCCTTAGGCCAACACGGCTGCTTCCCTCAGGGCGTCAATGTCGGGTTTATGCAGGTTGTGGCGCAACAGAGTATCCGTCTTCGCGTCTTCGAACGCGGATCGGGCGAGACGCTTGCCTGCGGTACCGGCGCCTGCGCAGCGGTTGTTAGCGGCTGCAAGCTCGGTCTTTTGGAATCACCCGTCGAGGTCAATGTTCGCGGGGGAACACTCACGATCGCGTGGCAAGGAGACGGGGCACGGGTGCTGATGACTGGCCCGGCGACCACTGTCTACGACGGCATTCTCGACCTGCCAGACCACACACACTAATTAGCGAGCAGCGACCAAAGCTTATTCCCAGCCACGCGCTGCAAATTGATAGGAAGCAGAAAACGATGAGTAACAAAGTAACCGCGACGAACGATTCATCAGATTCGAACGGGGCAACGTCCTTGCAGCCGCTCTCTTCGCCCGCACTCAGCGCCGCACAGGTAGCCGACTATCTCCGCGCGCATCCCGAGTTTTTCGAAAGCCAAACCGAACTCCTCGCCGAGCTGAAAATCCCTCATGCAAGCGGCAAGGCGATATCGCTACTCGAACGGCAGGTGGTCATTCTGCGTGAACGTGGCCAAGAGGCGCGGCAAAAACTCGGGTCGCTTCTCGCCAATGCACGCGATAACGATCAGCTATTTGATGTCACGCGCGACCTAGTGCTTTCGCTTCTTCGCGCACGGGATGCCACAGAGGTTGCAGAAATAGCACAGGATAAGCTCACTGCATTAGGCAGTGTAGACGCCTGCGAAATTATTGTCGTTGCGCGCCCAGGACTCAAAGTTTCCGAAGGCGTACGCACAGAGAATGCCGAGAAACTGGCAGAGGAATTCGCCGATGTGTTTCGCCTCAGGCGCACGCACTGCGGCGCGATACCCCGCAGCAGCGTCGAGAATTTGTTTGGCGCAAATAGCAATCGCGTTGGCTCCACAGCGCTCTGTCCAATAATGCATGAGTCTGAAATCATTGCATTGCTCTCGCTCGGCAACGAATCGGAAGACTATTTTAACACCAGCCTCGACACACTTTTCCTCGACTTCATTGGCCATGTCGTTGGCGCCATTCTGAGCAGGGCTAATTAACTCGTGACTACTGTGCTGCCACTTGTCTCTATTATAGTTCGGACCGTCGGCAGACCCGAACTTACCGAGGCGCTGGCATCGATTGCAGCACAAAGCCACACAAATATTGAGACGCTTATCGTCGATGCCCGCGGCGATGGCCTGCCGTCATTGCAGCTGATTGCAGGGCAGACGCTAGTGTCCACTGGAGCGCCTCTTGGCAGGCCAAAAGCTGCCAACGCAGGGCTCGATGCAGTAAGCGGCGAGTTCGTGATGTTCTTAGACGACGACGATTGGCTTTCTGCGTCGCATGTCGAAAATCTGGTTCACGAGCTGCAAAGCAGCCCAACGTCAATTGCGGTTTACAGCACCACTCAGCGCACGACGGCCAGTGGCGAGTTGCTCGATGAATTTTTCGCGCGCGATTTCGATATCGCTTTCCTGCGCCGCGATAATTTTATGCCAATCCATTCCGTGCTCTTTCGCAGTCAAGCGCTCGCAGCCGGTTGTCGTGTAGACGAAACCCTTGATATTTATGAAGACTGGGATTTTTGGCTACAAGTCGCCACGCTCGGCAGCATCTATCACATCGACAAAATCACAGCTTTCTATAGAGCCGGCGGTGATTCTGAGACAGCCGTAGATACCGAGCAAGAAAAATACGACGCCAAAAGCACCAGCGGAAAATGGCGAGAAAAAGTGCTCGCTAAATGGGCGCCAACCTGGAGCGCCGCTGAACTCAACACAGTTTTTGGCACTTTTGATGTGTCAGCCGAAATAGAAGATTTGCATAAGCATTTACGGCTTTCGCAAGAAGAGTATCAAGCCGCGATAAAGGCTGCGCGGCAAGACTTGTTAACAAGTTTCAGTGCCGAGCGTAACGTCTTTGCAGAGCAAGTCCGCAGCCTTCAACTTGAGAGGGATGAGCTCAATCGAAATATTGAGAATCTTCAGACACAACAGAAACGCCTAAGCAAAGCGCATCAACTTCTCAACCTCCAGCACCAAAACCTGTCCGCTGACCTAACTCTTATCCTCAACTCTTTCTCGTGGCGGATTACTAAGCCCTATCGCTATCTCTCTAACAGAGCAAAGAGGCTTTTCTCTCGCCCCACGGCTTTTCCAAGTGACAAAGTAACCACCGAAATACCCGCGCAGCCCTTGAGCACTGAGGCTAAGGCTAAATCTTCACGAAGCCAGATAGAATGCAGTATTGATGTACCAGGCCGCAATATTCATTTAGTAGACGACGACTTAGTCCTCGCCGGCTGGGCCTTTTCGGCGGGCAATAAAACGACAATTTCAGTGTCGATCGGCAAGAAGCTCTACCGCACGTTCGAACCAATTCTTAAGCGCGACGATGTGGCGGCGTCCTTTCGTGCAACGGCCGAGGCGCGCGAATCGGGCTTCTTAGAAACAATCGAGAAACGCTTTTTACCACTGGGAAGATTCACCGTCGTTGTCACCTTCGACAACGGACGCGACCAGGTCTCTCTCGAGCGAGAAATAGTCAACCTCGAGCGGGTTGATATCTACCGGCTCTGGCTCAGCGAACGCGCTGCTCAGACACTGCCATCCCCCGATCAACTACTGCATAAGGTTGCCGTTTTAGTGCTCGCAGATGCAAGCGGCAACGACCTCGACGCAGCCGTGTCATTGCTAGAAAAACACACCTCGGTAGCGACTGTATCCAGCGTTATAATGAGCGGCCGTGACTCTAAAGTATTCGCCACGGACTTATTGCGAACTCTCCACGACGCGGCCGAGTCGGCTGACGACTTGGTCGTTGCGCATCAGACTGATGTGCTAGCGCCGCATGCACTACAAATTCTGTCGAGCACAGGCGAGGAGCTCGCCGCTGACCTTGTCTATTCGGATCACGACCGCTTCGATTCGCAGGGACAGCACACAGACCCCGAGTTCACTTTCGGCTGGTCGCCCGAACACCTTCTGGGCCGCAACTACATTGGCGGCGTCTATCTGTTTAGTGCGACGCTCTTCAAGCGCATCAATACCCCTGCTTTCTCTGAATCAGTCGCGTCGGTTCTAGAAAAGAATCCAGAGGCCGCCGCTACTTTCCGCTACTGTCTCCTACTCGAACTCGGCAATGCCGCTAAAAAAGTAGCGAGAGTCCCTGACGTACTCTGGACAGAGTCGACAATGCCGAGCACCCTGCGATTAACCGAATCTCTTTGGGCAAGCAATTTTCTCGACAGGTTCGAGCCGGGCAGCAGCCTCCGCGAGCATAGTGCTAACAATAGTGCCAACAATAGCCCTAACGATGGCTTAGACACTGTGCGCTACGTGGACAGGCCTTTACAGTCCGCGCCACTGGTCAGCATCATCATCCCAACGATGGCGAAACTAGAACTGGTGACGCCCTGTATAGAGACGCTGCTTTCGCTCACAGACTACTCTAATTTCGAAATAGTCATTCTCGACAACAGCCGCGGCAAGAATCCCGACGGCATAAGCTATTTGATCGACAAAGGCCTGAAGGTAATCGAATGTGATTTCGATTTTAATTGGCCTCGCCTAAACAATTTAGGGGCTAAAGAATCAGACGGCGAGCTATTGTTATTTCTCAACGACGACGTCGAAATTACCGACGCTGGCTGGCTTACCGAACTCGTTAAACAAGCGCAGCGATCTTGCGTCGGTACTGTCGGCGCGCTGCTCTATTACCCCGAGGGGATGCTGCAACACGCTGGCGTTTTCCTAGTCGACACCGGCGGGGGCTGCGCACATCTATTTCATAAGATGGCGCCGAGCAGTGAACTCCGTGGCAATCTTCATAATCTAGTACGAGAAGTGTCTGCGAACACTGGCGCGTGTTTACTGGTTAGCCGCGAGAATTTTGCAGCGGTTGGGGGTTTCGACGAAGGTCTTGCTGTCGTCGGTAACGACATTGACCTCTGCCTTAAACTGAGACAAAAAGGCCTCGTCAATATTTGGACGCCGCGTTGTTCGCTTATTCATAACGAAAGCATTTCGCGTAAGGCGAGCGTGCCCAAAGAAGACGAAGCGCTCATGTGGAATAAATGGGGAGAGTTGTTTCGCTCTGGCGACGAATACTACAACCCCAACCTTACCTTAACAGGAGTAGACTGCGCCGCTAATCTGACGCTGCCCCCCTCCTTGCTCGAAAGCAAAACCGCTAAAGCATCAGGTTCGCCTTCCCTATTAGAGACGTCGCCACAGAAGGGCGTGAATCTCATCGGCTATATCCGCGCCGAAATGGGTGTAGGCGAAGGAGCTCGATCAGATGCTCGCGCGCTTGCTGCGGCGGACATAGAATTTGGCGTGATCAACTTTGAGCGCGGTAATTCCGCGCGTATGGGCGACACCTCTTGGCAGCATAAAGAGCGCGACGACGCGCCCTTCTCCGTCACTCTTTGGCATATTAACGCCGACCATCTCGCACTTGCCCGCGCTACGATTCCGACGTTCTTAGTCGAAAAAAGCTATCACATTGCCTACTGGGCGTGGGAGCTAGAAACGATGCCCGAAGGCTGGCGGCCTGCGCTCGACGAAGCCGATGAGATCTGGGTGCCGTCTGAGTTTGTACGCCGCGCGATCGCATCGGAAACCACTAAGCCCGTCGTGTGTATTCCACACTGTGTTGCGCCAAACCCTGTTGAGTCACTCGATCGAGATTACTTCGGACTCCCCAAAGATTCATTCATTTTTCTGGCGATGTATGACACACGTAGCATCGCCGAGCGGAAAAACCCGAAGGCAGCGCTGCATGCTTTCATTGCCGCATTCGGCGCCGATGACAACCGCGCAACACTCGTTCTCAAGGTCAATAATGCAACAACTGATTCGCTGCGCGAACTCGACGAGGCGATTGGCAGCCACCAAAACATCATTATATTGAAAGAAGACCACAGCAAACCTGAAATCGACTCTCTAATTAATGCTGTCGATTGTTTTGTCTCGCTACACCGCTCTGAAGGGTTTGGCTTGGGACCAGCCGAGGCGATGAGCTTAGGCAAGAGTGTTATTCTAACCAATTGGTCTGGGTCGACAGACTATACCGATGCTGATCACTGCCTGCCTATCGATTACCAACTAATTACTTTAGAGCAAGATTACGGGCCTTACCTAAAAGGTCAGCGTTGGGCAGAGCCATCAATAGAGGACGCCAGCGCCGCGATGAGAAAACTGGTTAACGAGCCAGCTTTTGCAGACGAAATCGGGAAAAAGGCCCAAGTCTTTATCGACGCGGAATTTTCACCCAGAGCTGTGGGCGAAAAGATGAAGTCGCGACTCGCAGAGATTAGTTAGAACTTTCTCAGCAGGCGATAATAGACCCGCTGCATGGTAGCGCTTCGGGTGCGCATTCGTCTGCCGAGTAAGAGAGCGAGTCGATACTTAAGCGGCAGTTTTCCATCAAAATGGCGTGAGAATTCTTTCGCCTGCCGCGCAACGTCGACAAGATGTTCGTTATGCTCAAGCGCGAATACGCGGCTTAACAAACTCCTGCGCCAATTCTCCGAATCCTCTCTCTGCTTTGCACCAATCGTGTTGCTGCTATGCTGCCTATATCGAACCAGTGGCGCCGGCATAAACACGAGCTCGCCAAATGCGGTGGCTGTCATCGCAAACCACCAGTCATGCATCATCGCCTTTTTGGGCACGGGTAGCGCCGCACGCATCAACGCTTCATTGAAAAGCGCGGTGCAGCCGGTGACCAAATTGCTTACAGCTACCTGGGGAAATCGATTACGTTCGATTTCGAGGCCCTGATAAGAAATTAGAGACTCAGCTACTCGCTGAAGATTCTGGTCCACAACTTCGAGGTCGCAATGAATAAGAATCGGTTTATCCTCGCCATCCTGAACCTGACAATATTTTTCAATCTGCAACGCCAATTTATTATTGAGCCAGACATCATCTTGGTCACAAAAGCAGGCAAGGATGTTGTTGAGCCCGAGGGCAGATCTATTCGCAAGCATGTACTCGCAAAGCACGGAAAAACTGCCGCTTGGACCATAGTTCATCGGCTCCTCTTCGACAATGTGGAACTTTTCGGGTGAGGCCTCAGCATATTTCTGCAGTAGGAGCAGCGTGCCATCACTCGACCCATCGTCGCGCACGACGATGATGAAATTCTGATGAGTCTGTTCGAGAAGCGAATCTAGTTGCTCGGCGAGAAACGCCTCGCCATTATAAGTGGATAACAACACTGCGACGCGCTGTGACGACTGATCACTCATTTCGGCAGAGTCCTTGCGTCGCGAATCCCGCGGCGGATGCTCGTAAAATAACTGCTACGCTGAGCCGAACTCAGCACGAGCCAAAGTGCTTTTAATGCAAACCGCGGCATGTCCCTCAGTTTCCAACCAAGAGGGGCGTAGTCGACACCGTAGAGATGCACGCGATTACGACTCGAATAATAGCTGCGCGAAGGATTATGCTGCGCGATTATCCCCGCACGCACCCAAGGATGATCGCTGCGCTCGCCAATAGCGTGATAGAGAATCGACGCATCGGATCCCACCAGATCGTAGCCTAACGCCTTCGCGCGGAAACACCATTCGAGATCTATGTTATCGATGAAATAATCGTCTCGCATCGGCCCAACGGCATCGATGATACTCAGCGGAATTAACGTGCCGGAGGTGATCAGGAAATCTGCTTTGAACTCGGTGCGCAACCCTTCGAAACGTCGGTTTGTGCGCCCCAACAATCGATTGAACAGTTTAAACGGGGTCTGTTTCATCGACTGCGGGTTCATTATTCGTGGCCCCACGGCGGCCACACCCTTGCTGCTAAATTTCGAGGCGCGTTCTAATGCCGAGATAAGCCCCTGAGCAAAAAGATCGCCCGGGCGACTGTCTTGGTCGAACAGAAACACAAACTCGTAACCGTGCTCTTTCACCCAGGCTATGCCCTTATTGAGCGCGCGCGACAGGCCAATGTTGTCGTCCATTTTCTCAACTGCCCGACACCGCGAATAGACCTCGATCGACGCGGCTAGCTCTTCGATATTCTCGCTGCCATTGTCTACAACAATAAAGTCGCTGTCTTTCTCGAGCCGGCTGAGAAGCTTTAGCAAAGCCGTGAGGTCGGGGTTGTAGGTCACAACGACCGCGCAGTATCGTTTCGGCTTAGCGGCTGCGGAAATCTTAGACGAGCTAGACATCGGGCTGTACAGCCGCGTCGGTGCCGATAGCCATCGGCAGAGGAACTTCGGGCGAGACGGTAATAAACCCAGGCGTGCGAAGATTGTTCAACAAATAGTAGAGAATTGACATGATGCCAAGGCTTAACCCAGTAACCACCCCTGCGTCGAGTATCCCACGCCAGGGCTGTGGAAGCTGTCGCGCAACCACGACAAAGCCCATGACGACGAGCGTCAGCCCAATGGAGAGAATCTGACGACGACGCGTCGCGTAGATATAGCCCATGCAGAATGCCGGCGCCAAAAGAACGTGGTGCCAACGCGGATTTTCGCGCAGATAGTTCGCTCGTTGGATGACACGTGGAGAGAATCCACGATGAAACCCTTTATAACCCTCGGCATAAGCCATATAGACAATACTGAAGGCGAGGCTGGCCCAATGAACAGCGCTTAGCTGCAAATCGCCTAATTCGAAGGCTATGGGTGCGAGCCTGAATATAGCGAATGACAGCAAGAGGAGCACGCCAACAATACCCCATGCAAAGCCCAGTGTTCTCAAGTCTTACCCTCTTCGATTATCGATATTGCTCTGCGTCGCGTGCGGCTGGTACTGCTTACCGCGCTTGATGAGGCTGCATTATAGCGGCTTTATAGTGACTTTGCTGCTGCGAGACGACGTGCTTTCCCGCGCGAGTCTTGCGCAATTATCACCTGTGCTCTGAGTAAACGTCGGTGCGTGAAATGCCGATCTAGGCTATTATCGTCCCCATTAATTGCTCGCTAATCAGACCACAGGAAAGATGCAATGACGGTAAAACTCGGCGTAGTCATGGACCCGATCGCGGACATTAACGTCAAAAAAGACACGACACTAGCCATGCTTCTCGCTGCGCAACGCCGTGGGTGGGAGCTCTATTATATGGAGCAGAGCGACCTATCCCTTGATCAAGGCTTGGCGCGTGCTACCGTTCGTCGTCTCAGCGTCGAAGACAATCCCGAAAGCTGGTTCGAGGTTGGCAGCCCGCAGGACATTGCACTGTCCGATCTCGATGTTGTGTTAATGCGAAAAGATCCGCCCTTCGACATGGATTTTATTTACTCGACCTATATTCTCGAGGCGGCGCAGCGCGAAGGCACTTTGGTCGTGAATGACCCCCGTAGCTTACGCGATTGTAACGAAAAACTTTTCGCCACTCAGTTCCCGCAGTGCTGCCCTCCTCTCATCGTTGCCGCGTCGGCTGCACGACTGAAAGCGTTTCACGCCGAACACGGCGATGTGATCTTTAAGCCTTTAGATGGCATGGGCGGTGCCTCTATCTTTCGGGTGAAAGCCGGCGACCCAAACCTGAGTGTTATCATCGAGACGCTAACTGACCATGGCCGCCAGCAGATAATGGCGCAAAAATTCCTCCCTGAGATCGTCGATGGAGACAAGCGTATTCTTATGGTCGACGGAGTCCCTGCTGAGTACGGCCTCGCCCGAATCCCGATGTCCGGAGAAACCCGCGGAAATCTCGCCGCCGGCGGCAGCGGCGTTGCGATGCCACTGACCGATCGTGAACGCTGGATCTGCTCCCAAGTAGCTCCGGTTCTGCGTGAGAAGGGCCTCCTCTTCGTTGGCTTAGACGTAATCGGTGACTACCTGACCGAAATCAATGTCACTAGTCCAACTTGCGTACGCGAACTCGATCGCGCACACCAACTCGATATAGCGGGTGATCTCATGGAAGCGATTGCTAGCAAGCTCGCGGCAAGGGGCTAAGCCAAAATGAACGCGGGCGCGGACGAGCGCGAACGCTTTAATTTCACGATGTTTTTGTCGGTTGCGGTGCATGGCATCCTTATTTTTGGCATAAGCTTCGGGGCAGTGCAGTCGACCAGCGAGATGCCTACGCTCGAGATAACCCTCGCGGCGCATCACAGCGAGATCGCCCCTAACCGCGCCGACTTTCTGGCACAGGCCAATCAGCTAGGCAGCGGCTCTCTCACCGAAGACGCCCCGGCAGTGGCACCAACCTCGCCCTTTCAGGCCGACTACGAATCAGCCACGCTGCAAGCCGCGCAGCCGATGCCCCCTGAACAAACAGCCTCGCAACGAGAAGGTAGCACTGAGCTTGTCACGACGTCGGCCAACGCGCGCAAACAGTCAAACGACTCCCTGACCGTAACCGATGATGGCGACGCTCAGATCTCTACGCCCGACTCTTCACGACTCGCAATCGCCTCTCTAATGGCCCAACTCGACTCTCAAGTGCAGGAGTATGCCCGGCGCCCAAGGCGAGTTGTCCTTACCGCGGCAGCAACCCAGCGCAGCGAAGACGCCCTCTACCTCGATGGCTGGCGCCGACGCATCGAGGCTATTGGCAATCTCAATTACCCCGATGCGGCCAGACGGCAAAAACTCTACGGCAGCCTGAGGCTGCTGGTGTCGATACTCCCGAATGGCAGCATACAAAAGACCGAAATTTTGCAGTCATCGGGGCATGCGGTTCTCGATCAGGCAGCGCTGGATATTGTAATGCTCGCCTCGCCCTATGAGCCCTTCCCGCCAGAGCTCAGCAAACAGGCCGACATCGTTGAGATTATTCGCACGTGGCGCTTTCACGAAGGCGACGCGCTGCGTAGCTACTAAGATCGCGACTTAACTCCTAGGATGACAATGACGCCTCTAGACAGTTTCCCACAACAGCACAAGCAACTCAGCGCGCTTGCATTCGACTACGGCACACAGCGAATCGGCGTCGCCTATGGGCAAAGTCTCACGGGCACCGCGCAAGCGGTGGCCGTCATACGCGCGCGCGATGGTGTGCCCGATTGGAGTGATGTCGCGGCATTAATTGATCGTTGGCAACCGGATGTTTTCGTCGTCGGCCTGCCTTACAACCTCGATGGCAGCGAGAGCCCTCTCATGCTGCGCGCTATGAAGTTTGGTCACAGGCTCAATGGCCGATTCCATAAGCCCAGCTACGGTTTCGACGAGCGGCTATCGTCTGTCGAAGCTGCAGAGCGCATTATCGATGACGCCGATTGGGAATCTAGCCGAAGGCTAAGCAGCCGGCGCACAAGCGGCCACGGTGCGGGCAAAAAACAGGCGATAGACGATGTCGCCGCGCAGATTATTCTAGAGAACTGGCTAGCAGAATTCGCGAGGCGAGCGCCCAAAGAGGACACCTAACGAGGGCACTTATAACGAGGACTAGTAACCCGGGCTGGTAGCTAGGACTAGTAACCGGGGCTAATATCTCGAGCTTATAAGAACACCCTAGAAATTCTCTGGCGACTTAGCCTTAGCCCGCGCGACGTCGGCGTGCACGAGACCTTGATCGACGAGATTTTTCAGCGACTGGTCGAGCGTCACCATCCCTTGCGACGCACCTGTCTGAATTGTCGAATACATTTGCGCAACCTTATCCTCACGAATCAGATTTCGGATCGCCGCCGTTCCCCGCATAATTTCGAAGGCAGCGACACGACCTCCCCCTTTTTTACGCAGTAGAACCTGTGACAAAACCGCCTGCAAAGACTCCGACAGCATTGAGCGCACCATATCTTTTTCGCCGGCGGGGAAAACATCAACCATGCGATCGATTGTTTTAGCCGCCGACGCTGTGTGCAGTGTTGCAAACACGAGATGACCGGTCTCGGCTGCCGTCAGCGCGAGGCGAATAGTTTCGAGGTCTCGCAACTCGCCGACCAAAATGATATCGGGGTCTTCGCGTAATACCGAGCGTAGCGCATCCGAGAAGCTTTGTGTATCACGTTTTACTTCGCGCTGATTTATCAGGCAGCGCTTACTCTCGTGAACAAATTCGATTGGGTCTTCGATGGTCAGAATATGCTGCCGCTTCGTCTCGTTAAGGTAATCAATGAGGGCGGCAAGTGTGGTGGTCTTACCCGAGCCGGTCGGCCCCGATACGATTACCAAGCCTCGTGGCGCTTCGGCAATAGTTTTGAAAATAGGTCCGAGGCCTAAAGCCTCCATCGTCTTGACTTTGGCTGGAATGGTGCGAAACACAGCGGCTGCGCCGCGATTCTGATGAAAGGCATTGACGCGAAAGCGCGCGACGCCTGAGAGCTCATAAGAGAAGTCTGTTTCGAGCCTGTCTTCGAACTCGCGGCGCTGAGCATCGTGCATTACCTCGTGCAAAAGAGCTAACACCTTTTGCTGACCGATGCGCTCGCCGCTCCCCGCAAGTCCAACCACCGGCTCATCGAAAAGCGGGCATATCTCACCATCGATACGAACCAAAGGTGGCAGGCCAGCCGTAAGATGAAGGTCAGAAGCGCCGCGTTCGACACTTAAATTCAGTAAGTCGGCTATTTTCATTGATCGCAATCCACTTGCTAGTTAACGATACTTGCATGGTAACCTCCACCTAGTAATTCACCTAGGAACAACACGTCACCTATTGAGACCCATCTCACGATGCTTCACATAAGTCAGACTCTCGACAAGCTAAGAGCGGATATTGCTGCCGCGGCGCAATCCTGCGGCCGGCCCACCAATGCGGTCACGCTCTTAGCAGTGAGCAAGCGCCAGCCAGTAAGCGCTATGCGCGACGCCCACGCCGCTGGCCAGCGCCATTTTGGAGAAAACTACGTACAAGAAGCGATAGATAAGCGCGAACACCTTGCCGACCTCGAGATAGTCTGGCATTTCATCGGGCCAATTCAATCGAATAAGACACGCGATATCGCCAATGCCTTCGATTGGGTCCACAGCGTCGACCGCGACAAAATCGCCGAGCGGCTATCGGCGCAGCGCGACCCCACGCTTCCTGCTCTGAATGTCTGCGTGCAGGTCAACCTTTCAGACGAAGACAGCAAATCGGGCGTAGCACTTGCCGACGCTGCGCAGCTTTGTGCGCTCGTCGCGCGTCTTCCTAACCTTTCCCTGCGCGGCTTAATGGCGATTCCCGCAGCGTTCGAAGACGCAGCAGATCAACGCGCGTCCTTCGCCCCCTTGAGGCAAGAATTCGACCGCCTGCGAGTCACTCTGCCCACATTCGACACCTTGTCGATTGGCATGAGCGGCGATTACTGCGCAGCAATAGCCGAAGGGTCGACGATGGTTAGGATAGGCACTGCGCTGTTCGGCGCGCGTCCCAGCTAGAAGGTTCGCGCATTCGCGTTCAAATCGGTAAACTTCAGATCAACGACTCAGACTCAAGCAGCTAGTAATAAACACAGAGCCACGTACTCTAGCGCTTAGGGATTAGCATTCTCGGAGACAGACCTTGCAAGACACTCGCATCGGCTTCATTGGCGCTGGGAATATGGCCAGCAGCATCATTGGCGGCCTTATCAATCGAGGCCAAGCGCCCAACCTAATCAGCGCATCAGACTTAGACACAGGTAAGCTCGACGCCCTCGCAGTAAAGACCGGCATGTCGGCTGCAAGCAATGACGATATCGCGCTGACCTGCGATGTCATCGTGCTAGCGGTAAAGCCGCAGGTTATGTCCGCTGTCTGCACCGAGCTCGCCGCCTCTTTAAATGATCGCCGCCCGCTTATCGTCTCAATTGCCGCAGGTATTACCTTAACAGCACTCGAGCGCTGGTTTGGCTTGGAGGCCGCGCTTGTGCGCTGCATGCCCAACACCCCTGCCCTCGTTGGCAGCGGCGCTAGCGGACTATTTGCCAATGCACGCGTTAGCGCTGCACAGCGCGATATCGCCGATCAACTTCTGGGCGCAGTCGGCTTAAGCGTATGGGTCGACAGTGAAGCCGACATCGATAGCGTTACCGCGCTGTCCGGAAGCGGTCCAGCCTATTTCTTTTTGATGATGGAGGCGATGCAAGAAAGCGCAGTTAAGCTCGGACTAACACCAGCAATGGCGAAGTCGCTTACTTATCAGACAGCGCTAGGCGCCGCGCAGCTTGCGATAGCCAGCGAAGAGGACACTGCGCAGCTAAGGCGTAATGTTACCTCGCCAAACGGCACAACCGAACGGGCGATAAATCATTTCGAAGACGGCGGCCTGCGTCAGCTAGTCGATGGCGCATTGACGGCAGCTCGCGATCGTTCGGTCGAAATTGCCGGCGAAGTGTAGGCATTTAAACCAGTGAGGCTGCGGAGATGACCTGCAGGCCAACAGTTAGAAAAGACTAAAGTGTACTCATTTTTACAACCGTATAAGAGAGCGGTTTGCGCGAGGATTAAGGAATGGATTTTATGAGCAGCTCAGGCATTACAGTGGTCAGTACCCTCGGTGGCATCTACCTACTTATGCTGTTGTTGAGATTTTTACTGCAAATCGCGCGCGCAGATTTCTACAATCCCCTGTCACAAGCTATCGTTCGCTTTACTGATCCAGTCGTACGGCCCCTGAGGGCATTGATCCCTGGCTACCGCGGTATCGATTTTGCCACTCTAGTCGCCGCTCTACTGGTTCAGGTTGCTGCGATCTATGGGCTAATCGCTCTCTATGGCGCCACTAGCCCGCCACTAAGCTCACTCATCACCTGGGCGTTTGTAGGTAATCTGCTGTTCGTCATTAATATTTACTACTATGCGATTATCGGTTCGATCATCATGTCGTTCATTATGATGTTTAGTGGAAATCCGACGCCCCATCCGATGCTGCAGCTTGTCTGGCAGTTAACAGAACCGGTTATGGGGCCAATACGATCGATTATTCCGCCCATGGGTGGCCTCGATTTTTCACCGATTGTGATTTTCCTCGGTATACAGTTACTGCAAAAATTTATCTACACGACTTTTGGGATCACAACGGGCATGGCCGCAGTGATCCTAGGCATCTAACGAAGAATCAAACACGCTATGCCAAACGACACAACACAGCTTGACGCGACGCAGACACCAACTGCCGATGCTGCTATCGAGGCGGCAGACGCGCCGGATTCGGTCGGCATTGTCACGCCCGTCTCTTATCACTTCGACGAACCCTTGCTGCTCCGAAGCGGCAAGACTCTCCCAACCTATGATCTTATGGTCGAAACCTATGGCGAACTTAATACCTCGCGGAACAACGCGATTCTTATCTGCCATGCGCTAAGCGGTGATCATCATGCCGCGGGGTATCACTCCACCACCGACAGTAAGCCAGGCTGGTGGGACAGCGCGATCGGACCCGGAAAAGCGATCGACACCACTAAATTTTTCGTCGTCGCGTTAAACAATTTAGGCGGCTGTGCAGGCAGTACAGGACCAACCTCTATTAATCCCGACACCGGCAAGCCTTACGGGCCGGACTTCCCCGTAGTGACCGTACGCGACTGGGTTAAAAGCCAACTGCAGCTAATGGAACGCCTTGCCATCAAAAAATGGGCAGCGGTTGTAGGTGGCAGCCTTGGCGGCATGCAGGTTCAACGCTGGGCAATAAGCTATCCCGACAGAGTGGCAAACGCTGTTTGCATAGCATCGGCTCCCAAACTTTCGGCACAGAATATCGCGTTTAATGAAGTCGCACGTTACTCAATCACGAGCGACCCTAACTTTCATGCCGGCCGCTATCTCGAACACAACACTTACCCCAAACAAGGGCTTATGCTCGCGCGCATGGTGGGGCACATTACTTATTTATCCGACAGCGCAATGCGGGCGAAATTTGGCAATGCCGGTTCGCAGCTAGAAAACACAACGCGTGGCAACCTTGGTCGCGATCTGCGCTCTGGCACGCTTAGTTTTGGCCTCAATGTCGATTTCGAAGTCGAAAGCTATTTGCACTATCAGGGCGAGCGTTTCAGCTCAAATTTCGACGCCAACTCCTATCTTCTGATGACTAAAGCACTCGACTATTTCGATCCGTCTGTCGATTATGGCAACGATCTGTCTAAAGCATTCGCCGGCGGTGACTGCAAATTTTTACTCGTGTCTTTTAGTACCGATTGGCGCTTCCCACCAGAGCGTTCTCGCGAATTGGTCGAGACATTATTGAAAGCAGGACGCGAGGTTACCTATCTTGAGGTCGAGGCAGATCAAGGCCACGATGCCTTCCTCATGCCGATCCCACGCTACATCAACGCGATGCGCGGCTTCTTAGATAATGCCTACAAGGAGCTCGTCAACGATGCGTCCTGATCAAGAGATAATTCAACGCTGGATAGAACCGGACAGCCGAGTGCTCGACCTCGGCTGCGGTGACGGCAGTCTGCTCGCAAACCTTAAGCTGACCAAAAAGGTGAAAGGTACCGGGCTCGAAATCGACAGCGACCAAATACAGACCTGTGTAGAGCGAGGCCTTAATGTAATCGAGCAGAATCTCGATGCGGGTCTATGGAACTTCCAGACCGACAGCTTCGACACCGTGCTTCTCGCGCAAACTCTACAGGCGCTGAGCCATCCTGACCAATTAATCGACGAAATGCTACGCGTTGGTCGCAGAGGCATCGTTACTTTCCCGAATTTCGGCAACTGGAAAAGCAGGGTCTATCTCTCATCAAAAGGTCGAATGCCGGTATCCAAGTTTATGCCTCATGCGTGGTATGACACGCCTAACATCCATTTCTGCACCGTTCGCGATTTTGATGCTCTGTGTAAAGAGAAAAATATTAAAATATTAGAACGTACAGTTGTTAATCTAAAACACGAAGGCAGCCTGTGGATGCGCCTTTTCCCTAATCTCCTAGGCGAGATTGCCATCTATCACATTGCGCGCAGTTAACAGCCGAGCGTAGAAAAGACGTCACTATGAATGACACAAGAATCGTTTTAGCGAGCGGCAATGCGGGCAAACTTCGAGAGCTGCACAGAATTCTATCGACGCTCGGGGTAGACCTTGTCTCGCAGCGCGAACTCGGCGTCGATGACGCAGATGAGACCGGACTTACCTTCGTTGAGAACGCGTTAATCAAGGCAAGGCATGCCTGCGAGATTACTGGCCTGCCTGCGATCGCAGATGACTCCGGCATCGAGGTCGATGCGCTTAACGGCGAACCTGGCATTTATTCCGCGCGATTCGCCGCTGCTCGCGGGACAAGTTTTGCCAACCGCGACGAGAGTGACGAGGCTAATAACGCGTTATTGCTCGGGCGCCTACACGGCGTCTCGCCTGCCCAACGCACGGCTCGATTCCAATGTGTCATAGTCTCGCTACGGCATGCCGCCGACCCTACACCGCTGATCTGCCAGGGTACTTGGGAAGGGCTTATTCTTGAGTCTGCCGAGGGCACTAATGGTTTCGGTTATGATCCACTCTTCTTTGTGCCGTCACATAACTGCGCATCTGCGTTGCTCGACTCGGACACCAAGAATGCGATAAGTCATCGCGGACAAGCATTGGAGAAGCTGCGTCGATGTTGGCCCAGCCCCCTTTAAGCCTCTATATACACATCCCTTGGTGTGTAAAAAAGTGTCCCTACTGCGACTTTAATTCGCATGAATTTGGCGCGCACACAGCTTTGCCGGAGGATAGCTACATTGCGGCACTGTGCACCGACTTCGACGCCGACTATACGCTCGCCTGCGGCGGCGATACCGTAGAGAAAAGACGACCTATTTATTCAATCTTTATTGGTGGAGGAACACCAAGCCTATTCAGTGCGCGCGCCTTCGATACGTTGCTCCAACATATTGCCAGCTCGCAGCGTGCCGGTTGGCTTGAATCGCCTGAATTGGAAATTACGCTCGAAGCGAATCCGGGCACCCTCGAGGCGTGCCGCTTTGCCGAGTTTCGCGCGACAGGAATCAACCGCCTGTCACTCGGTGTACAAAGCTTCGCCGATGCACAACTCACTAGGCTAGGCCGCATACACGATGGTGCGCAGGCACGACGCGCAATAGACAGTGCCCGCGCCGCCGGCTTTGACAATTTTAATCTCGACCTTATGCACGGCCTGCCAGAGCAATCACTCAGAGACGCACTGGCAGACCTTGAGTCGGCGCTTTCGTTCGAGCCGCCTCACCTGTCGTGGTATCAGCTCACTATAGAGCCTAACACCGTATTTTATTCAAAGCCGCCGCCACTGCCGAGCGAGTCGATTTTAACCAGCGTGCAGGACGCGGGCCACGCCCTTTTGGCAGCGCGAGATCTTGAGCAGTACGAAGTCTCTGCCTACGCCCGCAGCAGTTCTCTGCAATCGCGGCATAATTTCAATTATTGGCAGTTCGGCGACTACCTCGGTATTGGCGCAGGCGCGCATGGCAAAATCAGCCTCACCGACGGGTCGCAGCCACTGCGCACACGTAAACACCGCCAGCCCGATCACTACCTACGCGCAGCGCTGCAGCCACCGGTCAATGGCCGAACCTCGCGGTATACCGCCGAGGCGACGCCTATTCCACCCGACGAAATCGCTATCGAGTATCTGCTTAACACGCTTCGCACGCGACGCGGATTCTCGCCCGCACACTTTGAGGCGCGTACCGGCACCGCTTTTAGCGCAATTGCAAAGCGAGTAGAATACCTGCGCTCGCAAGGGTTGCTTTGCGACACACCTTTCGTCAATGGTTGGATTACTACAACGAAACGAGGATTTCGCTATCTCAACAATGTGCTCGAGGAATTTATCTAAGTGAAATTGCATCTACGCCACTGCGAACCGTGCAAATTGGGCACGCCGGTAATCTCTGAGGAAGAGGCGCATCAGCTTGTCCTTGGAGTGCCAGGATGGAAACGTCAGTTTCACGGAGGTGTGGAAAAGCTTGTTCGGGAATTCTTCTTTATTAGCTTTAAGGACGCCTTTACCTTTACTGCAAAAGTGGCCAATGCAGCCGACCGCGAAGATCATCATCCGACGGTATTAACCGAGTGGGGTAAAGTAACGGTCTATTGGTGGTCACATAGAGTTGATGGTCTGCATGTTAATGATTTTATCATGGCGGCAAAAACTGATACGATCGCGCGCCTCGCGATGAACTCCGAGAGTCACGATTCGCCAACTGAGAACCAGGTCGATGAGCACGCTAACTGAGAGCCACCCAGATTCAGAAGAACTGAATAACAGCGATGCGAACGGCGCAGGCGCCCTCGTTGAATGGTTTCGTGCGTCTACTCAGTATATCAACGCCCATCGCGGCAAAACCTTTGTCGTTGCCCTAAGCGGTGAAGCGCTTGCCAGTGAACACTTAGGCAATCTGATCAGCGACCTTACGCTTCTCCACAGCCTCGGCGTTAAACTGATTTTGGTGCATGGCGCGCGACCACAGATTGATGCGGCATTGAAAGCCGCAAAGCTTCTAATAAAATTTCATAAAGGAATGCGCGTCACAGAACCTAACTCCCTTTCCGTTATTGCGGGTGTGGTCGGCGCCGAATCTATTCGCCTCGAAGCGCTCTTTAGTGCGGGCACTAGTTCCTCTTCGGCGGCGCCACTCGCAACCGGCGGCGAAGCACTTTCGCTCAGCCGAGGCAATTTCATCACGGCGATGCCGATAGGCGTTCACGATGGCGTAGACTTTCACCATACCGGATGTGTCCGCCGCGTTAAGGCTGACGCAATCGCCAAACGCCTCGAAGAACGTTCAGTCGTGCTGCAGAGCAATCTAGGTTATTCATTGACCGGCGAAGTTTTTAATCTCACAGTCGAAGAAGTCGCAACCGAGTTGGCCATTGCGCTTAAGGCGGACAAACTGATTTTCTTGGTACCTCAGGAAGGCGTTTGCGACGACCAAGGCGAACTTGTCGCCTCACTCAATCCTGCCAGCGCTACCGTCGCTGCCGAACGCCATGCGGCAAGCGATATCGACTCCGAAAAAGCCCTCGGCACGGCGCTGCGAGCGAGTATAAAGGCGAACGCTGCCGGCGTTAATCGCACGCACCTGATCGGCTACAAGAGCAACGGCGCGCTCATTCGCGAACTGTTTACGCGTCAGGGAGCAGGCACGCTAATCAGTGACGATAGCCTCGATACATTAAGACAGGCGACGATCGATGATGTCTCTGCAATCCTCTCGCTCATTCGCCCTCTCGAGGCAGATGGTACACTGGTCGAGCGGTCGCGAGAAAGGCTCGAAACCGAAATAGAAAACTTTAAAGTGATCGAGCTCGAGGGCGCAATCATTGCGTGCGCGGCACTCTATCGCACAAGCAAATCACTCAGCGAGATAGCCTGCATAGCAACGCACCCTAACTATCGTCGCCACGGCCTCGGCGCGCGACTGCTTCAGAGCTTAACAGCCGAGGCGAAGGCAATAGGAATAGAGAAGGTCTTCGTTCTGACTACTGTGACAGCGCATTGGTTTATCGGTCATGGCTTTGCCGAAGGCTCGCTCGACGATTTACCCGAGCAGAGTCAGGCGCTCTATAATTTGCAGCGCAAGTCAAAGATATTTCTGAAAGGCGCTTAGTTTTTTCTTAGCTACGAAGCCTGACTAGTTTGCAAATACTGTAGGCGTAGGGATTCTCTCCCTCGCCTTGACCTTCCGCGGCGAACTCTTCCCGAGCGACCTCTTGCCATTCGTCTTCATCGAACTCCGGCAGGTGTGTGTCGCCCTCAACGCTGGCCTGCACGCGAGTGAGGTGAAAGCACTCTGCCTGTTGCAATGCGTCGGCATAGAGTCGCGCACCGCCAATGACGAAGGCTTCGTCAACGCCTAGCTCGGCACTAATCGATTCTGCGAGTGCCTTCGCCGCCGCTAAGCTCGACACAACCTCCGCGCCTTCGGCGATATAATTCGGATTAGAGCTGACGACTATCGAGCGTCGATTGGGCAACGGTCTGCCAATTGACTCCCACGTATTACGACCCATGATGATGGAGTGACCGGTGGTCGTGCGACGAAAGTACTTTAGGTCTTCGGATAGATGCCACGGCAACGTGTTGTCGCGCCCGATGGTTCGGTTCTCCGCCATCGCGACGATCAAAGAGAGTTTCATTAATACTAATCCATTGTGAATCTTGAGTAGCGCCTAAACCGAGAACGGGTACGCGATTGGGTCGTGGTGCTGATAGCCTTCGACCGAAAAGTCATCGAGCGTGACCCATGTTTCGATATCTTCGAGGCTCTTAATGTCGGGGTTAATGTGCAGCTTCGGCGCAGGAAACGGTTTACGCTTTAGCTGCACGTCGCGCATAAGTTCGAGCTGATCTTCGTAAATATGCGCATTTACGATTTTATGATAGGCAGTCCCCGCATCATGTCCTGTAATTTGGGCAATGAGCGCGAGCAGTGCAAACACCTGAATCTGATTAAAGTTGAGACCCAAGGGCACATCGCAAGAGCGTTGGTAACTCGTTAGATGGAGCTTGCCGCCAAGTAGCGAAAAAGTGTGTGTATGCATGCACGGTCGTAGGCAGCCTAAGTCGAATTCGCCTGGGTTATAGAACGTCAGAATTTCGCCGCGATTGTCTAACCCCTTGTTTAAGTCGTCGATTATTTTACGCAGTTGGTCGAGCGGTTCGCCGTTAGGCTTTGCCCACGCTCTGCCTTGAACGCCATACACGCGGCCCATATCGTCTTCGCCCCGGCGCACAGGATTAGCAAGCCACGCGGCGTTTTCATTCGAATTAGCATCCCAGCTTTTAGTGCCGAGCGCGCGAAAATCCGCGGCATTATCATAGCCACGAAGATAGCCGAGCAATTCGGCGATAGCGGCTTTCCAGTAACTTTTTCGCGTCGTAATGATCGGAAACTCGTTGCGCTCTACTGAGTACTGCAAGTCAGCATTGATCACTGTGAGACAGCGCTTACCGGTACGCTCATTCGCGACCCAATCGCCCTCTTCAACGATGCGGCGGCAAAAGTCTAAATACTGGTGCATACACATACCATCCTAAAATTACTTCGGCTTTAGTTCTACAGAGACACCATCACGACGATAGCCGTACGCCATCATTAAGGCGCCGATAGCAATCATTGGCAGCGACAATAATTGTCCCATAGTGAGCCAGTCAAAAGCGACAAAACCAATGTCTGCATCGGGCTGGCGCGCACACTCGACGACAAAGCGGAACACGCCATAACCGACGCCAAACAGCCCCGTGATACTGCAGCGCGGACGTGGTTTCGATGAAAACCACCAGAGCAGCGCGAACAAAGCGACGCCTTCGAGCGCAAACTGGTACAGCTGAGAAGGGTGACGCGGAAGCGCATCGACATAAGGAAAGACCATACCCCAAGGCAACTCAGTAGGTCGGCCCCAGAGCTCGCCGCCAATAAAATTGCCTATCCTGCCGGCGCCGAGTCCAAAAGGCACGAGCGGGGCGACAAAATCCATGGTCTCAAAGAAGGGCTTGCCGAGTCGGCGCGAATACCACCCAAACGCAGCGAGCACTCCCAAAAGTCCGCCGTGAAACGCCATGCCGCCTTCCCACACCCGAAATAGCCAAATTGGATCGGCGAGAAATCGGTCGAAATTGTAGAAGAACACCGAACCGAGGCGACCGCCAATTACGGCACCCATCGCACCATAGAACACTAAATCGGATATTTGCTCGTCGCTCCATGAACCTGGGCTTTTGTGCGCGCGATAGAGCGCAAGTCGCCAAATACCTGCAAAGGCGACAATGTACATTAAGCCATACCAGTGGATACTTAGCGGGCCTAAGGAGAGCGCGACAGGGTCAAACTGGGGGTGGGTGAGCATGCTGTTCTCGTTCAATGACTTTCAACAGCTAGGGTAACCGGTTATACACTTTTTTTGTAGCAAACTGGCACTAGATGTCCGAATGGGTAGAATAGATTGCTAAACCTTAAAGAGAAGTTATCGCCACCATGTGTCTCATTTTTATCGGTCATCGCAGCCACAAAGACATGCCATTAATCGTGGCCGCAAACCGCGACGAATTCTTCGCGCGCGAGACGCGGCAGGCGCATTGCTGGGACGACGGCGTTATAGCGGGGCGTGATGGTCGGGCTGGCGGTACTTGGCTTGGTATTGGCCCCAACTCACGCTTTGCAGCGATTACCAACCGCCGCGGCAGCGCGCCTAAAGATGGCATACGAAGCCGAGGAGAGCTCACGGCCAATTTCCTGCGCGGCTCAGCGACGCCGGCCGATTACGCAGCGTCGATTGCCGAAAACGGCCAAGACTATGCAGGATTTAACCTGCTCATTGGCGACGCCGACTCGCTGTATTACCTTAACAACGAGGTGCTGGCGGCACCCAGAGAACTGGCGCCTGGGTATTACGGACTGTCGAACGGCGTACTCGACGAACCTTGGCCAAAAGTAAGCAAGGGCAAGCAGCGCTTTCAAATACTGGCAAGTGAGAGCCAAGTGTTGACGACCGATACGTTAATAGACCTAATGGACGATCGAGAGAAAGCCGAGGATCATGAGTTGCCGTCGACTGGGCTAACACTCGCCCTCGAACGACGGCTTTCCTCCGCCTTCATTCAAAATGAGAAAGACCCGAACGAAGAAATACTCGGCTTGCACGATTACGGCACGCTGTGCTCTACCGCACTTATCAGAGATCAGAAAGGTAATGTGCGCTTCCATGAGCGCAACTACGATGCGCTAGGACGGCCAACGAAAAGCCATTTTTTCCATCTGGGAACAGGCTAATTAATGCGTCCGCGAAGAGCGCAGCAATCTGTCGACCCCGGCGTTATAAAGCGCCATATCAACCGCGCTGCGAATAGTTTGCGCGTCGTCCAATTCGGCGACCTGTTCTAGTAAGTCTTTCGCAACATCCATCGAGACGCTGCGAATAACCGATTTTACTTTCAACAGCGTCGAGGCGTTCATTGAAAGCACGTCGTAGCCCATGGCGATAAGCAGCACCGCCGCGCCTGGATCGCCTGCCATCTCACCGCAAATACTCACCGGTTTTCCTTCTGCCTTAGCGAGTGTGACCACTTGCTGAAGGGCTGCAATAACCGCGGGATGAAATGCCGAGTACAGGCTCGCAACGCGCGGATTATTGCGGTCAACAGCCAGTAAATACTGTGTTAAGTCGTTGCTACCCACCGACACGAAATCGACCATCTTAGCCAGCACTGATGTCTGATAGACCGCCGCAGGCAATTCGATCATCACGCCAACCGGTGGATACACCACCTCGAGCCCTTCTTGAACGAGCTCCCGATATGCCTTTTTAATCAGTTGCTGCGCCATAGACACTTCGTTCACGTTACTGATCATCGGCAGCATAATCTGCAAATTATCCAGGCCCACGCTTGCCCGCAGCATCGCGCGTATCTGCGCCATGAAAATCTCTGGATGATCGAGCGTCACACGAATTCCGCGCCAACCCAAAAAAGGATTCGCCTCTTCGATCGGAAAATACGGCAATGATTTATCGCCACCGATATCGAGTGTGCGCATGGTCACTATTTTTGGCGAAAAAGCCTCGAGCTGTTCACGATAAATTTCGTATTGCTCTTGTTCGCTTGGGAAGCGCTCGCTCAGCAAAAAGGGCACTTCGGTGCGAAAAAGACCGATGCCTTCGGCGCCCTGATCGAGCGACTGCATCACGTCGGACATGAGGCCCGTGTTAACCCACAGCTGAACGCGATGGCCGTCGGAGGTCTCGCAAGGCTCTTCTTTAATGCCCTCGAGCCCCGCGATTAACCGCTCTTGCTCTTTTATAATTTCGCGGTAGCGCAGGCGCAGCGCTGTCGATGGGCTGGTGATTACCTCACCGCGATAGCCGTCAACTACCAAACTCCTGCCCTCTAACTGCGCGTAGGGCAAATCCACCGTGCCCATGACCGTCGGGATCCCCATCGTCCTTGCGAGAATCGCAACGTGAGAGTTACCCGACCCTTTTACCGAGATTAGTCCCTTTAATTTTTCTTTAGGCGCCTCGGCAAGCATCGATGGCGTGAGCTCCTCGCTCACGAGGATAGTGTTTTCCTGGTATTCGATTTCGATCGGCTCACGCGCCTGCAGATAAAAAAGAACGCGGCTACAGAGGTCTTTAATATCAACTGCTCGTTCTCGCAAATAGTCATCGCTCATCGACTCGAATGAGCGAACATGTTCACCGGCTACATAGGCGAGCGCGCCTTGCGCCCAGATGCCCTGCCGAATGCGCGCGACCACCTCGTTGCCTAACGCATTGTCGTCGAGCATACGTGCATAAACGTTGAACAGCTGGCGCTCTTCTTCGGCGACATGGCCTGCAATTTTTTCATAGAGGTCGTTCATATCGCGGCGCACCGCGTCGATACACGTTTTAAAGAACGCCACCTCGTGCTCAATATCCTTCGCCGGCCGCTGAGGGATCTGGCTAAGATCAGCGTGGGGAAAAACCACAACGGCGCGACCAATGGCGACACCCGACGATCCCGAGACACCCGGAAAAATGGTGTCTTCGGTTTTCTTGCCCGAAGGACTCAGCCCCTGAATCGCCCCTGTCGCTTCGGCATGCGCAATAACGCCCGAAAGCTGAGCCGAAAGTGTGATGAGAAACGCCTCTTCCCCCTCGTCGAAACGGCGACTCTCGCGCTGCTGAATAACCAGAACACCGAGCACCGCGCGGTGGTGAATGATGGGCACCCCAAGGAAAGAATTAAATTCTTCCTCGCCGGTATCTTGAAGGTAGAAGTAGCTGGGGTGTTTCGATGCATCACTCAGATTGATCGGCTCGGCATACTTTGCAACAAGACCCACCAGGCCTTCATCGGTTTGCAAGCTAACGCGGCCAACGGCCTCTGCCTTTAACCCTTGGGAGGCCATGAGCACATGGCTATTAATATCTTTATCGAGGAGGTAAACCGAACAGACCTGCGTGTTCAGCGCGCTGCGCACGCGCGTAACAATAATGTCTAGCGCCGATTGAAGATCGCGCGCTGAGTTGACTTCTTGCACAATGCTACGCAGTTGGTCGAGCATGCTTTATGCGACTCCTCTCGAGGTGCCTAGCGCAGCATAGCTAGGGGCTTAATTAGAAAAACCTAATTAAAAAATAAGTAGGGCTCGAGCGATGCTGTCGTCAACCGCTAGAGTTTGCTCAGAGCAACATAACGTTCGAGCGGCGGTTGAAGCTGCTCGAGTGCCGACCGATAGACGTCGCGCTTAAACTCGATGACCTGCTCGACGGGATACCAATAATTAACCCAGCGCCAGTCGTCAAACTCGGGCGTACCCGACTTACTTAACACGATAGACTCTTCGTCACTTTCAAGACCAAGCAAAAACCACTTTTGTTTCTGTCCTATACAGAGCGGGTCTTTATGCCGACGAATATAGTTCTCGGGTAATCGGTAGTGCAACCAGTCTTCGGTTTGATGCAGCAGGCTAACATGCTGCTGCTCGAGACCGACCTCTTCTTCGAGTTCGCGATAAAGCGCCTCTTCCGCCGACTCATTCTCTTTGATTCCGCCCTGCGGGAACTGCCACGAACTCTGCCCTATACGCTTAGCCCAGAGCAGTTGCCCTTTAGGGTTACATATTACGATACCGACATTGAGTCGGAAGCCGTCGGAGTCAATCACGTTAGCATTACCTTACTAGAATTCAGAGGCCTCATTATTTCACAGATAGAGGCGATAGATCAATTGCACCACACGAGGAGCTATAAAAATTACTCAACAAATACAGATAGATAGATTGCGACCAGTCGCTGCAGAGTTATAATAGTGCGCCTAATCAAAGCGCGTTTGACACGCCTCAACAGTAATAGGATTTCGTATGGCTCGCCCCGCACCCAGACTCGCCCTGTTCGACCTCGACAACACGTTACTCGCCGGCGACAGCGATCACGCTTGGGGAGAGTTTTTAATTTCTCGCGGCATCGTCGACGAAGCCCAGCATCGAGCAAAGAATAATGCGTTCTATGAGCAATACGTCCGTGGTGAATTGGATATCCACGGCTATGTAGCCTTCACTCTAGAGCCAATATTGAGCTTAGCTCCCGCTGCGTTGGCTACACTTAGGCAAGAGTTTGTCACGAGCGAGGTCGCCGCGATCATGCTTCCGCAGGCAATAGCGCTCGTGAACAGCCACCGCGACGCCGGCGATCTGTGCGTCATCATTACAGCAACAAACGAATTCATTACTCAGCCAATCGCGGCGGCATTTGGCGTCGAACACCTAATAGCGACCGGGCTCGAACAAACCGGCGAGGGAGCCGAGCAGCGCTACACAGGCGCGATAAAAGGCACACCGTGTTACCAACAAGGGAAAATCACGAAGCTAAATGCTTGGCTCGATGCCAGAGCAGCCGAGGCTGCTGGAGGAGGCCCACTCGCTTCGCTCGCAGACAGTATTCTTTATAGCGATTCGTTTAACGACCTGCCCTTGCTCAATGCGGTAACCACCGCAGTTGCCGTTGATCCCGACCCACGCCTTGAAGCCGAGGCCGTGGCGCGTGGATGGGAAATTCTCAGCCTGCGAGGCGCTTAGTCGCGGCGGCTTGTTAACGCCAGACTCCAGTCAACGCTAGCCTCCAGTCAACAATGCTAACCGGCAATCAAAATAGGCCGATCTGGCGGCCGAATAGTTTTTCCATCGAGTCACCAACGAAGCCTAAAATTGCATCGGCAATAGGCTCGATCTGACGCTCAATATAAAACTCGTAATCGGGCTTTTGATCGGTAAACCGCACAGGCTCCGCGCCCGTGCGCGTCATAATATACTCGATCCAACCGCCCTCGCCTTCGACCACACTTAATCCTAGCTCAGACCTCGCCCTCTCGGCCTTGCGCGCGGCTTGTATATGCGGCGGTACATTCTTCACGTAGTCGTCTAGTCTCCGCCTCAGGCGCTTCCGGAAGACGAGTTTGTCGTCTAGGTAACCGCCGCGAAGGTCGTCGACTAGGCGAAATAAGTAGTCTGTGTAGTCTTCGCCTAGGAAAATACGACGATAAAGTTCGCGCTGAAACTCACGCGCAAGGGGCGACCAGTCGGTGCGCACTGACTCGAGTCCTTTGAATATTAACCGGTAGTCCGCTGTCGGTTTATTTCCGCTTGTCATCGCCGAACCTTGATTGACTCGCACCATGCCCGCGTAGCGCTTTTTACTGCCGGCGTCGGTTCCGCGAATGGTGGGCATCAAAAATTTAGTGAAATGAGTCTCAAACTCCATTTCTAAAAAACTGTCGACACCTTGTTCTTTCATTACGCGGTCGCGCCACCACTCCGTCATGCGCGCTGCAAGCCGTTTACTTAACGCGACAACAGACTCTGCGCGCTCAGCTGCACTGTCGCTTGTACTCGATTCGACATCAATCGCCTCTTTAGGGATTAGCACAAACACCGAGTCAGTATCGCCATAGATGACGCGGAAACCCTCGGCTTCTATAAACCGCTTACTCTCGAGAATTATCTGATGACCGCGCTTGGTAATCGAGCTCACGAGGCGAGTATCCAAAAAGCGGCAGCCGCTTGTACCGAGCACGCCATAGAACGAATTCATAATGATTTTGATCGCTTGCGACATGATGGCATCTTGTGCAAGCTTCGCCTGATCGCGCGCTGCCCACAGGGTCGCGATAAGCTCAGGCAGTATTGCGTCGCCGCGCGCGAACTCGCCACCGTCGAATCCCTCGATAGGTTTAGGCTCATTCACCGCGAGAGCAAGCGCCAAGGGATCAACATGAAACGTGCGGATGATACTCGGATAGAGACTCTTAAAATCGAGTACGACCACATCATCAAAAATACCTGGATCGGAATCGAGTACATAACCGCCGGGGCTCACGTTCGTCGTGTCACCACTTCCCTGCGCTGGTGCAACAAACCCTTTGCGGTGCAATCGCGGCAGGTAGAGAAAATCGAGCGCTGCGACGGATCCTCCGTAGCGATCGAGCGCGAGACCCGTTAACGCGCTTTTCTCGATGGCAAACTCTAGCAGTCTTTCTTTTGCGAAAATGTCCCAAACCAATTTACAGTCTTCGAGGTTGTAACGGGCGAGCGCCGCTTTGTCCTGAGCGAAAAGCGTATCGATTTCGGCACCGCGCTGTTCGACGTTGTCTACAAGCTTGCCGCGTCCTAAGACTTCGCGTGCAACCGTTTCTAGAGAAAAATTCTCGAACGCATAGGTCGCTGACCGCATAAGTTCAATCCCATCTAGCGCGCAGCGCCCAGGAATAGTTGCATAGAAGCGGCCGTTCTTTGGGGCACCTCCTCGCTCCCTCGCCTCACGCCATGCGACCGTCTGCGGCTGGCCAGCAGTCGCTCGTCCTAGCGATAGTTTCATCTTTAATCTGTCGCATACGCGCTGCAGGCAACGCAAATCGAAATTGACCACATTCCAGCCAATCAGCACGTCGGGATCTACGCGTGCGACATGATCTAGAAACGCAGTAATAACAGCCCGCTCGCTAGACAGCACTTCGATGCGCAGCGCAGAATTCTCCTTGCTGCTTTTCCGCGGCGCACTGCGACTATTGACCGCGCTACTCTGAATAACGTCCTCGCTGCCAGCGAGTTTTTCTCGCCACGCAGCGTCACCCAGCATGAAGACGACAGACTCCTGCACTGAATAAACGCCGATAGAGTAGAGCTGCTCCGCTTTCATGTCGGTTTCGATATCGAAGGAAAGCGCGCTGAGCATGGGGCGAAACTCGGTAGACTTTATGCGTGGATTCAGCAGCTGTGTTTTGGCCTCGCTTGCATCAGTCTCGCTGATCTCAACTGCGATCGATCCCGTTATAAATCGCTCCATCAAGAACCTGTCTGTTGGCCTCACATCCGCTTCCGACAGCTCTATGCCTGCGGCTAGTAGTCTACGCCGCAACTCGCCCATCGCTTTATTGGATCGAACATAGAGCGCCATCACCGGCTCATGTGAAAAGTTTTTAAGCTTAGTTTCTGCCACCCTCCATGACGCAGCGCTGCGCTGTGAGAGTAATCCGCCGGGCGGGCGGGCGGCAGTTGTGGCGTTGTCGCTCGTCGCGCCAAGGGTAGAATCGAGTAGTACGCATTGCTTTGCAGGAAAGAAGCAGACCGCCTCTTGTTTGTCGAAGATGAGGCAGCGTGGACCGGCGCTAGTCGCCAGCCAGAGGGTGAGGGTTATACCGGTTTTGGTATCGCTAAGCTGACGCGAAAGGATGAAGCCTGGCGCAAGGCTTTTTTGCGCCGAGGCTTTAGCCGGAGTCTGGCTACTAATCAGATCGTGACCGTACGCGGGAACTGCGCGAAGTCTTCCCAGTAACTCGACGCAGGCTTCTCTGGCATCTCTGTTTCGGTAAGCTGCACGTTGCCATTGATATCAGTCACGCGTGAGACAATCGTATGGTCGCCCGGGGTCGCATCTTGCCAGTCGAAACTGAAGAGTTTCCATGCGTATTTCGTCGAGCGCGGATTGATCTGAGCACGGCGCCACGGCCCATCGTCGACCTTCACCTCAATCGATTCTAGCGGCGTGCCGTCGTTGAGCGCGAAGCCTTGTATCGTGTAATCGCCCCCATTCTCGACAACCCTTACGATCGTCGACTTAAGGTTCATTTCGGCGACCGAGTTCTCGACCCAGCGCTCTACTCCGCCTACATTTTCTTTCTTGAGAGTTACATAGTCGCGCCCCATAAATCTACCCATGTAGCGCGTGTCTTGCACATGAATTTGAGTGAGCCACTTAACGTTGGCTACGCCATACCATCCTGGCACGAGTAGCCGCACTGGTTTGCCGTGATAGTGCGGCAGTGGCTCTCCATTCATTTCATAAGCCAGCATATTCTCAGGGCGCATCGCGTCCTCTATAGACAGGCTGCGTGCGAATGCTTTCTCGACCTCGACTCCGCGCGCGGGTACTTCTTGGGTTTGAATGTCTGAGCCAAAAAAGACGATCTCTTTTGCACCGGGCTGTATGCCCGCTTCTTCGAGGAGACGGTGAAGCGTAACGCCTCGCCAGTAGGCGTTACCCACCAAACCATTAAACAATCTGCGGCCGTTTCCGCCGCATTCGAAACCAACCTGTTGCTCAAATACATCACGCGCCATCAGATCTGACAGAGATAAATCGAGCTCTTTGTCGACCATGCCAGTAACCCGAAGACGATAGGAGTCGTTATCAACCTCGGGCTGGCCATAATGCTGCACGAGGTAGAAGTCTTCGTTGTCGGTAAAATAGGAATCAATCTCGCGTGTATCGAGATAGTGAACTGCGTTTGGTCGCACCGGGCCAACTTTAAAGGTGTCGGGCACATCGGTAAAAGGGACGAGGCGTTCGCCCTGCGCGAGCGCAGGAAAAACGAAGCTTGGAAGCGAGGCAACACCGGCAGCGCCCATAACGCCTTTTAGCAGCGAGCGTCGGTTAATCGATGCACCTTCATTTGGCAAGGCAGTTTGCGTATTCTGGTTTAGCTCGTCGTTATTTTGGCCATCGTTGCTCATCGCTATTCTCCTGAATATTATTTTTCTTGGTTACCTTGTTGATTGCCCGCGACTGCTTTTGGAGGCTTACCGTACCGGGAAATACTAGTGGTGATGTCCGCCTGGGCCATGCACATGTCCATGCGCGATCTCTTCTGCACTTGCATCGCGTATGCCGACAACTTCTATCTCGTAGTAAAGCGTTCGTCCGGCGAGTGGATGGTTAAAGTCGACGTCGGCGTTGAATTTACCCACCTTAGAGACCACCACACTCCGCACTCCGCGGTCGGTCTTTACCGCAGCCATCATACCGGGTTTCAGCTTAGTGACACCTTGCTGTAATTGTAGGTGTTTAATCGGCACGCGCTGAACCGAATCTGGCTGGCGAGGGCCATAGGCTTCTTCAGGCTTCAGCGTGATTTCGATGCTTTTACCGACAGCCTTACCCTCGAGTGCGCGCTCTAGGCCGACGACCACATTGTGGAAACCGTGAAGATAGAAAAGCGGCTCGCCCCCGCTCGACTCTTCCATCCAGTCACCGTGACTACCATCGGGCGCTACCTCTGCCAGTTTGTAGTGAAAACTCACCACCTTGTTGAGGGCTATTAGGTTAGCTGCATCCGTGGCCTTGTCCTGATCAACGTGGCTGCCGGGGGCGTTACTTGTGTCTAGATTGCTCAAAAGTTGTGATCCTCATTTGTTTAGGCCTCCCGCCGCCCCTCTATCAGAGTGGCTAATAGGGGTTTGATGAAGTGAGTCTAGCAGACACGCAAGCGGTTTCGCATTGAAAGAAAGCGATACGAGGCAGTTTTAGCCGACTGCCTAGCGCGAGAGGCACAAGGATTAATCTGTCATTCGGCTTCCAGCTAAAAGCACGCTTTTCGCGGATTTAAGGCAAAAAATAGCGCCTTTTGAGCTGTTTTTATTACAAAAACTTAATTGTGTCTTAATGTGACTAGGTGTGACAGAGTGGTTTGCGGTGGCGAGAATTCTCTTACTGATTTTTACAGGGTTGTGACTAGAGAGCTGAGGAATTAAAAGGCGGCTTGTTTTTGATAGCCAAATCTCCAAATCTGCAACTTATTTTCATCAGAATGAGCAACTTTTTTCATCCTAACGGTCTCCTAAAAGGCGCAAATGACAAATAATTCATGCAACTCCCTTTCTTAGCCGGGCCATTCATTATGAACCACTCGCAATTTACGAAATTCTCTCCCATCACTGTTTTGGTCAAACGTACCATCAGAAAGCTTCGCATCGATGCCGGCCACTCGATGAACGAAGGCGCGCGTTTGCTGGCCGTGTCGCGCAAGCAGCTCGAAGACATCGAGACCATCCGCAACTATGGTTGCCACTTAGATCTCGAGCTGCTCGCCAAAATTAAGGTTATCTACCGAAAGTCGCTGGATGAGATTGTCGGTGAACTGCCTGGTGACTACTATTCGGAGTATTTCGAGCGTCGTAGAAAAAGAACCAGTGCCGGGAGTGAACACTAACCACCGCGAATGCTTGCTCAATGAATGCCTTTCGCTGTCCGTTAAATGCTTGTCAGCCAATCGCTAATCGACACTTCGCGGCTGCGCATTACCGCGCAGTCGACAGCCGTTTAAACGCTAGCATGCCGATAATCTGAATCGACAGCAGTACAGGCAACACGATGACGCTGCCGCTTAGCCCAGCAACAACAAAGCCCGCGACACAAAGCGCGCCGTTGGCGAGCGCATAGGGTAGCTGAGTTTGAAAGTGATCGAAGACATCGGCGCCGGCGCCGGCAGACGAGAGTATCGTTGTCTCTGAGATCGGCGAGCAGTGGTCGCCGAATAGTCCGCCCGAGAGCACAGCGCCCACGCACACCGCAAGCGGCGCATCGATTGCAAATGCCGCAGGCATGGCAAGCGGCAACATAATTGCGAAGGTGCCCCACGAAGAGCCGGTAGCAAACGAGATGGCGCACGACACTACGAAGATCAGCAGCGGCAGTATCCAAGCAGCGACGTTGTCGCGCACGAGCGTCGCTACGAAATCGTCTGCGCCGAGTGTTGTCATCATGTCGCCCATCGCCCACGCGAGCAGCAGCATAATAGCGATTTGCATCATGCGGCTCATGCCATCCAAATAAACTTGTAGACTGCGCAGCGGCGATTGGGCGCGATTCAACGCCATCAGTGCGACAAGCGTAAGTGCAGCGAGAAGATAAGCGGTTGCTAGCCCTGCCCGAAAATCCGACCCGCTCACTCGCCCAAACGGAAAGCCGAGCGGCCCCAGCACCCAAAAAAGCGTGACGCCTAACACCACCAACGGCAGCCAAACAAACGAAGGCCTAGCATTGGCGAGCGTTACTTGTTCGAGCGCAGAGTCGTTCGGCTGTTGCAGAGGACTATCAGCGCGCGCTGCGTCTTCGGCGCGGCGCATTGGGCCAAATTCGACGCCAACTATTGCCAACAGCGGCACGGCAGCTAAGGCGAGCCACGCGTAAAGCTGAAACGGCAGCGCCGAGAGAAGCAGGGCGTAATCGCTCGCATCGAGACCAAGCGACTCGATCTGCTGGTTCAGCAGTCCCATGATGTAAACGCCCCAGCCGATAAAGGGCACTAGAATCGCGACCGGCGAGGCGGTCGAGTCGATGATGTAGGCGAGCTTTGCCCGCGAGACACGCAGGCTGTCGGCGAGCGGCCGGAAAGTCGGCCCAATGATGAGGGGCGTGCCGAGGTCTGAGAAGAAAATAAGAATACCGCCAAGCCAGGCCGCTAACTGCAGCCGCGCGCGGGTTGTAATGAAACGCATCACGCGCGCCGCAAACGCAGCACCGCCGCCGGATTTTTCCATGAGCGCAACAAAGCCACCAATAAAAGCGAGCAGCACCAGAACGCCTGCGTTGTAGCTGTCGGTGACCTGCGGCACCAAATAATCGCGCACCATCAACGTAAGCGCAGCGATAGGAGCAAACCCTTCGACGAGAAGCACGCCGGTAAAAAGCCCTATGAACAGGCCAAGGATGACATTGCGCGAGGCGATAGACAGCACGAGGGCAAGGGCAACGGGGAGCAGACTGATGACACCAAGATCGCTTAGGGTCTCGGGGGGCATGGGCGGAATCCATTCTTTTTAAAGGCAAGGCGCCACTTTAGCACAGCAGATTGCCTCAGAATTAGCCGGAAATGGGCTCTTAGTGTATAATTTGCGCCATACGCAAAAAACTAACGACAACCGATAACGGAAGTACGATGGCAAATAAATCAAAGAAAGAAGCAGCAACGAGCAACCGCGAAGACCTAACCTCACATATAGACGCGTTTCTTAAAGGTGGCGGCAAGGTTCAACAGATTCCCTCAGGCGTAAGCGGCCAGACTACGACGAGCGGGCCTCGCCAAATTGTGTTAAGTCACAAGACTAGCTAAAGCGGCAATACTCCGTTCATCCGCTATTCCCGCGACCGCCTCTGACCCTTGCTCATCGGCGCCGCCCTGCCAGACCGATTATTCGGCAGCGAAATACCTAGTTCACGCTATCTAACGCTGACTATTCCCTCGGTGCACGTCCATGTCTAAGCTCCTCTTTAAACTGCGCAACGTGCCCGACGACGAGGCGCTAGAGGTCAGAGAACTACTCGAACTCAATAACATCGACTACTTTGAGACAACCCCTGGCAACTGGGGTATCTCGATGCCGGGCTTATGGCTTCATGATGCCGACGATTTTCCTCGCGCCCGCGCCCTTTTAGACGATTACCAGGCCGATCGGACGCAGCGCGAACGCACCCGCTTTGACGAACTCCGCGCGTCAGGTGATGCGCCCACGCTCTGGCAGCTCTTACGCGCAAAACCCTTAGTTGTCAGCATCCAGCTAGTTGTAATCGCGCTGCTCGCCTACCTTTCTCTTCGCCTTTTTCCGGGGCTTTAGTTTCAAACTAGTGAGCAGAAATACCTGCTTTACACCTCGGCTGCGCTGCGCTATAAATTGCTCAGGTTCTTAGTCAGTGACTCTTTCGGGGGGAGCTTGCTGACTTTCGTCTCTACCCTGTAAAGAGAAAAAGGAGGTGATCCCATCAATAGTCAATCACAGAAGGGAGCCTTTAATCAGGCTTGCTAGCTTAGCTTTACTAACATCGGCAAGACACTTTGTGGCGAGTTGATGTGAGTTTGGCGAAGGCCAGACAGTCGGTTGAAGAGAGTCTTCCCTGAGAAAGAAGAGTCTTTGCTCCCGCCAAAAAAACGAATCTCGCTATCGCCTTGTGCGGTAGCGGGATTTTTTTATGCGCTAATTCTTTCTACCTTTTCTAGTCCGGCGAGAGTCGGCTGCCGTTGTAATAACAAGTGCATCTTGCCCTCGCAAACAGAGAAGATCAGACCATGGAAGAACAACCACACAGCACGCTAGATCAGCTCGATTCGACAGACCAGTCCGGCCCTCTTGGCTCTCTCAATTCTTTAGGCCAACGCCGCGCCCAAGCCGGGCTGCGCAACCTCTTCGTAGCCGACGCGCTTGCAATGCCGGTTCACTGGTACTACAACCCAATGGATATCGAGCGGCAATTTCCTGGCGGCATAAGCCAGTTCGAGGCGGCACCTGAGTTTCATCCATCGTCGATTATGTCACTGCATTCGACGAGCCAAGGCGGGCGCAGCTCTGCTGCTCGCGGCAATCGCCATGGCAAACCGCGTAAAATTGTAGGCGAGGTTATCCTCAAAGGGCGCGAAAAATTTTGGGGAGTAGCGAACACTCACTATCATCATGGAATGCAAGCGTGTTCGAATACACTCAATGCGCACTGCACTCGCGCCCTGCTGCGAACGCTTGCGGCTCGCCAGGGCAACTACGATCGCGATGCTTTCCTCGATGCCTATATCAAGCTCATGACAGCCGACCCCGCGCTGCATCCCGACACCTATGCCGAGTCGTATCACCGAGGTTTTTTCGCCAACCTCGAGGCCGGCAATGCGCCGCATCGCTGCGCCGCAGTGACCCATGACACCCCCTCTATTGGCGGACTTGTTTCGATAGCCGCGATCTACCTCGCTGGGCGTCTTGCCGGACAGTCAATCGACGCTCTGCAACAACAGTGTGTCGACCATCTTTACCTAACACATCCCGACGAGGTGTTGGCAGGCGTGTGTGTTCACTACACGGCGCTCCTTGAGGCATTGCTCACCCGAGACGACTCGACGTCTGTGCGCGAACTCTTGGTCACCACGAGCAGGCTTAGTGCGAATTTCCGTGTCGCCGAGCTCGCCGCCAAGGCCAAAGACGACCGCGAGGTAATCGGCGGCCTCTTCTCATCGGCCTGCTATATCGATGGCGCGTGGCCTGGCCTGCTCTACCTCGCCTACAAATATGTAGACCAGCCCGAGGTCGCACTACTCGCCAACGCTAATCTTGGCGGCGATAATTGCCATCGCGGAGCGGTGCTCGGCATATTGCTGGGTGTTGCTAACGCGGTGAGTGTCGATACCCTATATAATGCATTGCTCGATCGGGAACAGATCGATTTGGAGATAGATGCCGCGTTAGGAATAGAATGACTTAGCGCTTGAGCGTCTACCCTCGAGCGCTGGCTAAAACCTGTCGCAATGCAGAGGGGATTCGCCGCCTCGATGCATAGCATACATAGCTTAAAAGCCTGCTTAACTTAAAAGGAACCTAAGTAAGAATGAAGATCCCAGCCCGCCTGCTTCCCCTTCTCGAAGAAGGGCTCATCGATGAGGTGCTAAGCCGCCTGATGAGCGGCAAAGAGGCCGATGTCTTTGTTGTGCGCTGTGGTGACGATGTGCGCTGCGCAAAGGTCTATAAAGAAGCCGCCAAGCGGAGCTTTAAACAGGCAGTCCTCTATCAAGAGGGGCGTAAATCCCGTAGCAGCCGTCGCTCGCGCGCGATGGAAAAAGGCTCTAAGTTCGGCCGCGCGCAGCAAGAAGAGACTTGGCATAACGCCGAAGTCGACGCGCTCAGAAAGCTAGCCGCTGCCGGTGTTCGTGTCCCGACGCCTTATGCCTGTGTCGACGGCGTTCTGCTTATGGAACTGGTTACCGATGACGAAGGTGATGTAGCTCCTCGCCTCAGCGAGGTTGTTCTCACCCGCGAGCAGGCTATCGAAGACCACAACGCGTTAATCGGCTATGTAGTAAAAATGCTCTGTGCTGGCATCGTTCATGGCGACCTTTCAGAGTTCAATATTTTGGTCGACGACTACGGTCCGGTAATTATCGACCTGCCTCAGGCTGTCGATGCCGCGGCCAATAACAACGCCGAATCTATGCTGCTGCGAGACGTGAATAAGCTTCGCGACTACTATTCCGAATTCGCCCCCGAATTGGCGACCACAGAGTATGCGAAAGAGATGTGGGCGCTATTCGAAAGTGGCGATTTAAAGCCCAACACCGTGTTAACCGGCGAGTTCGAAGACGATGGCGAGACTGCCGATGTTGACGCCGTCATGCGTGAAATAGCCGAGGCGATTAAAGAAGAGCAAGAGCGACTTGCACGTATCGCCGACGCCGAGTCGGACGTTACTTAAGCGTTGCTTTGCCTGCCCCAAGATAACTGCGCAGCCGTGGTGGGAAATTTTTCTGCACCAGCGCCTGCTGTAATGCCCACTGCCTCTCTGGCGCAACCTCGCGCAAAAATTTGACCTCGCCACTCTCAACCACGGCGATGGGAATACCGTCTTCGAATAACACGCGGTTGTTGAGCAGCTTGGCTAGCTTACGCCTTGGCAGTATCAGATTGAGCAGATTCAGCGGATCGCTCGCCGCTAGACTGTGGTAGCGAGGCTTTGCTGCCGCAACCTCCTTCGCCATGCTGCGCAAGCCATCGACCGCTTCTTGGAAAGCGAACTGCTCCCCGCCCACGCCGGCAATAAAGCGTCCGCCGCGCACCGTGCCTCGCAGCTCCATACGCCTGAGCGCTCTTAGCAACACGCGCCAAGGTGGTGCGAGCAATTCGCGCTCTATTATTGAGCTAAACAAAACGCCCCAGCGATTCAGGTAAATCGAGATGAGCCGTTCGAGTTGGTCGTCGTCGAGCACGTCCCAACCGCTGCGAGAATTGTTAGGACGACTCGCCCGTGGCTGGCGAATAATCGCCAGTCTCGCCGGGCTGCGCCGCGTGTTCTCAGCCTCGGTTTCGGTTCGAGCCGTGGCCATTGCATCGGTATCTGCTGTATCAGTTGGCCGATGCGCGAAGGTTTCCAGCAGACTCCATCGACCCGCTTCTTCGACGCCGAACATCGGCGAGCGTCTGCGCCGACGGTGCGCGCCCTGCTTTTTTGCGGCGGGGGTGAGCAATGCCCGTAGGCCAGTAAAGCTGTCACTGTTCAGCCGGCCCGCGCCAACCAATTCGGCGAGCCCCTCTTCGAGCTGCGCCTTTAAAAGACCAGAACGAGACTGGATCTGATCGAAGAAGCTCGCCCCATTGGTTAGCAGGTCAGCCTCAATGCGCTGGGCCGTGTTCGAAAATGTTTTGCCGCTTGGTGCGTCTTGCCCGACTCGCGTTTTGCGCGGGCCTTCATCAGCCTCTTTTAATTGCGCTCTTGCCATTGCCTGCCATATATCCAAATTGGCGCGACTCATAATGGCGATCGGCGTAGTCTTGACCGGCCCCGAACTGCCCTTGTGCAGCGCACGCTGCGATGCGCTCGGCTGCACATAGCGTCCCCAAGTGACCCTGCCGCTAATGCACAAGACGTCTAACCAGTTGGGATCGTAATCAGAGACCCGCGACGGATAAAGGTCGGCTTCCCAGCTTGCCGCAGGCGCCGAAATGCCGTCCAACATCGCAAGAGAGCGTTGGAGCTGGGTCTGGCCATCGAGACTCGGCTCGGCCGAAGAACGCGGCATTTCATCGTCGTCGCGCACGGGCTCCAGGCCGTGCTCGTCGAACAAAAACTGCGTATAAACTTGAAGCGACACGGGCTTTATCGCCTTGCGGTGTGAGTCGATCGTGTAGCGATGGATTCGCTGCAGGAGCCGCCGCTCACACCATTCGACCGGCTCGTCGCCTGCCTGTTCAGAACGCGGCGTAAACTTGCCTTGGAACACGAAACCTTCGACTTCGAGTGCGAGCAGTGCCGCGTCTATTTTTACGCAGGGCAGCGAGACTTCGTCGGCTAACCGCTGCGCTGTAACCGGCCCCAAACCCTCTAAGCGCGAGCGCACCAGATCGCGCAGAGCCTCTTCGGGCTCGAAGCACACACCCTCGAGGAAAGAAGGCGTATCGAATTGCGCGCAGCACTCTGGGAACAGCGCCCTAAATTTTGGCAAGTCTTCTGTGGCGAAGAGAAGCTCCTGGGGATGCTGCACTAGCTGATGAAGCCTTCCTTCGAGTACAAGCCTTTCACGCCATTTCTCGAAGCCATTATCGGCAAACTCCGCTGCGGTGATATAGCCGAGAGTCTGTAGGGCATCGTGAAGTTCTTCGGCGTTATGCACGAGCGGCCAAGCTTCTTCGCGCACGCGCGCGATAGCGGAAGCATCCAGCAGAGAATAGTCGCGCGCCTCGGCGGGGTCGGCCCAGCTTCGATTTCGAATCGCATTCGTTCGCCTCTCCTCGGCTGGCGCGTCGTCTAAGAAAGCATAGGGTCGTGCATTAATAATCTCCTGCGCAAACGGCGATGGCTCGCGCAGGTCTTTGGCGATTAGCGTGAGTTCCTCGCGCTCGATCTTACCCACGAGCTCTATCAGAGCGTCGATATCCATCGCTTCGGTGAGGCAGTCGTGAATGGTTTGATCGACGAGCGGATGTGTCGGCACATCGCGGCGACCGGTGAGATTCTCGGCGCAGGCGATTTGATCGGGGAACACGTGAGCGATTAGGTCTTCAGCGTCCATACGCTGAAACTGAGGTGGCACGCGTTTGCCGCTACGATTGCGTTGAATCGCCAGCGATCGCGTCGCGTTCCAGCGCCAGCGTACCTCAAACATGGGCGAATCGAGCAGTGCCTGCACGAGCACGTCGCGCACCGTTGTAGTCTGAAGATAGCGAAATACTTCGTCGAGCGGAAAGCTATGCACCGACCCTAGCGATATCACGATGCTGTCTTCATTTGCCGCTGCCTGCAGCTCGAAATTGAAAGACTTACAGAAGCGCTTGCGCAACGCGAGACCCCAGCCGCGGTTGATGCGACTCCCAAAGGGCGAATGGATTACGACGTGCATGTCGCCCACTTCATCGAAAAAGCGTTCCATGATTATCGTGTCGCGAGTTGGCATCGCGCCCAGCGCGGCCATTCCTGCGTGCAGGTATTCCACCACTTGCGACGCAGCCGAGTGCGGCAAGCCGACGGCGTTAATACACCATTGCATCGCCGCGTCTGCAGACTCGTCGAGTATTAGGTCGCCTATTTGCTGCCTAAAGTTAGACACCGACTGCGACAGCTCGACCGTGCGACCTGGCCCTTCGCCGAACCAGAAAGGAACAGTAGGGTTCATGCCTTGGGCATCTCTCACGCGCACCTTAAGCCCGTCCACCCGCAAAATCTGCCAAGCGTGAGTGCCCAGCGTAAACACATCGCCCGCCATCGAATCGAGCGCGAAGTCCTCGTTTAGGCTGCCGACCACCGTGTCTTCGGGGTCGAGCACAACCTGATAATCGAACATATCTGGAATCGCGCCACCGTTGGTCAGCGCGATAAGATTAGCGCCGCGCCGTGGCCTGAGCCGCCGGTTAATCGCGTCGTAATGCAGATGGGCGCCACGCCGTCCCAGACGGCTGGTGTAGCCTTCTGCAACCATGCGTAGCGTCTCTTCAAATTCTTCTTTGGTTAATTCCCTAAATGGGAAAGCCTTGATAACCAGTGCGTAAAGCTCGTCGATACACCAGCTATCCAGAGGCGTCATTGGTTCAAAGGACTCTTTCTCTTGAGTCTCTTCAATCTCCTCAGTCTCTTTTTGGTACACATCGCTCTTCACGCTCGCCGGCTCAGCCTCTGTGCCGCGCAGCCTAGCTCGAGCGGCAGCGAGTGCTGCTTTGCGCACCTCTGGTGAGGCGGGTGTTGGGGCTGGCTTTGCGGATGAGCTGAGCCTCGTCGAGCCGCTTGTCCGCATCGCGGCTAGGGCCGTTGCCAAGGGTTGGAATATTTCCTTACTGGGCTCTTTATTACTGTGCTCTTTATTAACGGGCTGTTTATTAGCGGGCTGTTTGTCGCCGTCTCGTCCGCGGTCGTGAACCTGTGCCGACACCTCGGCGACTATTTGCTGCGCCAGAATATCGAGCGGCTTTTCGGGCATAACAATGGCGTCGAGCTGACCTCGGCGAATGCTGTGCACCAGCGCACTGGCTTCGATAAGGTCGTCGCGCGTGAGCGGAAACAAAATGCCCTTTGGCGTCCCATTGATCGAGTGGCCACTACGACCCACTCTCTGCAAAAATGTCGCAATGCTTTTAGGTGAAGAGAATTGCACCACGAGATCGACCGAGCCTACATCGATGCCGAGTTCCATCGACGCCGTCGCGACCAGCACCTTAAGGCTACCCGCCTTGAGCCGCTGCTCGGCGTTGTGCCGGTGATCTTTACTCATGCTGCCGTGATGCGAACAGACAACATCGTCGCCGAGGCGCTCGGCAAGCGCGAGGGCAAGCCGCTCGGAGAGTCTGCGCGTGTTCACGAATACCAGCGTCGTATCGTGGCTCTCGATTAGCTCAACGAGACGGCCATAGAGCTCGTCCCACACCTCGTTGCTCATCAGCGCCGAAAGCGGCGACTTAGGTACCTCGATACGGATGTCCAGTTCGCGCCTAAACCCCGAATCGACAATCGCGCAGTCTGCCTTCGGCCAGCGCGAGTCCGCACCCTCAACCTCGACCTCAACCTCACCCAGAGAACCCGAGTCGCATTCGGATTGCCCTGTTGCATTGCCCACTAAGTAGTTTGCAACAAGGTCGATTGGTTTCTGCGTTGCCGACAACCCAATACGCTGGAGCGTCCGACCGCTTTGGTCGTTTGTCTGGTCGCTCGACTGAGAACTTATAAGATGCTGAAGCCGCTCCATCGACAACGCTAAATGCGAGCCTCGCTTGTCGCCCAAAAGCGCATGGATCTCATCGACAACCAAGCTGCGCACAGTAGACAGCATCGCGCGGCCGCTCGCACTGGTAAGCAGTAAGTAGAAGGACTCGGGAGTAGTAACGAGAATATGCGGCGGCTTTTTCGCCATGCGCGCACGCTCACTCGGGGGCGTGTCACCCGTGCGCACGGCGATGCGAATATCAACCGGAGCGAAGCCCTGCAGATGCAGCTGCTCGGCGATGCCATTGAGCGGCTGCTCGAGATTTTTTTGGATATCGTTGCTGAGTGCCTTGAGCGGCGACACATAGAGAATTTGGACGCCTTCGCTCAGTTCGCCATTTAGGCCGCGCTGGAGAAGCATGTCGATGGCGGCGTAAAAAGCCGCGAGAGTCTTACCACTGCCCGTCGGCGCGGCAATTAAAGTATGCCGCCCTGCCCGAATCTGCGGCCATGCGTCGGCTTGCGCTTTTGTCGCTTGCCCGAAACGCTCCTCGAACCACGCCCGACTAGCGGGGTGAAAGTCCGCAAGGCCTGTGTTGTTCTTGGGAGAATCGCTTTTCATGTCTGGGCTCTCATAACACTGCAGCACTGTTTCCTTTTTGGCATGCGACGCGCTAAGTTTTTGTCTCGCAAATTTTACTGGTTATACATACAGCATACTCGGCTTTTTGCCGTGGTCAAATAATTACGCAAATTTCCCCTTTAGCGATCGTAACAAGCTCACGCTGTGCTCAATTTCACCGCTTTCTTGCACCTCACTTCCGTGTAAACTAATCTGAATAATAGAAGCATGGCTCTAAGAAGCCGCCACTAGCCAGAAATAGCCGACAGCAGTTAACAGCTGTTTACAAAAATCGACATACAATAACCATCAATAACCAGCAATTATCAAAAATAGCCAAACACAAAACGCAGGCACGCCCTATGGCCGACATCGACAAGCATGACTCCGAAGCTCAGCCTCACGTGCCCGACGAGTCTGTGTCTGCCTCGGACACAACCGAACATACGTCCGTACCCAAGTCCGCTCAAAAGTCAGTGCCCAAGTCAGTACCCAAGCCCTCAGAAGAGACGCCCTACACACTGCCCACCCCGCAGCACCCAAACGCAGGATTCGGCGAGCGCATCACCCACGCCTTAAAAGTCGCGTGGGCAGAGAATCGCCAGTTTTTCCTCATGCTGACCTGCATCGTCTTCTTTAAAAGCGCAGTAGCCGACCTCAGCTCGATCTCGGGCGCGTCGATGCAGCCCACTTTGCTCGACGGCGACAAAGTGTGGGTCAATAAGCTCGCCTACGATATTAAAGTGCCTTTTACCGAAATCAATCTGGCCGAGGTGGGCGACCCCCAGCGCGGAGATATCGTGATTATCGATTCGAAACGCGCAGGTAAACGCTTGATCAAACGTATCGTCGGGCTTCCCGGTGACACAGTGGCAATGCAAAACAATGCGTTAGTCATCAACGGCGAACCCGTTAACTACGAAGTCGTGTCGCGCGATGAAAGCTCGGTGATTATCATCGAAGCACTGCCCGAACTTAGCCATCGCGCGCGGCTCGCTAGTGGCTATGTAAGCCGCAGCCGCCGCAGCTACGGCCCGGCGGTGGTGCCCGAAGACCAGTATTTCGTGCTCGGTGACAATCGCGACAATAGTGCAGACAGCCGCGCCTACAGCTTTATCCCACGAATGGAGCTCGTTGGGCGCTCGAACTCAGTCGTCTTCTCGCTCGATAGTGACAATAAATACCTCTTTCGAGGCGATCGCTTTCTCACCGAGCTCGACTGAGAGTCTCTTCCGCAAATAATTATCACTTAGTGAAAATCGTCAGGGGCCGCGCAACCGCTTTGGTATTTCCTTTTTATCGCATCGTGTATCGAACCGTGAGTCTCCGAATGGTTCGCGGCGTTAGTGCACTTATTTTACTGGGAGCCAGCGCATACGCCTCCGCGGCTGAAGCACCATCCCTGCCCAGCTATGAGATTCCGCGGATTAACCTAGCGCCGCGTATCGATGGCAAAGTCGATGCTGCAGAGTGGCGCGAAGCGAAGCGGGTTGTTATCGATATTGAGACAGACCCTGCCGAGAATGTTCGCACTACCGTAAGCGCCGACGCCTTCATTATGGAAGACGGCGAGACGCTTTACGTGGCTTTTATTGCTTCTGACCCCGATGTTTCGCAGATACGCGCATTTTACAGCGACAGAGACTTGCTGTGGGACGACGACTTTATTGGCATCGTACTCGACACCTTTAACGACGAGCGCCGTGCCTATGAATTTTGGGTGAATCCCCTCGGCGTGCAGGCCGACAGCATTTACGACGATGTGAATCGCCGCGGCGATGAGTCTTGGAATGCGATCTGGGACAGCGCGGGCAGAATTACCACTGAAGGTTATGAAGCCGAGATGGCGATCCCACTCAAGCAGCTGCGCTTTTCGCCCTCGGATTCAAAACAAGTGTGGGGAGTCGATTTCGTCAGACAGTTCCCGCGCGATCGCGAAAACCGTATTTCAAACAATCCAATCGACCGCGATATTTTGTGCTACCTCTGCCAGATTCGAAAACTCGAAGGTCTCGCCGACCTACAGACCAGTCGTAATCTCGAGGTAATTCCTATGCTCACCACGACGTCGGTACAGAATCGATCACGAAGTTTAGGCCCGTGGGAAAAGCCGGGGCTAGATCCTGATGCCGGTGTCGACGTCCGATGGGGGATCACACAAGATCTCTACCTCAACGCGACACTAAACCCAGATTTCTCGCAGGTTGAGGCCGACGCGCCGCAGCTTGATATCAACAACACCTTTAGCCTGTTTTTTCCTGAGCGCAGGACGTTCTTCCTCGATGGCGCAGATTACTTCGACACGTTTCAAAACCTTGTTTATACGCGCAACATTGCCGACCCCGACTATGGCCTGAAGCTCACAGGCAAGTCTGGCCGCCATACCTATGGCGTGCTCACCGCGAATGATCTGTCGACGAGCTTCATCATGCCGCGCAGCCTCGGATCCAATGTCACGACGCTCACTTTGTCAAACCAAGACTCAGGGTCACGGGCAGTCGAGAGCGATATCAGCATCGCGCGCTATCGACTCGACCTATTTGATAACTCGACTATCGGTGCCGTCTTTACCGACCGCCGCGCCGACGCCCTTGGCTACAGCAACAGCGTGGCGAGCATCGACGCCGTTTTGCGTCCGACCAACAGCGACACCGTGAGCATTCAGGGCGTTTACTCGCGCTCTGAAAATCCTGTTCAATTGCGCGAGCGCTTCGGTCAGGCCAACGAAACATCGGGCAATAGCCTACGTGTGCAATACAATCACATTGACGCCGAATGGGATTGGCGCATCGGCTATGATGATATCGGTAAAGACTTTCGCGCAGACCTAGGCTTTGTTAATCGCGTCGACTATAAGTATTTCGTGACCACCGTAGGCCGCACGTGGCGCGCCGACGGCGATAGCTTTTTTAGCCGCATTCGCCTCGCTGCAGACTATGACCGAACCGAAGACCAATCGGGCAAAGAGCTCGAAGAGGAACTCGAGTTTTTTCTTAATATGAACGGTCCGGCACAGTCCTATCTCAACGCACTCGTAGGCGGCAGCAAAACCTACTGGAACGGCAAAACCTTTGACGAACAATACAATCAACTCTCGATGGGGTTTTCGCCCACGGCGAACCTTGGCATTGGCGCGACGCTGCGCATCGAAGATGTAGTCGACTTTACTAATACAAGGCTGGGCCGGTCTAATCGCTTGGGACCGTTTATCAGACTTCAGTTTGGCCGGCATTTGCAATTTAACCTTAGCCACACTCTCCAACAGTTCGACGTCGATGGCGGTCGGCTGTTTACGGCTAACCTGTCAGACCTGCGCACGACATACCAATTTACCGCGAAAAGTTTTTTGCGTTTCACACTCCAATACAACGATCGCGAACGCGATCAGTCGCTCTATCTCAGTTCGGTGCAGCGCCGCAGCAAAGACCTCACCGCGCAGCTGCTCTACAGCTACCGCTTTACTGCGGCGACACGTTTTTTCATCGGCTACTCGGATGCGAGTTTTCAAGACGACCGTTTCGATTCGATCGAACCTATCAACCGCAGTTTCTTCGCGAAATTTACCTACGCTTGGCAGCCTTAGAATTCTGCAAAGACAGCACTGCTTTTCGAGACAGCGCTCGAAGAGTACGCGACAATGCGCTTTGAATTTGGTTGCCTGAGAAGAATTCTCTTCAGGCTAGCACTTACCTATTTACACTAGTTTGTTTTACTAAAAAGTTGAGCCTCGCTATGACTAACCGCACCTCCCTCTACCAAAACCACCTCGACGCCGGCGCCAAGATGGTCGATTTCTCTGGCTGGGAGATGCCGATTAATTACGGCTCGCAGATCGAGGAGCACACGCAGGTGCGCGCTGCCGCGGGCGTTTTCGATGTCTCGCATATGACAGTAGTCGATGTGTCGGGCGTAGACGCCGAGGCGTATTTACAGCATCTGCTCGCTAATGACGTCGCGCGCCTCAACGAAATTGGTCGCGCGCTCTACAGCGGCATGCTCAACGAAGACGGCGGCGTGATTGATGACCTCATCGTCTACCGCATGACCTTTGGCTATCGCGTTGTCGTGAACTGCGCGACTCGCGTCAAAGACCTGCGCTGGATGGCGATGCAGACAACCGGCTACGCTGTCTCTGTCGAAGAGCGCCCCGGCTTGGGCATACTCGCGATTCACGGCCCCGAATCAATCGAGCGCGTTTGTGCGATTCTTAAAGACTGTGGCCGAGATAGCGAGGCAGAGGCGGCGGCCATTCGGGCACTGGGTAATTTCCGCGGTGTCGAACTGGGCGATTGGTTTGTTGCACGCACAGGCTACACGGGCGAAAAAGGTTTAGAGGTTATTCTGCCCGTCGAGCAAGCGCCGCAGTTCTGGGACGCCCTGCTCGCCAGTGGCGTAAAGCCGATCGGTCTCGGCGCCCGCGACACGCTGCGCCTCGAGGCTGGCATGAATCTCTATGGTCACGACATGGACGAAACTGTCTCGCCTTTGTCCGCCAACATGGGCTTTTCGATAGCGTGGGAGCCCACAAAGCGTGACTTCGTGGGGCGTCCGGCGCTCATCGCTCAGCGCGCCGAGCAGGAAGAAGGCAGACTGCCTATTCTGACCGGCGTCGTGCTCGAAGAACGCGGCGTGCTGCGCGAGGGCCAAATTCTTGCCTGTAAAGACGCAGACGGAAGTGATATCGGACAAGGGGTTGTCACAAGCGGCACTTTTTCGCCGACACTGAAGCATTCGATCGCGCTTGTGCGCGTACCAACCCATACGGCAAGCTGTGAAGTGGATTTGCGCGGCAAAGCGACGCCGGTGCGCATGGTGAAGCCCAATTTCGTGCGTTTCGGCGCGAAGGTGTTCGATTAACGGACACTTTTCGCCGAGTCGAGACAACTCCAGCACGGCGAGCCTTAGACAAAATGACTTAACGCACACTTTTTACGCGACCTACAGCTGGGTTATTCGTTAAAATGCGTGCAATTTTTACGCTTTCTATAATTCAGAACAGTCCGAGCTGGCACTGCCCCAACGGACGACACGCGAGGAACACAACGTGAGCACTATTCCAGACAATTGTAAGTTCGCCACCTCCCATGAATGGGTTCGCATCGACGAAGACGGCATCGCAACCGTTGGCATCAGCGACCATGCGCAGGACGCGCTTGGTGATATCGTTTTTGTCGACCTGCCCGAGGTTGGTGCGACTATTCACGCCAAAGACGAAGTCGCCGTGGTCGAATCTGTTAAAGCCGCGTCGGACGTATACAGTCCTGTCTCTGGCGAGATCATCGCGATCAATGAAGAACTGCTCGATGCGCCCGAAACGGTTAATTCGGTGCCTTACGATGGCGGCTGGTTTTTTAAGATCCGCCTCGAAGACACAGCAGAGTTAGACGAGCTGCTCGACGCAGAGGCTTACGCCGAGCATTGCGAAGGCGAGTAGCCTGCAAAAGAGCAACACAGATCGTATTCAACTGAGGCCGAAGCGGGTGCAACCGCTCGGCCTCGCTCATTTCTGATAGTGTAAGGATGGCAATGCAAACTCAAGCTGCCGCGAAGCTAGACCTAGCTCCGACCCAAAACGACGCCGTAACCCCCCTCAGCACGCTGCAAAACCGAGGCGAATTTATCGATCGCCATATCGGTCCTAACACAGCGCAGATCGAGGCGATGCTGCAGACACTTGGTCTCGATTCACTCGAAAGCCTTGTCGATCAGACCGTGCCTGCCGCTATTGCCCTGCAACACCCTATGGCACTCGACGGCGCAATGACCGAGCCTGAGGCCTTAGCGGCGCTGCTCAGCCTTGCGGACAAAAATGAGCTTCGTAAATCCTATATCGGCCTCGGCTATTACGACACGCACACGCCCAATGTCATCTTGCGCAACGTGCTCGAGAATCCAAGCTGGTACACAGCGTATACACCCTATCAGCCCGAGATTTCTCAAGGCAGGCTCGAGAGCCTGCTCAACTATCAACAAATGGTTCTCGATCTTACCGGCATGGATCTGGCTAATGCCTCGCTGTTAGACGAAGCAACCGCCGCTGCCGAGGCGATGGCGCTTGCCAAGCGCGTCAGCAAAAGCCGTAAGGCTAACGCGTTTTTCGTCGACAGCCAGTGTTACCCGCAGACGATCGACGTTATTCAAACTCGCGCCGAGTGTTTCGAATTCGAGCTGATTATTGGCAACCCCGAAGACATCGGCGGCAGCATCGACGCGGCGTCTCTGTTTGGCGGCATTTTCCAATACCCCGCCATGAACGGCGAGCTGCGAGACCTGAGTGATTTCATCAGCGTCCTGCATCAGCACGACGCGATTGCCATCACAGCCGCCGACATTATGAGCCTTGCGTTGCTCAAGCCACCGGGTGAAATGGGCGCCGATGTCGTGATTGGCACGACTCAGCGTTTCGGCGTACCTATGGGCTATGGCGGCCCTCACGCCGCCTATTTTGCCACCAAAGACGACTACAAGCGCGCGGTTCCGGGGCGCATTATCGGCGTCTCTGTCGACAAACGCGGTCGTCAGGCGTTCCGCATGGCGCTGCAGACTCGCGAGCAGCATATCCGCCGCGAGAAGGCCAACAGCAACATCTGCACCGCGCAGGTTTTACTCGCCAATATCTCAGCGATGTTTGCGATGTATCATGGCCCCGAAGGCATTCGAAATATTGCGCAGCGCATCAATCGCCTCACACAGATTTTTTCCCAGGGCTTAAAATCAGAAGGAATGGAGATAGTTAACACGCACTTCTTCGATACTATTACCTTTAAAGTCGATGCAGCACAGGCCAGCGCTATTACTGCACGCGCCGATGCGGCAGCCGTTAATTTGCGCTGCGATCGTCTCGCCAGCGCAGGCGAGCTAGGCATCAGTCTCGACGAATGCACCACGCCCGAAGACGTGGCGACGCTCTGGCAGGTGCTGCTTGGTGACATGGCAGACGAGCTTTCGGTCGAGGCAATCGACGCGGCGATAGTAGCTGGCAAACTCGGCCCCGTGATTCCTGCCGAACTTCAGCGCACCAGCGCTTATTTAACACACCCCAATTTCAACAATTACCACAGCGAAACCGACATGATGCGCTACCTCAAGCGCCTCGAAGACAAAGACATTTCGCTCACGCATTCGATGATTCCGCTCGGCTCGTGCACCATGAAGCTTAATGCTGCCGCCGAGATGATGCCGATAAGCTGGCCCGAATTCTCGAAGCCGCATCCGTTTACCCCTGTCGAACAGATGACCGGCTACCTAGAGATGATCACCCAGCTCGAGACAATGCTCGAAGCGGTCACCGGTTTCGATGCAGTTAGCATGCAGCCAAACTCTGGGGCGCAAGGCGAATACGCCGGCCTCCTCGCGATCCGCAAATACCACCTGAGCCGCGGCTACACGCAGCGCAACATCTGCCTCATTCCTACGTCGGCGCACGGGACTAATCCTGCCAGCGCGCAGATGATCGGTATGAAGGTTGTGCTTGTGGCCTGCGACGACGACGGCAATATCGATATCGCAGACCTACAGGCTAAGGCCGAAGCGAATAGCGACAACCTCGCCGCCCTCATGATCACCTACCCTTCGACACACGGCGTGTACGAAGAAGGTGTGAAGCAGGCGTGCCAAATTGTTCATGACAACGGCGGCCAGGTTTATATGGACGGCGCGAATCTCAACGCTCAGGTTGGCGTTGCCAAGCCTGCCGAGATAGGCGCGGACGTGTCGCATATGAACCTGCACAAAACCTTCTGCATTCCGCATGGCGGCGGCGGCCCAGGCATGGGCCCTATTGGCATCAAGGCTCATTTAGCGCCGCATGTGTCTAATCATTCGTTGATCAAACTCAGCGGTCCCGACGCCCGCAACGGGGCGGTTTCGGCTGCGCCATGGGGCAGCGCGAGCATCCTGCCTATTTCATGGATGTATATCGCCATGATGGGCGCCGAAGGCTTGGTCAAGGCAACGCAAGTAGCGATTCTTGGCGCCAACTACATCGCGCAGCGGCTCGAGGGTCATTACCCCGTGCTTTACACCGGTCGTAACGGCCGCGTTGCGCACGAATGCATTATCGATCTGCGTCCGCTCAAGGCAGCGTCGGGCATTAGCGAAGAAGACGTTGCTAAACGCCTAATGGATTTTGGCTTCCACGCCCCTACTATGTCGTTCCCGGTTGCAGGCACGCTGATGATCGAGCCTACAGAAAGCGAATCGAAGGCCGAACTCGACCGATTTGTCGACGCGATGATCGAAATCCGCCGAGAGATCGCTCAGGTCGAATCGGGCGAACTCGATGCCGAAGACAATCCCCTCAAGAATGCGCCGCACACGCTTGCCGACATCATGGACGACGAATGGACTCGCGGTTACAGCAAACGTCAGGGTGCCTACCCCGGTGTCGCCGGCGAGCACGCGCCTAATAAGTATTGGCCGAGCGTGAATCGCATCGACAATGTGTATGGCGACCGTAATTTGTTTTGCTCGTGCCCTAGCCTCGAAAATTATGAATAAGACTGCTCTCGCTCAAGCGCCTCAGTAATGGCGGGGTTCAGACTGCGCTCTTCGATGTTGCTCCTCTCATGCAGAGCGACATCGAGGCAGCGTTCACAGAATGGGTCGAGGGGTTGCGCTATCGACCTCAATGAAATAGGTCAATGCTCGCATCCCGCACAACATAGATGCTGGCGGTAGCCGCGGCGCTCGACAAAACCTCTCTTCTACTCGCCGCTCAGCAATAGTTTCCAGCGCAAGCTTCCCGTTTGAGCTAGTTATCGAATCTCGATCAAAGTCTACAGTCACCACGTGAGCTCTCTAAGCACACCGACAGAAAGGTCATGTGCTATTCGAGTATAGGAAGCGATTTGCAGGAGCGCGAATTAGTCGCGAAGGTTAGCGTGCTAAAGAATGGACTTGATAGACTCAATAGGAAACTCCGCTCATACTCTAGGCGGTAAACCATGAATCAGCGTAAGGCATTTAATTGTCGTTCCAGCGCGCCGATGTGACGACACGGTTTGATATTCAGGATCATCAAACCAGGCTTGAGCGACATTTGCAGATGGAAATTTAAAAAGAATTAGCCTCCCCTCAGGTGGCGTAGTTCCCTCAAAAGTATGAGGCTGATCATCAAAGGTGAGGAACTCTCCACCAAAGCGCTTGAGTATAGGGAAAAAACCTTTCTCGTATTTCCGATACTCATCGACATCGTTAATGACTAAATTGGCGAGCATATAAGCAGGAGCATCTGACATAGACTATCTCTCTCTTAGATCATTTTAAAGTAGGTCTACCGCGCTTCGTCATTTTATCAGCGAGAAAGGAGCGGCCACGTCAGACTAGCAGTATACTGAGTACTATCAAACTGCCGCATTACTCTTGCTAACAACTCTTAGGATGGATTTCCTGTGACACACGAATCTGCAACTGCCACAAGCGCGACCGCCCGCGCCGAAACCCCAGCCCAAACCTATGCAAACCATGTCGCGACACTGACCAGCAAGTATGAGCAAATACTTGCAGCGGGCCAGAGCGTCTTGATTCACAGCGGCACCGAGCACCATTATTTTGGCGACGACCGCGCGATCGTGTTCCAAGCTTTCGGTCATTTCGCCCACTGGCTGCCGGTGAATCGCCCGGACCATTTTGTGCTCGTGAGAGCGGGCGACAAGCCGCGTTATTTTCAGGTTGTTCCGCAGGATTTTTGGTATGACCAGAGCTTGCAGATCGACGCAGACCTCGAGCCGGCAATCCACGAGGCGTTCGATGTGGTTCGGCTGTCGAGCATCGACGACGTCGCCAAGCAGACTGAACTTACTGTCTGCGACTACCTGGGCCCAGACCCCTCGTGGGCCGCAGCACAGGGCATTGCGCAGGCAAAAACCAACGCGCCCGCCTTGCTTGCCCTGCTAGATTTTGCCCGCGCGGTAAAAGCCAAATATGAGATAGACCAGCTGCGCCTTGCCAATCAGCAAGGATTGGTCGGGCATGCGGCAGCGGCTGAATGTTTTCTCAGCGGCGGTAGCGAGTTTGAAATTCACAACGCGTTCTTGCAGGCATGCAGCCTGCTCGAATACGAAACGCCCTATACCAATATTGTCGGGCTCGACACCAATGCCGCCGTGCTGCATTACCAGCACAAATCCCGCACGCGTGTGCCCAATGCACAGCTTTTGTTGATCGACGCCGGCAGCCGCATCAATGGCTATGGGTCGGATATCACTCGCACGACGCCCTCTCAGCATTGCCACCCTGTTATGGACTCACTCATCACAGGCATGGAAGCGCTTGAACTCGAGATCGTCGCGAGCGTTAAACCCGGAGTTGCTTATCCAGCTCTCCACGATCAGGCAATTGCCGGCGTCGCGAGCCTGTTAGTCGAACATGGCATCGCTAAAGTCGCTAAAAGTGAACTCATCGAACGCCGTCTCGCGCATGCCTTTATGCCGCACGGTGTTGGGCATCTTTTGGGTATTCAGGTGCACGACGTTGGGGGTCATCAGCGTAGTGCGAGCGGCGGGCGTATCGAGCCGCCGGCGCATTCGCCTGCATTGCGCACAACGCGCATGCTGTCCGAGGATATGGTGTTTACCGTTGAGCCAGGTCTCTATTTTATTCCCATGCTGCTTGATCCGCTGCGCACGGGTTACGCGCGCGAGGCCTTGAACTGGCCCTTAATAGACGAGCTGATTCCTAGCGGCGGTATCCGTATCGAAGACAATATTCGGGTAACAGCGACAGGCGCTGAAAACCTCACGCGTCGCTAGAAGGCGCGGCCAGAAGCGGCTCTAACAGGCTTAGCAAGGCAGGCAGAGAATCCTGATTGTCTTCGATCAAGGCTTTGCCGCGGCGGCCCATCTCGGCTTGGCGCGCCCAATCGGGAATCAGGTCGATGAGAAAGTCGGCAAGCTCTTTCTCGTTGGCCACGGTGCGCAACGCAGACTCGGCTTCGAGCTGGCGGCAGATTGTTGCGAAATTAAACTGCGACGGTCCCGTCACCACTGGAATACCGAACGCTGCTGGCTCGAGCACATTCTGGCAGCCGGTATTCACCAAGCTACCGCCCACGAACGCGATGCTCGCGAGTCGGTAGTAACTCATCATCTCGCCCATCGAGTCACCAAGATAGACCTGCATCTCGGCCGTGAGCAGATCATTTTTACTGCGCCTGCCTAGCCTAAGGCCCATGCGCCCGACGAGTGTCGCAACGGCATCGAAGCGCTCGGGATGGCGCGGCACCAGAAGCAGCATCGTGCTGGGATGGCTTTCGAGCACACGTTTAAAGGCAGTTAAGACTTTCTCTTCTTCGCCATCGCGGGTACTCGACGCGATGATGACTACGCGGTTTGAGTCGTCGATGGCGTCGAACACGCCAGCCGGTAACTGCGCGCTCTTATCCACATCGACAATAAATTTTAGGCTGCCGGTTACTCGCACATCGATGTCGTTAGCGCCTGCGCAAATTAACCGCTCGGCGTCGTCTTGCGACTGCGCCGCAACAAGCTCTAGCTGCTGCAGCATCGGTAGAGTAAGCGCGCCAAAGCGCTTATAGCCGCGCGCAGATCGGGCGGATAGGCGCGCGTTGGCAAGAACAACCGGCACCTCAGCCTTGCTACAGTAGTGAATAAGGTTTGGCCAAAGCTCTGTTTCCATGAGAATAAGCAGCGCCGGATCGAATTTCTTCACGAACCGTTTCATCGCCCCTGCCGTATCGTAGGGCAGGTAGGCGTGAAGGACTGTGTCGCCGAAAAGCGACTTTACGCGGGCGGAGCCGGTAGGCGTCATGCAGGTGATGAGAATTTGGTGTTCGGGGTAGTCGTGACGAAGCTCTCGCACTAAAGGCGCGGAAGCAACTGTCTCACCAACCGAGACGGCATGAATCCAAAGTAACGGTTTAGATAAATCGCGCTCTGCGGGCCGCCACTGCAGCGCAAAGCGCTCGGCGATTCGCCTGCGATAGGCAGGCGCCTTAACTGAGCGCATCAGCAGCCGGACAAAAATAAGCGGCGTGAGCACCATAAATAGAAGGGAGTAAAGGACTCTTGGCATGCGTGTCGGCTCTTGGCGGCGCTGTTGTGAAATCCGTATAGCGGTCGATATACTTTATGCCCGCATCGTACAGAAAAAAGCCTGTTGCTCGCTACCGTAAATGCAGATTAATTCTACCCCCGTTTAACCACCCGAATAGGCCCAGAATGACCGCGCCTCATAGCACAGATATCGTCGTATTCGGCGGCGGCATTGCCGGCCTTTGGCTGCTCAATCGCCTGCGCGACGAAGGCAATGACGCCATTCTGCTCGAGGCCGACGGCCTCGGCGCCGCGCAGACGCTAGCTTCTCAGGGGATTATTCACGGCGGGCTTAAATACGCGCTCGGTGGGTCGGTCACCGACGCGGCCAATACCATTGCCGCCCTGCCGGCACGCTGGCGCGCGTGTTTGGACGGCACGGGCGAAATCGACCTCAGTGGCTGCGAGGTGCTGAGCGAGCGGTATTACATGTGGTCTAGCGCCAGCTACCGCTCCAAAATAAAGGCGTTTTTTGGGAGCAAAAGTCTGCAAGGGCGCGTGGAAGCGGTACCGCGGGACGAGTTTCCTCCCTTCTTTGCCGAGGCAACGGTCGAGGGCTCGCTTTACGCCCTGCCCGATTTCGCGGTCGATACGCCTAGTCTCCTTTCGGTCCTTCACGCGCGCTGTGAAGAGTCGATTTTTAAGATTGATCCGCGCGACATCCGGTTTACGCGAAACGCAAGTGGGTACGCGCAGTCTGTCACGCTTAGCTCGGGCGCAGGATTAGGTGATGAAGCCAGCGGATCCGAGAACAGCACAGTCAGCATCGAGGCCCAGCGCATGATTTTCTGTGCGGGCAAAGGCAATCAGGCCTTGATAGACGCAGCCGGTATGCGCAAACCTGCCTCGCAGCTGCGGCCGCTCAATATGGTGTGGGTGAAAAAAGCGGGGCTCGGATCGGTTTTTGCGCATTGCATTGGTGAAGACTTCAGCCTCACGCCAAAACTCACGGTCACCACCCACTTAGCGGACGACGGAGTGCCGGTCTGGTATCTGGGTGGCGAAATTGCGGAGTCTGGTGTCGGCGTGCCCGACGACGAATTAATCGAACGCGCCAAGCGACTTATTGCTGACTTATTTCCGTGGGTAGACTTAACGGGCGCACAGTGGGGCTGTTTCGCGATCGACCGTGCCGAGGCGAAGATGGCTGACGGCTCGCGCCCCGATGGCGCGCTCTTTATTGCCGAAGACGGCTATATTGCCGCCTGGCCAACCAAGCTCACTCTTACCCCAGCGCTCGCCGACAGCATACTCGCCGAGCTCGCAGGCAGCGTGACAAAACGTTCTGGCGATAGAACGCATACGCTCGACGCATTGGCACAAATTCTCCCCAAGGCAACGCTCGCCAAAGCCCACTGGGATCGTTAAAAATTAAGCAGTAGCGCCTATCGCCTGACTGCACTGTAATTAATTAGGATAAGTTTGATGACTTTAGCAAAACGACCTCTCGGCAGCACCGGCATCGAGGTCTCGAGCCTCGGCTTGGGGACGGTAAAATTCGGCCGCAACCAAGAGGTAAAATACCCCACCGGTTTTTCGCTGCCCGTCGATCGCGCGATCGAATCGCTGTTAGATGTCGCCCGCGAAAGCGGCATTAACCTTCTCGACACAGCGCCCGCCTATGGCAGTAGCGAACAGCGCATAGGTCGGCTTCTGCGCGACCGTGATCAATGGGCTATTTGCACCAAAGTCGGCGAAGAATTCACCACCGGAAAATCCTTTTTCGACTTTAGTGCGGAGCACACCCGCAGAAGTGTCGAGCGCAGCTTACGCGATATGAAAACCGACTATCTCGACATCGTACTGATTCATTCGGACGGCGACGATATAAAAATTCTCGAGCAGACCGACTGCCTTGTAACCCTGCTTAAGATGCAAGAAAAAGGACAGATACGCGCAATCGGTATGTCGACAAAAACGCTAGAGGGCGGGCTTCGCGCGGTCGAGACGCTCGACCTTGTAATGGCAACCTACAACCCCTCTTATACCAACGACGCACCAGTGATAGCCGCGGCCCACGCAGCTAACAAAGGTGTTCTAATTAAGAAAGCACTCAATAGTGGTCACGACGCTCTTGGCACACCCAATGAAACAGCAAATAATCTTCGTACTGTGCTCGCCATTCCTGGCGTGAGCTCGGCCATTGTTGGAACGATCAATTTGGAGCATCTGCGCGACAACGTGAAGGCCGCGGTGTAGCCCTCTCGCTAAACCCTTTCGATAAAAACCCTGCGCAAAAAAAGGGCTAAGTTTAGTGCTTGACCCTTTTCCCCTGTTTTAAAGCGAGGGGTTTACTGCTCAGCAGCAATCTGCAGAACGATATCCCAGTTGAAGCGCACGAAGCGGTTAAGCTCCGATATTAGGATTCGTTCTTGATCGCTGTGTGCACCGAACCCAAGGGCAGCATCTTCACGATCTATCGCAGGACCTATACCGTAACACTCGATGCCCTTGTTGCGCAGATACGCCATGTCGGTTGCGCCTGTGCTCATCGTTGGCAGCGTCACCACACCGTAGTGCTTGGTAATGCCCGCCTCGATTGCCGAGAACGCCTGCGTGTTTAACCGCGCCTCGCCCCGCGGACGCGTGTTTCTCGGTCCCAGCGCGACCTCGACTGCTGGGTCATTAATCACCTCGCGGACTTGATCCAAAAAAGCATCAATATCCTCATCAGGCAGAGCGCGGAAATCAACATACCCTTTGGCCTCCGACGGAATCACATTAATACGATAGCCTGCATCGATAATATTGGGCGACAAAGACGAGCGCAGCATCGATGCATGACGCGGCTCGAATTCGCGGAAATACTCATCTGCCTCAGCCTGCGTTGCGGGGTCGAGCACGGCTAAATAGCGTGCGGCCGCATCGGGCGGAGAAATACCCGCTAAGCGCTCGAAATACGCCGCCGTGGTTTCGTTGAGTCTAGTGGGCGAAGGCCAGTCGGCGACTGCCGCCATCGCCTTAGCGAGACGCACGACTGGGTTTGTCTGCAGCGGCACCGAGCCATGACCGGCAACGCCGGTGGCGGTCAGATTTATCTGATAGGGGATTTTTTCAACACTCTGGATGCCCGCATACTGCACCTCGCGGTTCACGCGGGCTACCGAGCCGCCTTCGGCTAAACAGAACTCCGACTCGATTTTATCGAAATGCTCGTTAATCATGAATTCGATACCGAATTCGGTCGCGCCCTCTTCACCTGATTCGGCAAGGAAGATCACGTCGCGATCCAGTTTGATGCCCTGACGTTTTAGCTCGAGCATAACCATAAGGCCAGCCGCGAGATTGTCTTTGTCGTCTACCGCGCCGCGCCCGTAGACGTAACCGCCGTCGACAGTCGCGCTAAACGGCGGGAAATTCCACTTAGCAGGGTCCACGTTAACCGTGTCGGTATGCGCCATAATGAGCAGCGGCTCTTTGCTGCCGTTGCCTTTTAAGCGAGTCACCACGTTCGGACGCTCGTCGTTGTTGGCAAGCATTTCTACCTCAAAGCCCTCGGCCTCGAGTACATCGCGAATGTACTCTGCAGCAGGGAGTTCGCGGCCGGGGGGATCACTCGTGTCAAACTGGAGAAGCGCCCGGAAATGGCGCAGGGTTTCTTCATTGATTGCGTCCCAGTCTTGCTGGGCGACAGCCTGTGAAGCTAGGCCGAGTGTGATGGCCGATGCCAACGCTGCGTTGGTAAAAAATCGAGTTTTTGTGTTCATGATTACCTCTCAATAAGCGATGGCCTTAACTTTACCGTAAAGCGCTTAGGAGGCAATAGCTGAATCGTCCATTCGGTTCACCGATCGTGTATCGATAAACAGAATGGAGAACAGGTAGGGGCTTTCGAGATAAGAAATTAGAGATCTAGACGATCAAAAATCGTGCGATCCTGATCGATCAACAGAAAAGGAAGCTGCATCTGTTCGAGAAATTGGCTTCCCTCGGTATTTTTCAATAAGGCAATAGTTGCGAGGCTACCGGCGACGATGCACTGGTCTGCCAGCACTGTAGCCGCTACCATTCCAACAAACGGATAACCCGTTCGAGGGTTAAGTAAATGCCCGTATTCTATTCCTTCGATTTCGATGCATCTAGCATAGCTTCCGCTCGATGCTAGCGCGCCTTGCGAAAGCGCAACGAGGCGCAGCGGCGACTCAGGATTACTCGGATCGCTTATGGCGACACGCCACGGGTCGCCGCCGCGCTGAGGGCCAGTCACACAGATATCACCGCCTAGGTTTATTAGCGCATGTTTAACGCCTGCGTCTTTTAACAGGGTCGCCGCACGATCCGCCGCGTACTCCTTTACGATGCCGCCAAAATCTAGCTCCATACCAGGGGTACTAAAAATAAGCAGCGGGGATTCCCAATCGAGCCTATCCCATCCGACTCTCTCGAGGAGTCCGTCAAGCACTTCTGGATCGGGCAATTCGGTTTGGCCCTCGGGCTGAAAATTCCACGCGCGCCTTAAAAGACCAGAGGTAATGTCGAACAGACGGTCGCTTTCTACATAACAAGACTCGGCGTAGTCGAGTAAGGCGGCGGTTTCTTCATCGACCGTGAGTGCACCACCTGCCTCGGCAACCCCGTTTATCTCGCTTAGAAAGCTGTCGAGTAAATAGCGCGAGTATTTGGTTTCGAGCCTTGCCACATCGGCTATGGCCACCTCGCAGAGGCTGCGGGCATTGTCGGACGAGTGCGCGTAGAGACTTATCGTGCAAAGCGTACCCATCGCCTGAAATTCGACGTCGAATAATGTCAGACCAGTGCGCGTATCACTCATCGGTTTACAGTCTCTAAATGAACGGGGGGTTAATAGAAAATTTTCGAGGTGATTTATAAGCGATATCTAGAAAGTAAAATCGATGCCTGCGCTTAACCGCGTAAAGTCGATAATGCCTGGGCTGCTAGCGCCCGATCCGCCGAAACTCGCGTCAGCCTTATAACGTTCACCACTCAATACAAGCGTGTATTTTCCAACGCGCGCATTGAGTTTAAGACCGGCGCTCAGGGCGCCGTAGCCACTCAGCCTAAAGTCAGCAGAGTTGAAATCGCTTGCCTGCAAGAAATCGCTTGCCGGGGTAAAAAAATTGGCAGCATCTTGCTGATAATAGCGCAGGCTCGGCACTAGGGTGATTGAGCGCCTGAAGGTTTTATGTAGCGACAGATCGAGCGTGTGCGAACTGACGCCAAAGTCATCGTCGTAGTATCGGTAGTTCGCGTGCAGCGCACTTGTTTGAGCACGGAAATAGCGCCGCCACGAAGTCGTCCAAGTAAATTGGTTTCGCTCTTCGGGCCTGCGGTCGACGAGCTTGTAGGGGTCGCTTAAAAAGCCCGAGGTGCGCGCGGTGCTTATACCGCTCTGTATTATCGAGAACTGATTTAGAATCTGCGTTACCGAGACGAACGCCGAGCTGTTGGCTTTTGTCGCGCTCGGGATACGATTGAAGAGCAGCGCATCTGTCGGGCTAAGCTCATCGTCAGAGTAGGATGCGCCGCCGCTTATCGTGGTCGAATTGTTTGCCAGTGTAAAACTGCCATCCACTGCCATACTATTAGATCGATAGTCGTTCTCGTCGGAAATCGTGAGGCTGATGCCAAGATTCCCACTGTCGAAATAGCGTCGGCCCGCCGCGGTTATGTCGCGACGTTTCTCATAAATCGTCGCGCCGCTCATCGCGACTTTAGAGTCTCCGTTTACGCTTTCGACAGTGTACCAAGGCGACGCACCGCTCATGCTTTCGTAGGACGAATCTAAGGAGAAACTGTAATTTTCGCCGACCGGCGCCGAATAGCGAAGCTGATGCACTTTGATGTCATAGCGTTCGGCGCTGCCTGCCAAGAGCACGCTTGCGTCGAGATCGTCTTCTTTGTACGAAGACGCGCGATACGATAAAACGCTTACCACGGGAGGCGTGTCGGCGTTGGCCAATGAGACAGCCACAACACCTGGCAAAGCCAGTGCCGAAGAGGTAAGCGCTAAAAGGGTTTTAGAGTGCATCGGCTTTAGTTACAGCCGCAGCCGCCGGCTGCGACACCGTTGCCGCCAGTTGACGCCTCTTTACTGAAATAGATATGCTGATTAAGTCGAGACTCAAGCGGATCTGGATCGAATGCCATTTCGGTGCGCGCAAGGTCGCCGCGCTGATAAGCCGGCACCGCTTCGCAGGCCGCAAGCCCGATAAGTAGTGTAAGTATCGCGACTAGGCGAACAACGTTATTCATATTGACATCGCTCCGAGATAATTTCTTAGATTCCTGCTTGGTGCTCTAGTAAGAGTCGCAGCATTTCGCCAAGATTCTGGTGCAGGTCACTACCCACCTCCATCTGCTTGCCCCCCGAGTGACCTACTCCAGTCACCATCGAGAGAATGCGCGTGCGAGCAGCCTCCGACCCATTGAGGTAGATTGCGAAAGCGCCTAAGTTAGTCGCCGCCGAACTACCGCCAGCACTCACAAACAGCAATCCTGAATTACTAGCGATAAGCCCTTCTCTATGACACACGGTGCATTTAGCTTGCACAATTTGCGTTTCGATAGAATCGCCGAACAGCGTGGTCGCCTGTGCGAGTGCTGACGGCGTGGGTGCGGCCACCTCGGCATAGCTGCTTAGCCTGAACGTAACAGGATCACCACTGATAAGCGCAAGATCGAGGGAATAGTTTGTTCCGCCAACATCAACCGTTGGAACGCGAAGCACCGAACCATCGAAGATCGATGCACCATCGGTGTTGGTAAACGGGACTTCTGCGGCAGCGAGAACGCCAAAATCATAATTGCCTTGGTTCACATTCAAACCAAGCTCAAGCGCATAGGCGGTCTCACCTACAGTCGCTTTCGGCAGCGTTAAGACATTGTCGATGAAGGTCGCTTCCTGAGCGTGGCTAGCGTGCGCAAAGACGGAGAGCAGCGGTAGACACAGGCTCAAGGCCATTCTCTTACGCAGTTGACTTAACCTATTCACATCGCTCTCCTACTCTGGTAATTACTGCCAGATAATACAGCAAAACAGGCCGCTGGACACAACAAGCGACCAAGAATACGGGCCAGTAACGTACACTATCCTCTAAAAAAGTAAAGGTTTCCTCCGCTACGCTTGCAACCATGACGAAATGACTAAAGAAGGGTCTCAAACTCATACGATCAACGTTCTCAGATTAGCTCGCCCCCAGCATTATAAGGTAAGCCACCCATGCGCTCGATTCCAACTACACTTGTTAGCAAAGCTATAAGAAGCTTAAAAGGTTCAGCCGCGGTTGCTGCGCTTACCGCCTCTCTACTGATTGGTGGGCTCCATGCCGCCGACATCTACGACGGTGCGATCGGACAAGTCACTGCGCCTGTTGTGAGAGTCGGCGATGACTACTACCACGATGTTGTCTTACCGTCGGCTCAGTCGTGAGCATCGGGAAAGCCGCCGAAGGCGATGCTAAATACGACACGTTTAATGGCGCAACTGATCAGCTGACTATTTCGGTTATTACCGACGGCACTATTTTTGCGTATAACGTCGTAATCACGCTGGGCGCTCTGATTAGCCAAGCTGGGAAATGCGAGTTGCTCGCCAACTGCCTCGGGGAAGTAGAAGCGCCTGAAGTTGTGCCCGTTGCCTCTGACCATACAATTTTCTATGGCGCGGGTCCTTTCATCGAATGGGTTGAGACAAGCTACAGCGCAGACAACCTCGCGCTGACTACAAATTTAGCGACACCCGCGCGCGTGATGTATTTAGCTACGCGAGTGCTAACGACAACGGCATTATGATTTCGGGCGCGGTGATGTTTCCGGTTTATAACAATCGTCTGATGCCCTCGCAGGCCGATGCCGAACTGTCGGCTAACGGTTGTCACGTCGGTCAGGGCGGCGGCGGACCACATTGCCATGCCGATGGCTACGAAAGCCAAGGCGTTCTCGGTGTCTATAATGACGCAGAATACAAAGGCAAAGAGCATTCGCCACTGGTTAGTTTTAGTTACGACGGCATTGCGCTCTTTGGCGTTTACCGCGAAGACCAAGACACACAGCTAGAAGGCTTCGGCACTGCACTCGACGCATGGGGCGGTCATGAGCACGACTCGCTCGGCTGTCGCTATCACGCCGACCGATCTAAGTCGTTAACGCTGAGCATTCCCGGCGCGGCGGCCGCGTCGTACCGCGTGCGCTCGCTCATACTCGGAGCCTATAAGGGCAAGCTCACTGGCACGCCTTATTTTGTCAGCAAAAAATCGGGGAACGATGCAGCTTTCTTAGGCGGCATCTAGACTCCTTCGGGTAAGCGGCGTTACAGCGATTCCCACCCGCCCCCTAGCGCTTTTAATAGCGCGACGGTTTGCAGCAGCGCATCGGCTTTGCTGTTGACGCGCTGGCGGTCGATGACTAGTAACGACATAACTGTTTTGGCACAGACAGGCTCTGCTCAGCTTTCTTCTAATTGTTACCATTTTGCCCCTATTCTTGCTGCGACTAAATTGCGCGCTTTTCCATAGGCGAAATAACTTTACTCTCGCCGATTTTTTCTTCACTCTATAAAGCGTCTGATTCAAAAAGACACTTTATGCCGAAAGACGCTTTATTCCAAAATTATAAAGAAGAATAAAAAGAACGAGAGGTATCGAGCATGTCGAAAATCTTTAATACCACCGCACCCACCCTTGGACGCCGCAAGTTTCTGCGCAACGCGTCAGTCGCAGCACTTGCGAGTGGCACCGCAGCCACCGCTCTATTTAGCGAAAGTCAGGCGCAGGGCACTGCCCGCACGATGGCACACACGGGAATGAAATTTGATTTCGATACGCCTTACAATCGGGTCGGCTCCAGCTGTGCTCGCTGGGACGGCGCTGCACGCGGTTATCCCGACGGCGTGTTCAAATACGGCATGGGTGTAGCGTCGCAAGACTTCGAGTGCGCTCCTTGCATAACCGAGGCACTCGAAGAGCGAATTAAACATCATAATTGGGGCTATTTATCCGATCGCGACAGCCTGGTAGCCGAAATTGTGAAATGGAACGGAAACCGCAACCAGCTCGATATTGACCCCAAAACGATTACCGTCTCCGACGGCGTCTACCCCGGCATGATCGCCGCCATGCGCGCCTTCACTCCGCAGGGCGGAAAGACCCTGATTGTCACGCCAGCCTACTCCGGCTTTTATACGATGGCGCGCGAGGCAAATATCGGCACGGTCGATAGTCAAATGAGGCGAGTTGATGGTCGCTACGAAGTCGACTGGGCCGATTTAGAAGCGAAGATGACGCCCGATATCCGCACGCTTATCGTGTGTAATCCGCAAAACCCGACAGGCAATGTTTGGCGCGAAGACGAATTAGAGCGCATGGGCCAGTTAGCGTTAGACCATAATATTGTTGTGATCTCGGACGAGATTCATGCCGACATCGTGCGCAAAGGTCATAAGTACACGCCCTTTGCTGCGCTAAAAAACAAAGAAATCGTCAACAACAGCCTGTCGTTCTGCGCCATTAGTAAAACCTTTAATATGGCTGGCCTCAAGAACGCCTATTATTATTCGTCCAATCCCGCGCTGCTCGGCCGCGTCAACCAGCAGCACTGGCCCGATGTCAGCACACTCGGCGTTGTCGCAACCGAGGCCGCGTATAAATACGGCGGTGAGTGGTTCGATCAGGCTAATGCCTACATGGACGATAATCACACGTTCATCGAAGACTACGTGAAGGCCAACATGCCGCGTGTCGGGTATACCCGCAACGAAGGCACTTACATGACTTTCCTCGACTTCAGTCAGGTTATCGCAGCTATCGGCGCAGACGAACTTAAGGCTACCTACGACAGATCAACGCCTGAAGAAAACTTTCAAGACTGGCTCGTCTACAAATCGGGCGCCTATCTCAATCCGGGTTCGATGTATGGCGCCGGTGGCGCGGGACATATGCGCTTAAACATTGCGTCGTCGCGACTCGTTCTCAAAGAGGTCTTCGACTCCATCGCGATGGCAGTCAATAAAGTCTAATTAGTGGGATCTGTTTTATAGCGCTTTCTGTGGAGGGTGATATGGCAACAACTAGGCGAGAATTTGTTCGACGCATCGGACTTGGCGCAGCGACAGGGCTCGCGCTAAGCCATTCCTTTTCGCGGCACGGGGCACAGGCGCAAACGCTCGCGCAGGCAGAGAGTGGTGTGTTCGATAACGGTGTTATGCAGCTCAATCAGAATGAGAGCGCGCGCGGGCCAGGGCCAAAGACACTCGAGGCCATTAGGCAACACACCACCAAGCGTGTCGGCCGCGGCTATGCGCCAGATCACGTAAACGAGCTGAGGAGTTCGATTGCGGAGAGGTTTGGGCTCGACTCCACTAACGTTTTACTCGGCACAGGCTCGACGCCGATTCTCGAAGGGTCTGTTCACGCGTTCTGCTCTGCTCAAAAGTCTTTAGTTACCGCCGTACCCAGTTATTCGACGAGCGAACAAACTGCGCGGCGCATGGGCGTTAAGGTGCATGCTGTTCCGCTCGATGCTGGCCTCTATGTCGATCTGCCCGCGCTCGCAAAGCTTGCGCCTGGGGCGGGTCTTGTTTATGTCTGTAACCCCAACAACCCCTCGGGCACAGTGCACGGCCCCGAGGTTATCGAGGCGTTTGTGCGGGAAGTCATGCGCGCGTCACCCGATACCATTATTCATATAGACGAAGCGTACATTAACTACACCGACCCCGGTGCGATGGAAACCGCGCTGCCGCTGGTTAAAGAATTTAAGAATGTATTTATCACCCGTTCGTTTTCAAAAGCTCACGGCCTTGCCGGCATGCGCATCGGCTTTGCCCTAGGGCATGCCGATACACTCGCCAAGATCAACGCGTCTTGGGGCATGGGTGATGTCAATATGCTTGGCGCACTCGCGGCGCTTACGGCACTCAACGACGACGATCACATCGAATGGGAGCGCCAAGAAAATTACGCGATAAAAACATTTGTGATGCAGGCGTTTAAGGACATGGGTTATGAGGTGCCGTATACCCAAACCAATCACCTGTTCGTGAACCTTGGCATGCCAGCGAGCAAGTTCCGCGAGGCGTGTCTGGCGCATGACATTTTAGTTGGCCGTGATTTCCCGCCGCTTGAGAATACGCATTGCCGCATTTCGCTCGGCAGCCGCGAAGAGATGCAGCGAGCGGTAGCGGTATTTCGCGAGGTTCTTGCTCAAAGCTGAAGACTGAACAGGGAGTCAGCATTCTCTTCGCTTAATAGCCCCTAGTGTTTAGCGGGTTGTGAAGGTTTTCCGCTATACTCGCCGCCTATTTAGACGAAAGGGGTTAACACCCCTAGCGAAAAACGGGCGCAGCAGTGACAGCAGAGCGAAGTAAAACGAATAGGACAGCGCAGCGCGCGGTTTACGATGTTGTGGTACTCGGTGGCGGTGCGGCAGGGCTTTTTGCTGCGTTTACCGCTGCTCAGCGCGGCCGCAGGGTTCTTGTGCTCGAGCGTGCAAATAAGATCGGTAAAAAAATCTTGATGTCTGGCGGCGGTCGCTGCAATTTCACCAATCTCTATATCGAAGCGCAGAATTTTCTCTCTGCCAATCAACATTTTTGCAAGTCGGCGCTGAGTCAATATACGCAGTGGGACTTTATCGACCTGATGCAGCGGCACGGGCTCGAATACGAAGAGCGCAAACACGGGCAATTGTTTTGCCTGCATTCGGCGAAGGATTTGCTTGCGATACTCGAAGAGGAATGTGCGCTCACCGGCGTCACGATTCGGACTCGGTGCGATGTGAGTGGTGTCGATAGCTCACTCGAGAGAAGCGAGAGCTTAGAAAGCGAGGGCAGTAGGGAAGCTGCCTCTTCTACAGCCTCACTAAGTCACGCTGACGCAAATCACCCGCGGTATACCGTGCGCTGTGTCGAAGGCGAGGAAGTGACGAGTTATCGCTGCGAGTCGGTGATCGTCGCGACCGGCGCGCTTTCGGTTCCTACGCTCGGCGGCAGCGATCGTGGCTATCATCTCGCGCAGGAGTATGGCTTGCCGTTGATAGACCGCAGCGCCGGCCTCGTTCCTTTCATGTTTAGTGATGTGACATTAGCGCTTTGCAACGCGCTGTCGGGTTGTTCGGTGAGTGTCGAGGCACGGTGCGGCTCAGCGAGTTTTAGCGAAGACATGCTATTTACCCACCGCGGGCTTAGTGGCCCTGCGATTCTGCAGATTTCAAACTATTGGCAGCCGGGCGCTACGCTTGTCATCGATCTGCTGCCTGCGCTCGATGCCGAGACGTATCTTATCGAGCAAAAGCACGACAACTCGAAGCAGAAAATTCGCAGTGTGCTCACACAGCATTTGCCTAAGGCGTTGGTAGCAGAACTCGAAAAGCTTTGGTGGCCCGAGATCGCGGAACGCCCGCTTGCAGAGTGCAACGACTCGGTGCTGCGCGGCCTCGGACAGCGCTTAAATGCGTGGCAATTGAAACCGTCGGCGACCGAAGGCTATCGAACCGCCGAGGTCACACTCGGCGGTGTCGCAACGTCGGCGATTAGCTCGAAGACTATGGAGGCGATCGATCACCCCGGACTGTATTTTATTGGCGAGGTGGTTGATGTCACTGGCCACTTGGGCGGATTTAATTTCCAGTGGGCGTGGAGCTCGGGCTTTGTTGCTGGGGTGAATGCCTAGGGAAAACTACCCTTCCCGCATTTTCTCCACGATCGCCGAAGTTGAGCAGTCGTCGAGAAAGTCTAATGACTTTACCTCGCCGCCATAGGACAGCACGTACTCGCCGCCCACAACCTGGTCGATCGAATAGTCGCCGCCTTTGACAAGGATGTCTGGGTTGAGGAGATGCAGCAGATTCTCGGGCGTGTCTTCGGGGAAGCTCACGACCCAGTCTACGGCTTCGAGTCCGGCGAGGACTGCGAGGCGTCGTTCGACCGGATTGATCGGTCGGCCGGCGCCTTTGAGGCGGTGCACCGACGCGTCGTCGTTTATTGCGACGATGAGACGATCGCCTAATTTTTTCGCCTCGGCTAAATAGCCTACGTGGCCGGCGTGAATGATGTCGAAGCAGCCGTTGGTAAACACGATGCGCTCGCCGTGTGCTTTTGCGTCTTCGACCGCAATGCGTAGCTGTTCGGCGCTCATCGCACCGCGGCCCGATGCCTGCAGCTGATGCAGCGCGCGGCGCAGTTCGGGGCCACTAATCGCCGCTGTGCCGAGCTTACCGACCGCAAGGCTTGCAGCGAGGTTGGCGAGCGCAGTCGCCTCGGCAAAGCCTTCGCCCGCGGCGAGGCTGGCCGCCAATACCGAGATCACCGTGTCGCCCGCGCCGGTTACGTCGAATACTTCTTGTGCGCGCGCCGGCAAGTGTAATTCGGGGGAGTCTGGGCGCAGCAGCGTCATGCCGTTCTCGCCACGTGTGATGAGAATCGCCTCGAGATCGAGGTCGAGCATGAGTGCAAGGCCCTTCTCGACTAGCACCTGTTCGTTGATACACGCGCCGACGACTGTCTCGAACTCGAGTAGATTAGGCGTAATCAGCGTCGCGCCTCGGTACTTTTCGAAGTCGCTGCCTTTGGGGTCGACAATCACCGGCTTGCCTTTTGCCCGCGCGGCTTTGATGAGGCTTGGAACATCCTGCAGAGCACCTTTCGCGTAGTCGGAAATAATAACCACCTGCGCGTTGTCGAGCATCGCCTCGAAGCGTGCGTCGAGGCCGACGACGTCGGCGGCATCGAACTGCTGCTCGAAATCCATGCGCAGCAACTGCTGATGCTGGCTAATCACGCGCAGTTTGGTAATCGTGGGCTTGTCGGCCGACTCTAAAAACTCGCAGCGCACGCCAGCCGCAGCGAGACGCGAGCTCAAGTCTTTTGCGGTGGCATCGGCGCCAACTACCCCGATCAGCGTTGCAGCGCCGCCTAGGGCCGCAATATTTAATGCCACGTTGCCTGCGCCACCCGGGCGGTCTTCTTGGTTATTGACGCGCACTACCGGCACCGGTGCTTCGGGCGAGATGCGCGTGGCCGAGCCATGGTAATAGCGGTCGAGCATCACGTCGCCAACGACTAGCACGCGGGCGGCTTGGAAAGGGGGCATCGATTGCGGCATGGCTGCCATCTCCAGAGTGTCTATTTGTCTCGTTTATTATTTCCTCAGAGCAGCAGAACCAAGCACTGGGAAATTTTTTCAGAGTCTAGCATAGCCGCAATGGGTGGTCGCGCCTGTGCGCTCTGCTACAATCGTCTCTTGCTCAGAACTTGGGGCTCAGAACCTGGGGCACATTGGAGTCCGGCAGCTCTTTTGATCAGTGATACTAAGTCGCCACATTACAATCCAAGGACACGCACAATCATGCTCGATCACCCCGTACTTAACTGGCTTCGCCAGCATCCGCGCTTATTCGCGCTGATCGGGTCTCTGTTGATCGCAGGGTATGTGTTGTCACTCGGCGAGCGGCCCAACGACGACGCCTACACCTATGTCCGCGTCGCCGACATTCTCTTGCACGATGGCCTTGCCGCCGCTTATGCCTATTACCCGTGGGCGACCTACTCTGTTTTATTCGCGCATTTCATTCTCATCGACCTCGACCTGTTTACCGCAGGCCGCGTACTCAATGCGCTTCTCTATGCACAGCTGGCGGTGAGTTTTGTGTCGCTCGCAGGCGAGCTCGTTCGCAATGCCGACCCTCGGCGCCGCAGCGCGATACTGTTTCTCGCCGCACTCACCGTGCTGCTTTATCCACAACTTAACGAATACCGCTCGATGCTCATTCGCGACGTTGGCTATTGGGCGTTTATGCTATTAGGGCTTCAGCAGCTTATTGTTGCCGTACGACTGCCGGCGCGTTCATCACAGTTTTGGGGCAGGCTGTTTGCGTTTTTTGCTGCGCTGCTCTTCGCGTTTGCGTTTCGGGCAGAGGCACTCTGTTATCTTATTCTGACACCGCTACTGTTTTGCTTTTTACGCGATCACATCGGCAATCGGCGCGTAGGCGATGCTCTGCGGGTAAGCCTCGCCCTTGCGGCTCTCGGCGTTCTGGCGTTGGTAGGCAGTCTCGCAGCCGGCATCGAGTTGTTCGCCTTGTTAAGCAAATTCTTCGCCACTTATCTGCCGTTTTTCGAAGCGACGTTTTCGCCCGACGAAGCACAGCGGACCGAGCTTAGCAGCGTACTTTTCGGCAAACATGCCGAGGCCTATTCGAGTGACTACCTTCCTGTTTTTTTAGTCACCGGCCTGCTCAGCATTCTTATCGTGAGTTTAACCTCGGCTGTCGGTTTACCGTATCTCGTTGTTATCGGAATCGCTTCGATTAGAGTATGGCTTGAGAAAAAGAAGCGAGCCGCGACCAGCTTAGTGGGCAGGCTCGGCGTTGAAAAAGAGGCGTTGATTCTGGTCGCAGGATTCGCCCTGATTAATCTCGGTATTCTTATTGGATTCGTGCTTATCACGCGTTTCGTTTCTGCTCGCTACGGCATGCTTTTGAGCCTGCTAGTGGCTCTGCTTATTCCTCTTTTGCTTCACCGTGCGCTCGATGCATCACGCGGCCGACGTGTTAACTTGGCAGTCGTGCTGCTCTTCACCTATTGTCTAATCGATTCGTTTTTTAGCTTTGGCGAGCGCAAAACTTTTCTGCAAGATTCGGTTAACTGGGTGCAAAGTAACGAGATCAGCGCGCCCTTCTTAACCAATAATCACACGCTTGCGTATGCGAGCGAGCGCGTCGAGTTCTATGACAAAACGCCGCGGTATTTGTCGCGGCAAAATCTGCTGGAGGCGAGCGCGGATACCCTGATAGTGATCGAGCTTAACGATCAGATGCGCAAGACCATGCGGTTTTTTGTGGATAGCGGTGAAGGCGAGAACGTAATTGCGTTTCCAGCGGAGTCGCCTCGTATTGGCATCTATCGCCGACTTTAGTGCGTGGAAAAGGCGTGGAAAGCGCCTACCAATCATCAACTTCTTCGCGCTTGCTCACCAATAAATCGCCAAGAATGAGGTAATTGAGGTCGGTGCCGTGGAAGGCATTAATCGCCTCTTCTGGCGTGCACACTAGCGCTTCACCGGGCCGGTTAAGCGCCGTATTTATGAGCAGGCGCTGGCCTGTTGCGTCGGCGAACTGGCTGAGCAAGTTATGAAAGTCGGCGTTGTTGTCATCGCGCACCACTTGTAAGCGCGCGGTGCCGTCTACGTGCACAACGTCGGGATAGACTTCGCGAAACTTCGCGGTTGTTTTCACGCTTAGGGCCATCGCCTCGTCGTGGGAGTTAAGCTTGCCGCGCTCGATGAAATCTTCGGCTGCACTCTCGAGAAGACTCGCCGAAAACGGACGCCAACTTTCCCGAAATTTAACCAGCTTGTTAATGCGCTGCGCGATGCCGGGCTGTGAAGGGTCGGCGAGAATGCTGCGATTACCGAGTGCGCGTGCGCCAAACTCCATGCGTCCGCGGAACCAGCCGATCACCTCCCCTGCTTTAAGAAGCTCGACCGCTTTTGCAGGCGGGTCGTCGAGTATCTCCCATACAGGTTTTTCACGATGGCCTTTGCAGGCTTCTACGCATTGATTACGCGTAAACTTTGGCCCTAAGAAAAAGTGTTTGGCCGGCTTTAAGGGTTCAGTCTGTTTAGAGGCGGCAAACGCCGCGGCGCCGATTGCAGTACCCGCATCGCCGCTTGCGGGGTTGATGAGCAGCTCCTTAACGCCGTCGATCTCGCCGAGCTTTTGGTTAAGCCGAATATTCAGCGAGCTTGTGCCGGCTACAGCGAGACGACCGGTTTCGTGAATCATGTCTCCTAGATAGCTCTTCACTATTTTAACCGCGAGGCTTTCGTATAGTGCTTGAATAGCGGCAGCGTAATGCACATAAGGGTCGTCGACTAAGTTACCTACGCGGCGCGGGCCGAGCATGTCTAACAGCTGCCGACTGTAATAATGTCCCTTCGACTGCGCCTTATAACGACGGATCCCCACTGTGCCTACTAAGTGATTATTGATCTTGAGGCGGCCACCGTTGAATTTAGCCAGCGAGGAAAGATCGTGTTTTTCTGGATCGCCAAACGGAGCGATACCCATCACTTTAAACTCGCCGTCGAGTGCCTCGAAGCCGAGGTAATCGGTCAGCGCCGCATACATACCCGCCAGGGAATCGGGGTTGTAAAATTCCTTCACGCGGACAATTTTTCCTGCCTCGACATAGCCTAAGAATATCGCTGAATATTCGCCTTTCGCGTCGCTACAAAATATTGGGGTACGACCTGCTTGGGGATTGATCAGTGTCGCACTCGCCGCATGTGCGAGCTGATGCTGAACAGGCACGACCTTCGACGTCGAGGCTGGAATATGCAGTTTATTGAGAAGACTTGAAAGATCGCGGCGATAACGGCGATAGCGACGATTACCATTGAGCACGCTGTCGATTGCGCGGTCAGGCGCATACCAATGCCGGTAGGCATAGTGCCAGCGCGCTTTGGTGAACAGGCTTATTGGCGCAAAAGGAATCGCCACATGCGTAACATCCTGTCCCCGTGCACCGCCCATCTGCAAACAGGCGCGGGCGGCAAGGTAAGGCGCTGCGTCGCGCGCGTGCTTGCGCCGAACGAAGCGCTCCTCTTCGCAGGCCGCAACAAGCTCGCCGTCGATATACAGCGCGGCAGCTGGGTCGTGGCCAATGGCGCCTGCGAGACCTAGGATGATGTTGGTCATGAAGCTCACTCTGCTAAGGGGTTAAGTCACTTTCATTCTAGCAGGTATGAGAATAAGAGGTGAATTAGGACTCAGACCCCTTTTCCTTTGAGTGGCCGCCGGGCTTTGCCGTAATTTCGCGGCTGAGTCGTCGCCCTACGTCAGCAGCGAACGTCGTACCATCAATTAAGACGCCCTGTCTTGTGGAGCTGCGAATCTCCCCGTCGATTGCACCTCTGTCGTCGCGCTCCCACTCTTCACCGAATTATTTGCTGTAGGCGTAAGCACTGGCTTTTTGCGTGTCGCCCAACTCTTGGTAACCGGGATGCAGGGTAATCAATATTATTTAGCGACGAGTAGCGTTCGCTAGAAAAGTGCTCCATCGGTAATCGCTTTCATTGGTGACCGTTTTCGCGAACGGGATTCAGCTCAATATAACGTATGCAATTAAGCCGATAACCTTTGGGCTATAGCCTGCGTAAAAGCGTTCCTCCTAAAACCCGCCAGTGTTGCATAAAGTTCGTTAGTATTGGAGACGAACTCTAGACCCAACTCTTGCATCAGACGCTCACAGCGCCTCACTCTTTCGGGCTGATCAGTAAAGGGGTATGGTTGGCCGCTAGGCAATACGTGTGCAAAGAAATGGTGCGACGCTCTGAGTACTCGCTGCGCGTATTGAGATAGCGCACGCAATTTGAATCAGAGAAGAATAACGGCTGACGGTCTACGCCGCGTTTTATTACGTGCTGGAGTAAATCCGAGTAGGGGTTTGCGGGTGGATGCCTTCAGATTGGGGTGGCCCGCGCTAATACTAAGTCAGAGCTATAATGCTGTGACGCTGTGATCCCTTCGGGGGCAAAAGCTGGTGCTCTTGTCCTTTCCTAACAAGAATGGGCAAGGCAATCGGACCCCTGTTTTTCTCTAACCAAAGAAGTTAAATTTATCTTCGTTCTTGAGCGGAAATACTAGATCGTTGTCGCTTCCTACGAGGCCTAAATAGTCACGGAGCGCGCTATGCACATGGCTTGTCACCAGTTTGGTGCCGAAGCCCGAGGGCTGGAAAGTCTGTGTATCAATCTTGACAGCATTCTGCCCTTCGTCTGAGCCATTTATCACTCGGTTGGTAAAAGACACCCCTTTTTCCATCACGATAAAGCTTCCGACGGCGTGATGATCTTTTCCCTGCGCCGAGTTGTAATAAGGCGTTCGAGAAAAATCACTTCCTAGTATAACCACGAGTCGATCGGCTATGCCGGCAGCCTCAGCCGCCTCCCAGAGGTAATCGACTCCGTCGGTCAAATCGGCTAAGTTCGTCGCCTGCTCGAGGTCGTTATCCTCATGGCTGTCGAAGCCACCTTGTGTGAGGTCAGCTGTAATGCTGACCCCTGCTTTAAACGCAGCGATCGTGAACTGGGCCTGCTGCCTGAGATTGCCGTTTTGACCCCGAGGCTCCCACTCGGAATTTTTTGCCGGCAGCGTATCGGCAAAGTCAACTAGGGGATCCATTGAGGTTAACGAGGATAGGTACGCTTCGCGAGCGCTTCTATTTCCGGCGGTCACCGAGTTTCCAGTAATACTTGCTCGAGTATCATTTGCATGTACCACCTTAATATGAGACCAAATTTCGTCGTTCATCATTGATCTGTTGTCATCAGAATTTGGCTTTAGAAGCGTACCAATATTCTTTACTGACCAACCTAACTGAGTCGCTCTGATGAGATTTTCGGTCCGGTTGAAGCCGCCGAACGTGACATACGACATAGGCAGGTTTGGAGCATAGGCTGCAGAATACATAGCAGTAAGTGTTGGGTAGCCGAGTGCCGTTCTTCCGCTCCAATTTACGGTTTCGCCAATTGAGTGAGAATTAGTCAGGGAGTCGACACCATTAATCACTAACATCTTGTTCGCATGCTTTTTAAAGAAACTCTCGTTGTTTGCGAAAGGCGCATATTTAATATTGCCGGTCGTCTGTATTTCGTCCTCTTTCGACCATTGGGTTATCTCGGCTTCACCACGCTGATTTTCTTTAGGGTCACAGAAGCATGTCACGTCCCACGCGCCGAGTGCCTGAATGGTAACAACAAATTTTCCCGCAAAAGGCGCGGCACCATGGGATGCCGATGGATAGCCAGCGACAATTGGCGACAGCGCTGCGAGCTTTAAAAAATTTCGTCTCGTGTTCATCTCAAGGTCATCCTGTTCACGTTGATCGTCCGTTACTCATGCACATAGTCATAATGACTTAACATGTACATCATCACTGCGGTCCATGCGTATTTCGAGCTGAGCGGATCAAATTTGAAGCGCCGTTGTAACGGCCCTAGTACGTCCCAGTCATAGCTGTAATGGTTTTGTCCAGGGACTGTAATTGCAAACGACGCTACTTCTTCTAGCGTAAAATTTTCCTCATAGAAAAATCCATCACGATCAATCCTGCAGTTTTCAAATCCCCATACCACATCGTCTGATTCTTGATCGGCAACGAGGGCAGCGGCAAAAATTTCATAAACCTGCATAACCTGCTCTGAGTCTGCCGCTTCAGAAGTCCCATGCAGTCTTTCAAATAACATACTTATTTGATTTTTAATTGCTGCGGCATTTTTAGTAGTAGTCGTAAGTATTTCGCTGTTTGCTTCAACCGATAATTGCACCTCCACGCTACCCTCAAGACTTGGCGCCAACTCAGCTGATAGCGAAGATTCAAACGTATAACGCCCAGGTTCAGTGATAGTAAGATCGAAACTCAAAGAACCACTAAAGCAGAGTGAATAGCCCTCCCATTGAGCATAACAACTTTGATTGCCGTAGGAATAAGAGGTGATCAACCGCGGATCGTTGCCGCGTATCGTTTGCTTAACGCCCGATGGCGAAATAACGGTGACAGAATCGACATAGAGCTTACGCTGATCTAAACATTCGGTGCCTGTCCAATTACAGTAAGGATTGGTAAAGCTAATTGAAAAAGTGTGAGGACCTATACCCACCTCAGCGGGTAACGACAGTGTCCTCCAGTCTCCCTGCTTTTCTGATGGCAACGTGCTCGATGAGGAGGCAGCTAACAAAGGCAGCGTGCTCTCCTCCACCAGGTTAAACAATGATCGCTCGGCTTGCGGTCTTGCAAATTGCCGCGCAACTGCGAGGCACGCGCTCTCGGTAGCATGAGTCATTAGGATAGACGTCATGGTTGGCGTGACTTCGATAGCGCGTGCTGTAACCGCCTCCGAGTCGATTCCACCTAGCAAAACGCTCAAGTCGTCATACTGAGAATGGACTGTACCATCAACCCATTTACTGGTTCGCCAAGCCACTCCGGTTAGCGCCCTTGTCTTTCTCGCGAGCTGCTGCGGCGTCAAAAGCTGCTCACTGCCGAATTTCGATTCAAAGTGCGCGCTATCAAAGGTGTAGCTAGCGACACTCTCACCACTAAACCAAGGCGACATGAACATTTCTACTAGCATGTCTTTGGCGTTCAAGTTTTTAGCTAAAGATTCAGCGAAGCCCTCGATCGCGTCTTGCTGTGCACGATAGCCAGCAAGTTTTGCTGCATAGCCGTTATCAGCTTCGACCGCAGGCTTATCGAGCAACGGCTTTCCGAATACAGGCGCCCACCAAAAAGAAGCCGAGGCAGTTTTGAAAAGAGGCTCGTCTATAATGAGCTCAGCGAGTGCTCGGAGTGTATTGTCTCGCTCTGTGATTTTCTTATCGAACAGTCCAGGATCACGCATATCTCGATACCACAGGTCACCGTTCTGATAGAGGGACCTCGCACCATCTTCCGGGTGTTTATAAAAGCGATCCAAACCATCTCTTTCGTTACCTCGATAGAAATTATTTTCATCCCAATTTTGAAAAGCACCGGCTACGGGGTCGAGCAGAGAGTGACACACGGTGCAATTAGGATTATTCATGGTGGGATTATTACGGTCACTTAACGACGCTTCATCAGTTGGCCGTTGTGATGATTTTTCAATGTCGATGCCAAGAAAATGATAAAAAGTCCAGCGTGCTCTAGCCCTGTTCCTGTTAGTTGCCGTTGTAGGATACCTTGAGATAAACCCGAAATCATTCAACAGTCCGGCGTGTGGAAAATTTTGAACGGACTCACCGACAACGCGGTAAGTGCTATTCGAGTTTTCACGAAACTCTACTTCTTCAAGGGCGCTGCCATAATAATAGCCTTGTATCGTTGAGGGCTTAAATAGCTGCGCGTCATCGTTCGCAGAAAATGAAGCCGTTCCTTCGAGCCACGTGTTGAGGACCGGGTTCATCATCATGTAATTAGCAGTAAGTATTTCGGAATAGGGACGTTCGTTCTCAATCACATAAGCGACAAGCTCTCCGGCTGTTCGTTTTAAGGCAGCTGTTACTTCTTGTCCGACAAACACTTCTTCATCGTTAGTCAAACTAACGCGCGCCTTTTCGTTGTGAAGTTTTACAAAATGGTTATATGATGGATCGAGAGGGTTGTCTGAGCCCTTCGTTAATAATCTGTCGTTAACACTTGTGACGACAAACTCTCTAAACGGCGCACCTTCCATAAGGCCACGGAGTACTTTACGCAGTCCGGCGTCTGAGTCGGCGGCGTTTCGTTCTGCCTCAGTTGGCAGCCTGCCTTGCAGTAATAATGCCGCTCTTCGTAGCGACGCCTCTCTTGGTTCGAGGGTTACCTCGGTAAGGAAACTCGCCTGACGAGAACTCACTCCATCGCCTGTCTGGCTAAATGCATAAAGGCTTTGATTTTCAGCGTCGGCAAGCTCCGCTATTACGCGCTGAATCGCCAAATACCCGTCACTAAACTCAGTAAGTTGAACGCCACCTGCATGGCCCTCTCCACCTGCTATCTTTGCTAGAAATAACGATTCACCTTTTTCTTTTAAGTACGTCGACAAAGCCCCGAAGTTATTAAGTGCCGACGCTGTGTTGGTTCTCTGAAATTGGAGCGTCGAGTTGCGCGCAAGCCCCCCTTCAACATGACAAAAAATGCATTTTTCTTGAACAACAGCAGTCTCTACATCCGCTTCAAAGGTTTGCGCTGCCTGCGAATCCGAATCATCCGGCAAAGCGGTCGACTCTCTGATGACAAGCTGTGCTGGATCGGGCGTGAATAAGAGTCGCGTTTCGTTAGCGACACTGTAAGCGGCGAAGTACAAATAGGTGCCGGCCTCGGTCATCTTGCCATCGATCAAAGTGTACTTGTTGGTAGACGATAAAGTTTGAGCCGTCGCGAAGGGCATTAAGGTTTCGAGCGCGCCATTCCATGGGCTGTATCCACCATCGGGCTCGAGTGTGAAGAACTGCCCCCCTGCAACGATAACAGTGTAGATATCGGCGGTCGCGCCACGATGGTTTTCTTGAGGCGCCAACACAAGAGTAAGATCTAGCTCGGTCGCAGTGGAGAGTGCATTTGACGGCGTTGAGGCGGTAACAGAGAGCTGAAAGACGCTATTACTCGGCGTGCCGTCCGTGCTGGCCGAATTGATTGTCGCAACTGGCGAAGCTGTTGACGCTGCCATAGCAGTCAGGGGTGTCAGCGCTAAGATAGCCAGTGTCACTCTAACCAGTTGCCACATGAAGTAGTTCCCTAATTGCATATTGGACTGAACCGATGGAGAAGTATGGCGCAGATCTAGCTGCTTTAATAGTGCCAACGTTTACTTGTAACTCGCTAGATCAGTCTTTCAGGCACTCGTTTGGGCTAATTATGGAAGCTACGTCACGCGCAATCAGAACGTGCGTTACCAAAAGTAATTTACTCTCTATTCCGCACGCTATTTCGGAAGACGCTTCCGCTGACTACCTAAAGATTGCGTCTTTGAGGGTATTAGCGGAATCTAGATTAGTACCCGCTTTGACTAAGCTGCTTCGAACGCAGCCCTAATCTGAATTAAAAGCAAAGGCGCGACAAACATTTTGATTATTTCAGATAGCTAGGTTAGAGCTCAATTTCCTTAACATCGTAAAAGAGCCAGTTAAGAGTGTCATAGGGTGAAGCCCCGCGCTCGGTGGTAATAGCGTGAAAAGTAAAGATCTCTCCAACCAAATCCAAATTATCGAGTAAAATATTTAGCACCTCGTGCCTATGCACACCTTCTGATATTTGATGAACGCTCAATGGCGTAATGTCAGCGCCAAGAGCGAATTTTCTTATCGTTGAATTGTCTTCAAAATACCAAAAAGCCGCGGTTGCTGAATGCTCAACAATGAGAAAAGTATCGAATGCCGAATTAGCAGAGTGCGTATAGGAAATTTCTAGAGCATGCGGACTTTCTTTGTTAACTACCAACTCGAGACTCACCCTTGATAATGCATCTAGCGGGGGTTGAATCACGGGAACTTCAGTTGAGGTTAAGCGTGCGGTTAACGATAAAGACTCTGGCCTACTAATGCTCTCTAAGAAACTGACCAGATCTGCAAGCGAGTCGCCTTCCAATTTGACTTGGGAGTGCGCATCAATATCTGCCGGATGTCGACCTAACAGTTCACCCAGAGTATTGAACCTACCGTCGTGATAGAAAGGTGAAGAACGACTAAGATCTATAAGAGTGGGAGTGTTAATTACTTCTGTGCCTCCCTCTGCTAAATTGATTATATGTGTCTTATTATCCGTATAGAGAGGACCAGCATGGCAAACTGAGCAGCTAAACTCATTTGACCTAAACAATTTTTCTCCGCGCTGCTTTTCAAGTTCCATTTCTTTAATGCTTATAGCGTTAGTTACAGACGCATCGAATTTTAAAGAGGTAATATATTTTATTAAATTATCAAGCGCTTCTGACCGCCCTTCATTTTTTCCAGCAGAGTTGCATGCAGGCGTACAGTTATCTGCTCCGTTTATTAACCCGCTTCCTCCTTGCAGGTCTCTAATGGTATTTTCTACATCATGCAGTTCATCTAAATTACCCGACCAATGGAAAGGACCGGTAAGTGAGCTAGTAATTAGCGAGGGCGTGTTTCTCAGCCCATCCGAAAAATTCCATAGAAGATTGTCTGACTCGCCGCTAAAATGACAGGTCGCGCAAGAAATCCATTGATCCTTGGCCATTCTTTTATCGTTAGATGAGTGAAAAAGTCTGAAACCTTCTCTAATATCATTATCTAAAAGTATTTGGGTCACTGACTGCCTGTCTATTTCGACAAGAGTTGAAGCTTCGATAACCGAGACAGAACCGTCTATTGAATTATCGACATAGAGGTATCGCTGATCCGACCCTTGTACTATTCCGACCGGGAAGCTTCCAACTTCAATGTGAGCGCTAAGTAAATTTAATTTAATATCAATTACGGAAATATCGTTACTAGCAGCGTTTAGTACAAACAAATTATCGCCAACTAATCGCGAACTTAGCGGGAGACCAACTGGCTCGTCAATAATATCCAGTGCAATTCTTTGACTACGTAGATGCGTTTGACTTTCAAGATCAATTATTGAAACGAAAGGGAAGACAGACGTATCGAATTCAAGAGAAGTATTATCAGTATTTCTTATCGTGTTGGGTACGTATGCAAATTTCTCGTTCTTATCTATGGATATAGACTGCGTTAAGCCAGCTCTGCTTCCTAACGAAATAGTCTCGGTCACTTTGAAAAGCTGAGCATCAATCTTTGAGATTTTTCCGGAATCAAAATGACTCGCGTAAAGCCATTTTTCATCTGAGGTGAGGGCCATCCCTCGAGGTTTATCGTCAACCTCGATTTCGGCTATGAGTATGTAGTTATACTTATCAAAGACCTGTATTAAATTACTATGCTGGCTTGAAATAAAAGCAAAATTTTCACTAATAATAACCCCATAGGGCGCTGCTTTAGTCTTAATAAACCCTAAATGCTTTGGAATAGTTGAGGACAAGATGGAAACACTATTTTCACCTTGATTCGTTATCCATATTAATTCTCGTTCTGCGTCATATGCAGCTGTCTGTGGCGAGAGTCCGACAGGTACTTCTTCTACTTTTTCGACTAAGTCACTCAAATTCAGATAGGAGACGCTATTAGAGTGTTGATTTACAACAACTGCGGTTTCGGTTCCTGTAAATACTATAGATGAGGTTTTTTCTCCCGCCGTGCCAGTGCCGCTAACAAATAGTAGAAGGAGTAACCCGGTTCTAATTAAGTCTTCGAATTTCAATTTTTGATTCTACTTAGTAAATGTGAAACTTGCTTCTGACCATCCAAGCCATTGAGTGTCATCCATTAGCTCAGATCCAGCTCTCGTAACTATAGTTAAAAATTTATAGCTACCCTCGGCGATGGACGAAGGAAGAGGTACTTGAGCTACGTTTATGCTTTTGCTTAACTCAAGCTGAGTATTTAACGAGAACGGAATGATTTGATTTACCTCACTTATCACCGTACCTTTTTTTAAGGTAAGGAAATTTCCATCTGGCATTATTAGTGCTACGTAAATATCTCCGTCACCACTAGCGTCGAAATTTAGGTTGGCGTCTAATATCGAGCCGGGCACCAGCTTCGATTCCTTAATCACTACTTCGAAATTTCCGGCCGGTATCTGGTTATGATCTAAGAATTGAAGTGCGTCCCCCTGAATAGTAGCAGTGCGTCCTTCAAATAAAATTTCGCCCGAGTTAGTAACAGTTTCTAGTAAAAAGCTTAATGTTACAGTGTCGGCTCCGTTTCTCTGCGTTAGTTGACCTCCTGGCAAATCTAAATTTGGAAAGTCTTTATTTAGTTCATATGCGTCATAGTTATAAAAAGGGGTATCCGATTGCCCTTGGAACAGCATAAAACCTGGCATTACCGCAGAGCTATAAATTTTGGTAATTTCATGCCCCTCTGACGATTCTAAGTCGAGTGATAGGCTAGCGCTAGAAGGAAGCGTAGCCGGAATTTGACTCGAAAA
>Ga0209405_1000046_pt1 | contig 103525 bp, 86 predicted proteins | sample COGITO_mtgs_1105_6_FD_184803 | JGI IMG/M metagenome (GOLD analysis project Ga0209405, IMG submission 184803) | Pelagic marine microbial communities from North Sea - COGITO_mtgs_110516 (SPAdes) (version 2) | ecosystem: Environmental > Aquatic > Marine > Epipelagic ...
ACCTCATCGTGAAATAAGAGAATTAAAGTGGTCTGACTTTAGTGATGACTTGAGTTATATTCACTTGTCTGGAAATAGAAATAAGTCTGGCAAGAATAGAATAGTTCCAGTGCCTATTTACATAAGAGAATTGCTTGTTAAAGGACAACCTCATCACAATATATTCACAGGCACTATAAGGCCTTTAAATAAAGACTATTTTAAGACACTTTGGGGGCGTTTTAAGAGGGTTTCAAAACTGCTTGAACAAGACCAAACATTGTACTCTTTTAGGCACTCTGGGGCTATTGAAATATTTAAGAGAACAGGCTCTATAACCAAGCTACAGAAAGCAATGGGACATTCATCTATAAATGTAAGTTTAACCTACTTAAGAGGTTTAGAAATAGCTGAACTTAAAGAGGTAGATATGCCTATGGTTTAAAATTAATTAATCGTAGCTAAACTGTAAGGTTGAAGACCAGGAGTTTTCTACGGCAACTCCGTTTATCACGTCAACTCCATCGCTCATAAAATAAGCACTTAAAACCCTGCCTTCGTTATCTAAAATATAATCAGTAATAACTGTATTCACAACTGAATATAATTCACTATTATTTTCGTCATAAATTTTAGATTCCCAATCGCTAACCAAATTTTGACTATTACGCCCATACATAGGCCATTCTACAGGGAACCAAATGGTAATACCGCTATCGTTCCACTCAGCTACAGAAAATAATTTACTCTTATTCAGTATCTGACTATAATTAAGTGTTACCTCAGAGATTAATACTCCCTCTAAAAATGATTCCACCTTAACTAAATTACTGTTTTCTCAAGTGTAATAGCGCTCAAAAATATTATTGCTATATATTAAATTCCCATTTTGATTATAATTAAATATCCTTTGACCTGATGTTGTAATAGGGTAATCCTCACAATTGGCTGACTGAATCAATTCATTTACCCAAGAATTTTCCTCAATTTCACAATTGTCAGTTGAACAGTCTTGGCAAGAATATTCATTTATGCTAGAGATAGAATTATTTTCATAAAAAACATCTATTTTGTTTGAATCAATTCCTTGTTCGTAAAAACGACATATCATAAACTGTGTAACGAAATTATCATTACAAGTTTCAATAATACTATCATTTTGCTCATCACTTCCATCATCACTACTACAAGCGAAGATAAATAAAGCGGAGAGTAAGAGTAGTTTTTTCATATATCGGTTAATAGAACTTTATATGTAATTAAAAAAGGGAGGGTTATCCCCTCCCTAATTGTTATCAATCATATTAAAATGAATAAGATTTAAAAGTTATATCCTACAGAAAGTTGAACTACGCTGTGTTTGAAACCGTCAGAATCTACGTCAGGAACATCAGTAAGTCCCATTGAATAACGAAGACCAAAATTCAATCCCGAATCAAGTTTGTAGCCTGCCCCTAAATTCAAAGCAAAGTCTGTAGATTTTAAATTGTCTTTAATATCTGTACTATTTCCATCAACTTCTGATTTAGCACTTGCAAGGAAGCCAATTTGAGGCCCTGCTTCAATACTAAAGCCATCTGCAACATAAAATTTAGCCATTACAGGAAGATTTATATAATCTACTTTTCCTGTAACATCCCCATCAGCAGTAAAACCTTGTCCAGAATACAATAATTCAGGTTGAATGGAAAATGACTCTGAGATTTCAATTTCTGCAGTAGCACCTAAGTGAAATGAGGTTCTTCCATCAAGGCCTTCTGCATCATCGCCTACCATACTTGCAAAGTTTAAACCTGCTTTTGCACCAAAAGTGACATTTTGGGCACCAATAGTGAAAGCCACTAATGCCATTGTAATTGTAAATAATTTTTTCATTTGTGAATAATTTAAATAGTTTTGTTTAAACAAATTTAAAAAAAATTAATTAAAATGCAAAGCTGTATAACGTTCATTTCCTAAACAATCGATAGAACAACGTATATCTAAAGATATACCACAAGACATACAAATCACTATCATAGATAGTAACGGAAACGAAAAGGTAAACAGAAAAAGTTTAGACAACTTTAAGTTCAAAGATTTGGCAGGGTAAACAGACAATGGAAGCTATGAAATAGAAGCTACTGACTTGCCTTTGCCTAATAGTAGAGTTGAGAGGTTTAAAACAATCTAATTCTAATATAATTAGTTCTGCTAATTTTCAAATCAAAGTATAATCCGTAGTAATTTAAAAAGTTAACTATATGAATTGCTCTTTTCATTTAGTTTTTTATGAATTGTTTAGTAGATGAATTTATGCCGTCAGAAACCTTAATAAAATAAACCCCTTTCGAAAGTGAACTTACATCAATTGAGTTTTGATTGCTCATCTTCAATACCACTTTTCCAAGAACAGAATAGATAATAATATCTTTAACAACCAGCCCATTAATGGTTAGAGTGTTCTTAACGGGATTTGGATAAATTGAGATTACTAATTGTCTATGGTCATCTACACCAGCAGTTGGACAAGTACCCCAAACAGGTTCATAACTTTCTATTAACGTATTACTACTAAACTCAAGCGGTTCTGAACTAATGTTTGTAACGCACCAACTTGATATATCTTGATTAAAAGTGCTCAGATAAAACATATACCTCATATCAATCACGTTCGAAACATCCCAAGAACTAATATCTAGATTGAAAGATGATGCTTCATAAAACATACTACTCATATCGGTCACACTAGAAACATCCCAATCATTTAATGGTTGATTAAATGGTGTCTCCCCAAACATACCAGCCATATTAGTCACACTAGAAACATCCCACTCATTTAATGGTTGATTAAATGGTGTCCCCCCAAACATACCAGCCATATTAGTCACACTAGAAACACCCCACTCATTTAATGGTTGATTAAATGATGATAAAATAAATATACGCGACGCATCAGTCAAACTAGAAACGACCCAATTATTTAGAGGTTGATTAAATGACGACGCTTGAAACATATTAATCATATTAGTAACACTAGAAACATCCCAATTATCCAATGGTTGATTGAAAGAAGTAAGGGAAAACATCCATCCCATATCGGTCACACTAGAAACATCCCAATCATTTAATGGTTGATTAAATGACGACGCTTGACTAAACATACCAACCATATTAGTCACACTAGAAACATCCCAATCGTTTAATGGTTGATTAAATGACCGCGCTTGACTAAACATACCAACCATATTAGTCACACTAGAAACATCCCAAGAGCCAATATCTTGATTGAAACTCGAAGCATTTTCAAACATATATTCCATCGTGGTTACACTGCCCACATTCCAAGAACTAATGTCTTGGTTAAATGCTGGAGTTGTAATTGCATTCCCACCAAACATAGAGTTCATATTATTCACATTACTCACATCCCATCCACTAATATCTGCATTGAAAGATGATGCTTCATAAAACGCTGAGCTCATATCTGTAACATCACTAACATCCCAGTCTGGCATTTCTCCGTACCCACTCTCTGAACATAGACCATTTTCTGGGTTAGTGGATAAACAAGTATTTATAGCATCTTGAAAATTAGCATCTGTAATTTGAGTTTGTGAGTAACTCAAAGAGAAGATGAATAAGGCAAAAAATAAATAAAATAAATTTTTCATAATTAAATTGGTTTATAATTCAAATGTAATTAATTTTATTATGATTTTTTGTACATAACTAGTACATCCGAAGCTCAGTAGCTTTGGAACAAAGCGTGTTGAGAAAAGGGTTAAAAGCGAAAAGTGCCATATTAGTGCCATTAAAGTGCCAAGAATATTATAAATTCGCAAACAGTATTTCTATATACCGCATCAATCTCTAAGAAGATAATCAAAAAAAGGGGATGTAGCTCAGTTGGCTAGAGCGCTTGACTGGCAGTCAAATGTTAATAGTACACAAATACTTAATTTTTAGACACTTAAGAACAGATAATATTAATGTCTGTCAAAAGTATGTCAAAAATGAGTGTAAAATACCCTAAAATTAAGTCTGATAACAAGCAACGTTTCTATGTAGTATTTTATAATAATGGTAAACGGTATAGGTTGTTTAATGGTTCAAAAATTAATTCTAATCTCTTTCCTAATTCTTACCCTGTAGCTAAACGCTATGAGATAGCACAACTCTTAGCTGCTGAGGTGTTTAAATTCATAACAAGTGGCTTAAGTGTTCAAGAGCCTGTAAGAGTACTATGCAAGTCTGATAAGCAGTATTTAAAGTTAGCTTTAGACAACAAACTAAAAGGAGACTATTCAGACAAATACAAGTCTATGTTGAGGTTTGTTTATGATGGTTTTGTATCTCACTTAACTGATGAAAACATCACTTCTAAGGATGTTAAATCTTATCTAAACCACTATGCTTTAGGTGTGTCGTATAATACGATTAAACGTCACTTAAATGTGCTTATTAATGAAGCAAGAAACATAGGTATGGATAGCAATCCTATGGAAAGCATAAAAGCAAAGAAAACAAAGGCAAAACTACACAAACCTTATAAGGATATTAGCCTCATCCTTAATGAGATTAAGTTGTTTAGTGATAACTTGTTTCTGTGTTGTTTAATGACCTATGGATGTTTATTAAGACCCCATAGAGAAATAAGGGAACTTACTTGGTCTGACTTTTCAGATGACCTTACATACATTCATTTGTCTGGGAATAGAAATAAGTCTGGCAAGAACAGAATAGTTCCTGTACCTATTTATATTAGAGAATTGCTTGTTAAAGGTCAACCTCAACACAATATATTCACAGACGCTACAAAACCATTAAATGAAGACTATTTTAAGACACTTTGGGGTCGATTTAAGAGAGTTTCTAAACTGCTTGAACAAGACCAAACGCTCTACTCTTTCAGGCACTCTGGAGCTATAGAAATCTTTAAGAGAACAGGCTCTATAACCAAGCTACAGAAGGCTATGGGGCATTCATCTATTAATGTATCATTGACTTATTTACGTGGTTTAGAAATAGCTGAATTAAAAGAAGAAGATATGCCTATGGTTTAGTTTGTAAGTAAAACACTACAAGACGTTAATAATTGTTCAATAACTTTATTCTATTTTACAGGTTAAATACTTGATTTTCTGCGATAAATTTACTAACTTTACTCAATTCTTTTTTATAAAAGTCTTAGTCTTATCAGTCTTCTAAAAATTCTTTATATTTAATTAATTGGGCGTTTCAGACGCCCGTATGAATATGTCTTCATAAATATAAAAAGACTTTAAATTTACTATACAGGATAACTATGTTTTATTATTAAACACATACAAAGGTTGTGTATTCTGTTTTTAGTTGTTTATGTGCGGTGGTTTGCAACCACCTTTATTAAAACACAAAAGAACTTATATCTCTTTATATATTATAACACAAAATAACACAGATTTATGGGATTTAACTCAACGACAGCAAGCGAAGCAGGAAAGATTAGTAAAAGAGGTAAATTATTAAGCATAGACCTCCGTAGCGACCTTAAAACGCTAATAACACACATACTAAAGGACATAGATTATAACACTCTTTCAAATACACAAAAACTAAAATTATTAGACATCGCTTTGAAGCATACTTTACCTAAGCTATCAATTGAGAAACATATAAATGAAGAACCTCCAAGAGAGTTTCAAATCAATATAATTGGAGACAATGGAGAGGTGCTTGAAACACATAACAATGTATTAGACGAGAACTTTAATTTTAGTAATATGGCAGGTGGAAATAGTTCCAAATAGACCAAACAGAACCATTAAAAACAGACAATGGAAGCTATGAAGTAGAAGCTACAGAATTACCTTTGCCTATTAGTAGAGTAGTTAGTTTTTAGTTAGGATTACAGTTTGTGAAGTTAGGTTGAGGTAGTGTCCAAGCTGATGCCCCTTGACTGAAACTACTGCAAGAAGTTACATTTCCTACACTCCAATTACTTAAGTCTTGGTTGAAAGGTGTATCATAAAACATACCTTGCATTATTCCTACACTACTAACATCCCAAGAACTAATATCTTGATTAAATGAAGAGCCACTAAACATAAATTTCATATTAATTACACTAATCACATCCCAATTTCCAATGTCTTGATTAAAATTAGAACTGTTAAACATATACATCATAGTAGCTACATTTTCAACTTCCCAATTACTTAAGTCTTGGTTGAAAGGCGTATCAGAAAACATACTATTCATTACAAGCACACTACTAACATCCCAATTCCCTATGTCTTGGTTGAATGGAGTATTAAAAAACATAAATGCCATTGTGGTTACACTACTTACATCCCAACTTCCAATGGCTTGATTAAAGGGCGTATCAGAAAACATACCACCCATATTAGTCACATTGCTCACATCCCAAGACGAAATATCTTGATTAAAGGGCGTATCAGAAAACAGATATAACATATCGCTAATCAGTGATGTACACACTTTAGTAACATCCTCTTCATTCTCAATCATTAGGTCGAGCATATCTCTATCCACAATAGTATACTCAACCCCATTAACCGTACCTACATCCCCAACATTAGCATCAGGGCAAGCCTTTATAGTAACTCCATTTTCATCTAAATAAACAACATCACAAGGAATATCAGTAGTAGTGAAACTAACCTCATCCCCATAAAAGTCCCCTAAATTATTAGTTAAGAATGCTCTGACGTAGTAAGTAGTATTAGGCGTTAAACCCTCAATAGTTGTAGAGATATTAGTCCCATTAACATTAATTTGAATATCCTCTAATGTGGGCTGTATTTCAGTAGAATAAACAAACCCTTGTTCAGTGTTATTAGGTACATCACAATTCTCTGAAACGATACTTATAACACCATTTAAAGTGGCTGAGGTTTCTGTAATATCAGTAGCAGCTTGTGTTGTTAGAGTTGGCTCATAAATACAAGGATTGCCATCGTCATCTGAACAAGCGATGATGAATAAAGCGGAGAGTAAGATTAGTTTTTTCATTTTATAATACTTTTTTATAGGTATACACTGTACCATCAAATTCATAACTCATAGTATTATCATCAACTATATTAATTGTGTAAATGTCTGTATAACCAACATTATAATTTAATTGGTACTCATTGCCAGAATTAGTCCAAGTCCCTATTAAAATTTCTTCAGAACAGCCTGGATTACCAGCACTTATAAAATCATAATAATCTCTAAATGTACCATCAGAATTAAATTCAATAAATAGTCCATCACAATAGCATTCACTGTCATAATATACAGTATCATTAACAGTAGAGCCACATAAAGTAACTCCTAGAGTAGAATAAAAGTTCCAGTATCCGATAATTGAAGAATTATTGTTGTCATTATTACTGTTTGAACTATCATCACTACTACAAGAGAAGATGAGTATGGCTGAGAAAAATAAAAATGTTTTTTTCATAGTTTTTCAGTTAGTATTTTATCAATGTTTCTAATTGAGTGGCTATTTAATTATTAATCACTTTATTAAGACATTTATGTAGCTACTATTATAGCACCAAGTACTGCTAAAAGTTGTATAATAGCTATGATAGTAACCCAAGCCTTAATGCTCTTATTTGTTCTTAAGTTATGTCTTATATTAAAGTAAATACCCTCTTGTAGTTCTCTGTCTGTTTTCTTCGCTATTTCTTCTAATTCTTTTCTCATTGGTTAATTTAAAAGTTAAAGTATAATTCAAAAATACAAAAAGTATTTCATAGAATTAGTTCAAGTTTAGTACATATTAGCTCAGTAGCTTTGGAACAAAGCGTGTTGAGAAAAGGGTTAAAAGCGAAAAGAACAGAAATGTCTGTCAAATGTCTGTCAGTTTTTAGTAAATTTGGACTGTTCTTAAGTATTTAAAATTAAGTGAAGCATCAATCTCTAAGAAGATAATCAAAAAAAGGGGATGTAGCTCAGTTGGCTAGAGCGCTTGACTGGCAGTCAAGAGGTCGTCGGTTCGAATCCGATCTTCTCCACTAGTGTCACCGCTACACTGCATAAATTTAACTAAAGCCCACCAATAGGTGGGTTTCTTTTTTAATAGCGCTCTTCGTCAGTTGTTAAAAACTAACTACATTATAGTTTCCATTGTCTGTTTTCAGCTAATTCAAAGGCTGTATAACGACATGAGATCAAATGCATTGCTTTTCCAAAAAAGTCTCCATATTAAAATCAAAATAACTTGCTTTTTACAATTAATTTAAATAAATTTGAAATCAATCAAAAAATAATAATAACTAACAAATACAATTATGAAACGACTAATCTTAATGGGGTCATTTTTATTGATGACTTTAACAATTTCTGCTCAAGAAAAAGACAGATTTGTTTATGAACTACACTTTGAAGTGGCTCAATCAGCTTCTGTTTTAGAGGCTGAAAAAATGTTTTTTATTTTTTACGATGGATTTAAACAAAGCGAAAAATGTACTAATGTAAGGGCTTTACAGCACCACACAGGAGCAGGATTTCAATATAAAATTTTGGCCTATGCAAATAGCTGGGATGACCTTGACGACATGACTGTTCAAGCGCAAACATATTTTGCTTCACAGTATCCTGAAATGATGACCTCTGCCTGGCCAATGGTTCACACCGGAGATGCTGTTTATGCAGTTAGAACGTCCTTTGAACAAGGCTTTGTGTCTCAGTAAACATAATTTAAATAATCAACCAATTAATCAATTTACAATGAAAAATCTAATTACAATAGTATGTTTATGTGTCGGCTTTGCAATGTCTGCACAAGTTGTTAATATCACCTACGTGTCTGTAGATAGAGAAAACTCTGAAACTTTTTTGGAGCTTCATGAAAAATTCACCAACCTTTCAATTTCTGAAGACCGAACAATTGTTGGCGGCGGAATGTTTGCCCATGCGTTTGCAGGCGATTATACGTTTGCTATTTATGACTTTTATGCAAACGAACAAGATTTAGTAAACGACCCAGCTCTTGCAGATGCAGCAATGCAAGCAAATGTGGAGGCCTTGAAACTAGATGACGCAGCAAAAGAAGCACTTATGACTGAATATCAAACTTATGTTGGAATGTATGTTCACAACCACTCCGACCAAATTAGGCAAAGTAGAAATTTAGAAACGATGTCTTTTGAAGCAGAAGGATTGGACTGGAGTACACAAAAAGTGGTCGTTGTAAGTACTTATAATACTAAATGGGGAAAAAACAGAGACTTTGTGGATGGTATCAAAAACGGAAGTCTTAAGACGCTTCAAGAGAGTGGGCACGCAGTAGCCGCCTATGCAAGCCGTCACTTTTATGGTTCAGGAGCAGACTGGCATACATACCAGTTTTTCAATACATGGTCAGATTTTGCAGCCTACGAAGAAGCAAATTTAGGCGCCGCAATGACAGAAGATGATAAAAAGTTCTGGGCTTCTATTGAATCTCACACTGACGAAATTCTTACGTTTATTGGAGGAATGAATCCCGAGACTAAAGAGTTTAGATATTCAAAATAAATTTTTTTCTAATACAAAACCAAAACCCATGACTTAGTTGTGGGTTTTTTTTGTTAAGTTTTCAATACTTTTATCCAAAAATAAAAAACAAGACAATGAAACTATTTAAAGAATTTAAAGACTTTGCGGTTAAAGGCAATATGATTGATATGGCCATCGGAATTATTATTGGGGCTTCTTTCAATGCAGTCATTAATGTCCTGGTTAAAAATGTTATTTTACCACCATTATCACTTTTGTCTGATGGCATTAATTTTCAAGAGAAGAAACTAATTTTAAGATCTGCTACAGAAACCACCAGTCAAGTATCCATTGATTATGGGTTATTTGCAGAAACAATTCTCGATTTTTTAATTGTAGGGTTTACTATTTTTATTGTTGTTAAGTTTATTAATAGACTCAAAACAAAAGCAGACGATGTAAAAGATGAATCCGTTCCTACCCCTGCAGACATTCAGTTGCTGTCCGAAATCAAAAAACTACTCGAAGACCAGAATCAGAAGTTAATGAAATAGCTTAGCGTGCATTGTGCAGGCGCGCAACATATTTTCCAATCACATCAAACTCTAAATTGACAACCGTACCGACCTCAAAACTATTAAAATTAGTGTGCTCGTAGGTATAAGGTATGATTGCGACACTAAAACCATCATCTTTAGAATTGACAACAGTTAAGCTTACGCCATTGACCGTAATAGAGCCTTTTTCAATCGTAAGGTTTCCCAGTGATGCATCATACTTAAAAGAATACACCCAACTGCCATTTTGAGTTTCTACGCCAATACAGGTCCCAACTTGATCCACATGTCCCTGAACCATATGTCCATCCAATCGTGCGCCAAGTTTCAACCCACGTTCCAAGTTAACAGTCGCTCCAATTTTTAGAGCGTTGAGGTTTGTTTTATCTAACGTCTCTTTAATTGCCGTAACAGTATAACTATTTTCTGTTAGGGCCACGACCGTCAAACACACACCATTATGCGACACACTTTGATCTATTTTTAACTCGGAGGCCAACACACTCTCAACCGTTATGTGTAAGTTGTCGTCCTCAGTCACTAATTCTCTTACAATACCTAAATCTTCAATAATTCCTGTAAACATGCTTTTAATTCGTTAAATTTGTAAATTCAAAATTACAAACATACACGTCACTTTTAATGGAAAAAGAGGAAAAAATAAAAATTGGAATTTCTATAGGAGATTTAAATGGGATTGGTGGGGAGTTGGTCATCAAGACTTTTGAGGACAATCGTATGCTTGAATTTTGTACGCCTATTGTTTATGCCTCTGTAAAATCAGTGGTATTTTTGAAAAAACACTTTCAAAGTTCTTTAGAATTTAATAAAATTAAAAACGCAAGTCAAGCAGTGCATTCTAAAGTAAATGTAGTTTCTGTTTGGCATGAAGATGTAAAAATTAACTTTGGAGAAGAAGACGCTAAAATTGGCGAATACGCCCTAAAATCACTTCAAGCGGCGGTCGAAGATCTTAAAAATGACCAGATTGATGTTTTGGTTACTGCACCAATTAATAAGCATAACATACAGTCAGATGCGTTTAAGTTTCCTGGACATACCGATTATTTAGCCCAAGAACTTGAGGGCGATAGTTTGATGTTTATGGTCTCTGAGGATTTAAAAGTCGGATTATTAACAGACCATGTTCCTGTAAGTGAAGTCTCAAACCAAATTACAGCAGAACTCATAGAAAAGAAAATTTCAATAATCCATAACTCCTTAATCAGTGACTTTAATATTAGCAAGCCCCGTATTGCTGTGTTAGGGATCAATCCCCATACCGGCGATAATGGAGTCATCGGCTCTGAAGACGATACGGTTTTAAGACCCACACTCGAAACCCTCAAAAATACAGGCCAACTTGTCTATGGACCTTACGCAGCGGATAGTTTTTTTGGCTCAAAAAATTACAAAAATTTCGATGCAATCATAGCAACCTATCACGATCAAGGGTTGATTCCTTTTAAAACGTTAGCCTTTGGGAACGGCGTTAATTATACCGCAGGGCTCAATAAAGTTCGAACCTCTCCAGATCATGGAACTGCTTATGAAATCGCAGGAAAAGGCGTGGCTGATATTACCTCTTTTAAAGAAGCTATTTTTTCGGGAATAACGATTTTTAAAAATCGAAAAATGAATCAAAAACTAAGGTCAAACCCATTATTGAAGCAATCTAAAAAGCGTTAGATAAAAAAACACACGCTTTGGGGTTCCCATAAATAAAATTTTATATATTTGCAGGCTCAAATATGCGAAACAATGAAGCCACTAAAAGCATTTGACATACAGTTTGTAGGGCTAAAGCTTGGAAAGCATGTTTATGAGTACGAAATTGATTATAAGTTCTTTGAGCATTTTGAGTATGATGATTTTAACGATGTAAACGTTCAGATTGTTCTAAACCTTGAAAAAAAATCAACCTTTTTAGAGTTGAAATTTCTAGCAGAAGGAACGATTAACGTAGATTGTGACCTTACAAACGAACCTTTTGATTTACCGGTAAACGCCAGTTTTGATTTAGTCGTTCAATTTGGGAATGAGTATAACAACGACAATGAGGCGATTTTGATAATTCCTCATGCCGAATACGAAATTAACGTTGCACACCACATCTATGAATTAATTATTCTGTCCCTTCCTCAAAAACGGATTCATCCGGGAGTTGAGGATGGTACATTAGATTCTGAACTACTCGAAAGACTTGAAACATTAAGCCCAAAAAGCTTAGAAAATAAACCCCAACAAGAAGATATTGATCCTCGTTGGGATACATTAAAAAAATTACTAACGGATAAATAACATAGAAAATGGCACATCCTAAAAGAAAAATCTCAAGAACAAGAAGAGATAAAAGACGTACCCATTATAAGGCATCAACGCCTCAAATAGCAACATGCCCAACCACAGGAGAAGCGCATTTATACCACAGAGCGCACTGGCATGAAGGGAAATTATACTACCGAGGTCAAGTTTTAGTAGATTCTACAGCTGCAGAAGACAACGATGCCTAATTAGGTAATAGTTTTACAGTATTAAAAAAACGCTCTTTGAAGAGCGTTTTTTTTGTTTTTGGAATATCTTTTAAAAACGCAAAAAAAACAATTTTTAACTCTTTTTTAATCAAAATTGAGTACTTTTGACACGTTTTTTGGTTGTTTTTGGCGTAATTGCTTCAAAACCAGTGAATCTAAAAATGGAATTTATGAGCAAAATCTCAGCAGCAATAACCGCTGTAGGTGGATATGTACCTGACTTCGTCTTAACCAACAAGATTCTTGAAACCATGGTCGATACTAACGACGAATGGATTACATCAAGAACTGGGATTAAAGAACGAAGAATTCTAAAAGGCGCCAATAAAGGCACCTCATTTTTAGCCATTCAATCCGCTAAAAATCTTATTCAAAAAAATAACTTAGATCCAACCACCATTGACCTTGTAGTGGTTGCGACTGCAACTCCGGATATGAAAGCCGCTTCAACAGCTGCTTATACAGCTTCTGAAATTGGAGCTACTAATGCCTTTTCATTCGATTTAGACGCTGCATGCTCTAGTTTTTTATTCGGGATGTCTGTGGCGTCACGCTATATAGAGTCCGGAATGTATAAAAAAGTACTATTGATAGGGGCCGATAAAAATTCATCAATGATTAATTATGAAGACCGTGCGACTTGTATCATTTTTGGGGATGGTGCAGGAGCTGTTCTTTTTGAACCCAACAATGAAGGTCTAGGTGTCCAAGATGAATACTTAAGAAGTGACGGCTCGGGGCGTGAATTTTTGCGTGCCACTCATGGAGGTTCTTCCAATGTGATTACATCAGAATCATTGAAAGATCAATCACAGTATGTATTTCAAGATGGAAAAACAGTTTTTAAAAATGCCGTATTTAATATGGCGGATGCGACTGAAAAAATATTAGAACGTAATAATTTAGACAAGGACAAAACGGATTGGCTGGTAGCGCATCAAGCCAACAAACGAATAATTGACGCGACTGCAAATAGAATCAATTTGGATCCTAAAAAGGTAATGATGAATATTGAAAAATATGGCAACACAACCTCAGGAACCCTCCCTTTGTTGTTAAGTGATTATGAATCAAAATTAAAAAAAGGAGATAATTTAATATTCGCCGCATTTGGTGGCGGATTTAATTGGGGATCGATATACCTAAAGTGGGCGTATAATTCCTAAATGTATTAACTAACTAACCAAACAATAAAACTGTAATTATGGATTTAAAAGAAATTCAAAATTTAATCAAATTTGTAGCTAAATCGGGTACAAGTGAAGTGAAATTAGAAACGGATGATTTCAAAATCACCATTAAAACGGGTTCTGGAGATTCAGTAACTACTGTTGTACAACAAACTGCTGTTCCAATGCAACAACCAACTATTGCACCACCACCACAAGAAGTTGCACCTGTTCAGGCGGAAACTCCAACTGCTGTCTCGGAAGATTCAAAATACATTACTGTAAAATCTCCAATTATTGGAACTTTTTACCGAAAACCTTCTCCAGATAAACCCTTATTTGTAGAAGTTGGTCAAACAGTTGCAGAAGGCGATGTACTTTGTGTCATTGAAGCCATGAAACTGTTCAACGAAATAGAATCAGAAATTTCTGGTAAAATTGTAAAAGTTCTTGTGGATGATGCAACTCCGGTTGAATTTGATCAGCCATTATTTTTAGTTGATCCATCTTAATAATTTACATTTTTAAAGCGTAAAAAGGTATGTTTAAAAAAATACTAATAGCCAATCGTGGCGAAATAGCTCTAAGAGTTATAAGAACGTGCAAAGAAATGGGCATCCAAACCGTTGCTGTCTACTCGACAGCAGATTCTGAAAGTCTGCATGTAAAATTTGCGGACGAAGCGGTTTGTATAGGACCAGCTCCCAGTAGTGAATCCTATTTAAAAATTTCTAATATTATAGCAGCAGCAGAAATCACGAATGCGGATGCAATTCATCCTGGTTATGGGTTTTTATCTGAAAATGCTCGTTTTTCTAAGATTTGTGAAGAACACGGTATCAAGTTTATCGGTGCTTCTCCAGAAATGATAGACCGTATGGGAGATAAAGCGAATGCCAAAGCAACGATGAAAGCCGCCGGCGTTCCTTGTGTTCCTGGAAGTGATGGTGTTATAGAAACTTTTGAAGACTGTGTCAAAATAGCGAAACAAACGGGCTACCCTGTAATGTTGAAAGCTTCTGCCGGAGGTGGAGGAAAAGGGATGCGTGCTGTTTGGGAAAAAGAAAATCTTAAAGAGGCTTGGGATGCTGCCAGGCAGGAATCTAAAGCCGCCTTTGGAAATGATGATATGTACATGGAAAAACTCATTGAAGAACCACGACATATTGAAATTCAAATTGTAGGCGATTCGAAAGGAAAAGCCTGTCATTTATCAGAAAGAGATTGCTCAGTTCAGCGCCGTCACCAAAAATTAACAGAAGAAGTACCGTCCCCTTTTATGACGCCCGCCCTTAGAAAGAAGATGGGAGAGGCCGCAGTGAAAGCTGCAGAATTCATTAAGTACGAAGGCGCTGGAACCGTTGAGTTTTTAGTGGATAAACATCGTAATTTCTTTTTTATGGAAATGAATACACGGATCCAAGTAGAGCATCCAATTACCGAACAAGTAATTGATTTTGACTTAATACGCGAACAAATATCCGTGGCAGCTGGGATAACGATTTCTGGAAAAAATTATATACCAAAATTACATTCAATAGAGTGTCGAATTAATGCGGAAGATCCTTTTAATGAGTTTAGACCGTCTCCTGGAAAAATAACCACCTTACATTCCCCTGGTGGACATGGGGTTCGTTTAGATACTCATGTATATGCAGGGTATAGTATTCCTCCGAATTATGATTCTATGATTGCGAAGCTAATCACAACCGCTCAAACACGAGAAGAAGCGATTAGTAAAATGAAACGTGCCTTAGATGAATTTGTAATTGAAGGGATTAAAACCACCATTCCATTTCATCGTCAGTTAATGGATCATCCAGATTATGTCTCCGGTAATTATACGACTAAATTTATGGAGGACTTCAAAATGAATGGTCTTGAAAATGCTTAACTTATAAACTCCGAACTTGTTTCGGAGTTTTTTTTATTCTAAAAAAGGGCATAAAATCCTCCAATAAAAAATTTGTAATTTTAGCTCATGAATTTATCCTATTGGGAACAAAAAACGTGGTTAAACAAAGTCGATTATACGATTGTTGGAAGTGGAATTGTAGGTTTAAGTACCGCGCTCCATCTTAAAAAAAAGATGCCAAAGGCCAAAATAGTCATTCTTGAAAAAGGACTGTTTCCTCAAGGTGCAAGCACTAAAAATGCGGGCTTTGCTTGTTTTGGGAGTCTGAGTGAAATCTTACAGGATTTAGAATCACATACCTCAGATGAAGTTGTAGAACTTGTCAATCAGCGTCATCAGGGACTTCAACTTTTGAGGCAGACACTTGGAGATGAAGCGTTGGAGTATCAGCAATTGGGAGGCTATGAATTATTTTTGAAAAAAGACCGCCGTCTTTATGACCGCTGTTTACAAAAAATGCAGGAAGTTAATAGTCTTTTAAAACCAATTTTTAAAGACGCTGTATTTTCAAATGTAGCGAACACATTTGATTTTAAAAATGTTCAAAACAACTATATACGAAATCAATTTGAAGGCCAAATAGATACGGGCAAAATGATGCAGGCATTAATTAAAAAAATTCAAGAGCAGGGGGTCATTATTTTAAATAATAGTATGGTGGAAACTTATACGGAACAGTCCAATAATGTAGTCATCAAAACGAATCATTTTGAGTTTTCTTCTGCAAAACTGATTTTAACAACAAACGGATTTGCACGACAATTGATTAATGAAGATGTACAGCCAGCACGTGCTCAAGTTTTAATTACCAAGCCGCTTAAAGACTTACACATCAAAGGAACGTTTCATTTAGATTGTGGGTATTATTATTTTAGAAATATTGATAACCGAATTCTATTAGGTGGCGGTCGAAATTTAGATTTTAAGACAGAAAATACTACAGATTTTTCTCAAACGCAACGGATTCAAAATGCTTTAGAAGCACTGCTTAAAAAGACAATTCTTCCCGATAGGGAGTTTGAAATTGAACACCGCTGGTCGGGAATTATGGGTGTTGGTTTTCAAAAAAAACCAATTGTAAAACAGCTTTCAAATCATGTCTATTGTGGTGTCCGAATGGGGGGTATGGGCATCGCTATTGGAAGTAGTATTGGAAAGCAAGTCTCAGAGTTTCTTTAGAGATAGTTCCGTTTTAACTTAGAGAACTATCCATTAATAGCCTCAACAATTTCCACGCGTCCCGCTAACATTTCTTTTAGCATGGCCTCAATACCGCTTTTAAGGGTAAAGGTAGAGGATGGGCACCCACTACAAGCACCTTGTAAAATGACCTTTACTGTTTTTGTTACGGCATTATACGATTCAAATACAATATTCCCCCCATCACTAGCAACAGCCGGTTTGATGTGTTCTTCTAAAATATTTATAATCTCTTTTGAGGTATCGTCTAAGGCTTCATAAGCTCCATCCAATTGGGCTGTTGTTTTCTCCAAAACCTGTGCAGCAACAGCAGACACCATTTCTTTACCGTCTTCGATATAGGATTTCATAAACTCTCTTAGTTCGAGTGTAATGGCTTCCCATTCTACAATATCATACTTTGTGATGGACACATAATTTTTGTCGATAAAAACCGCCTTCACAAAAGGAAACTGAAAGAGTGCAGTTGCAAAAGGCGATAACTTAGCCTCTTCAATAGATGTAAATTCAAATGTTTGAGAAACTAAACTTTTATTTGCTACAAATTTTTGAACTCCAGGGTTTGGAGTGCTTTCTGCATATACAGTTACTGGGTTTTTCTTTTTGGCTTCATTTAAAACAACAACACCGTCTTCATTTAGGTAATTCTCGATCTGTTCTCCAACTTCTTTTTGGACATCGCTCCACTGAATAATATCATAACGTTCAATAGCAATAAAGTTGCCAGAGACATACACTTTCTTTACAAAAGGAAGGTGAAAAAGTTGTTGTGCTAAGGGAGAATTTTTAGCCTCATCAATATTTGAGAACTCAAAACTCTCATATTTTGTAAGAAATGAATTTGTTTCAAATTTTATAATTTTTGGATTACTAGTCTCCTGAATTGAAACGGTTATTTTTTTCATGCGTATAATTTTTGCAAATGTAATAAAGAAATTTCTGTATATTTGAAGAGTACCCGATTAAATATTGAAAAATGAAACTCCTACTTTCACTCCTATTGCTATGCGTATCTTCCTTTGGATCTGCCCAGATTCTTAGTATTAATGATTCTGCTGATCCTCAATCTAGCTATGATCCAGAAGACCTCATAAAAAATGTCATGATTTCAAGTTCCTGTTCCACGGCAGATACTTTCACTTTCCAAGTATATGGTGCTCCAGAAGATTTAACAACCAAAAGTTATGGCTATTTTAAAACCCCCCCAGGAAGTACATTCCCGTTTGAAGAAGGGGTGGTTTTAACGACAGGGAGTGCTTTTCCAGCAGGAAACACAGTAAACACTACTGATTTGATTACTTCCTCAAATGGAGATTCAGGAGATTCTGACTTGGAGGCGGCTTTAGGACAGTCGAACACTCAAGATGCGACATTTATCAAATTTAATTTTACTCCCCTAGTAGATGCGATTGATTTTAGATTTATAATGGCCTCAGAAGAGTACGACGGTAATACAGAGTGTACTTATGCAGATAGTTTTGCATTTTTATTACGAGAAGTTGGGACGTCAAGTTACACAAATTTGGCAGTTTTACCGGATGAAACCCCCGTTAGTGTAAGGAATATAAATGATGCTCCCGATTGTAGAGCCAATACAGAATATTTTGAGGGTTATGATGTAGGAAATACCAATTATGGAGGGCGTACAAAAGCCTTAACAGCTTCTTCGGCTGTTACTCCAGGAGTTACGTATGAAATAAAACTCGTTGTTGCAGATCAAGGAGATAATGCATGGGATTCAGCCATTTTTATTGAAGGCGGCAGTTTTAACATTGGCGGAGATTTAGGGGTTGACCGCCTTATTGTAGATGGCAACCCAGGGTGCATTGGAACACCCATTACTTTGGATGCAAACCTCACCATTTCTGGAGTTACATTTGAGTGGTTCAAAAATGGGACAGTAATTGCAGGAGAAACGAACTCAACATTAGATGTTTCTACCGATGGGACATATAGCTTTAATGTGACTTTAAATGATGGTTGTGAATCAACTGATGAAGTCATTATTGAATTTACAACCCCTCCAGAAATTACAACTCCACCTGAAGATATTTTATTATGTGAAACAGACGGCAACGGAACAGAAGAGTTTGATTTTTCATCTAATGAAGCCTTAGTTTTAGGGAGTCAAGCAGCGGCAAACTTTCCAATTAGCTACCATACAAGTCAGGCGAATGCAGAAGGTAATTTAAATCCACTTACAATTCCATATCAAAACACTTTAGTTACAGAAACTATTTGGATGCGTATTGCGGATACAACACAAAGTTGTTACAAGGTAGTTAGTTTTGGTATTGAACTGAGGACACAACCCATTGCAAACACTCCTAGTTTTAGCCTTTGCGATGATTCAGTAGATGGAGATGACACCAATGGTATTGTAGAATTTGATTTAAGCACTAAGGTGTCGGAGGTTTTGGGTTCACAATTGGCATCGGATTATGATGTTAAATTCTATTACGATCAGGCTGCAGCATCTGCTGGAGTTGTTGGAACAGAAATCACCAATCCCATTCAAAACACCTCGAACCCACAGGTTATTTATGTAAGAATAGAAAACAAATTAAATGTTGACTGTTTTAATACAACGAATTTTCAACTCATTGTAAATCCACGACCCGTAGTGAATTCAGAAGTCACACTCAAACAATGCGATACCGATACCGATGGCATTACCAACTTTAACCTAACTGAAGCCAATCAACTTATATCCACTGATTATTTAAATGAAACTTTCACCTACTACCTTACAGAATCTCATGCAGAAACGGGACTTTTATCCGATCAAATAGTCACTCCCACCACCTACACCAACCTTACTCCAGTTAACAGTGTTATCTATGCAAGAGTCGAAACAATACACGGTTGTTTTAGAACCTCAAAAATTAATCTAGTCGTAGGAGCCACCCTCCTAGATCCTATCTCCTTTCAATTAGAATATTTTGTTTGTGATGATACTCAGGTTGATAATGACAACTCCAACGGAGTCGCCGCCTTTGATTTTAGTGATGCGACTGCTCAAGTCCTTGCACAACTTCCAACCAATCAAAACCTGACTGTTACTTATTACCTTTCTGAGGCAGATGCTTTGGCAGAAGCCGATCCAATCCCAGACATCTCTAATCACAGAAATACCACTAGTCCTAATACTCAAAACATCTACGTACGGGTTGATAGCAATGACGTCAACGCCTGTTTAGGATTGGGACACCACATCACCCTCAACGTTGATTCACTTCCTGAAAAACAAATAATTACAGATTATATTTTATGTAGCGACACCAATCAAACTTCTTTTGATTTAACCTCTAAAGAAACGGAGCTTATTGGAACTCAAACCACCCCAATCCTCTTTAGCTACCATTTAAGTGAACAAGACGCGATAAACAATATTCCCATCCCCAATCCAAGCATGTACCCAAATATTTCAAACCCACAAACCATTTATGTACGTGCCCAATTTGACCCAAACAACAACATGAATTTAGATGCGCGTGAATGTGTACGTACCGACATGCATTTTGAGTTACAAGTAAATTTAAACCCTATTCTATTCACACCTGATCCAATCATAAAATGTAGCGATCAAATAGCCACCATGTATGATTTAACACAACGGGCGTCTCAAATCACAAATAGTGACTCGTCTATCGTTTTAACCTATTTTGAATCCCAACAGGACTTAGACAGTAACAATTCGATCCTTGACCCAACGAGTTATACAAGTAACACACTCGCAAAAACAATTCTTGTGCTCGCCACAGCTACCAACCAATGTGCCAAAACGATTCCCTTAGAATTAACCACCATTTTATACCCAAATTTAAACGCCAATCCATCCCCACTAGAAGAATGTGAAATAGACAACAATGGCTTTGATTATTTTGATCTAAGCTTACGAGAACCTGAAATTTTGAACGGATTAAACCCTGCAGACTTTGATATCAGCTACTATGAAGACGAAACAGATGCACAGTCTGGAAACACAAATACTATTGCAGATCCTACCAATTTTGAAAACACTACCATTCTAACCCAGAATATTTATGTCCGAGTCAAACCAAAATTAAATTCCTGCTTTAGAGTAGTACCATTAACCCTAATCGTTAATCCCGTTCCCGAAATTGACATTTTAGACCGTTATGTGATTTGTTTGAACAAAGACGATCAGATGATTAGTTCTGTAACCCAAACATTTTTACCAACTCCACCCATTGACACCCAATTAAGTGCTACCATTTACAGTTTTCAATGGTATAAAGGAAGTATAGAAGAAGTTAACTTAGACCCCAGTAGTTTTATAATACCAGGAGCTACAAATTCCTCGTATTCACCAATTTCAGAAGGGACTTACACCGTACTTGCTACTAATATGGCCTCTGGATGTCGCATACCAGCCAGTACCGAAGTCGTAAGCTCCTATCCTCCCGAAACCATAGAAGTAACCGTAACATCAGAGTTATTTTCAGACAATAATATCCTCGAAGTCAGCGTTGTTGGTACGGGCGAATATGAGTATCGTTTAGATTTTGGTCCTTGGCAGCGGGAAACTCTATTTGAAAATGTGAGGATAGGGGAACATACTATTTATGTGCGGGATCTTTTAAACTGTAACGAGATTACGCAGAAGAAAATAGTAATTGGTTACCCAAAATTTTTCACACCAAATGGCGATGGATATCACGACACATGGAATATCGTTGGAATGACCATGAAATCTCGCTCAAAAATTTATATATTTGACCGTTACGGAAAATTACTAACACAAATCAGTCCAACAGGTGAGGGATGGGACGGAACCTTTAATGGTGTACAACTTCCATCAAGTGATTATTGGTTTGTATTAGATTATGAGGATCCCGTAACAGGGAAAAATAACCAATTACGAGCACATTTTACGCTCAAAAGATAATATTTTATGACAGTATTTAATAAGCTTGTTTTTATTGCCATTTTAGGGGTATTCACTCACTCTGTAAGTGCGCAAGAAGGATTGCCAATATATTCCGATTACTTAACGGATAACTATTATTTGCTTCATCCTTCAATGGCAGGTGTTTCTAATTGTAATAAAATTAGACTTACAGGTCGTCAACAGTGGTTTGGAGATGAAAATGCTCCAAGTTTACAAACGATGAGTATAAATGGACGAATCGGTGATTCTCCTTCAGGAGTTGGCGCCATTTTTTTTAATGACAAAAACGGATACCATTCTCAATCAGGGGCTTATCTGACTTATGCACATCATTTGATGTTTTCCAGAAACACCATTGACTTGAATATGTTGTCATTTGGACTGAGTGCGGGGTTGATTCAATATAAGTTAGATGAAACTGCTTTTTTGGAGTTTGACCCTATTATTGCAGGGATTGAGCAAAGTGCGTCTGATTTTAATATTGATTTTGGATTTTCTTATCACTTTATTAATTTTTATGCACATGCAACCGTCAAAAATGTTTTAGCTAATGAAGGGGTTAATATCAATGAACAAGGCGTAAGTTATGATAACCTCAGAACATATTTATTTTCTGCTGGAAATGTATTTTCTAAATTAGGGAGTGAATGGAGTTTTGAGCCCTCTTTGATGTTTGCCTATAAAGATGCTACCAAAGAATCGTTTATTGACGTTAATTTTAAATCCTATAAAGAGTTAGATTTCGGAAACCTATTTGCGGGAATCTCTTACAGACGAAGTTTTGATGGTGCTGAATTCACCACAGATTCGGGAGTAAGCAGTCAAAAACTTCAATATTTCACTCCAATTGTTGGAGCGGAATATAATAATTTCATGTTTGCTTATACCTATTCATACCAAGCAAATTCAGTTGTTTTTAATAACGGTGGATACCATCAAATTACTTTAGGGTATAACTTTGGGTGTGAGAAAGAAAAATACGACTGTAAATGCCCAAGTGTAAATTAAACTTAAAAGTCTATTTTTTTTATACGTGCTGTTTCTGATTTCAGAAGTGAATCAATCACTTTAACGTTTCCATTTGTATAAAAACGATTCTGTTCTACAGAAGTCTCTGTGTTTAATAAGATATTACTTTCTAAGATTGATTTTGTTTGTCTAGCAACGGCTTTCCCAGAATCAATAATTTTGACATGTTCAGGTAATAACTGTTTTAAAATTGGAGTTAAAAAATGATAATGCGTACACCCTAAAACCAAACAATCAATTTTAGCGTCAAGCATTGGTTGGAGGTAGCTTTGAAGTAAATGTTTCATTTGATCAGAATACAATGCGCCATTTTCAATAAGCTCTACAATGCCGTCTCCCACTTGTTCCACCACTAATAAATCACTTGAGTATAACTGTGAGGTTTCGTGAAACAAATGACTGCTAAGCGTACCTTTGGTCGCTAAAATTCCTATAGCTTTAGATTTTGATTGAAGTGATGCGGGTTTAATAGCGGGTTCAATCCCAATAAAGGGAATGGAATAGTTTTTTCTTAAGATATCAATGGCATTGGTTGTGGCAGTGTTACAAGCCACAACAATTAGTTTACAGCCTTGATTAATAAGCCACTCTGTATTTTTAACTGAAAGCTCAATGATAGCTTCTTTCCCTTTAGGGCCGTAAGGAGCATGTTTTGAGTCCGAAAGATATATAGTTGACTCCATAGGGAGCAACAAATGGATTTCATTCCAAATAGAAAGGCCTCCCACACCCGAATCAAATATACCAATGGATTTTGAACTCATATATTACAAAAATAAAAAAGCTGCTCTAATAGATGGCAGCTTTTTATAAATTATTTGAAAGGTGTTTTATTAAAACCCTAGTTCAGTTTTTACGTCAACTAATAAGTCAGTCCCACCAGCAAAGATCACGCCTTGCCCTTGAGAAGCATCAAGTACATAATCGAATCCTTTAGCTTGTCCAACTTTAAGGATTGCATTTTTAGCTTTTTCAGTAATTGGCTTTAAGAGATCAAACTCTTTTTTCTGTAAGTCTTGCTGTGCTTGCGTTTGGTATTGACGAATACTTTGTTCCATTCCTTGAACTTCTTGTAAGCGTTTTCCATTCTCTTCATCTGTTTTGGTAGAAGACTCACTATCGTATTGCTTTATTTTATTTTGTAATTCAGTGGCCATTGCCTGAATATCGGTTTCATAAGTTTTAGCCAATTTTTCTAGTTCTGCTTTTGCACTTTGCATTTCGGGCATTGACTCTACTAGTTCTTGTGTATTAATATGTGCAACTTTGGTTTGGGCTTGCGCTGTAAAACTTGTTGCAGCAAATAACGTAGCCGCTAATAAAAGTGATTTTAAGTGTTTCATTGTAATTGTGTTTTATAATTTAAATTTATTTATTGTTTCTAATACTGTCTCTTTTTCTCTTGAGAGCTTCAAGTCGTTCCTTACGCTCTTTTAATGCTTTTTCTTTCTTTTCTTGCAATGCTTTTTTTCGTGCTTCCCTGTCGTTGTTCGCTTTGGAATCTTCTTTAGTTGTTGTTTTAGGAGTTGTTTTAGTTTCTTTTGCCTTCGCACGTTTTTCTAAGGCTTTTTGTTTTTTTGCTGCGAGTTCTTTTTTACGAGCTTCTCTTGGATCAACGTTTTCAGTCTCTTCGGTAGCTATAGATTTTTCATTACTATCCTTAGTTTCTGTTTCTGTTTCTGTTTCCGTTTTGTCAGATTTTGCCTTGGCACGTTTCTCTAGTGCTTTTTGTTTTTTTGCTTCGACCTCTTTTCTTCTTGCTTCACGAGCTTCTAATTTCTTTTGTCGTTTTTCTTCTAACAATGCTTCGCGATCTGCTTTTCGTTGGTCTAATAATTTTTGACGTTCATCTTTAGTACTTTCTACTTCAACGATTGTTTCTTCTTCTTCAGCTTCTTTACGCTCTTTTCTCGAACTAACTTGCTTTCTTTTAGAAGATCTGTTAATGGTACGCAATACCTGTTCGCTAATGTCATAACGGTCTGCAGAATACAGCATAACTACATCGGCAGATTTATCAAATATAAAATCGTATTTTTTGCTGGCAGCAATCTCTTGAACCGCCGCAAAAATCTGATCCTGAATAGGTTGTATGAGTAATTTTTTTTGAATCATCAAATCTCCATTTGGACCAAAACGCTTTTGTTGGTACTCAATAATTTCGTTTTCAATGATTTGCAAATCTTCCTCACGTTCAGAGATGAGTTCATTGGTTAGAAGAATACGTTCATTATTGAGTTGTTTTTTTTGATCCTCAAGTTCTGTTAATCGGGTTTCAATTTCGCTTTTCCATTGCTGGATTTTAGAATCTAGTTGTGCATTAGTTTCAGAGTATTCAGTAATATTTTCTAGAATATATTCAGTGTCTATATATCCGATACGCACACTTCTTTGTGCATATATAGATGTAGCCATTAGACATAAAAAAAACAAAAGACTTGCTTTTTTAAAGGGTGTCTGTTTTAAGAAGTTTAAAGTTAATAAATTCATCTTAATCTTATATTGGTTTCAAATTATTGGAATAGGATTCTAATATATGTTTTTCAAATTAACGAATTATATTTTAAAATATTTCAAATCAACTCCATTCATTCTGTTCGTTGTATAGAAATTATCATGCCAAACACTAAAATTGTTGCCCTATAATAAAGTGTGTTTGCCATCCACTTTTAAATGTTTCTCCTGGCAAGGGATCAAATCCATGTCCAAAATCAATCCCTAACAATCCAAAAGCAGGCATAAAGAGTCGTAAACCAACTCCTGCAGATCGTTTGATTACGAAGGGATCAAAATCATCAAAATTATTATAAGAAGAGCCTCCTTCTAAAAAGGCAAGTGCAAATATTTTTGTTTGTTGTGCTAGTGTAATAGGGTGTCTTAATTCTAGAGAAAACTTATTATAAATTGACCCTCCATCCTGACTAGAGAGTGATTGATTTGGATACCCTCTTAATGCAATGGCTTCTCTACCATCTAGGCTATAAGTTCCTAAACCATCACCTCCAAGAAAAAAGCGTTCAAAAGGGATCACACCTCTATCGTTGTTATAGGCTCCTAGGAACCCAAATTCAAAGGTTGGTTTTAGAATTAACTTTCCAGCCAACTTAGTGTACCATTCTCCCTTAAATTTAATTTTATAAAATTCTAGCCACTTATAACGTTCTTGATCAATTTCTCCAATTCGTTCAGATGCGGCACTCATTATTTCAGATGCTTCTGGAAGATTTGTTGATGCATATTGTTGGATAAGATCATTTTGAGCTTCTCTTTCTCTTTTCAAAGCGGAGTAATCTACGTTATTGACCAAGGAGTATGGGAAGCTTAGTTTCGCAGTTAAGCTAAAACTAGAACCTCCTTCGGGGTATATAGGGTCGTTAAACGTATTGTTTCGGCTCAATCCAACAGTATATGCCAAGTTATTAGAATTTCCATTTCCAAATGTAAACAGACCTGTATTGTAGTTATTCAAATCATAGTATTGGAAACTTATCGCTTGCGATAATACAAAGTAATCATCCGGTACGGATAGTTTTTTAGCAATTCCAAGTGTGAGCCCTGTAATATTGAAACTTCTATTTTTATCGGCATCTCTGGTAGCAGGATTGTATAAAAACTGTTTGGTTTGAGATAGGGATGAAGAAAATTGCACGGGCTTTTTGCCTCCTAACCATGGTTCTGTAAATGACAAGCTATAAGTTTGAAAAAACCTACTGGCTTGTAAACGCAATGCTAAACTTTGACCATCACCCATAGGAAAAGGCTTGTAAGCTTTTTTATTGAAAAGATCTTTAATAGCAAAATTATTAAATGAAAGTCCTAATGTTCCTATGAATCCACCACCACCATAACCCCCTTGTAACTCAATTTGACTTGCTCCTTTTTCAACAACAGTATATTCAATATCTAGAGTTCCGTCAGTAGGATTTACATTTTTTAAATCTGGTGAGATTTGCTGTGCATCAAAATAGCCAAACTGACCGAGTTCACGGATGGTTCTTACAACATTACTTTTGCTGTATAATTGACCAGGTCGCGTTCGTAATTCTCTGTAGATAACAGCATCATTTGTTTTGTCATTACCAGAAACACTGATATTTTTGAAGTATGCAGGTTTCCCTTCGGTCACACGAATTTCCATATCAATGATGTTTCCATCCGTACTTACTTCAACAGGTGTAATCGTAGAAAATAAATAGCCGTTATTTTGATATAAATTTGTTAAATCAAATGCATCAGGATCAGAATTATCTGCGATTCTTTTTTCTAATTCAATTCCGTTGTAAGTATCTCCTTTTTTAATTTTTAAAACTTGGTTCAGTTGGTCATCTGAGTAAATCGTATTCCCTAAGAAATTAATAGATCCGTAATAATATTTTTCACCTTCCTCTACGTTTATTTTTAAACTTATAGTATTGTCATTACTAACAGTAAGTGTATCTGATAAAATTCGCGCATCTCTATAACCTTTTTCTTTATATTTATCGACCACGCTTTGTAAATCCTCCTTATAATCGGCTTCGATATATTTAGAACGTTTCAAGACTCGAAATATATTTTTTTGCTTCGTATTTTTCATTGATTTACGAAGTTGTTTAGCACTGAGCTTCCCTGTGCCATCAAAAGTAATAGTTTTAACCTTTATTTTTTGACCTCTGTCAATTCGTACAAGCATGTCAACTCTCGACTTTTTAACAGAATCCATAACTTTAGTTGTTGAAACGGTTGTTTTTGCATTTAAAAACCCAAGTTTTCGATACTTATTTTCAAGATAATTTTTGGTAGTCGTAATGAGGTTTTCAGTAACCTTAACTCCTGAAGTAAGATTATTTTCTTTAATAATCTCTTTAATCTTCCCTTTTTTGACACCTACAACTTTGACCTCTTTTAATTCTGGTAAATCATTTAAGGCAACCTCTAAGTAAACAGTACTTCCTTCGGTTTTTGCGGCAAACACCTCGATACTGCTAAATAAGTTAGAATCCCATAATTTTTTAATAGCAGCACTTATTTTGACGCCCCCGGGTATAATTACAGCCTCCCCTTTTTTCAGGCCAGAGTAGGTAATTATGGTTTCAGAACCATAAGAGGTGTCCCCACTGACAGTGATGTCAGCAATGGTATATGTTGATGTTTTTGGTTTTTTTTCCTGGGAAAATAACACAAAACTGCTTAAAAGTAAGCAAAAGCAAAGAGTTGTATTTATGTATCTAAAAGCTATATTAATGAAGCTGTTCACTTGTTTTTCCAAATCGTCTTTCTCTTTTTTGATAATTTATAATAGCTTCGTACAAATTTTCATTTGTGAAATCCGGCCAATATACATCAGTAAAATATAATTCTGCATAAGCAATTTGCCACAAAAGGAAATTGCTGATACGTTTTTCACCACTTGTACGAATCAATAAATCTACATCTGGCAAATTCTGGGTGTAAAGATGCTGATTAATTAGCGGTTCATCAATACTTTCTACTGAAATTATATTATTTTTAACTTTCTCACAAATCTGTTTGGTTGCATTCACGAGTTCATCTCTAGAACCATAGCTTAATGCAAGAGTTAAAGTCATCTGAGAGTTGTTCTTAGTTTCATCGATTACATGGAGTAGTTCCTTACGAACACGCGTTGGAAGATGTTCAAGATTTCCTATCGCATTTAATCGAATGCTGTTTTTTTGCATCGTACTCATCTCTTTTTTTAAAGAAGAAATTAAAAGCTGCATCAATGTTTTTACTTCTAATTTTGGTCGATTCCAGTTTTCTGTAGAGAAAGCATACAGGGTTAAATTCTTTATGCCAAGTTCGGCACAGCACTCAACGGTAGTCCTAACAGACTTTGTTCCATTTTCATGACCAAAGACTCTAAGTCGACCTTTTTCTTTTGCCCAACGTCCATTTCCATCCATAATAATGGCAATGTGCTTAGGAATATTTTGAGGGTGTATATTAGATTTTAGACTCATATTAAAAATTACAATAGCAAGGTTTTCTTCCAAATGTGTAAGTTAAGGTAAAACCACTAAATACGTACCAATCGTTGTTATTAAAATTTCCAAAACGCACAATTTTTTTTAACTCCTCCGCATCAGGTTCGCTTCCATCTAGCTCATCTGAAAATGTATAACGTGCTCCGACTTCAAAAGCGAGGATAATAAATCGTGTCAAAGTTGTCTTGAAGCCAAGAGTAATCGGAATCCCGTAGGCATTACTTCTTGTTCTTTCTGAAACTAAATCTAGACTTGTGAAATAAAAATTTGGATGATTGACCATGCTTATTCCCGTAAAAATATAAGGGGTGGACATAGGCGTTGCTGCGTGTAAATCAAAATCCAAAAAATTAAACTCGATACCAACAGAGGCTTCTAAAACGTCCATTTTAAAACTATAGGCTCTTAATTTTCGTCGAGGATCACTCGATAGCGCATCGTTGGCGGACAATGTGCTATATGTCAAACTCGCTCTGAAAGAATGTCTTGGACTTCTGTTCCATTTAAAGAGACCTCCAAGCGCAAGTTTATTCGGATTCACAAATTTAGTCGATCCTACATCTCCAATAAAATTACTGCCCCCTAAAAAACCACCAATTTCGTAAGTTTGAGAAAACCCCAAACTCGAAATAAGAAGGAAATACAAAAGGTATAAACTTGTTTTCATGCTAATTTTAAGAGTGCAAATATAATAATTTCGACCAGCAACAAACAATTTGTTTTCTTGCTTACCATTAAACTTGATTTCTAAGGATATATTGCTTAATTCCGTGGGTCTGCGCCCCATAACAGTTTTTTTCGAAGGGTTTCTAAAAACCCATCTTCTTTTAATTCAATCATATGAATGTAAAAAGGCGCTTTTTGAATGGTTATTGAGGTATTGTTTTCTAAGGTGTTTATTCTTGAATCTAACGACACAAGGTGTTGGTCTTCACGACCACTGACTTTCAATTTTATAACCTTATCGCTTGAGATCACTAAGGGTCGTGCATTAAGATTGTGCGGTGCGATAGGGGTCAATACCAAGCTGTCGGATTCTGGTATTATAACGGGGCCTCCACAACTTAATGAATAACCGGTTGAACCCGTAGGGGTGGAAACGATGAGTCCATCCGCCCAATAAGACGTTAGATATTCGTTGTCTAACCATGTTTCAACAGAAATCATAGAGGTTGTATTTTTTCGACTGACAGCAATTTCATTCAATGCGAAGTCTAAGTCCAAAGACGTGTTTTTAGCATCTACTTCAATTGTCAGTAAACTGCGTTTCGAAATTCTATAATTTCCTTCAAAAATTTCATCCATCGCTTCTTGAACGGTATTCATAGGAATGGTCGCTAAAAACCCTAAACGTCCCGTATTAATTCCTACAATTGGAATTTCTAAATCTTTTACAAACGTAATGGCTCTTAAAATTGTTCCATCACCACCAACACTGATTAGCAAATCATACGAAGCATCTAAATCTTCAAAAGTAGCAAACGCATAGGCGTTGAGATCAATATCAGAATCCGATGCAATAGACGCATGAAAGTTTTTTTCAAAAACAACCCTTGCCTCTCGTCTTTTTAAATACGAAATAAGGGTTTGAATTGTGCTTTTTGAACGCTCATTAAAAAGGGGGCCATAAACAGCTATTTTCATTTGAATTGATTTTATCACTTAAAGATTTAAATAGGTGTCTAAATATGCCGATCGTTCTCTAAGCGTTCGTAAAAAAGTGTCGTCTTCGTGACCCGAAATAATGGTATATCCAAAGCGTCTAAACTCTTGTAAAATGGTACTGAGTCCAATGTTTCCAATTTTAAGTGTAATTTGGCTCAAATCATTCTCAGTTTTTGAGATAAAAGCACCCAATAATTTGGCATTATTGGATTCTACAATTTGACTAATTTGACTAAACGAAAAATCATTATGACCTTTTTCAATTACAACAATACCACCCGGTTCTGACAAGAAAGGCATTCTATTAAACAATGAAATAATATCAATTAATTGGTAATAGCCGATATAATTATTTTCTGCATCCAATACAGGCATGATGTTACTGTTGTTTTGTGCAAAAGCCTCCAAGACATCGAGCCACATAGAGGAATCGCGTACAAAAAAACCTTCAATAGCATAGAGTACTTCTGAAACGGCCTGTTGGGGTTCAAAACAATACACATCTGTTTCTGATAAACACCCCAAATAGACCTGTTCCTTCAAAACAGGAACATGTGAATAGGTTAATTGCTTAAAAACAGTCTGTAACTCCTCTACAAGTGTTTCAGGACTTGCAGGATTTAGATCATTTATTATAAATTGATTTAAAGCCATGGGTTCATTTTAATCAGATGCAAATTAATCAAAAAATATATACTTTAAGCGTTAAGTACTTTGTATTTTTGTTGCAAATTTAATTTTTTAATGACCAAGTTAAGCGTAAATATCAATAAGATTGCAACTCTACGAAATTCTAGAGGGGGCAATACTCCCAATGTCGTTCAGTTTGCCAAAGATGTTCAAGAGTTTGGAGCTCAAGGAGTCACGATTCATCCCCGCCCAGACCAACGCCACATTCGTTATCAGGATGCCTATGATTTAAAACCAGTTGTATATACCGAATATAATATTGAAGGAAATCCCATTCCAGACTTTATAGACATGGTTCTTAAAATCAAACCAACACAAGTAACCTTAGTTCCTGATGCAGAAGATGCCATTACCTCCAATGCAGGTTGGGATACTCTAAAACACAAAGCGTTTTTAACCGAAATTATCCAAGAATTTAAACAAAATGACATCCGAACATCGTTGTTTTTAGATCCAACACTCAAACAAGTTGAAGGAGCCAAAGCAACCGGTGCCGATCGTATTGAGCTATATACCGAAGCGTTTGCACATCAATTTTCACTTGGAAATAATGAAGCAATGCTGCCCTATACAGAATGTGCAGAACGCGCTTTGCAACTGGAGTTAGGACTGAATGCAGGTCACGACTTATCACTCGATAACATTCAGTTTTTTAAAGAAAATGCACCAGGACTGTTAGAAGTTTCTATTGGGCATGCTCTTATCTCTGAGAGCCTTTATTTAGGAATAGAAAATGTTATAAACATGTATTTGAATAAGTTAAAATAATGGTACTACATTCCAATATTATAGGAGAGGGTAAGCCGTTTATAATTCTTCATGGATTTTTGGGAATGGGGGATAATTGGAAAACACTTGCAAAACAATTTTCGAATTTAGGCTTTCAAGTGCATCTTGTAGATCAACGCAACCACGGACGTAGTTTTCACGACTCAGAATTTAATTATGAGGTGTTAGCCGCAGATTTAAAACAGTATTGCAGTCATCACACTATAAATAATATGGTGCTTTTAGGCCATTCTATGGGTGGAAAAACAGCCATGCTTTTTGCCGCTCTTTATCCAGAATTAATCTCAAAATTAATTGTAGCAGACATATCTCCTCGATTTTATCCTGTACATCACGATGCTATTATGGAAGGATTGTGCTCTTTAAATTTCGAAGAAATATCATCAAGAAAAGAAGCAGAAATTCAACTTTCTAACTATGTTTCGGATGCTGGGACACGTCAATTTTTATTGAAAAATATCTACAGAATTTCCCCGAGTGTTTTAGGACTTCGAATCAATTTAAAAGTTCTTAAAACCAATGTTTCTGAGGTAGGAGAAGCCTTGCCGTCCAACTTAAATTTCCAAAAAGACACTCTGTTTTTAAGAGGGGATAAATCAGAGTATATTTCCACTCAAGATGAAGCACTTATAAAACACCAATTTCCAACAGCAGTTGTCAAAACGATTTCAAATGCAGGCCATTGGTTGCATGCCGAAAACCCAGTGGAATTCTTCAATTCTGTATGCACGTTTATCACTTGATACACATAAGTTTAAAAATGTTTGTAAGGCATTAAAAATATTGTATTTTTGCCACCCAATTTTTATTTCATTACAATGAATATTACAAGAGAAACTATTGACACGCTAAATGCCGTGGTTAAGATTGATATTACAAAAGAAGACTACTCTGAAAACGTAGAGAAAATTTTAACAAATTACCGCAAAACTGCAAACATTCCTGGCTTTAGAAAAGGTCAAGTTCCGATGGGACTTGTTAAAAAGCAATACGGAAAATCCGTGTTGGCTGACGAAGTCAATAAAACACTTCAAGAAGCGTTAGGTAAATATCTTACAGATGAAAAATTAGATGTTTTGGGAAATCCACTTCCAGTGACTCAAGACGATTTGGATTGGGAAGGTGAAGATTTTTCGTTTGAATTTGAAATCGGATTAAGTCCAGAATTTGACATCAAACTAAAAGCTAAAAAAGCGCTTACTAAATATACGATCACTGCGGATAAAAAAATGATTGACGATCAATTGATTAACATTCAAAAACAATACGGAAAACTTGTTTCCAAAACGGTGGTTAGCGATGAAGATGAAGTAACGGGCGTGTTTTTTAATGATGCAGAAGGAATTGAGGCAACAGCAACCATCACTTTAGATAAATTAAAAGGGAAGTCAAACCTTAAAGCTTTTTTAGGAGCTAAGGTTGATGATGTATTGACCCTAAAGACCAAAGGATTGTTTAATGATTCACACGATTTAATGACCTATCTAAAGGTAGATCACGATACCGCTCATGGACTTGATGTGCAAGTAACCTTTACAATTAGCGAAGTTAATACAAGAGAATTAGCAGACTTAGATCAAGAGTTATTTGATAAACTATTCGGACCAGGAGTTGTAAATTCAGTGACAGAACTGAGAGCAAAAATCACGGAAGACGCTGAAAAACAATTTGTACAACAAGCAGATCAAAAATTCTTAAACGATGTTACAGAATATCTTGTAGAAAATACAAAATTTGACTTACCCGTTAAATTTCTTCAGAAATGGATACAAACAGCTGGCGAAACAGAACTAAATGAGGAACAAGCCAAAGAGGAATATGAGAAGTCAGAAAAAAGTATGCGTTATCAATTAATTGAAAGCAAACTTATTGTGGATAACAATCTTCAAGTGAATTTTGAAGATTTAAAAGCCTATACTTCAGAGATGATCAAAGCACAAATGGCACAGTATGGTCAAATGAACCCAACAGAAAAGGAAATTGAAGATATTGTTGCACGTGTACTTTCAAACCAAGACGAAGTGAAACGTATCTCTGAACAATTAACAAGCCAGAAATTATTAGATTTTTATAAAGAAAACGCAAATTTTAAAGATAAAAAACTTGCCTATGACGCCTTCGTTAAAGAAGTTTATGGGAAGTAACCTTTATAAATAATTAAGTACAAAACACTTCCTAGGAAGTGTTTTTTTATATCTTTAAAGCAAGTATAAAACTAGAAATAGCTTTATATTTACATTCTAAAAACCTAAAATTAGCATTATGAATTACGGAAATGAATTTAAAAAATTCGCCATCAAAGATCAAGGGATTAGCAGCACATATTATGATAAAATAGTAAGTAGCATGACCCCAATGGGTTTGACACCAAACATTATTGAAGAACGTCAAATGAATGTCGCGGTTTTTGATGTGTTTTCAAGATTGATGATGGATCGTATTATCTTTATGGGAACAGCGATTAATGATCAAGTTGCCAATATTATTCAAGCACAACTTTTGTTTTTAGAAAGTACAGACGCTACCAAAGACATCCAAATATACATCAACTCACCTGGAGGAAGTGTGTATGCAGGACTTGGAATTTATGACACAATGCAATTAATCAAACCCGATGTAGCAACAATCTGTACAGGAATGGCAGCCTCTATGGGAGCCGTATTATTGTGTGCAGGTGCTAAAGGGAAACGAAGTGGACTGACACACTCCAGAGTGATGATTCACCAACCTTTAGGAGGAGCACAAGGACAAGCAAGTGATATCGAAATTACAGCTCGTGAAATTTTAATTCTAAAAGAAGAACTCTACAAAATAATCAGTAAACATTCGGGGCAAGATTATGACAAAGTTTATGTGGACAGTGACCGTGATTATTGGATGAAATCTGAAAAAGCGTTAGAATACGGTATGATTGACGAAATATTAACACGAGGTTAAAGAACAACTCAAACCAGTTATGGCAAAAGAAGAATTAGACTGTTCATTTTGTGGCAAGAAAAAAGCAGACACCAACTTGCTTATTGCGGGAATCGATGCGCACATTTGCGATCGCTGTATCCAACAAGCCAATGGAATCGTCCTTGAAGAAGCTAAACAAGATAATGACAGCGGACTCACTACAGATGCTATTCTCAAAAAACCTCAAGAAATCAAAGCCTTCTTAGACGACTATATTATTGGGCAAGAACAGACCAAAAAAGTAATGTCTGTAGCGGTTTATAATCACTACAAGCGTTTGCTACAACCGTCTAACGAAGACGCTATCGAAATACAGAAAAGTAATATTATAATGGTAGGCCAAACAGGAACCGGGAAAACCCTGATGGCCAAAACCATCGCAAAAATGCTCAACGTTCCCTTAGCGATTGTCGATGCAACGGTATTAACCGAAGCTGGCTACGTAGGAGAGGATGTCGAAAGTATGCTTACACGTTTATTACAAGCTGCTGATTATGACCAACAGAAAGCCGAACGCGGCATCGTTTTTATTGATGAAATTGATAAAATTGCTCGTAAAAGTGACAACCCGTCCATTACTCGTGATGTTTCTGGCGAAGGGGTACAGCAAGCACTTTTGAAGTTATTAGAAGGAACGGTTGTAAATGTGCCACCAAAAGGCGGTCGTAAACATCCAGATCAAAAATTTATTGAAGTCAACACAGAAAATATTTTATTCATCGCTGGAGGTGCTTTTGATGGCGTAGATCGTCATATTTCAAAACGACTCAATATGTCCTCAATTGGGTATAAAGCAACTCAAGAAGAAGCGCAAATTGACACTAAAAATTTAGTGCAATACATCACGCCAAAAGATTTAAAAGATTTTGGACTCATCCCAGAAATTATTGGAAGGTTACCAGTACTTACGTACATGAATCCCTTAGACGAAGAAACTCTAAGAATGATTTTAACAGAACCAAAAAATGCACTAGTAAAGCAATACAAAAAGCTTTTTGAAATGGATGATATCGCGTTATCTTTTAAAGATGATGCTTTAGATTTTATTGTGAAAAAAGCAATTGAATATAAACTCGGTGCAAGAGGATTACGATCTTTATGTGAAGAAATTTTAACTGACGCCATGTTTGTTCTTCCAAGCAGTGATGAAACTTCTTTGGTTGTTGATGAAGCCTATGTCAAAAAACATTTGACTCGGACTCAAATTAAACGTTTGAAAGCCGTTTCTTAATTCATTTCTAAGAGTTCTTCTAGAAATTGTCTAGAATTTGAAAGGCGAGGCACTTTATGTTGCCCCCCTAACTTATTGTTTTGTTTCATCCACCTATAGAACAGTCCTTCTTTTGCGATATGAATCTTAGGCATTCTAAGAGTGATGCTGTTGTAGCGCTTAGCTTCATAATCAGAATTTAAGGCCTTTAAAGAATTGTCTAAAAGTTCTACAAAATACTGTAAATCCTTAGGCGGCGTTTTAAATTCAATAATCCACTCATGAGCGCCTTTAGACTTTCCTTCCATAAATATTGGCGCAGCTGTATAATCGACAATCTCGCTTTTTGTTTTTTTGGTCGCCATTTTTATCGCCTTATCTGTATTCTCAATAATCAATTCCTCGCCAAAAACATTTATAAAATGCTTGGTTCTTCCAGTCACTTTGATTCGATACGGTGCAACAGATGTAAATGTCACGGTATCTCCAATTTTGTAGCGCCATAAGCCCGCATTGGTCGTCACAATAATGGCATAATTTTCACCAATTTCAACTTCTGATAAAGGAATTATTTTTTCGGTAGGACTTCCATAGGTTTTCATTGGGATAAACTCATAAAAAATACCGTAATCCAACATCAATAAAAGTTCGTCAGAATGGTTCCGATCTTGAATGGCAAAAAAGCCTTCGGAAGCATTGTATATCTCATAATATTTAAATGAATTTGAAGGAATGATGGATTTAAATTGATCGACATACGGAAGAAAACTCACCCCACCATGAAAGTACACTTCCAAGTTTGGCCAAACGTCCAAAATCGTCTTACTACCAGAAGTTTCTAAAACAGTATTGAGGAGCACCAACATCCACGAAGGAACCCCAGCAAGGCTGGTCACATTTTCATTGACTGTTTCATTAACGATGGCTTGCATTTTATATTCCCAATCACTCATCAAAGAAACTTTGTTGCTTGGGGTGCTACTAAACTCTGCCCAAAAAGGCATATTATGAATCAAAATTGCGGACAAATCTCCAAACATAGTTCCGTTTTCTTCATACAGCTCTTTACTTCCTCCCAAACGTAAATTTTTTCCATTAAACAGTGCAGAGTCTTCATTGTTATTCAAATACATACACAGTAAATCCTTACTCGCCGCATAATGACAATCTTCTAAGGAGTCTGTACTCACAGGGATGAATTTACTTTTGGCATTGGTTGTTCCACTCGATTTTGCAAACCACTTGATTGGTTTTGGCCAAAATATATTTTTTTCCCCTTTTCGTGAGCGTTCGATCAGGTTTTGATAATCTTCGTAAGTCGAAACAGGAATACGTTCTGAAAACGTGCGGTAATTTCGAATGGATTTAAAATCATAGGTAGTTCCAATCTCGGTATCTTTTGATGTTGTCAAAAGATTCATAAGCAGTTCATTTTGAACTTCATGAGGGTATTTTAGAAACAAATCAATTTGATGAAATCGCTTCTTTAAAACCCATGATGCCACAGAATTTACTAATGGAATTGCCATATAAATGCATATATTTACAGTGCTAAATGTAATAAAAATCTGCTAATGCTGTATCAAGGTGTTTTGACCAAAATGGAAACGGAGTTTTCGAATCCTATTCAATATTTTCTAGTGCTAGAAAATGAGGTGTTAAACATGAACCAACTATTAAACAAGAAACTCACCCTTTCTTTTGTTAAATACCAATGTTTGAATTGCAGCAGTGACGCTCCTATTTTTAGACAAGGCTTTTGCAAATCTTGTTTTTTCGAATTGCCACAAGCAGCCGATTGGATCATGCGTCCCGAATTAAGTAAAGCCCACCTCGATCAAGAAGAACGCGATTTGGACTATGAAAAACGCGTTCAACTACAACCCCATATTGTGTATTTGGCAAACTCCAGTAATGTGAAAGTGGGAGTCACTCGTAAAACCCAAGTGCCTACACGTTGGATCGATCAAGGGGCACAAGAAGCCTTAGAAATTGTAGAGGTTCCAAACCGTTATTTGGCAGGGATTACCGAAGTTGCACTTAAGAAATATGTAAGCGATAAAACCAATTGGCGTGAGATGCTCAAAGGAACGGCACCAGTTGAAAATTTAGAAGATTGGCGACACCGCTTAGAACCCTATATCCCAGAGGAAACCAAAGCCTATTTTTTAGCCAATCAAAAAACACTTAAGTTAGAATTCCCTGTTCAGAACTATCCAGAAAAACCAAAAAGTTTGAACCTTACAAAAACACCCGTGTATTCGGGAGTCCTAAAAGGAGTGAAAGGACAATACCTTATTTTTGAGGACAATACAGTCTTTAATGTACGAAGCAATGAAGGGCTTGTTGTGGGACTAAATATCTCTTAGTCAATCTGTAATTCTTGATTTACCTCAAGCTTAAAGCGCTTTCTAAACCAATATACGCCGAGGTACAAAAATGGTGTATCCAGTGCGGCTATAATCACTTTAAAAGTAACGCCCGCAAAGAGCAGTCCTAAAAACAATTCCCATTCAATTTCACCAAATAAACACAACAGCAATAGTACGGTAGCAGTGTCAATAAATTGAGATAAAAACGTAGAGAAGTTATTCCGTAACCAAAGGTGTTTCCCTTTTGTGAGCTGTTTCCAAAAGTGGTAAATTTGGATGTCAATAAATTGAGCAAATAAATAAGCAAGCATACTTGCCAATACAGCAATTGAAGTACTGCCAAACACTTCCGAAAACATACCGTCTGAAACTGGTGACCACTCTGTTGCGGGCACTAAATTTGCGATGTAAATAATTCCCATTGAAAAGATTGAGGCCAAAACCCCTCCAACCACCACTTCATTCGCTTTTTGTTTGCCGTAAATTTCACTAATCAAATCGGTAATCAGAAATGTAATTGGATAAGGGAGTATTCCTACAGAAATTTCAAACAATTTGACGCCATAAATGGGCGTTTCAATCGGATAGAAATAAAAGAATTTTTTAAAAATTAAATTCGATACCACCAAAGAAGTAATAAATACTACTCCAAGAAGTAAATAAATGCGTCGTGCGAGAACCGTATCTTTAATCGTCATGTAAATTGTCAATAAATACTTTGGTAAAGATATCATATTAATTTTTCTTTTACTTAATTTGCTAGATCATATGACAGACGCAAAAACAGTTTTAATTGGCATTGGAAGCAATACAGGTGACAGACTAACTTACCTTCAGTCCGCTGTAGATGCAATCCATACTCAAATTGGGAGTATTGATCAACTGTCAAGATTATATCAAACTCCAGCTTTAGGTTTTGAAGGCGCAGATTTTATAAATGGATCCTTAAAAGTATCTACACAATTGGAGGCCTCACAAGTCTTGGACAAACTATTAGCCATCGAACAGTCTTTGGGTCGAACCCGACACAACGATGGTCAGTACCATTCACGAACCATCGATTTAGACCTGTTGTTTTATGACCGTTTGATCTCAAAATCTGAACGTTTAGAGCTGCCACATCCCAGACTGCAGGAACGCCGTTTTGTACTGCAACCTTTAGTGGATATCGCCGCCGACTTTGAACACCCTGTATTAAAAAACACCATTAGTAAACTGCTCGAAACCTGTGAAGATGAGAGCCTTTTGACACCTTTAGACGATCAATTGACAAATCCGATGCAGTCATTCGATTTTTCAAACTATAATTTTATTGCTATTGAAGGCAATATAGGTGCAGGAAAAACAAGTTTAACGCATATGATGTCTCATGATTTTAATGCCAAAAAAATTCTAGAGCGTTTTGCAGACAATCCTTTTTTACCAAAATTCTACGAAGATACGACCCGTTATGCCTTTACTTTAGAAATGTCTTTTTTGGCAGACCGTTATCAACAAATTTCAGATGATTTATCGCAGTTAGATTTATTCAAAGATTTTATTGTGAGTGATTACGACGTATTTAAGTCCCTTATTTTTTCTAAAATTACTTTGAGTGAAGACGAGTTTATGTTGTATCGAAAATTGTTTTATCAAGTTTATAAAGACATTGCACGACCTGATTTATACATTTACCTCTATCAAAACACTGAACGTTTACAGGAAAACATCCGCCTTAGAGGACGTGATTACGAACAAACAATTGAATCGAGTTATTTAGATAAAATCAATGCTGGCTATTTGGAATTTATTCAAAAACACCCCGAGTTTAACGTTAAAATCATTGACATTTCAAACCGTGATTTTGTTAAAAATAGAGTTGATTATCTCTGGATTTTAGAACAAATGTGTGCTTAATTCAATTTACTAAACAGATCCCATAAAACCACTCCACAACTCACTGAAATATTCAACGAATGTTTGGTGCCATATTGCGGAATTTCAATCACGGCATCACTTAAATTCACCACGTCTTGAGACACCCCTTTCACTTCATTTCCAAAAACCAAAGCATAGGTTTCGCTGGTTTTGGGAGTAAATTCATTAAGCATCGTTGCATTTTCTGCTTGCTCAATAGAGAGAACCTGAACACCATCCGCTTGTAATTTCTGAACAAGTTCTAAAGTAGTTGCAGCATAGTCCCAATCTACAGACTCCGTACTTCCCAAAGCTGTTTTTTGAATGTCTTTGTGTGGCGGTGTGGCGGTAATACCACAGAGATAAATTTTTTCAATCCGAAAGGCATCACTGGTTCGAAACACACTTCCAATGTTATTTAAACTTCGAATATTGTCTAAAACCACTATTATAGGGGTCTTTTTAACCGCCTTAAATCCTTCTACTGATAAGCGCTCTAACTCACTGTTTTCTAACTTTCGCATCCGTGTTTTAAATCTTGAGACCTTAGACTTTATAAAAAGACTAAAATTAGTTACTTTAGCATTCCTACTTCCTCACAAAAGTAAGGTATAAAAATCAAAAATCCATTGGCAAAAAAAGCAAAAAAAGTCACACCTTTAATGAAACAATACAATGCCATCAAGGTTAAGTACCCTGATGCCTTGTTGTTGTTTCGAGTAGGGGACTTTTATGAAACCTTTGGAAGTGATGCTGTAAAAGCATCTAAAATATTAGATATTATTTTAACCAAGCGTAGTGCTGGTAGTGAAAATGAAACCGAACTAGCAGGATTTCCGCACCATTCGCTCAACACCTATTTGCCCAAACTTGTCAAGGCGGGCGAACGTGTCGCTATTTGTGATCAATTGGAAGATCCAAAACTCACCAAGTCAATTGTCAAGCGTGGCGTTACGGAACTCGTTACCCCAGGAGTGGCACTAAATGATGAGGTTTTAAGCTCAAAATCTAATAATTTTTTAGCAGCAGTCTATTTTGGAAAATTAATAGGGGTGGCATTTTTAGATGTCTCCACGGGTGAATTTCTCACCGCACAAGGCTCTGCTGAATATATAGGAAAACTACTTCAAAATTTTAATCCGAGTGAAATCCTCATTGAAAAACAAAAACGAACGGTTTTTAACGACACTTTTGGTGCTGATTTTCATACATTTTACTTAGAAGATTGGGTGTTTCAAGAAGACTATGCCAACGAAACGTTATGTAACCATTTTAAAACAAAAACACTCAAAGGGTTTGGGATTGAAGCTTTGGCGCAAGGGATTATAGCTTCTGGGGCGGTCATGCATTATTTGGGAGAAACCCAACACCACAAGCTGCAACATATTACCAGTATTGAACGCATCTTAGAAGGCGATTATGTTTGGATGGATAAATTCACCATTCGAAATTTAGAGTTGTACCATTCTACCAATGCCAATGCGGTAACCTTAATCGATGTGATTGACCACACAATATCCCCAATGGGTGGACGCCTTTTAAAGCGGTGGTTGGCATTGCCGTTAAAATCACAAGAAAAAATCAAAGCACGTCACGAAGTGGTTCAGTACTTTTTGGATCATGAAGAAGTGCTTCAAAAAATCCAAAATTATATCAAACAAGTGGGCGATTTGGAACGCTTGATTTCAAAAGTAGCCACTGCAAAAGTGAATCCACGAGAAGTGGTGCAATTGAAAAACTCTTTAGAAGCCATTATACCCATCAAAGCCTTGGCGTCAAATTGTGATAATGCCGATCTAAAACGCATTGGCGAACAAATTCAAAGTTGTGAGTTGTTGCGAGAAAAAATTAAAGCAACGCTTAACGAAGACGCACCGGTAAATATCCTCAAAGGAAATAGCATTGCGTCTTCAGCTTCTGAAGAATTAGAAAGTTTACGTGCGATTGCGTTTTCTGGAAAGGACTATTTAGACAAAATGTTGGAACGAGAGAGTGAAGCGACTGGGATTACGTCGCTAAAAATTGCTTCCAACAACGTGTTTGGCTACTATATTGAAGTGCGAAACTCCCATAAAGATAAGGTGCCAGAAAACTGGATTCGAAAGCAAACTTTGGTCAATGCCGAACGGTATATCACTGAAGAACTGAAAGAGTACGAAGCTAAAATATTAGGAGCTGAAGATCGTATTTTAGAGATCGAACAAACGTTGTTTTCTGAGCTGGTTACTTGGATGCATTCGTACATTTTAGAAGTCCAACAAAATGCCCAGTGGATTGCACAATTGGATTGCTTGGGGGCTTTTGCATATTTGGCACAACAAAATAATTATGTTTATCCAGAAATTGACGCGTCTTTTGATTTGGACATCAAACAAGGGCGTCACCCAGTGATTGAAAAGCAATTACCTCTTGGAGAATCTTATGTGGCAAATGATGTGTTTTTAGACAGAACTACTCAACAAATTATTATGATTACGGGACCTAATATGTCTGGAAAGTCTGCCATTTTACGTCAAACGGCGTTGATTGTATTACTGGCTCAAATCGGAAGTTTTGTCCCTGCTCAAAGTGCGCGGATTGGGTTGATTGACAAACTTTTTACCAGAGTAGGTGCAAGTGATAATATATCTATGGGCGAGTCCACTTTCATGGTAGAGATGAACGAAACCGCTTCGATATTAAATAATATCTCGGAGCGAAGTTTGGTGCTGTTGGATGAAATTGGACGTGGGACGAGCACTTATGACGGAATCTCAATTGCGTGGGCGATTAGCGAATACCTTCATGAACATCCTTCTCATGCCAAGACCTTATTTGCAACCCATTACCACGAGTTAAATGAAATGACAGAAACCTTTAATCGCATTAAAAATTATAATGTATCTGTAAAAGAACTGAAAGACAATGTATTGTTTTTACGAACTTTGGTAAAGGGCGGCAGTCACCACAGTTTTGGAATCCATGTGGCGAAAATGGCAGGGATGCCACCAAAGGTTTTACACCGTTCTAAACAAATTTTGAAGCAGCTGGAGAAATCTCATTCGAGTGATGAGTTGACCGCTAAGGTTAAAGACATGGAGGGGGAGATGCAGTTGAGCTTTTTCAATTTAGACGATCCCATGTTAGAGGCTTTAAAAACGGATATAGAGGCGATTGATATTGACACCCTAACACCTGTTGAGGCCTTGATGAAATTGAATGAAATCAAACGGATGTTGACCAAAAAGAAAAGCACATAAAATGTATAAAAAAACTTTGCTATTCTAAGAATTGTGTTAAATTTGCACCTCTCTTTTATTTTAGAAGAGGAACGTTCATTAATAAAATGCGAAAGTAGCTCAGGGGTAGAGCATCACCTTGCCAAGGTGGGGGTCGCGAGTTCAAATCTCGTCTTTCGCTCATGCTAACTAAATTAGTTTTTAACTAGAGCACAGTTATATAAAGAGCTATTGAGCGACCAAGGTCGCGCCTGCCTGCCGCAGGCAGGAGCTCAAATCTCGTCTTTCGCTCTGAAACTTTTTTTAAAATATACCAAGATGCTGAAGTGGTGGAATTGGTAGACACGTTGGACTTAAAATCCAATGTCCATTAGGACGTACGGGTTCAAGTCCCGTCTTCAGTACACATAGAACCGCATTACCTTCTTAAAAAAGGTTTTGCGGTTTCTTTTTTGTACGGTAATTGTACGGGAAATTAGAATAAAACGCCAAAAAATCTAGCCTAAGCACACAAAACTACACCCCCACTATTACTTTTAAAGTCGGTTTCTTTTTTAGACATTCCTGAATAATCACCCTACAAAATTTGTAATATGTTTCGAACACAGTTCAATTAATTTTTTAAAGAGTATTGAACAGCTTTTAGCTAGTTTTCATTTCTTTAGGCACTAATGGATTCATAATTTTAAACCAAAGTGGCGGAATGAAACTCAAGAGAATAGAAGCGGGGTATCCCAAAGGTAAGGTAGGGCTTTGTTCATAACTGTTTAGAAGTTGGTATTTTTTAGAGGATTTAAAGTGGTGATCGCTATGTCTTGTGAGCTCATACAAAACAATTCTCCCAATATTAAAATTAGAATTCCAAGAATGATGCGGTTGGACACGTTCGTACCTTCCTGAGGGCGTTTTAAATCGTCTCAATCCATAATGCTCGATATAATTGATGCTTTCTAAAAACAGAAAAGACACCACCCCAATACCGACGGCAAATAGCATGACATCAAGTGAAAAGAAATATAACACTCCAAATAGATAGATGGGTTGTATTAAATGATACCATAGCATGTCATTTTTCACAGAAATAAATGAGCAGTTTTTAGATTTTAAGAGGTTCATTTGACGCTTCCAAGCATCTATATATTGTTTTGTAACAGAGCTAATCCAAAACGAAAATACTGTTTGGTTGTATTTAGCTGTTGCACCATCATCTGGAGTCGCAACATTCATGTGGTGGCCAAAGTTGTGCTCTATATAAAAATGCATATACAGGCAGGGCATATACAGGCATTTACTCATAAATCTTTCGAAGTAAGGGGTTCTATGTCCTAGTTCGTGCGCTACATTAATGGCGTTCGTTGCTAATAAAATTCCTGCTGAAAGACCGAGTCCAATCAGCTCATAAGCAGCGTATTCTTGTGTTTGAACTCTTGAAAAAACAAGCCACAAAAGACCAAATACTATGGGTAAATTTAAATATAGCATGATATCGAAAATCCATTTGGATTTTTTGTTATTCACTTCATCTTTGGATAGATTTTTAGATTGACTTCCAGTTATGAGGTCTAGAAATGGAAGTATTATAAAAGCGTAAATAATGGAAGTGTACGTTCCTAAGCCCACGGATTCAAATGAAATGAATGCTGAAAGTGGTACGGTATAGGCAAAAAGGTATTTTAAGTCTTTCACATCCTAAAGGTAAAAAAAAATAAATTAAAAGCTATTTTTCCACAAGCTGACTTGACCGTTTATTACGTCAACAAGCCTTTTATTACATCAATTAGCCTTTCGTTACATTGAGCTAGTGTATTACCTCTAAGCTACCTTTCTTTGTTGATAAATACATGAAATGAAAACACTTTATCCTAATTAAATTTAAAGTGCTTCTAATGCTAATTAAACCTCAAATTCGAATGAAAAAATTTACACTATTTTTATTTTTTATTGGAGGGCTTGTGTCAATGCAAGCTCAAGATCGAACATCAACACATTCAATAAATGACACTCACAAAGGACTAATTTTAAAATTAGGACTAAATTTAGTTGACAGTTCAGGGGAGGAGAATCCTTTTGAATTCTTAGGCAGTTTTGATGAAATGGCATTCTCGGAAAACTATAATATTGAACTTGAGTATAGGTTCAGTAATTCCTTCCACAAAAAAAATAGACTTCATTAAAATAGACAATATCTTATATTTTGAATCAGATGGAAGATACACAATAATTCACCTTACTGATAATTCAACCTTCTTTGTCTCTAAAAACATAGGAGAATATGACAAGATTTTAGCTCCAAAGTTTTTTTTCAGAATCCATAAAAAGTACTTAATAAACCTTAAGTATATTATTAATATCAATAATTCAGATGGAAGCAACTGTCAACTTTTAGGAGATATTATATTGCCCGTTGCTAAACGAAGAAAAGAAGATTTAGTTTCCTTTTTAAATATCAGGTAATTTTTATTTTCGAAACACTCTATATATCCAGCCCTAATAGTTATCCATCCTTTCGATTAGCTCAAACTTCAAATTTTCATTATCTTGGGCCTTTCTTTTTACTATGAGGATTATTAAGTATATTTTAGTTTTATTAGTCACTTTCGTGATCTCTGCTCAAGAGCATCCCCCTGTAATGGCCTATAATCCAGACGCCTATGGTGCTCAAAATCAAAACTGGAGTATTTCTCAGACCTCTGATCAAACCATGTATTTTGCCAATAATTCTGGATTATTGGAGTATGATGGCATGAATTGGAACAGTTATCCCGTGCCAGATAATTCTATTGTAAGATCTGTAAAGGCAATTGGCGACCTAATTTACACAGGAAGTTACATGGATTTTGGAGTCTGGAAACGAAATAATAAAAGCATCTTAGAGTACACCTCTTTAGTAGATCAGTTTGAGATTGAACTTGCCGAAGACGAACAGTTTTGGGATATTATTAAACTAGATAATTGGTTAATATTTCAATCTCTTTCTAGAATTTATTTAGTTAATGAACTAACAAAAGAAACAACGTTTATAGAATCCGATTATGTCATCTCAAATATATTTGAGGTGGAAGGCGTATTATTTTTCAACCAGTTAAACAAAGGAATATACAAAATACTTGACGGGACTGTAGAGCTTGTTAGCGATGACCCAAGGTTGAAATCTGGTAATATTGCTGGCTTAATTGAACATAAAGATCAACTCCTAGTAATGACAGCATCTAATGGTTTTTATTTCTTGAAAAACAAGAAACTAACACCATGGATAATAGATCCTAAAGTAAATTTGAATTCACTTACAATTTATAGTGCTACCAAGTTAAGTGACAACAGTATTGTGATTGGAACTGTGTCAAATGGACTTTATCATTTAGACCCACAAGGCATACTTAAATACGACCTTAATTTTGAGAAAGGCCTCAGTAATAATACGGTATTATCGGTTTTTGAAGATTATCAAAATAACTTATGGTTAGGACTCGATATTGGGATCAGCCACATAAATCTTTCCTCTCAATTTGTTGTTTATAATGATACAAAAGGTGCCATTGGAACAGTTTATACTTCTGTATTATTCGAAGATCATTTGTACCTAGGCACTAACCAAGGACTGTTTTATAAACGTAGAGATACAAAGTCTGACTTTAATTTTATTGAAGGCACAAATGGTCAGGTGTGGAACCTTAAAGTCATTGATAACCAGATTTTTTGTGGACACGATCGCGGAACCTTACTAATTAAAAATAAAAAATTACAGTACAGTATAAATCAATCGCTTGGTTCATGGGACTTTAAACCTCTAAAAGAGAATCCAAATATCATATTACAAGGAAATTATAACGGATTAAGTCTTTTGGAGAAGAAACAAGGGAAGTGGCGTTTTAAAAACAAAATTAAAGGGTTTGATATATCAAGTCGTTTTTATCAATACATAGGAAAACATATATACGTTAACCATGAATTAAGAGGCTTATATGAACTCACCTTAAACAGTGATTTAACAGTAGTTTCGAAAGTTTCAATCAAGACGCCGATGACCGAGGGGAATGGCTCAAACTTCATTAAATTCTCTAAAAACTATTACTACACATCCTCTGAAGACGTTTATAAATTTAACTATACAGATAAATCATTTGCAGAATCAAAACCTTTCAAAGAAGTTTTAAAGGGTTTTTCAACACGAACAACCATTATGGATGTCAAGGACTCTGAAGGTCTTAAGTGGTGCTTTGCCGATGATAATATCTTAATAATTAGTGCGGGGAGCGTAACACAAACACCAAAAGTTGAAATAATTCCAGTTGCAATATCAAACTTTAAAAAAGTTGTCTCTGGTTTTGAAAACCTTACAAAAATTGGCACAAATGAATACCTTTTAGGATCTGCCTATGGTTATTTTATTTTCAACTCAGATACTCCAAAACCGAATCATCTTTATAATTTAAAAATAAATTCTGTTCAGGCTAGTAAAATTAATGAAGATAAATTCCAACTCGATTCTACAAACCCAATAATGCTAGATTCTGAAAGTAACAATATTTATATAAACTACAGTATTCCACACTACGACAACATTGTTAGTAAAAAATATTCTTACAAATTAATAGGATGGTCCGACTCCTGGTCTGATTGGCAATCGGATTCATATCAAGTATTTGAAAACCTTCCTTATGGAAGCTATGAATTTAAAGTTAAAGGCAAAATAGGCAACTCCGAAACACTCAATGCCGCCTCCTACTCCTTTGTAATTGATCGGCCTTGGTACCTTTCAAATACGGTAATAACAATCTATGTAATTATCTTTATCGTTTTGTGGATTCTAATTCATAACCTATACAGAAGTTATTACAGAAAACAACAACAACTTCTTCTTCAAAAATCTCAGGAACAACTCGCACTCAAAGAGCTTGAAACCTCTCAAAAATTCATGCAGTTAGCAAATGAGAAACTAAAACTCGATATTGAAAGTAAAAACAGAGAACTAGCCGTTTCTACAATGAGTTTGATTAAAAAGAATGAGTTCTTAAACAGTATCAAAACTGAGCTGAAAGAGAAAGATAATCAACAGGACATTAAAAAAGTGATTCGAATTATCGACAAGAATTTAAACAATACAGATGATTGGAAACTATTTGAAGAAGCGTTTAATAATGCCGATAAAGACTTCCTCAAACTTATTAAAGAAAAACATCCAGTACTCACCCCTAACGACCTTCGTTTGTGTGCTTATCTGCGTCTAAACCTATCCTCCAAAGAGATAGCGCCACTACTAAATATCTCTCCGCGAAGTGTTGAAGTTAAACGATACAGATTGCGAAAAAAAATGGATTTACCACACGAATCTAGCTTAACAAATTATATTTTAGAAATATAACAACCCCTACAACTCTCTTTTTTACCTATACATACCCCCTACAACAATGTAGTTTTTGTTGTATTCTTAAATCTATTATAGATTTCAAAATCATCAATTACAACCTATAAAAGTAATTTTTCAATAAATTTCATACACTTTTTTTGAGTTGTATATTATTTGTAGCGGTTAATTTTACGGAATTAGCAATTGGTTATCGTAAGTTTATAAAAAACTAATACAAACCAATATTTATGAGAAAAATATTTTATTCCGTACTGATGACTTTGGCGTTTGCTTTTACAGCATCTGCTCAAAATACAACAGTAAGCGGGACAGTAAAATCAAGCGCTGACGGGCTCCCTCTTATAGGAGTTAACGTTATTGTCAAGGATACAAGCAATGGCGCTGTATCTGATTTTGATGGAAATTTTACCATCACAAACGTTCAACCAAATGCGACTTTAGTTTTCACCTACATAGGGTTTCAAACTAAAGAATTATCAGCATCGGCAAACATGAATGTTTCACTAGATGAAGACAACGAAACTCTAGACGAAATTGTTGTGATTGGGTATGGCACACAAAAGAAAAAGGAAGTCACAGGAGCTGTTACAGTTTTAGGATCCAAAGCAATTGAGAAACTAAATCCTGTAAGAGTTGAACAAGCCTTACAAGGCCAAGTGGCGGGTGTCAATGTAACCTCTGGTTCAGGTTCGCCTGGTGCCGGATCAAACATTCGAATTCGTGGAGTCTCTACAAACGGAGACAGTGCACCTTTAATTTTAGTTGACGGGATTAGAGTAGGAGATTTATCTGCTATCAACCCAGGCGACATTAAAAGCATTAATGTATTAAAAGATGCAACCGCAGGTATTTATGGGGTTCAAGCCGCAAATGGGGTCATCTTAATTACAACCAAATCAGGAAGAAAAAATGCTGAACTAAAATTTCAATTTGATTCTTACACAGGGATTCAACAGACTAGTAAAAAATTGGACTTATTAAGCCCAACAGATTTTGCGATTTACGTAAATGATGCCGTTGACGATCCTTTAAACCCAGAGTTTTATGTGTACCCACAAACGGGTACGGATTGGCAAGATGAGGTTTTTGAAACTGCAATCATATCAAATGTGAACTTGAGTGCCAGTGGTGGTACAGAAAAATCAGCCTACTCTTTTGGAGTGTCTTATTTAGATCAGGACGGTATTGTAGGTTTAGGAAAATCTAATTTTAGCAGACTCACTGCACGATTAAATTATCAATACAACATCTTAGATAATTTAAAACTAACAGCAACAGCACTGCATACAGTATCAGAAAAAAACAACCTCCCAGAAGGAGGTATTGGAGCAGTCTTATACAACGCAGTCAATATCAATCCAAACTTAGCAACAACGGATGCTGACGGAAACTATTCCTTAGTTGAAGACATCAGACAGATAGAAATTATCAACCCTTTAGCACAAGTAGAAAACTCTTACAATACGGCTCGTGTTGATAAAATAAGTGCAAGCTTAGGAGTCGATTATACGTTCTTAGATAAATTCACAGTAAGTTCTAAATATCAAATGAATCATGCCAATGTAAGAGATGATATCTTTAGACCTGAAGTGAATTATGGACCTAGTAGAGGTGCGAATTTAACAGGAAATGAAGTTGTGGACCATGGTGCAGATTATGACGATTACATTTGGGATAACTATATAACGTATGAAAATACGTTTAACGAAAAACACAATCTAACTGTTTTATTAGGAGCCTCTCTTTCGCATGAAGAAGGAGAGTTTTATGGCTATCAAGGATCAACTACGATAGCAACCAACAATCCAGACCAAACTATTGCAGACATGGAGGTTATAAACCCACGTTTTATTCCTTCTCAAATAGCCATTGGTAACAATGTTTTTGAAAAAAATCTTTCATCAATATTTACAAGAGTGCAGTATAACTACAAAGAAAAATATTTACTCTCAGCAGTCATGAGAAGAGATGGTTCATCTGCATTTGGACCAAATAATAAATACGGATATTTCCCATCAGGATCTGTGGGGTGGAATGTTTCTGAAGAGGAATTCTTAAAAGATAGTTCTTGGATCAATAATTTAAAAGTAAGAGCAAGTTACGGAGTTATTGGAAATGATAAAATCCGATTGTTTGGATATACCTCTCTTTTAACAGGAGAAGCAACTTACGATCCAGGAAATGCAAATGGAATTTCTGACTTACTAAATGGTGTTGCCATTGGTCTGATTGGAAACCCAAACATTAAATGGGAAGAGCAAGTATCTAAAAACCTTGGTTTTGATACTTCTTTATTCAACAATAAACTATCCATCTCTGCTGATATGTATTCCAAAGTAACAGAAGATCTACTCATTGCCCCAGACGGTTCTGGGTTATTAGGAGCAGCAGCTCCAGGTTCAGCCCTACCAATCGTCAATGCTGGTTCGGTTGAAAACAAAGGAGTAGAGTTTAGCATCAACTACAACGACAACCTTAGCGAAGACTTTAATTTTAATGTTGGGTTTAATTTCACAACGCTACAAAACGAAGTTTTGTCTGTTGATGTCGGAGGAAACGGAATTGTAAATGGCGGAGAATTTGGAGTTGGTATTAGCCAAACAACCTCTCGAATGCAAGCAGGGATGCCAATGGGGTATTTCTATGGCTACCAAACAAACGGGATATACCAAACACAAGCAGAAATTGACGCTTTAAACGCGAATGCTCCTGCAGCTGCCATAGATGGACAATATCATGATGGTGTCGCACCAGGAGATTTAAAATTCGTAGATACAAATGGCAACGGTTATATAGATCCAGATGATAGAACAAACCTTGGCGATCCTTTAGCGGACATTACGATGGGCTTTAGCATCGGTTTTACGTATAAGAATATTGATTTCAGTGCCAATGCATTTGCTTCTATCGGAAATGACATGGTAAGAGATTACGAGCGTAAAGATTTATACGCCAACAGAGGAACCTATATGCTAGACAGATGGCAAGGAACAGGAACAAGCAATACAGTGCCAAGAGCTGTGGCTGGTGCATCTGTAAATACTGATTTATTCTCAGATTTTTATGTAGAAGACGCATCGTTCTTACGTTTACAAAACGTTCAAATAGGCTATTCTTTCAATGCTAAAGTATTATCCAGCCTCGGATTAGATAAATTCAGAATTTATCTTTCAGGAAACAATCTATATACCCTTACAGATTATTTAGGTTACGATCCTTCAGCAAGCAACGGAGCCCCAATAGGTTCTGGTATCGATAAAGGCTTCTACCCTGTAGCAAGCTCATACCTTTTAGGTATTAATTTAAACTTTTAATAATTATACTATGAAAAAAATATTTAAAACAGTAATGGTATTCTCACTTGTGTTTTTTACAGCATGTGACGATTATATTGAAGTAGAACCGGTCGGACCAGATGCGGACAACTACTTTAACAATGAGCAAGAATATGAAAGCGCTTTAATTGGTGCTTACGATATGTTACAATCCTCTTTTTGGAATGTATTACTTGGTGTTATCGCTTCTGATGATTACGCTGCAGGTGGAGATTCTTTTAATTACGATCAGCCAACCCTACAAAATGTGAATCAAATGATTCATACACCTTCTGACAACAATCAATTAAGAGACATTTGGAACTTAATGTATGCAGGTCTAAACAGAGCAAACTACTTATTAGAATTTAAAGACAAAACAGATTTTAGTGGGAGGGAGCAAATCATTGCACAAGCATACTTTTTAAGAGCCTATTATGCGTTTGAGTTAGCCAAGCATTTTGGAGACATTCCTTTAAAGGTAGAAACGCGTGGCGGAGTCAATAGAATTGCAGATCAACGCACAATCATTGGTGAGCAATACGATATCAACAGAGTTGGTAGTATTTCTGCGGTTTACAGTCTAATTGAAGAAGACTTAAAAGAAGCCATTCCTAATTTGCCATTAGAACAAAGTGAAGTATACAAAGTTTCTAAAGGCGCTGCACAAGCTCTATTAGGTAAAGTCTATTTATACCACGGAACTTTTGACGCAGACAAGTTTGCTGACGCTGCATCCGCATTTGCAGATGTTATTGGCAGTGAGCAATACAGCTTAAAACTGGAAGAAGATTATCAAAATCTATTCGAAAGCAGTGCAGAAAATGGTACAGAATCTGTTTTCGAAATCCAATATACGGGAGTAGAACCAGCAGGTTGGAATTGTATAATCTGTAGTGAAGGAAGTTATTTTCCTAAATTTTGTGGGCCAAGATCTCCTTATGACAATCAAGAGTTTGTAACAGGATGGGGCTTTTGCTTACCATCACAAGAATTATACGACCTCTACGATGAGGACGACGCCAGAAGAGATGTTACGATTTACGATTTAAGAGATCAGCAAGACTCCTATTCTCAAGGAAGAGACGATACAGGACTATTCAATAGAAAATACATTCCTCGTAAAGCCGATGATAGAGCAGGATCAGATCCTTTAAACTTTGCAAACAACTACCGTTCTATTCGTTATGCAGACGTATTATTAATGTCAGCAGAAGCAGAAGCCCAAAGTGGTGGTGCCAATGCAGAAAACCGTCTAAACGACGTCAGATTCAGAGCTTACGGAGACAACAGTCATGACTATACAGCAGCTGAAGGTGACATACTGGACGCTATTTATTTAGAAAGACGTAAAGAACTAGCTGGAGAAGGACACCGTTTCTTTGACCTTGTTAGAACTGGTCAAGCAGCGGCTGCAATTCCAGGATTTATAGCCAATAAAAATGAAGTATTCCCAATTCCATTGGTAGAGCTAGAACTAGCGAACGCAGTAGGTAGATGGGGACAAAACCAAGGATATTAAAAATTATTAACTCAAAAAATTAAAAAAATGAAATTATTAAAAAACGGAATGTATCTGATATTAGTGCTTTTATTAAGCACGACGATCTCTTGTCATGAAGATGACGATATGACAAACACCATTGGAGGTTTAGATTTTGTAATTGCAACTCTAAACGCTGACGGAAATAGAACAGGGGTACTTGCCTCAACAGTTCCAGGTGACAACAGAGTAGTATATACGGTTGATTTTGGAGCAACTGCCGATGACGACACAGATGTATATCAAACAAGCGGTCCAATGGTAATTCATAATTATCCAAATGAGACAGCCACTTATACTATTACAGTTACTGCCTCTTTTCCAGGACAACAAGACGTGTCTATTAGTAAAGAACATACAGTAACCATAGTAGAAGCACCACCAACTGGAGATGCTTTAACAGGAACATGGAGATTAGCGCCTGAAGCAGGTGCACTTGGAGTAGGTCCAGAATTGGACAATATTTCTTGGTGGTCAAACACAACCGACGATTTGACAACAAGAGCATGTTTATTTGATGATGAATATATATTTGGTGCAGACGGTTCGTTTCAGAATGTTCTAGGAGCAGATACTTGGATTGAAGCTTGGCAAGGTGCAGCAGGAGAAGAATGTGGTACACCAGTGGCTCCACATGATGGAACCGCTACAGCGACCTACGAATACAGCGGAGCTGCACTTACACTTAATGGAGCAGGCGCTTACTTAGGCTTGGCTAAAGTGATCAATGGCGGTGAATTAGCAAGTCCTGCTGATGCAGCAGATTCAATTACGTATATAGCAGCACTTTCAGAAGATGGAAACTCTTTAGAATTAGATATCGAGGTTGCAGGTGGAGGACACTGGTCGTTCAAACTTGTAAAAGATGCACCTCCAGCGCCTTCAGCACTTGATGGAACTTGGAGATTAGCACCAGAAGCAGGTGCGCTTGGAGTAGGTCCAGCATTGGATAATGTATCTTGGTGGTCAAACACTACAGATGATTTGACAACAAGAGCATGTTTATTTGACGACACCTATGTATTTAATGCAGATGGTTCATTCCAAAATGTTGTTGGAGATCAAACATGGATCGAAGCTTGGCAAGGTGCAGCAGGAGAAGAATGTGGTACTCCAGTAGCTCCACATGATGGATCAGCAACAGCTACTTATAATTATGATGAAGCAGCCGGAACCATTACACTAAATGGAGTAGGTGCTTACTTAGGGTTAGCTAAAGCGATCAATGGTGGTGAATTAGCAAGTCCTGCTGATGCACCAGATTCAGTTACGTATATAGCTGCGCTTTCAGAAGATGGAAACACTTTAGAATTAGATATCGAAATTGCAGGTGGAGGACACTGGTCTTTCAAACTTATAAAAGATGTAATTCCTGAAGGTGTTGAAGGCACTTGGAAATTGGCTCCAGAAGCAGGAGCAATTGGAGTAGGTCCAGCATTGGATAATGTATCTTGGTGGTCAAACACTACAGATGATGTCACAACAAGAGCATGTTTATTTGACGATGAATATGTGTTTGGTGCAGACGGTTCGTTCCAAAATGTTGTTGGAGCAGATACTTGGATTGAGCCTTGGCAAGGTGTTGCAAGTGAAGGATGTGGTACTCCAGTAGCTCCACATGATGGATCAGCAACAGCGACCTACACTTACGCCGAATCAGCCGGAACCATTACACTAGATGGAGTAGGTGCTTACTTAGGGTTAGCTAAAGCGATCAATGAAGGCGAATTAGCAAATCCTGCTGATGCACCAGATTCAATAACGTATATAGCTGCACTTTCAGAAGATGGAAACACTCTAGAATTAGATATCGAAATTGCAGGTGGAGGACACTGGTCGTTCAAACTAGCAAGACAATAGGATTTTAAAACCCTATTAATTTAATAAATGAACATCCTCCATATATTTTTATGGGGGATGTTTAATTTTATAAAGGGACTCCAAAACAGTGTGGTGAAATTCACATCAACTTCTTACAGAATGAGCATATTTCAACCCTCAGTAGCTTTTTTATAGGCTGGGACGTAGGCAGCGTAGTATTTCAATTAGTACTACAAAACGGAATGTGAAATCCATACAAGAAGATGGTGAACTTACAAAGTATCCTAAATTTAAAGTATCAAATTAATTAAATTGAAATTAATTAAAAAAATAAAACGAAATTTCATCTTTTTTTTAAATTTCCTTAAATTCGTAACTATGAAAAACTCAAATACTTTCACTCTTTTTTTTACAATTTTAATAGGGTTAGCTTCAGGAGGCTGTTCTTCTAGTGATGAAAATCAAAACAACACACCTTCTAATCCTGTTGTAATTGAAGGGTCTGGAAATAATGACGTACTAGTCTGGTCTGATGAATTTGATGGTAATGGAGCCATTAACAGCCAATTTTGGAACTATGAAACCGGCGGCGGTGGTTGGGGGAACCAAGAAGTACAAGTTTACTCCACTAGTAGTGCTAATATCGTGAAAGAAAATGGCATTTTGAAAATAACGGCTTTGAAAAAACCGAACGGAACCTATACTTCTGCGCGTATTACAACTCAAAATAAAGTCGATTTTAAATATGCCCGCATTGACATTCGTGCAAAACTTCCTTCTCTAGCGGGGACTTGGCCAGCGCTGTGGATGTTAGGTGACAACTTTTCTAACAGCTCCGTAGGATGGCCTAAATGTGGCGAGATTGATATCATGGAGCAATTCGCAGACAAAACGTATGTGCAAGCGACCTGCCATTGGGAACATAACGGATCAACCGCCAGCTATGGACTCCCAACAAATTTAAGTACGCCAACAGCGTTTCATACCTACTCTATAGATTGGAGACAAGGCAGTATCAAAGCGTATGTTGATAATGTTAAATATTTTGAAATGTCAACAAATAACACAATGCCTTTTGATGCGAACTTCTTTTTTATATTTAATGTTGCCATGGGAGGTACTAACGGAGGGACTATTGATCCAAATTTCACATCCGACTCAATGGAAGTAGATTATATACGTGTCTATCAATAAAATGATTAATCAGAGTTTAATAATTGGATTAATATTTTGTTTATTTGGAATACAATCTTGTAAAAAAGTTGACTCCACTACTACAAAAGAACGATCATCGTCTCTATCTTCAGTTGAACATATAGAGCAAAAGGTGACTCGCTTATTAAATCAAATGACCCTTGAAGAAAAGATCGGTCAGATGAACCAATACAATGGCTTTTGGGATCTTACAGGACCTGCACCAAGTAATGGGGATGCCGCCAAAAAATACGAACACCTTCGAAAAGGCTATGTAGGATCTATGCTCAATCTTAGAGGCGTTGAAAATGTTCGCAAAATTCAAAAAATTGCAGTCGAAGAAACCCGCTTAGGAATTCCTTTAATTATTGGATTTGATGTCATTCATGGTTATGAAACCCTCAGCCCAATTCCTTTAGCAGAATCCGCAAGTTGGGATTTAGAAGCCATTAAAAAATCAGCAGAAGTAGCAGCAGAAGAAGCAGCGGCGGCAGGAATAAACTGGACGTTTGCACCCATGGTAGATATTTCCCGCGATGCGCGCTGGGGACGTGTCATGGAAGGTGCCGGTGAAGACCCCTATTTAGGTTCTAAAATTGCGTTTGCGAGAGTGCAAGGATTTCAAGGATCAGATTTATCCCACCACAGCACACTTGCAGCCTGTGCCAAGCATTTTGCGGCCTATGGCTTTGCAGAATCAGGAAGAGAGTACAACACTGCTGATATAGGAACATCAACCTTAAACAATAGTGTTTTTCCACCCTTTCAAGCCACTGTAGATGCAGGAGTAAGAACCTTTATGAACTCCTTTAATGAACTCAACGGGATTCCAGCTACAGGAAACACCTATCTACAAAGAGATATTCTCAAAGGCAAATGGGAGTTTGACGGATTCGTCGTTTCCGATTGGGGCTCTATTGAAGAGATGATTCCCCACGGATATGCAAAAGATAATAAGCATGCCGCTCAAATGGCAGTCAACGCAGGCTCTGATATGGATATGGAATCCTACTTATATGTCAATGAATTAGCAGACTTAGTTCGAGAAGGAACCGTTAAAGAAGCTTATATTGACGATGCTGCCAAACGAATTTTACGTGTAAAATTTGAACTCGGTCTGTTTGATGACCCCTATAAATATTGCGATGCACAACGCGAGAAGGAAGTCATAGGACAACAAGCCTTTCATGAGGCATCTTTGGATATGGCCAAAAAATCGATAGTCCTTTTAAAGAATGAAGACCAACTATTGCCACTCAAAAAACAAGGGCAAAAAATCGCTTTAATTGGAGCCTTAGCATCAGATAAAACAAGCCCTCTAGGAAGTTGGAGAATTGCCGCTAAAGACAACTCGGCAGTATCTGTTTTAGAAGGAATGCAAGCCTATACCGGAAACCAATTAACCTATGCCAAAGGCACCGATGTAAGCCTAGGTAAAACAAAATTTACTGAAGAAGTTAAAATAAATACAACCGATAAAAGCGAATTCACACAAGCCATTGCTGTGGCTAAAAAAGCCGATGTTGTGGTGATGGTATTAGGAGAAATTGGCTATCAAAGTGGAGAAGGTAGAAGCCGTACAGAACTCGGTTTGCCAGGTGTGCAACAAGAGCTTTTAGAAGCTGTTTATAACGTTAATAAAAACATTGTTTTAGTTTTAAACAACGGAAGACCCTTAGTCTTAAACTGGCATCAAGAACATCTCCCCGCAATTGTGGAAGCCTGGCAGTTAGGTACTCAAAGTGGAAATGCAATTGCACAAGTACTTTATGGGGATTATAACCCAAGTGGAAAATTACCAATGAGTTTTCCAAGAGCCGTGGGGCAAATTCCGATCTATTATAACCACAAAAATACTGGTCGCCCTATAATGCCAACTCCTAGCACCGTGTTTTGGTCACACTATCAAGATGTAGAGAATACACCTCTGTATCCCTTCGGATTTGGATTAAGCTATACGACATTTGAATACAGCGATCTTCAAGCTCAAGTGGTTTCTACTAATGAAGTAAACGTTTCAGTCACACTTAGAAACACCGGAACATTTACAGGGAAGGAAGTTGTACAACTCTATCTCAAAGACCACTATGCAAGTGTTACGCGCCCAGTAAGAGAACTTAAAGGCTTTGAATTGGTCAGTCTTGAGCCAAATGAACATAAAAAAATCTCTTTTAAGCTCACAGAAAAAGAACTTGGCTTTTATAATAATGCCGGCGATTTTGTTCTAGAACCAGGTGACTTTTCAATCTTTGTTGGTGGTGATTCAACCACCAACCTTCAATCTAAAATTACATTATAATGATTACACGAGTACTACTTACACTGTTTATGGTTTTATATTTGAAACCTCAGAACACTTCACACACTAACCTTGTGTTCTCGGATGAATTTAACGAAGGCAAGTTAGACTTGAGTAGCTGGTCCTATGAACTCGGAAATGGCTGTCCAAACCTCTGTGGATGGGGCAATAATGAATTACAAGTATATACCAAAAAAAATGTATCTACAGTTAATAATCAACTTGTTATTTCTGCAACTAAACAAGGAGATAACTATTATTCCGGCCGTATCTCAAGCAAAGATAAATTTGAATTTAAATATGGCACTATTGAAGTCAAAGCCCAGCTTCCAAAAGGCAAAGGTCTATGGCCAGCGATATGGATGTTAGGTCACGACATTAATGTAAAGGGATGGCCAGCCTGTGGCGAAATTGACATTATGGAGTATGTTGGAAAAACTCCTGGAGAAATTCACACCACATTACACACACCAGAGAGTTTTGGCAAGTCTTTCAATACTAAAGTCACGAGTACAGAAACTATTGAGGAGGGTTTTCATATTTATAAGACCAAATGGGATGCTAATCAAATTCAATTTTATATTGATGATGCACTCGTATATACGTTTTCACCACAACAAAAAGACGACAAAACGTGGCCTTTCAATAAACCATTTTACATCATTCTAAATTTGGCAATTGGTGGTAACTTTGGTGGTCCTGAAGTGGACAATTCAATCTTCCCAGAAAAATTTATTATAGATTACGTAAAAGTATATCAATAATATTCTGTTAGAAGCGGCTTTTTAATTCCGTCATTATAAGCTCAGAAGCCCCTTTGTTGTCTTCTATAAAATCCTTGTTTTTTTGACCACATTCCACTCGTTTTTTTGGGTCATTAACAAGCATGTTTATCGTTGACTCAAGAGACGCAAAAGTACGAATACTAAACAAGCCTCCTTTGGATAACATGGCTTTTGCTTCAGGAAATTTTTTATAATTTTTACCAATCACAATTGGAACACCAAAGGTGGCTGCCTCTAGCGTATTATGAAGCCCCGTACTACCCATGGCGCCACCCACATAAGCAATGTCAGCATAGTTATATATTTTGGTTAACAAGCCAATGGTGTCAACTACAAAAACAGACTTGTCATTCAGAGTTTCGTTCTTATAATTAGAGTAAAGTACTGTTGGTTTTTGAATCCGTTTTGTTAGGGATTTAATCTGATTCAAATCCATATTGTGAGGCGCAATTACAAACTTAACATCGTCCTTACAATTATTTATATACTCAACAAGGAGCAATTCATCCTCTGGCCAAGTACTTCCAGCAACAATACAGGTTTGATTATTTTTGAATTCTGCAATAAAATCCAATGAATTATCTGTGGTTGTTTGATTGCCAACACGATCAAAACGTGTGTCGCCTGAAATGGTAACGGTATCGTAGCCAATAGAATTTAATAACACTTTTGATCCGCTGTCTTGTGTGAATATGTGATCAAAGGAAAAGAGTAATTTTTTAAACCATCCACCATAAAATTTAAAGTACGCTTGAGAGGGTCTAAACAGTGCAGAAATTAATATAGAAGTGATGTTTCTACGTTTTAATTCTAGTAAATAATTCGGCCAAAGATCATATTTTACAAACACCACCAAATCAGGATGAGTGAGATCTAAAAATTTTTTCACTTCAGATTTTTGATCTAAAGGGAGATACACTACAACATCTGAAATCGGATTATTTTTTCTAATTTCATACCCCGAAGGAGAGAAAAAAGTCAGCACAAACTTGTGGTCTTTATAGTGGTTTTTTAAAGCTTCAAAGACGGGTAGTCCCTGTTCATATTCGCCTAAAGACGCACAATGCATCCAGATCACTTTATCTGTTTGTTTTAGTTCTTGTGCTAAAATTTGATAACTTTCGCTACGTCCTTCTTGCCCTTTTTGAATTTTTTTGTGAAAGCCTCCAAAAAGACGTACAGTAATTGCTGCGAATCCAACGATGATGTTATAAAAAAGTCCCAATAGTGATTATTTAAAGCTAAAATACATTCTTTATATTAATTTTATGACTAAGCAATGCTAATTTTGTATTTTTGTTGGGGCAAAATGTAATGCTTCATAACCTAATTTAAATATATGAACAAAATTCAAATGGTTGACCTAAAAGGTCAGTATGCATCAATAAAAGAGGTTGTAAATACTTCTATTCAAGAAGTTATTGATAACGCATCTTTTATCAACGGCCCAAAAGTTAAAGAATTTCAAGCAAATTTAGAAGCCTACTTAGGGATCAAACATGTGATTCCATGTGCCAATGGAACCGATGCCTTACAAATTGCGATGATGGGATTGGGTTTAAAACCGGGTGATGAAGTTATCACCGCCGATTTTACCTTTGCCGCAACTGTTGAAGTGATCGCTTTGTTAGGACTTACTCCCGTTTTAGTGGATGTGGATCCCGATAAATTCAATATTGATGTTGCTGCAATCAAAAAAGCAATCACCCCAAAAACAAAAGCAATTGTACCCGTACATTTATTTGGTCAGTGTGCCAATATGGATGCCATAATGGAACTGGCAAAAGCTCATAATTTATATGTAATCGAAGATAATGCGCAAGCGATCGGTGCAACATACACTTCAGAAAATGGCTCAAAAGCCAAAGCAGGAACGATTGGCCACGTAGCATCTACCTCCTTTTTTCCTTCAAAAAACTTAGGATGTTATGGAGATGGTGGGGCAATTTTTACGAATGATGATGACTTAGCACACACTATAAGAGGAATTGTTAATCATGGAATGTACAAACGCTATCACCACGATGTCGTAGGCGTAAATTCTAGATTAGATTCGATCCAAGCAGCCGTATTAGACGCGAAACTTCCAAAATTAGATGCTTACAATAAAGCCCGTCAATCTGCCGCTCGAAAATACAACGCCGCCTTCAAAAACCATGATAATATTATCACACCAAAAGCGGGTAACGGATGTGAAACAATTTGTGACAACTGTGATTGCCACGTATTTCATCAATATACGTTAAAAATACAAAATGCAGATCGCGATGCTTTGGTGGCACATTTGCAATCAAAAGATATTCCTTGTGGAGTTTATTATCCTATTCCATTACACAAGCAAAAAGCCTATCAAGACGAACGTTATGATGATGCAGATTTTAAAGTCACAAACGCTCTAATCGATCAAGTTATCTCATTACCAATGCACACCGAATTGGACGACGATCAAATCGATTTTATTGCTTCGTCTGTTCTTGATTTTTTGTCTAAATAATATTAGTTAGACGATTCGATAGTATTTGAGGGTCGGCTTAAGAAAGACGATGTCAATAACAAAATCATTCCTGTAGTCACCGATAAATCGGCACTGTTAAAGATGCCCGTTTTGAACACACCACCAAGATCTATATACAAAAAATCGGTCACCGAGCCGTACAAAAATCGATCGTAAAGATTGGCTATTCCACCCCCTGCAATACAACACATCCCTATAATCGACAAGATGTCAAGCGCTTTACTGGTAAAGACATAATATAATACAGCCCCCAAAACAATTACAGGCAGGATGAGTAAAAAAATGAGCTTCACCGTTGGATTTGAGTTGCTACCCATGCTTAAAAATGCACCTGAATTTTCTACATTCATCAATTGTAACTGTGAACCTAAAAGCTCTGTTCTTGAGCCTGGAACTACATTTTTGCGGACATATTCTTTTGAAACTTGATCCAAACCAATATTAAATAGGATGAGAATTAGTATTAAGATTTTTTTAGTGTTCATGCCGTTTCGTTTTCAAAAGTCGCTGCTTTTGTATTCATTTCTCTATCTATTTTTTTAACTAAGCCTTGAAGTACATTGCCTGGCCCTACTTCAATAAATTCATTTGCACCATCCTGAATCATTTGCTGAACCGATTGCGTCCATTTGACAGGCGCTGTCAGTTGGGAAATTAAATTTGATTTAATCTCTGTTTCATTTAGAACCGGCATCGCTGTTACATTTTGGTAAATAGGACAACTAGGTGTATGGAATGTTGTATTTTCTATAGCCGCTGCCAATTGTTCTTTTGCGGGCGACATTAAAGGCGAATGAAAAGCTCCTCCAACAGGGAGTACAAGGGCACGTCGTGCGCCTTTTTCTTTTAGTGCATCACAAGCCAAATGAATGGCATCAACCGCACCAGAAATTACCAATTGCCCAGGACAGTTATAGTTTGCAGCAACTACAACTCCATCAATTGATTGGCAAGTATTCTCAACAATTTCATTTTCTAACCCCAATACGGCTGCCATCGTTCCTTTTGTTAAATCACATGCTTTTTGCATCGCCTGCGCACGTTGAGAAACAAGTCTTAAACCATCTTCAAAACGAAGTGTGCCATTTGCGACCAAGGCTGAAAACTCACCAAGGGAATGCCCTGCAACCATATCCGGTTGAAAGCTCTCCCCTAAGCTTTTTGCTAAAATAACAGAATGCAAAAAAATCGCCGGCTGTGTCACCTTCGTTTCTTTTAAATCGTTAACACTTCCTTCAAACATAATGGATGTAATGTCAAACCCTAAAATGTCATTGGCTTGTTCAAAAAGTGATTTTGCTGCAGCTGAATTTTCATAGAGCGGTAATCCCATCCCCGAAAATTGAGCGCCTTGTCCTGGAAATATATATGCCTTCATAATGTTATATGTTTTTTTTAACGTCTTTTATATGTGATGTATGAAAAATCAAATTTATGCAAATCATCTTTTTTATTAAAGATACGATTGGTTTCTTTCCAAATCGTTTCGTTGATAACAGGAAAAAAAGTATCCCCTTCAAAGTTGTGGTGTACTCTTGTAAATTCGATTGTATCCACGACTTTTAAAGCTTGTTTGTAAATTTCGCCGCCACCAATAATAAATGGATTGGGATCTAATTCCGCTTTTTTAATAGCCGATTCTAAAGAGTTTACGACTATGACACCCTCGGGAGTTTTATAATTTTGTTGTCTTGTAATAACAATGTGTGTTCTGTTGGGTAAGGGCTTTGGAAAACTCTCAAAGGTTTTTCGTCCCATGATAATGCAATGCCCAGAAGTAAGTTCTTTGAAGCGTTTCAAATCATTTTTTAAATGCCATATCAAATCATTGTCTTTGCCAATCACATCGTTTTCAGAGACGGCGACAATAAGTGAGAGGTTTGAAGGATGGTTTGTTGTTTTCAATTGAATAAACTTAGAGCACAAAAGTAAGGGTTTCCGTTAAATTAAACGGCAACGGCCCCTTTGATGTGTGGGTGAGGGTCATAACCTTCTAAAGTGAAGTCATCAAATGTAAAGTCAAAAATATCTGTAATCTCTGGATTTAGAGTCATTTTAGGAAGCGGGCGTAACTCTCTGGAGAGTTGTGTTTCCAGTTGCTCAATGTGATTACTATAAATATGAGCATCTCCAAAAGTATGAATGAACTCACCAGCTTCATAACCACAAACTTGTGCCATCATCATGGTAAGTAGTGCGTAAGAAGCAATGTTAAACGGAACTCCTAGAAAAATGTCGGCACTCCGTTGATACAATTGGCAAGATAATTTTCCATTGCTCACATAAAACTGAAAAAATGCATGACAAGGAGGAAGTGCGGCCTTATTATTTGCCACATTTTCGCCAAACGATTTTGAAGTGTCTGGAAGTACGGATGGATTCCAAGCAGACACCAACATACGTCGGCTATTGGGATTTGTTTTTAAGGTTTCAATAACTTCTGTAATTTGATCAATTCCATCACTATTCCAGTTGCGCCATTGGTGTCCATAAACAGGGCCAAGATCGCCATTTTCATCCGCCCAAGCATTCCAGATTTTAACACCATTTTCGGTTAGATAATCTGTATTTGTATCGCCTTTTAAAAACCAAAGCAGTTCATAAATAATAGATTTAAGATGCAATTTTTTGGTAGTCACCATTGGAAATCCTTCACTGAGATCGAAACGCATTTGATGTCCAAATACACTTTTAGTGCCTGTTCCGGTACGGTCTCCTTTTTCATTTCCAGTGTTTAGTACGTGGGATACAAGGTCTAGATATTGTTTCATTTCAGTGCTTTTTTGTAAAGTTAAAAATAAAAAAAGCTTCAATCTTAAAGAAATTGAAGCTTGTAATAATTTTAAAAGTTATTAACTATTTAGCCGATTATCGCACCAGCAATCGTTGCGGATAAAAGAGAGGCAATGGTTCCCCCAATGAGTGCTTTAATTCCAAACTCAGAAAGTGTTTTTCGTTGCCCTGGCGCTAACGACCCTATTCCTCCAATTTGAATCCCAATAGAAGCAAAATTAGCAAACCCACAAAGCATATACGTTGCCATAATGATGGACTTTTCATATTTTAAATGCAATAAGTTTAAGGGGTTTTTAAGATCCGCTAACTGAATATAACCTACAAATTCACTTGCTGCAAGTTTGATCCCTAAGAGCTGCCCCATTAGAGCGATATCTTCTTTTGCGATTCCTATCAACCACATTAGGGGAGCAAAAGCATAGCCTAGAATAAATTCCAATGAGAATGCTTCATAAGATGTATTTGATGCCACCCAGTCGTTTAGCGTGGTGAAATTTCCAACCCATCCAAGGACTCCATTGATCATGGCAATAAAAGCTAAAAATACCAAAAGCATTGCGCCAATATTTAACGCGAGTTTGAGGCCTTCAGTAGTCCCGTTTGCAATGGACTCTAAAATGTTTGAGCCAATTTTTTCTTGTGAGATATGAATTTCATTATCAATCTTTTCCACTTGTGGATAGAGCATTTTTGAGATGACAATCGCACCAGGTGCTGCCATTACAGAGGCGGTTAGTAAGTGTTTTGCATAAAACAAACGCAAGACTTCATCTTCCCCACCAAGAAACCCAATATAAGCTGCCAAAACACCTCCGGCGACTGTTGCCATACCGCCAATCATGACTAATAATATTTCGGAACGATTCATTTTTTCTAAATACGCCTTAATCATTAAGGGCGATTCTGTTTGACCTAAAAATATATTTCCTGCAACACTCAAGCTCTCTGCTCCAGAAACCTGAAGAAGTTTACTAAGCAGCCAAGCCAATCCTTTTACAACGCGCTGAATAATGCCTAAATAAAATAAAACAGACGTCAGTGCCGAAAAGAAAATAACCGTTGGTAAAATTGAAATAGCGAACGTTACTAAAGGAGCTTCAATTTTCCCCGTAGAAAACGCAGCGAATAGAAACTTAGTTCCTTCCATTGTAAAATCTAATACCGCAATAAATAAACTTCCAACCCACTCAAAAAATGATTGAACAATCGGGACTTTTAAAACTCCAATGGCTAAAATGATCTGAGCTCCTAAACCCAATCCAACGGTTCTCCAGTTGATTGCTTTTCTGTTGGAACTCAAGAGGTATGAGATCAAAATCAACACAAACATTCCTAGAAGTCCTCTAAAAAGACTGTTTAGTGTAAACCCTTGACTTGATACGATTTCGGAGGATTCCTGTGCGGCAACCGACTGGATATTTGTAAACAATACAAATACAATTAGCATTAATTTTTTCATTCTGCTTGTTATTAGCGTTTAGAGATTTCGTCTCTTAACTTTGCAGCCGTTTCATAATCTTCATCCGCAACGGCCTTTGTTAGTAACTCTTGTAATTTTTTAATCGATTTAGAGGAATAGCCGTCGTCAGAAACTTCTATTTCTTCGGTTTCCAACTCTAAATCGTCAAATAACAACACCTCTTCAGGCTGATTTTCCTCATCTTCTTTTTTGGAATCTGTTTTTAATATGATTCCAGCTTTTTCTAAAATGTTTTTATAGGTAAATATGGGTGCAGAAAAACGCAATGCGAGTGCAATCGCATCGCTAGTTCGCGCATCGATAATTTCTTCAATCTTGTCGCGTTCGCAAATAAGAGAGGCGTAAAACACACCATCCACTAATTTGTGAATAATGACTTGTTTTACAACGATGTCAAATCGATCGGAAAAGTTTTTAAATAAATCGTGCGTTAAAGGTCTTGGGGGTTGGATGTCTTTTTCTAAAGCGATTGCGATAGATTGTGCTTCGAAAGCTCCAATAACAATTGGAAGTTTTCGTTGCCCATCTACTTCACTCAATATCAAAGCATAAGCACCGCTTTGAGTTTGACTGTATGAAATACCTTTTATGTTGAGACGAACTAAACTCATAAGTTATAACACAAAGAACAGTTTTAATTCGTAAAGTACCAAACCCTTGACAAATTAGTTTATAATTAAAGTGCAGTAAAAAACAGTGGTTCAAATCGAACTACAAGTTTTAAACCTCATTAATTTTGAGCTTTGAATATTTTTAATTTTTCAATCAATTGCGGCACCACTTCAAAAGCATCTCCTACAATTCCATAATCGGCAGCTTTGAAAAAAGGTGCCTCAGGATCGGTATTAATAACGACTTTTACTTTAGAAGAATTAATTCCTGCCAAATGCTGAATAGCCCCCGAAATTCCAATGGCAATGTATAAGTTTGTTGCCACAGGTTTCCCTGTTTGTCCTACATGTTCACTGTGGGGTCTCCATCCCAAATCAGACACAGGTTTCGAACAAGCGGTTGCAGCTCCAAGAACGTCTGCCAATTCTTCGACCATCCCCCAATTTTCAGGACCTTTTAATCCACGACCTGCCGACACTACGACTTCTGCATCTGCAATACTGACTTTGTCACTTGCTTTATCAACCGAGGTTACTTTTGTTGAAGAGTTTACCAAGTTAGGAGAAAAATCTTCTAGTTGTGTCGTAGTCATATTTTCTACCAAACCAAACGAATTATTAGAGACCCCTATGATTTTTACTGCAGTTGAAATTTCAGTATTGCAAAACGCTTTATTTGTAAAGGCAGTGCGTTTTACAACAAAAGGGCTTAAGCTCGAGGGAGCTGCAACGACATTGGATGCGTAGCCAGCCTTCAGTCCAACCGCTAAAAGAGGTGCAATATAACGACTGTCGGCACTTGCACTTAAAATGACAACTGTTGCGGCTTCTTTTTCTGAAGCTTGTCTGATGATATCTGCATATATTTTGGCATTAAATACACTCACTGTGTTTACGTTTAACACCTTTTCTACGCCGTAAGTTCCTAACTCAGAAGCATCGTTTGCGTTAAAAGTTAGTGCCACTAGGTTTGTGCCCATAGCTTCTGCTACGGCCTTGCCATATGATGCAGCTTCTAAAGCTGCTTTTTTGAATTTTCCTTGATCGGATTCTGTATATACTAAAACGGACATAATTCTTTTTTTAAAATTAAATAACTTTAGCTTCGTTATGAAGAAGGTTGATGAGTTCATCAATATTATCGGCTTCTACTAATTTAACAGCACCACGAGGGGCTGGTTTTTCAAAAGAAACAGAATGTGTCTCTGAAGTTTCAGTAGTGGGCTCAACGACAATGAGTGGCTTTTTTCGTGCCATCATAATTCCTCTCATATTTGGAATTCTTAGGTCGCTTTCTTCTACCAATCCTTTTTGTCCTCCAATAACGAGTGGTAGAACCGTTGAGACGGTTTCTTTCCCGCCATCAATTTCACGAACAGCTGTGGCGTTTGTGCCCTCAATTTCCAAGCTAATGCAATTGGTTACAAAATTGGCATCGAGCATTGCCGCCAACATCCCAGGAACCATACCGCCATTGTAATCAATAGATTCACGACCTGCAATAATAAGGTCATAAGTACCTTCTTTTGCGGCAGCGGCTAAATAAGTAGCAACCGTATGTCCGTCTATCGCTTCTGCATTTACACGGATGGCTGCATCTGCTCCAATAGCAAGTGCTTTTCGAAGCGTTGGCTCGGTTTCTGGACCGCCAACACTGATCACATCTACTGTGGCGTTTTGTTTTTCTTTAAACCACATTGCGCGGGTTAATCCAAACTCGTCATTTGGATTAATGACGTATTGCACCCCATTGGTGTCAAATTTAGTATCTCCTTCAGTAAAATTAATTTTAGAAGTTGTGTCGGGAACATGACTAATACAGACTAATAGTTTCATTTTTTATTCTTATAATTAGAGTGTACGAAAGTAAATAAAAAACTTTTAATTTCCTATGCATGCATAGGAAATTTTAGTAGAATCTTGTAATTATAATTGAGTATTATTCTTATTTTTGTCCCTCATAAAATTCAATTAATGAAAACAATTCAATTTAGAGAGGCAATATGTGAAGCGATGAGTGAAGAAATGCGTCGCGATGAGAGCATTTATTTAATGGGTGAAGAAGTTGCCGAGTATAATGGCGCTTACAAAGCATCTAAAGGAATGCTGGATGAGTTCGGAGCCAAGCGTGTTATTGATACGCCCATTGCAGAGTTAGGATTTTCAGGAATAGCTGTGGGATCAACCATGACAGGAAATCGACCTATTGTTGAATTTATGACGTTTAATTTCTCATTGGTAGGAATTGATCAAATTATAAATAATGCCGCCAAAATCAGACAAATGTCTGGAGGACAGTTCAAGTGTCCTATTGTCTTTAGAGGGCCAACAGGGTCTGCGGGTCAGTTAGGGGCTACCCATTCACAAGCGTTTGAAAATTGGTTTGCTAATTGTCCAGGTCTAAAAGTGATTGTACCGTCTAATCCGTACGATGCAAAAGGATTATTAAAAGCGGCTATCCGCGATGACGATCCAGTAATTTTTATGGAGAGTGAGCAAATGTATGGCGATAAAGGCGAAGTACCGGAAGGGGAATATATTTTACCAATTGGAGTTGCTGAGATCAAACGTGAAGGAAGCGATGTTACGATTGTGTCTTTTGGAAAAATCATAAAAGAAGCTTATGCCGCTGCGGATGCCTTAGCTAAAGAAGGAGTCTCATGCGAGGTGATCGACTTAAGAACTGTTCGTCCTTTAGATATCAATACGATTTTGGATTCTGTTAAAAAAACAAATCGCTTAGTAATTCTTGAAGAAGCGTGGCCTTTTGGAAATGTATCAACAGAAATTACATATCAAGTTCAAGAAAAAGCATTTGATTTTTTAGATGCTCCAATTATAAAAATCAACACAGCCGATACTCCGGCCCCATATTCACCAGTATTATTAGAAGAATGGCTGCCTAACAGCGAAGATGTTGTAAAGGCAGTAAAAAAAGTTTTATATAAATAAATCTTTTAGCACTCTTTATTGGTTTGATTGTTCATTAAGTACAAAATATGAGATATTACTTATTATCAATAGTATTGATGCTTTCAATACATATTTCTGCACAAACGAAAGTTAGTGGTACAGTTTATGATCAAGATAATCAACCTGTTGCATTTGCAAACGTGCTTTTTAAGAATTCTTCCGAAGGTGTAATCTCCGATTTTGACGGTAACTTTGTCTTAGAGTCTGATAATAACTATTCAACAATAGTGGTGTCTTTTGTAGGGTTTGAAACAACCGAATTAAAACTAAAAACTAAATTTAGTAAAGGAGTTAAGGTTGTTTTGCAAACTGGCTTTGAGTTGGATGAGGTTTTGATTGTTAAAAAACCTAAAAAACGTTTAAAAAAGAAAGAAAACCCTGCCTACAAAATAATGAGAGGTATTTGGGCGCATAAAAAAAAGAACGGACTCAGTCTTGTTGAACAATACGAATACAAAAAATATGCTTCTACAGAAATTGGACTTAATAATATTGATCAGAAATTTTTAAAAACACTTCTGAGAGCGGATTATGACTCCGTAGTTTCAATCATAAAACAAGACAAGCGGAATAAAAAATTCTTTGTACCCGTCTTCTTAGAAGAAAAGATTCAAACGGTTTATGGAGATAACACTATAAATAAAACACTTGAACTCATACAGGCAGAAAAACAAATTGGAATCCAACAAGACGGATTTGTTTTTGATCGCATCAGTAATATTTTCAAAGAGATTAATATTTATGATAACAATATAACACTCCTAAACAGAACGTTTGTGAGTCCTTTGTCCACTGAAGGTTTTGGTTCTTATGATTATGTTCTTCAAGACAGTATTGTATCAAACTCAAGAACCAAATATCGAATTTATTTTTTCCCACGTAAGGAAGGCGATTTAGTATTTGAAGGAAATTTTGTAGTCACGGATAGTATTTTTGCTGTGAATTCCATCAGAATGCATGTGAACCCTAAGATCAATTTGAACCTCGTCCGGAATTTGTATTTCGAAAAAAGTTTTTCAATTGAAAATGACAGCGTCTTTCTGCCTCAAAATAATGTATATGAAGCGGATATTACTTTGTTGACTAAAAACGATAAAGAAAAAGGGCTCTACGTGAAGCGTACAGAAACCTTTGAAAATTATGATTTCACAAAAAACAGACCTCCAGATTTTTACAACACTAAAGTTGTAAAATACAGACAAGATCAGTTTGAAAAAAGTGATGAATTTTGGGAGGAGAATTTACCAAAAAACATAGATAATAGCGATTCAGAGTCGGTACTTTCAAACCTAAAAGACAACAAGAAAATTAAAAATATTACAGGCTTGATAAGAACCTTGTCAAGCGGCTATTTTAAAGTTTCTAATCACATTGAATTTGGGTCTATTTGGAACACATTCGCGTTTAATGATGTTGAAGGGATTAAGTTGTCAGCAGGTTTTAGATCGTTTAAAAGTTTGGACGATCGCTTTAGAGTTAAAGGAAAACTTGCTTATGGATTTAAGGACCAACAGTTCAAGTATTTTTTAGATACGAAATATTTGTTAAGTTACAATCCAAGAATTTCGGTAGGACTTAGATATTTGAATGATACAGATCAGTTAGGTTCCAAGATTATAGACAGTTATGGAAGTACATCAGGGAGGTTTGGAAGTTCTTCGCTTTTTAGTAGAGGTGATAATTATTTTTTATCTCGTATTAATGAAATATCCGCCAATATAAATGTGGAGGTTTATAGAAATTTTATAATTGGGGTTAATTACTCCAACAACCAAATTAAATCTGCAGCACCAGATCAATTTTCAATCGATTATTTTGATGAAGCAGATCAAAAAGTAAAATCGAGTTTAGTGGATAATAGTGCAGAACTTTATCTGTCATTTACTCCAAAACGAAATATTTTTGGATATGGGGTTGAAAGAAAATTTGGACTCAACCTTTTTCCAACATTCTTATTAAGTTATCAAAAAAGCTTCAAAATTGGCAATGGAAATATGGACTATTCCAAACTTTTATTTTCCTATAATCAACCTATAAAACTTGGAAAGTTTGGCGTTTTTGACAATACTCTTGCTGCAGGAAAAATATTTGGAGATGCACCACTTTCCGTGTTGAGTCCCGTACCAGCCAATCAAACCTACTCCCTTGTAGCCAATACTTTTTCGCTCTTAAATTATTATGATTTTGTCGTAGATCAATTTTTGGTAGGACATTTTGAGCATCATTTTAATGGTTTTATTTTAAATAGAATTCCCTTAATTCAAAAACTCAAGCTGCGAAGTGTCATCACCTTTAGAGGAGTTGTTGGGAATATTTCAGATAGAAATATAAGCATCAATCGTTCCTCTATTGTGTATAATACGCCTTCGGAAATGTATTATGAATACGGATTTGGAATTGAAAACATAGGATTTGGAAACCTGAGAATATTTCGAGTGGACTGTGTATGGCGCTCTGAATTTGTCAACCTAAATAGTTCCACTCCAAATTTTGGGCTTCGATTAAAAATATCCCCTGACTTTTAAGAAGAAACACAATCAAAATGACGCGTTTTTTATTGGCTTGATAAAAAGTTAAAATTTACCTGATATAATAATGTTAAATTAGGTTTTTTAGTTCCTTATCATTTTACTACATTTACGCCCGTAAAAAATAAACAAAATTACACTATGGAATCAATGATGATTTGGATGCCTATTGCAATGGCACTATTAGGATTAGCATACATGCTATTTAAAAAATCTTGGGTAATGAAACAAGATGCTGGTGATGGTAAAATGAAAGAAATTTCAGATCACATCTATGAAGGGGCTTTGGCATTTTTAAAAGCAGAGTACCGATTGCTTACATTTTTTGTAATCGGAGCCAGTCTTATTTTAACAGCAATCGCTTTTTACATGGATACTACGTATTTAATTGTAGTTGCATTTATTATTGGAGCTATTTTCTCTGCCTATGCTGGAAATATGGGAATGAAAATTGCAACCAAAACAAATGTTAGAACGACACAAGCTGCAAAAACAAGTTTACCAAATGCATTAAAAGTTTCTTTTGGTGGTGGAACCGTGATGGGACTTGGTGTTGCTGGTTTAGCGGTGTTGGGTTTAACAATGTTCTTTATTATATTTTTCCATTTATTTATGGGTGGTGAATGGACAAACACCGATCAAATGACAATTGTTTTAGAAGCATTAGCTGGGTTCTCTTTAGGAGCTGAATCTATTGCCTTATTTGCAAGAGTTGGTGGAGGAATCTACACAAAAGCGGCCGATGTTGGCGCTGATTTAGCAGGAAAAGTACAAGCGGATATTCCAGAAGATGATCCAAGAAACCCAGCAACAATTGCTGATAATGTTGGTGATAACGTTGGTGATGTTGCAGGAATGGGAGCCGATTTATTTGGTTCTTACGTGGCAACCGTGTTAGCAGCTATGGTTCTAGGAAACTACGTCATTAAAGACATGGGTGGAAGCATTTCAGATGCTTTTGGTGGTATCGGACCAATTTTATTACCAATGTCAATTGCAGGGGTTGGAATTATCATTTCACTTATAGGAACCTTATTAGTTAAAATTTCATCGAACGATGCAAAAGAAGCAGAGGTTCAAAAAGCATTAAATATTGGAAACTGGTCTTCTATAGCCTTAGTTGCTGCAGCATGTTTTGGATTAACAACTTGGATGTTGCCAGAAACAATGCAAATGGAATTCTTTGGAGAAGGTCTTCAAGAAATTTCTTCAATACGCGTATTTTATGCCTGTTTAGTAGGTTTAGTAGTGGGTGCTGGAATCTCAGCATTTACGGAGTATTACACAGGGTTAGGCTCTAAGCCGGTTTTAAAAATTGTACAGCAATCTAGTACAGGTGCTGGAACCAACATTATTGCTGGTTTAGCAACTGGAATGATTTCTACATTCTCTTCTGTATTATTATTCGCAGCGGCGATATGGGCATCCTATGCTTTAGCTGGATTTTACGGAGTTGCATTAGCAGCTTCCGCAATGATGGCAACTACAGCGATGCAGTTAGCGATCGATGCTTTTGGTCCAATTGCTGATAACGCAGGGGGTATTGCTGAAATGAGTGAGCAAGATCCAATCGTTAGAGAACGTACAGATATTTTAGATGCTGTAGGGAACACAACTGCTGCAACTGGTAAAGGATTTGCTATTGCTTCTGCGGCCTTAACCTCTTTAGCTCTATTTGCGGCCTACGTAACTTTTACAGGAATTGATGGAATTAACATTTTTAAAGCACCCGTATTAGCTATGTTATTTGTAGGGGGAATGGTACCTGTAGTATTTTCTGCACTTGCCATGAATGCAGTGGGTAAAGCAGCTATGGAAATGGTAAATGAAGTGGTAAGACAGTTTAAAGATATTCCAGGAATAATGGAAGGAACTGGAAAACCAGAATATGATAAATGTGTTGATATTTCAACCAAAGCTTCTTTGAAAGAAATGATGGTCCCTGGAATTTTAACCATTGGATTTCCAATAGTTATTGTATTAGTAGGGATATTAGTCTATCAAGACAACAACACCTTGGTTGCAGAAATGCTTGGAGGGTATATGGCTGGAGTTACCGTAAGCGGTGTACTTTGGGCAATTTTCCAAAACAATGCAGGAGGTGCTTGGGACAACGCTAAAAAGTCTTTTGAAGCAGGTGTTGAAATCAACGGTGTTATGACTTACAAAGGGTCGGAAGCTCACAAGGCAGCCGTCACTGGTGATACTGTAGGAGATCCATTTAAAGATACGTCTGGACCTTCAATGAACATCCTTATTAAATTAACCTGTCTTATTGGATTGGTAATTGCGCCAATCTTAGGAGGACACTCTTTTGAAGCAGAACAAACTCAAGACGTGAATGTAGAAGTTATCTATAATTCAGAAGATTCAGCAAAAGCATTCATTACCTATAGTAAAGTGGTGAGTAGTGACTCTGTAGTTGTTGTGGAGAAAACATTTAAAGGGACAGAACAAGAAGTTGAAGATGCAGTTGATGCATTTTTAAACGAGAATAGAACAAAATAGAACAACAGATTATGTCATAAAAAATCCCGCAATAGCGGGATTTTTTTGTTTGTAAAGTAATATTTTTAGAACAAACCGTTTATTTCAGCATCAATTTTGTTAATGATAAAACCAAGATCTTCTTCGTTTTCAACAAAATCTAAATCATCCACATCTATAATCAGTAACTTACCTTTATTATAGCCATGAATCCACGCTTCGTAGCGCTCGTTTAAACGACTGAGGTAATCGATACTTATAGAATTCTCATAGTCGCGACCACGCTTGTGAATTTGAGACACAAGGTTTGGAATAGAGCTTCTCAAATAAATAATAAGGTCTGGGCTTTGTACCAACGATTCCATAAGTCCAAAAAGCGACGAATAATTTTCAAAATCGCGATTGGTCATTAAGCCCATTGCGTGTAAGTTAGGCGCAAAAATATTAGCATCTTCATAGATCGTTCGATCCTGAATAATATTTTTCCCACTTTCGCGAATTTGTAACACCTGACGGAATCTACTGTTTAAAAAATATACTTGGAGGTTAAAACTCCAACGTTCCATTTGGTTATAAAAATCATCTAAATAGGGGTTGTCCACAACATCTTCTAGTTGGGCTTCCCATTTGTAGTGTTTCGCTAGTAATTGGGTTAAGGTTGTTTTACCTGCCCCAATATTTCCGGCAATAGCAACATGCATAATATCAATTGTTTATTAGTTGGTAGTGATGAAGAAATTCTTCGTCATAAATATACAAGGTTTGGTTGGTTACAAAAAACTGTTTAACTAAAATTTTAGGTAGGTTAAACATTAAAAACTCATTACTGTTTTTTAATTTATAGTAAATAGTATTATTTTTTTTTAAAAATAAGATGCCATTCCATAGTTTTATATCTGTAAATCCATCATGCGGAAGTTTCGAAATTAAACTTCCTGTATAACTATAACACTGCACCTCTTTTTCTGTTAGTACCCAGCAATAATTATAGTCACTGTCTAAACCAAGAATTTCATTTTGAAACGGTGCCGTTTTAATGCGTGTCTTAGAAGTGTTATAATCAAATAATTCTAGCTCTAAACTATTAGAATCAAATAACCAAAAGGTAGTGTCATTTCCGTACGATATATGTGACAACGTTCGCAAAGGACTTAACATGTTAAAGTCAATACTAATCAAATCTGCTAAGCGGTTATCCAAGAGAGTGACGCTATTAAAATCTTTATAAAACAAGGCAAGTTTAAGTGCATTAAACACAGAAACCTTATGAACCTCTCCTTTGCTTAAGTCGCTGAAATTTTGAATCCCTTGGTTATTTTTTTTAAAAAGAGCATTTGATTTTAGGAAATAAATAGATTCAAAAGAATCAATACCAACAAAACGATCCCATTCAACAGGAGTTGATTTAACAAGATTAGCAGTCAAGGACGTTTGACTAAACCCTAGACAGTTAATAAACAATATTAAATAGACTGCGTGTTTCATTTCGCTTTAAAAGTACAATTTTTCATTATTTATTTGTAACATTTTACGATTAAACTCGTCTAAAACAGTATTGTTACTAACACTCAACTTTTTAATTATGCTCACAAAAATGAAAGAAATGGAATCTCAACATGAACGTGAAAATGATAGAGATAACAACAGCATAAAGATCCAAATTGGGAACTAGATTTATGAGTAATTTAACGGTATATGATTAAACAATAAGTACTTTCGTGAAAGAAAATAAGACATTAAACTAATATTTAGCTATGCAATTTAGTCGCAAAACCATACTCCTTGGGTTTCTATTGTTGTTTTTAACAGCAAGTTCTGCCCAGAATTTTCAAGGCAAAGCCTATTATTTTTCCAAAACATCTGTTGATATGGATAGTTGGGGAGGTCGTCAAATGAGTGAAGATCAAAAAAAACAAATAGCAGATCGTATGCGCAGTATGTTTGAAAAAACCTATATTTTAAATTTTGATAGAGAAGCTTCAACCTACAAAGAAGAAGAGGTCTTAGAAGCACCTGGTGGACAACGTGGATTTGGTAGTTGGGGCAATAGTTTTTCAGCTGGATTGCAATACAAAAATATTAAGTCTCAACAATTTTTGCAAGATCAAGAATTTTTTGGAAAACAATTTTTAATATCGGACTCTTTGGCGAAACTCGATTGGAAGTTAGGAACCGAAACCAAACAAATCGGTCAGTATCTTTGTATGAAAGCGACGGCTACGAAACAAATCGATGAATTTGACTGGCGTAGCATGCGAAGAAAACCAAAGTCTAAAGAAACCAAAGAAGGGGAAGTCAAAAAAGATTCAACACTAACTACAGTTACAGAGGATATCGAAATTCCAAAAGAAACGGAAGTTACTGCTTGGTACACGCCTCAGATTCCTGTGAGCCAAGGTCCTGGAGACTTTTGGGGACTTCCAGGTCTAATACTAGAAGTAAACACAGATAAGACCACTATTTTGTGTTCAAAAATTATAATGAACCCTCAAGAGAAAGTACAAATCAAAGCCCCAGAAAAGGGTACTGTGGTTTCGCGTAAAGAATACAACGAAACGGTCAAGAAAAAAATGGAAGAAATGCGCACTATGTACGGAGGTCGTAGAAACAACCGCCGAAATTAAACAGATTCAAATTAACCAATTAGTTCATGAAAAATTTTATCACAATCATAGCCTTGGCAATGGGTATTGCTGGGTTTTCTCAAGTCAAACTAGAAGGTGTCATAAAAGATAGTTTAGGAAGTCCGCTAGAGCTCGCAAATGTGATCGCCATAAATAAGGCAACGAAATCCTTAGACTCTTATGGCATTACTAATGATAAAGGGCGGTTTCGTTTGGATCTAAAAAAGAACACCACCTATACCATCCAAGCCAGTTATATTGGAATGAAATCCTTAAATGAAGTTTTAGAAACTAGCGAAGAAAACATTAATCAAGACTTTACGCTTTTCGCAGACAATTCATTGGATGAAGTAGAATTGGTGTATGAAATGCCTGTTACCATTAGTGGAGACACCCTAGTTTATAACGCCGATTCTTTTAATACTGGAACTGAAAGAAAATTAGAAGATGTATTGAAAAACCTTCCTGGAGTTGAAATCAATGACGATGGTCAAGTCGAGGTCGAAGGTAAGGTTGTAAATAAATTAATGGTTGAAGGCAAAGATTTCTTTGATGGCGACACCAAATTAGCCACCAAAAATATTCCCTCTAATGCGGTGGATAAAGTACAGGTATTAAAAAACTATTCTGAAGTATCGCAATTGGGAGGCGTTACCAACAACCAAGATAATATTGCCATAAACATTAAATTAAAAGAGGGTAAGAAAAATTTCTGGTTTGGAAATATTACTGCGGGAGCAGGGGACTCCAAGGCGAATTCGTTGTATTTAGTCCAACCCAAATTATTCTATTACAGTCCTGAATACAGTGTTAATTTTATTGGAGACATCAATAATATAGGAGAAGTTGCTTTCTCGCGTCGCGATTATTTTAATTTTTCGGGGGGGTTCCAATCGCCAAGTCGAAGCAGCGGAACCAATTTGAGTTTAGGAAATAATGACATTGGATTTTTATTACTCCAAAACAATCGTGCTAAAGATATTAATACAAAGTTTGGTGCCGCCAATTTTAGTTGGTCCCCAAAAAAGACCTTGGATATCGGTGGATTCGCAATTTTTTCTAACAGTAAAAATGAACTGCAAGAAAACCGAAGTGTTCAGTACACAGTTGCACCTGCTGGGCTAGCTGATGAAGACACACAAAGTAATACTTCGCAAAATAATGATTTGGGGATGTTAAAGCTGACCACAAAATATCAGCCAAACGCCAACAACCAACTTGAGTATGAAGCTCTAGGAAATTTATCAAAAAGCACACAAGACCAACGTTTCAACTCGTCTTTAAATGGAAGTATAGACCAGCTAGAAACGACAAATCCGTATAGTTTTAATCAAAGTTTAAACTATTATTACACCTTGAACGAAACCAATATTTTTGCATTTGAAGCCCAACACCTCATAAAAGACGAAGACCCGTTTTATAACGCAATTCTTGAAGATAAAGCCAACTATGAAGGGACAGCAAACAGTCTTGGATTAGACGGGGCGCAATTGGATTATAACTTGGGTCAAGAAAAACGCGTACAGTCCAACCAATTGGATGCGAAATTGGATTATTGGAACATCTTAAATAAAAAAAGCAATATCAACCTAACGCTTGGAACCATTTTGAGCCACCAACAATTTGACTCTTATATTTTTCAATTTTTAGATAATCAAACAGAAGTGAGACCAACTCCTGTCATTGCAAACGGGGCGGCAACTAACGACATTGCTTATAACTTTTCGGATATGTACTTAGGAGTTCATTACCGTTTAAAATCAGGAAAATTTACCTTTACGCCCGGCGTTTCTGCGCATGCGTATGCGATTTCCAACCGACAAACAGGCGTAAAAACTACGGATAACTTTTTTAGGTTTTTACCGGATATGAATGTGATCTTTCAGATCAAAAAGAGTGAAACTTTGAATTTGAATTACCGCATGCAAACACAATTTACAGATGTATCCCAATTTGCGAGTGGCTTGGTTCTTAACAACTACAACTCCTTATTCTCGGGTTCTCCTGATTTGCAAAGTGCACTTTCACACAACGTAAACTTATCCTATTACAGTTTTAATATGTTTAATTACACCAACGTATTTGCAAATATTAATTACAATAAAAGCATTGACAATGTCCGAACGGTATCTCAGTTTGTACCTGGAAGTGTCATTCGTGTATCCACACCATTTAATTCTAATTTTGCCGATGAAAGCCTCTCAGCTAATGGACGTTTCCAGCGTACGTTTGGAAAGTTACGCGCCTCAGTGAGAGCAAATTTGAATTACTCTAAATTCAATCAATTCATACAAGACCGCCCTTCGGTTAACGAAAGTTTTTCGCAAACCTACAGAGCGCAATTACGCACAAATTTTAGAACAGCACCCAATGTCGATTTAAGTTACAGATACTCCATTCAGGATAATAATTTGGGGCCAAACAGCACTAAGTTTTTTACAAAAAGCCCTTCAATCGAAGTGGATGCTTTGATCTTAAAATCGTTTACATTTAAAACCGATTATTCCTATAACGACTTCAGTGATGAAGACCGCACGATTAATACCTACGAATTTTGGAATGCATCCTTATCTTACAGAAAAGATGAAGACGCTAAATTTGAATATGAAATCAGAGCAACAAACCTGTTGGATACCCGCTCACAAAATCAGAGTAGTGCTTCAAACATTTCGGTAAGTGCAACAGAATATTTTATTCAACCCCGTTATGTAACCTTTCGAGTGCGTTATGAGTTATAGGATCTATGTAGTTTAAATTCCAAAAGCATCTTTAATTGCATCTACATAATCCAGTTTTTCCCATGTGAATAGCTCAACATCTAAGGTTAAACTTTCGCCATTTGGTTGATGAAATATCTTTGTTACGGTTTTAGGTTCACGACCCATATGTCCGTATGCAGCCGTTTCGCTGTAAATAGGACTGCGCAGTTTTAAGCGTTTTTCGATGGCTGCAGGACGTAAATCAAATAATGTTGCAATTTTATCAGCAATTTCACCATCGGTTAAATTAAAAGGACTTGTGCCATAAGTGTCCACAAAGACTCCCATAGGTTCGGCCAAACCAATGGCATAACTAACCTGCACCAAAACCTCTGAACAAAGTCCGGCTGCTACCATATTTTTTGCGATGTGACGTGTTGCATATGCTGCACTACGATCCACCTTACTTGGGTCTTTTCCAGAAAATGCACCACCACCATGTGCCCCTTTTCCACCATAGGTATCTACAATAATTTTTCGTCCCGTGAGGCCCGTATCACCGTGAGGTCCTCCAATCACAAACTTTCCTGTTGGATTGATATGATATTTGATTTCGTCATTAAATAAATCCTGAATATGAGACGGCAGTTTTGCAACCACTCTAGGGATTAATTTTGTTTTTAAATCCTCTCGGATTTTTGCTAACATAGCAGTTTCTTCATCAAAATCGTCGTGTTGCGTAGAGATGACAATCGCATCAATTCGTTTTGGGGTATTGTCATCGTCATATTCAATCGTCACCTGACTCTTGGAATCGGGTCTTATATAAGTAATGTCAGTACCTTCGCGGCGCATCGCTGCGAGTTCAATTAATATACGGTGCGACAGGTCTAATGCCAAAGGCATATAGTTTTCGGTTTCGTTTGTGGCATAGCCAAACATCATTCCTTGATCGCCAGCACCTTGCTCTTCATCGCCTCTGTCCACCCCACGATTGATATCTTCGGATTGCTCATGAATTGCTGAAAGTACCCCACAAGAATTCCCGTCAAACATATACTCTCCTTTGGTATAACCAATTTTATTGATGGTATCACGTGCAATTTTTTGCACATCTAGATAGGTTTTAGACTTAACTTCCCCTGCTAATATCACTTGACCGGTGGTTACCAAGGTTTCGCAAGCCACTTTTGAGTCTGGATCAAAAGCCAAAAAATGATCGATTAAAGCATCACTAATTTGGTCCGCGACTTTATCTGGATGACCTTCTGAAACACTTTCGGATGTAAATAAATAACTCATAAACAGTTTTTTATGAGAACAAAATGAGGATTGCAGGGCTGGTGGAGTAGTATGTACTGCTTTAGCTTTTTTTAATGAGGTTGCAATCAGATCAAATTTGTCCTCGGTATTATGCTGCAAACTTACTAAATATAGAACGAATAAAAAAGTTATATTCCATATCTCCATAATAGATTTTTAAATATTTAGGTTACTTTTACGGTCTATTATTTTAGAATGAATCGGATTTTAGGGTGTCTTTTTGGATGTATGGTCTTCTTTGGGTTTTCGCAAGAAAATCCTAGCAGCAGCTTTATCGATGTTAATTATTTCAAAGGATACATACCCCTTCATAACAAAGATATTCTTCATTTAATTCAAGGACATCCAGAAGGTACTATTATTGGTTGGAACCGTCGAACCACTGGAAAAAAAGAGTGGCAGCAGCGCTATAATTATCCAGATTATGGAGCCTCTTTTATGTATCAAGATTTAAAAAATGAGACTCTAGGGAATACGTTTGGGTTTTATGGACACTTTAATTTTTATTTTTTCAAACGCCGATTGATGTTCCGAGTTGGGTCAGGTGTTGTAGCAGCATCAAACCCGTATGATAAAAATTCAAACCCCAAAAACAACGCATTTGGTTCAAAACTATTAGCGAGTTCTTATCTAATGTTAAATTATAATAAACCGAGATTGTTAGGCCCTTTAGGGGTTCAAACAGGACTGGTATTTTTTCATGCCTCTAATGGGAATTTTAAAGCGCCCAATACCAGTGTGAATACCATTGCATTAAATTTTGGATTAAATTATGATTTAGATGGGAAGGAAGCTATTTACGAAGCACCCGCAGAATATACTCCTGTTTCCAAAAAAGTCAAATACAATTTTGTACTGCGTTCTGGATTCAATCAAACAGACGTGGTCGGCAGTGAACAGTTTCCTTTTTATACACTTTCAGCTTATGCGGACAAGCGCATTAATTTTTTTAGTGCTCTTCAATTGGGTGTGGAGGCATTTTTCTCAAAAGCTTTAGAAGAAGAAATACACTACCGAAGTGTTGCATTCCCTGAAATGCCATCAGACCCAGAAGCCGATTATAAACGTGTAGGAGGTTTTTTAGGCTATGAATTATTTATCAATAATTGGTCAGTGGTCGCTCAACTAGGATATTATTTGTATTACCCCTATGATTTTGAAGGACGCGTCTATAATAGACTTGGTTTTAAATATTATTTTAGTGAAAAATGGTTTGGGACAGTTTCTGTTAAATCGCATATTGCGACTGCAGAATCTGTTGAATTTGGAATAGGAATTCGATTATAACATGAAGAAATTAGTTTACATACTTGTATTGTTTTCAACCCTTTCTTGCGACCAAAAAGATGCCTGGGACTGCATTCAAACCTCAGGAACTCCAGCAACACTAGAATTGAGAGTTGATCCTTTTGAAAAAATACTCGTTAATAGAGATATCGAACTGGTCGTTAAACAAGGTCAGGATTATAAAGTTGAAATTCAAACCGGAGAAAACTTAATGGATTCAATTGAAGTCATCGTTCTAGGAAATGAACTTCAATTAACCAACCCTAATACTTGTAACTTTGTAAGAGCTTATGGGCAAACCAAAATAATCGTAACCACTCCAGTCCTTAAAGCAATTAGGAGTAGCACTCAATATTTAACGTCTTCTGAAGGCGTTTTAACTTTTGAAGATCTACAGCTTATTTCAAAGGATTTTAATTCGAATTACATAAGCTCAGGGGATTTTAAAATGACTGTCAATACACAAAGTCTTAGCGTGGTAGCCAATAACTTATCAGGATTCACAATTTCAGGCTCTACAGATGCACTTTTTATAGGTTTTTATGCTGGCTTGTGTGCCTTTAATGGTGCGGATCTTATTGCCCAAGACGTCACTATATTTCAAAGAAGTAGTCATGATATCATAGTGAATCCGCAACAATCTTTAGAGGGTGAAATCAGAAGCGTAGGGGATGTGATTAGTGTTCATACACCGCCCGTAGTTGAGGTTGAAGAATATTATTCAGGTCAATTACTGCTTTTAGATTGATTATAATCCACTTAGCAGCACATTTTAAACGCATTCTAAGAATCAATCTCCTAAAGTAATTCACCAAAAAAAGCCCTTTAAAATATAATTTATCGACTTCAGGCCTATTTTCATTGAATTATCTATAAATTTCCTACGTAAGTCACGAAAAAAAGAAATTAAGTTTTTTTTTGTACAAAATATATATACTTTAGCTCCTTATTATAATACTATGACATCCGTAAATTACATTTTTTATAGCTTTTATTATTTCTTTTTTAGAAAAGAAACCGAGGCAGTGTGTATGTAATTTATCAATATAAATTTTAAATATAAGTCTCGATGTAAATATCGGGATTTTTTTTTATGACAAAAAAAGTAGCCATACAAGGAATAGAAGGATCATTCCATCACATTGTTTCTCAAACCTATTTTGAGGAAGCAGTTGAGGTGCAACCTTACCTATCATTCAGCGAAGTTGTGGAGAGCTTAATATCCAAAACTTCGGATGTGGCAATTATGGCATTAGAAAACTCTATTGCAGGTTCGATTATTCCAAACTATGCACATATCAACGATCAGGATTTACATATTACTGGGGAGTGTTTTTTAGAAATTCAACATAACTTGATGGCGCTCAAAGGACAATCTATTCAAGATATTAAAGAAGTTTTTTCGCATCCGATGGCATTATTGCAGTGTAAAGAATTTTTTAAACAATATCCTCACATAAAATTAATCGAAGACACCGATACTGCAGAGGTAGCTAAACGTATTTATAAACACCAACTTCAAGGCATTGCTGCGATTGCGAGCGTAGAAGCTGCACAGCTATTTGAGTTGGAAATACTCGCAAATAGTATTCAAACAATTATACACAATGAAACTCGATTTGTCGTTGTAGAACGAGCCCCATCTTCACAAAACGCGACAATAATAAATAAAGCCTCTGTCAAATTTTTATTGGATCACAAACGCGGGAGTTTAGCAGCAATGCTCAATGTGATGAGTGATTGTAATTTGAATTTAACCAAAATACAATCCTTACCAAAGATTGATACTCCTTGGAAATATGCCTTTTTTGTGGATATTACTTTTGAAACGTGCTCCGATTACGAAAAAGGAAAAGCCATTATGAAACTCATGGCTGAAGAATTTAAAATCTTAGGGGAATATAAAAACGCAAAAAAATAATGGTTACCGCCAATCGATTACATACCGTTGAAGAATACTACTTCTCTAAAAAATTAAGAGAGGTCCATGCAATGAAAGCGACAGGTGCGCCTATAATCAATTTGGGTATTGGAAGCCCTGATTTGGCACCGCCAAAAAACGTCATTTCTGCCATTACCGATAGTTTGACGGATGCCTCAGCCCATAAATATCAAAGCTATCAAGGGCTGCCAGAACTTCGTTCTGCTATGGCAGACTTTTATAAAACCCATTATAACGTCAGTCTGAATTCTGACAACGAAGTCTTACCTCTAATTGGGAGTAAAGAAGGAATTATGCATATTTCAATGGCATATCTTAACGAAGGCGATGCTGTTTTAATTCCAAATCCAGGCTATCCAACCTATACCTCCGTCACGAAATTAGTAGGGGCAGATCCTATTTTTTATGACTTAAAAGCAAGTTCCAACTGGCAACCAGATTTAGCAGCTTTAGAAGCTATAGACCTTTCTAAGGTTAAGCTAATGTGGGTCAATTATCCACACATGCCAACTGGGACTTTAGGAAATCAAACCGCATTAAAATCACTGGTTGCGTTTGCTAAAAAACATGCTATTTTACTTGTTAATGACAACCCTTACAGTTTTATTTTAAATGAGCAACCCTCTAGTATTTTTAATATTGAAGGTGCAAAAGAGGTTTGTTTAGAACTAAATTCTTTAAGTAAAACCTTTAACATGGCCGGATGGCGTGTAGGAATGTTAACGGGTTCGGCAGAACATTTACAAAACGTGATTAAAGTTAAAAGTAATATGGATTCGGGAATGTTTTATGGCATTCAAAAAGGAGCAATTGAAGCACTTAACAGTTCCAAAAACTGGTTCAATGATTTAAATAAAATCTATGCGGAACGTCGTGCGCTTGTATGGGAATTGGCCACCGCACTAAATTGTACGTTTGAAACAACGACTTCAGGAATGTTTGTATGGGCTAAATTACCATCAGCAGTAAAATCAGAAGCATACATCGATTCTATATTGCATCAGCATCACATATTTATTGCCCCAGGGACTATTTTTGGGAGCAATGGCGAAGGCTATATTCGGTTTTCATTATGTGCACCAAAAGAAAGTATTCAATCTGCCATAAATCGCGTGTTATGAAACAGGTAAGCATTATAGGGGTTGGATTAATTGGCGGGAGTTTTGCTTTGGATTTAAAACACTTTATTCCAGAAGTTCATATCACAGGAATTGATCAAAATGAAACGCATTTAACAGAAGCTATATCCCTAGGGATTGTGGATCAAATAGGGAGTATGAATTCCCTCAAGACCGCAGATTTAGTTGTATTGGCAATTCCTGTTAATGCAGCACTAAAAATATTGCCTCAGGTTTTAAATTTAATTTCAGACCAAGCGGTAGTGATAGATATGGGCTCTACCAAAGAAGCGATTTGTAAAGCCGTTTCAACACATCCAAGACGGGCTCAATTTTTAGCAACACATCCTATTGCGGGAACTGAATTCTCTGGACCTTCCGCAGCAATCAATGGCTTGTTTAAAAATAAAACAAATATTATTTGTGAGGTCGAAAAAACCTTACCCAACTTAGGGGAGTCAGTTTTGTCAGTATTCAAAACCATGGGAATGCATTTGCGGTTTATGGCGGCAAAGGATCATGATAAACACATTGCGTATGTGTCTCACTTGTCACATATTAGCTCTTTTATGTTAGGTAAAACAGTGATTGAGAAAGAGAAAAATGAACGTAATATTTTTGATATGGCAGGCAGTGGATTTGAATCCACAGTACGATTGGCTAAAAGTTCACCTGACATGTGGACCCCTATTTTTGAACAAAATAAAGACAATGTTATAGAAACGCTTACCGAGTATATTCAAAATTTAAACCAATTTAAAGCCTTTATGGAGAAAGACGATTTTGAAGCAGTACACAACGAAATGAAAAACACAAATTATATAAAACAAATATTAAAAGGAATTGCTTAATAATAACAAAAAATGGAAAACAAAATAGAACTAGGAAATTGGTTGAATGAATTAAATCTCGATCACCCTTTAGTAATCGCTGGCCCTTGTAGTGCCGAGACCGAAGAACAAGTATTAAGAATTGCGCATGAGCTAAAAGACACGGATGTAAGCTATTATCGTGCTGGAATTTGGAAACCTCGAACACGCCCTGGAAACTTTGAAGGTGTGGGAGCATTGGGTCTAAAATGGCTTCAAAAAGTAAAGGAGGAAACCGGTTTAAAAACAGCAACAGAAGTTGCCAACAGAGCCCACGTAGAATTGGCTTTAGAGCACGATATTGATTTATTATGGATCGGTGCTCGATCTACAGTAAGTCCATTTATTGTACAAGAAATTGCTGATGCTTTACAAGGAACTGATAAAGTAGTTTTGGTTAAAAATCCAGTAAACCCAGATTTAGCGTTATGGCTAGGAGCAATTGAGCGTTTGGCAACAGCTGACATCAAAAACTTAGGCGTTATCCATAGAGGATTTTCATCCTATGAAAAAACAAAATATAGAAATACACCAGAGTGGCAAATGGCGATTGAACTGCAAACAAAGTTTCCAGACCTTCCATTAATCAATGACCCTTCTCATATTACAGGAAAACGGGATATGATTTTTGATGTGTCTCAAACCGCATTGGACTTAAACTTTGATGGATTGATGATTGAAACACATTTTGACCCTGATAATGCCTGGAGTGATGCAGCACAACAAGTAACACCAACGTCTTTGATTCAAATTATGAAAGATTTAAAAATTAGAAAAGAATCGACTCCAGAAGTGGCGTATAACGATCAGCTTACAAATTTGCGTGCACAAATAGATGTGATGGACAACCAATTGCTTGAAACCTTAGGAAAGCGAATGAAAGTTGCTGAAAGCATTGGAACTCTTAAAAAACAAGAAAACGTTGCGGTGCTACAAAGCAAACGTTGGAATGAGATTTTAGGGAAGATGGTTCTCGAAGGTGAACAACACAACTTGAGTGAAGAGTTTATTCTCAAACTGTTTAAAGCAGTGCACCAAGAATCGATTAACCACCAAGAACAAATTCTGAATAGATAAAACAAAAAAAAGCCTCGCATTGCGAGGCTTTTTTTATAAGACTATTGTTCTGTTATTTGATAGAAAAATCAAATACAGACTGATTTGTACGCCCTTGAGGGACATTTCCTTGGTAAATAAAACAATATTCACCAGGCTCTAAACTTTCAGGAACTACCGTAAATTTGTTATTTCCGATAGTTTCAATCGTAAATGGAAGGGATGCTTTTGGATCGATTCCATTACTGCTTGTAAACATATTTGATTTTGAAGTAATCACTTCTCTTAAGTTTTTTGACTTTTTTACTCTCATTTTAACCAATACAAACTCATTCGGAGAGGATGCAACTCGAAACCACCAATTAAACAATCCGGGTTGTTTACCTTGGAAGTTTTGCATATTATCAGCCCCTGTATCGGGATCAAAAATAAATGTAAATTCTGGAGACCTTGAACTAATCACATTATTAGAAGTTCTTTTTGGCAACTGCGATTTTACCTTCGCGTTAATCAATCCAGAAACTAATTGTTGTGCAGCTGCATTTTGGTTTGTTCCCGAAAAAACAGAAGCCAAGATTGGTTTAAGCGTATCGTCATCTCCTAAATAATAAATCCCTGTTTTGGATTTTGTGCTAAACTGAGCTTTTTGCATAACCAAGGCAATCACCTCGGAAGATACGCCAGATTCTTTTAATTTTGACAATGCAGAAATGGAAGAGTCAAAATCAACATCTGAAGAGTTGATCTTACTCAAAATTATGGTTTCATCAAAACCTAATTCTTTCATTTGAATAATAGATTCATTTGTAACAACCTCTTGCGCCTTAGTAAATTGTAGTGTTACAGTAAGTAACAAAACAAACAGTGTAATTTTTTTCATATCTTAAGTTAAATTGGATTTCAAAGATAGAACAAAATATATTAAAAAGAAATGTGTTTCTTTGTCTATATATTTAAACACACTAATGATAGGAACTGTCTATAAATCTACAGGGAGTTGGTACTCTGTTAAATCTCAAGAAGGAGTGTTCTATGAGTGCCGTATCAAAGGTAAATTCCGTATCAAAGGAATTAAAAGTACCAACCCATTAGCCGTTGGAGATCGTGTAGATTTTGATTTAGAAACAAGTAACAATACTGAAACAGGGGTCATTACAACGATTCACCCTCGGACTAATTATATCGTTCGGAAATCAGTCAACCTTTCTAAACAGACCCATATTATTGCGAGTAATATTGATCAAGTGTTTTTGTTAATCACAATTGATAACCCCCCTACATTTACAAGCTTTATCGATCGTTTTTTAGCAACCACCGAAGCCTATGCTATAAAAGCTATTTTACTCTTTAATAAGGTTGATGTTAATGATGAACCCACTCAAAAAATCGTTCAAGAATTATCAGCACTCTATGAAGGTATAGGCTACCAATGTTTGAGTATTTCTGCTAAAACAGGTGAGAATATTGAAGCCGTAAAAACCTTAATGACCGGAAAATCTAGCATGTTTGCGGGACATTCAGGCGTTGGAAAATCGACCTTAGTCAATGCCATTGAACCTGGATTGAATATAAAAACAAAAGAAATTTCAGATCAGCACAAACAAGGACAGCACACCACAACCTTTGCAGAAATGTTTGATTTGAGCTTTGATGCTCGAATCATTGATACCCCGGGTATCAAAGGATTTGGTGTTGTGGATATGGAACCCGCTGAAGTCGATCATTATTTTCCAGAGTTGTTTGCTTTAAAACAATCCTGTAAATTTAATAACTGTCTGCATTTACACGAACCCCAATGTGCGGTTAAATTAGCCCTCGAAAATAACCAAATAGCGGCCTCGCGCTACAAAAGTTACACACAAATTTTGGAAGGGGATGACGAACATTACCGAACGGATAACTACGAGCCAAAATGAGAGCAGTCATTCAAAGAGTATCAGAAGCAAGCGTAACCATTGAGGGTAAGAAAGTCGCGGAAATCGCTTCGGGCTTGGTAGTACTTTTAGGGGTTACGGATTCCGATACACTCGAAGATATTCGTTGGCTAAGCAATAAACTAACCAATCTCCGTATTTTTAATGATGCCGATGGTCTTATGAACACCTCTCTGAAGGACAGCAATGGATCGGCGATTGTGGTGAGCCAGTTTACGCTGTATGCACAAACAAAAAAAGGCAACCGCCCAAGTTATATCAAAGCTGCCAAACCCGCAATTGCAAAACCGTTGTACGAGCAATTTGTGCGTCAATTTGAAAATGATTTAGGACAACCCATCCAAACAGGTGCGTTTGGTGCGGATATGAAAGTCGCACTTTTAAATGATGGCCCTGTAACAATTATTATCGATTCAAAAGCCAAAGAATAAGGAGTTGTTTTTGATGCCGTTATTTTAGTGAATATAATTTGATTTCTTTTCAACATTGACTAGTTTAGTAGTTCAATAATTTTCTCATAAAATGAACCTTCAAAACGCACAAAAAACCGTCGATAATTGGATTAACGCACATGGTGTTCGCTATTTTAACGAACTCACTAATATGGCGCAACTTACAGAAGAAGTGGGCGAAGTGGCTCGTATTATTTCAAGACGTTATGGCGAACAAAGTGAAAAAGAAAGCGACAAAAATAAAGACCTTGGTGAAGAATTAGCCGATGTTTTATTCGTTGTTCTTTGTTTAGCCAATCAAACTGGTGTAAATTTGCAAGACGCTTTTGATAAAAAGTTAGCGCTAAAAACCAAACGGGATCACAACCGTCATCATAGCAACGAAAAACTAAAATAAATTTTGCATCTTTTCCTTCAAAATTCAACCCTAAACCCAAGTACCGATATTACGATTACAGGGTCTAAAAGCGAGTCCAACCGGCTCTTATTGCTAAAAGCATTGTTTAAAAATTTGGAGATTCAAAACGTCTCCAATTCAGATGACAGTCAATATATGCTCAAAGCATTAGATTCCGAAGCGCCTCTAGTCGGTATCCACCACGCCGGAACCGCCATGCGTTTTTTGACCGCCTATTTTTCCACTTTAGAAGGAAAGACAACCTTGCTGACAGGATCGCAAAGAATGCAAGAACGTCCAATTAAAATTTTAGTGGACACTCTAAGAGCTTTAGGAGCAGACATAGAATATGATAAAGAGGAAGGCTATCCCCCCTTACGAATTACTGGAAAAATGCTACTCAAGGACGAAGTCCGAATGAAAGCGAATGTGAGTAGTCAGTATATTTCCGCATTGTTACTGATGGCGACCAAACTAAAAAATGGATTGACATTACACCTTGAAGGTAAAATAACTTCGATTCCTTACATCAAAATGACCCTTTCATTATTAGAGCAACTCGGCGTTGAAACCAGCTTTGAAGGTCAAGTGATACAGGTGAAACCCTATTTAGAAACCGTTTCAAAAACGGTTGTTGTAGAATCAGATTGGTCGTCGGCATCCTATTTTTATAGTATTGTAGCTTTAAGTCCAGTGGGGACTCAAATTAATTTAAGCACGTATAAAAAAGAGAGTTTACAAGGCGATTCGGTTTTGCAAGAAATTTATACTCACTTAGGCGTTCAAACAATCTTTGAAGGATCTAAAATCAACATCACAAAAATTAATAACAACTTGCCAGAAAGCTTAGATTTAGATTTAGCCAATGCGCCGGATATTGCACAAACTATTGTGGTAAGCTGTTTAGGGCTTCAAATAAAGTGTAATCTTATTGGTTTACACACCTTGAAAATTAAAGAAACCGACCGTTTAGAGGCCTTGAAAAATGAGATCTATAAATTCGGAACATCCATTGAAATTACCGATGACAGTTTACAGCTCTCAGAACCCAAACCCTTGAGCTCTGGTGCAGTTGTAGCAACCTATAACGATCATCGAATGGCGATGGCATTTGCGCCCTTAGCACTTAAAACCTCATTTTCTATAAATGAGGCCGAAGTCGTTTCAAAATCCTTTCCAGATTTCTGGGATAATTTAAAACAATTAGGGTTCAATATCTCCAATTCCTAAAAATAAAGGATCAAATACTTGACAACGCCTATTTTGAGGTCGTATATTCGCAGCTTGATATTAAAATCATATATGAAACGAGCATGCTAAAATTAGTGTTTCCTAAGGGAATGACTAATAATGAACCTGCCTGCGGCAGGGAGCATGTCACCTTTTTAAAATAATAGATATAGACACATGAAATTATCGCATTTTAACTTTGAATTACCAGACGAATTATTAGCAGAATATCCAGCCGAAAACAGAGATGAGTCGCGACTCATGGTTCTTAATAGGAAAGAGCAAACCATTGAACATAAAATGTTCAAAGACGTCATTGATTATTTTGATGAGGACGATGTGATGATTCTGAACGACACCAAAGTATTCCCAGCACGTTTGTTTGGAAATAAAGAAAAGACAGGGGCTCGAATTGAAGTTTTTCTTCTTAGAGAACTCAATGCAGAACAACGTTTGTGGGATGTGTTAGTAGATCCAGCTCGAAAAATTAGAATTGGCAATAAACTCTATTTTGGAGAGGATGAATCTTTAGTGGCTGAGGTTATCGATAACACAACTTCTAGAGGGCGTACCCTTCGTTTTTTGTATGACGGCTCTTATGAAGAATTTAGAAAAAAACTAACAGAACTTGGTCAAACCCCTTTGCCTAAATACATCAACAGAGATGTTGAGCCAGAAGATGAAGAGCGTTACCAAACAATTTATGCCAAAAATGAAGGTGCCGTTGCTGCGCCAACAGCAGGGCTTCACTTTTCTAGGCATTTATTGAAGCGTTTAGAAATTAAGGGAATTAATTTTGCTGAAGTCACGTTACACGTTGGATTAGGAACCTTTAACTCTGTTGAAGTAGAAGATCTATCCAAACATAAAATGGACAGTGAAGAAATTAAGATCCCTGCTTCAACCGCAACAACGATTAATAAAGCTTTGGTTGAAAAACGTCGTATTTGTGCCGTTGGAACTACTGCCATGCGAACGATTGAAAGTTCGGTATCTTCTAAAGGCAACTTAAATGAATTTGAAGGTTGGACGAATAAATTTATTTTCCCGCCGTATGATTTTTCAATTGCAAACTGTATGATCACAAATTTTCATACACCAAAATCAACACTTTTAATGATGACTGCTGCTTTTGGAGGTCATGATTTTATAAAGAGAGCCTACGAAGAAGCGGTAAAAGAAAAATATAAGTTTTATAGCTATGGTGATGCCATGCTGATTATATAAACTCCAAAATTGAAAGCCTCCTCAAGAGGCTTTTTTTAGAGATCAATTGTTTTTATTCATTATGAATTCCACTAAAAAAGACATACGCGCATTATCAAAAGAGGAGTTAAGAGCCTTTTTTGTTACGCATGGAGATCAGGCCTTTAGAGGAACTCAGGTTTATGAGTGGCTTTGGCAAAAAGGTGCACACCACTTCGAGGACATGACTAATTTGTCCAAAGATACCCGTCAGATGTTGGACGAAAATTTTAGCATCAACCATATTGAAGTGGACTCCATGCAACGCAGTACGGATGGCACTATCAAAAACGGCATTCGACTTCATGACGGGATGATTGTAGAATCGGTACTCATTCCAACCGCCAAACGATCCACCGCTTGTGTATCCTCTCAAGTAGGGTGTAGTCTTGACTGTAAATTCTGTGCAACCTCGCGTCTCAAACGCATGCGAAACCTTAACCCCGATGAGATTTACGATCAAGTTGTCGCAATTGATAAACAGAGCAAATTATACCATAACCGTCCCCTTTCCAATATCGTATTTATGGGGATGGGAGAGCCGTTAATGAATTATAATAATGTACTTAAAGCGATTGATAAAATCACCTCCAAAGAAGGGCTGGGGATGTCGCCAAAACGAATTGTTGTTTCCACTTCTGGAGTGCCTAAAATGATTAAAAAAATGGCAGACGATCAGGTTAAATTTAATTTAGCGGTTTCGCTCCATTCAGCTATTGACAGTATTCGCACCTCCATTATGCCATTCAATGAAACGTTTCCTTTGAAAGATTTAAGGGAAGCACTTCAACATTGGTATGCAGCTACCAATCGGATTATTACCTATGAGTATGTCGTTTGGGAAGGTATCAACGATACCAAAACGGACGTTGAGGCACTGATAAAATTTTGTCAATTTGCACCTAGTAAAGTCAATCTTATTGAATACAACCCTATTGACGATGGCGTGTTTCAACAGGCCAGTACAACCGCAATCGACTTGTATGTTTCCATGTTAGAAGCAAAAAATATCACGGTTACTGTTCGCCGATCCCGAGGTAAAGATATTGATGCTGCTTGTGGACAACTCGCCAATAAGACCTAAAAAAGTTTGTTTCAAAAACTATTAAGGAGCTGGATTTGGGATGACTGCATGAATTGCATCGATACGTTCTAAAGTTTCCTGTGATAATTCAGTGTGAATACTTTCTATGTTTTCTTTTAGTTGCTCCAGGGTTGTAGCCCCGATAATATTACTTGTTACAAAAGGTCTTTGATTGACAAAAGCCAAAGAAAGCGTTGTAAGGCTGATCCCTAAATCTTTTGCGAGTTGTAAATACTGTTTTGTAGCTTCAGTGGATTGCGCACTGCTATAGCGTGCAAAACGTGGAAATAATTTGAGACGTGCATTGTCTGCAGCGGTGCCCTCTATATATTTTCCAGAGAGGACTCCAAACGCTAAAGGTGAGTAAGCAAGAAGTCCAATATTTTCCCTCAAAGAAACTTCTGCTAAATCTCCTTCAAATACTCGATTCAACATTGAATAAGCATTTTGAGTGGTACTAATCGGAATTAAATTATCTTTTCGAACTTCTTCTGCACAACGCATTGCTCCCCATGCTTTTTCATTCGACAAGCCAATTGCTCTAATTTTTCCAGCATCGACAAAGGATTTTAAAGCGTGTAAAACTTCATTAAAATTATCGACCCATGGATCGTTTGGACTGGGTTTAAAATCGCGTACACCAAATGTATTGGTGTGGCGTTCTGGCCAATGTAATTGATATAAATCAATATAATCTGTTTGCAAGCGAGCGAGTTCTAAGTGTAAAGCTTCTTTGATAGTATCTGCACTAAACCCTGCTGTTCTGATATGAGCTGTATAGTCACCAGTTCCCGCAATCTTACTTGCAATGATGACTTTATCTCTTGTTTTATTTTTTTTGAGCCAAGTACCTATATACTTACTGGTTCGCCCTTGAGTTTCAGCAGTGGCTGGCACCGGATACAACTCGGCTGTATCAATAAAATTAACGCCGTGTTCTAAAGCATAATCCATTTGAGCATGACCTTCAGCTTCTGTGTTTTGATTTCCCCAGGTCATCGAGCCGAGGCAGATTTTACTGACCTTGATATTCGTGCCTGAAAGTGTAGTATATTTCATGTGTTTACTGTATTGATTTTAACAGTCACACCTGCTTTCTGCAGCCAGGTGTGACAACCATTTAATCCTTTTCTTGTATATCAAGTTTTTAGTTGTAGATGTTTTTAATTAATCGTTATTTAAAAGCTTTGTTATCTCATCTAATTTTGGCGTCAAAACCACTTCAATACGTCTGTTTTTGGCTTTGCCTTGGGTTGTTTCGTTAGTTGCAATTGGCGCAAATTCTCCACGTCCGGCTGCTGTTAGACTTTCGGGTTTGATTGCTTCATTTTCATTTAAAATTTGAACGATTGCTGTGGCACGTTTGGTAGATAAATCCCAGTTATTAGCAATTTGTCCCCCACTAGAAAAGGGATCATTATCGGTATGACCTTCAATGAGTACTGCAATATCAGGATTCTCCGCTAAAACACTTCCAAGTTGCTCGATCGCCTGTCGTCCTTCAGATCCAACCGCCCAGCTACCCGACTTGAAAAGTAATTTATTTTCCATAGACACATAAACTTTTCCATCGCGTTGTTCAACGGTTAATCCTTTGCCTTCAAAAGCGGTGAGTGCTTTTGAAATCGCATCTTTTAAGTCCCGCATCGCTTGGTCTTTTGAAGCGATTAGAGTTTCTAATTCTGCGATGCGTTGCGAGCGTTCTTGCATGTCCGCTTCTAACTTCAAAAGCCGATCATTTTCTGCCGCTAAGGCCAATTCTTTGGCGTTTAATTGTGCTAAAAGTTCTCTGTTTTTTTGCACATTATCAGCAATGGCTTTAGAACTATTTTGCTCCAAGGCTGTATAAGAATCATTTAGCACATCGTGTTTTTTTTGAAGCCCAGTTAGATCTTGCTGAAGTTGATTCCGTTCCAAAAGCGTTGCATCGTACTCATTTTGTAATTGATCATATTGATTTTGAAGTGCATTTTTATCACTTAAAATACTATCGCTATCAGCGTTTAAGGAGTCGTAGTCATTTTTAAGATTCGTGTATTTACCCTCTAATTCTTTGTATAGTTTAGAAGAAACACAAGAGTTGAAAGTAAAAACAACAAGAGTTAAAATTAAAAGTTTTTTGGTCATTGTATATTAATTTATAAATTAGTTTTTATTGTAATTCAACCAAAACAGGACAGTGGTCGCTGTGTACTGCTTCAGAAAGGATAACGGCGCGTTTTAATTTTTCTTGTAAGGGCAGAGAAACTAATGTGTAGTCCAACCGCCACCCTTTGTTGTTGGCTCGTGAATTTGCGCGATAACTCCACCAGCTATAATTATGTGGTTCGGAATTAAATTCGCGAAAGGCATCTACAAAACCACTCTTTAAAAATTGACTCATCCAAGCACGTTCTTCAGGTAAAAACCCAGACACATTTTTATTTCTCACAGGATCATGAATATCAATTGCCTCATGACATATATTATAATCGCCACAAATAATGAGATTAGGAACGTCTTTTTTTAGTGTATTTATATAGTCTTGAAACAAATCCATATACTCGAGCTTGTGCTCTAAACGCGCTAAGTTTGTTCCCGAAGGAAGGTATAAACTCATCACAGATGCTCCATCAAAATCTGCCCGAATGTTGCGTCCTTCAAAATCCATCGATTCAATTCCTGTTCCAAAAACCACATTGTTTGGTTTGGTTTTGGATAAAATGGCCACGCCGCTGTATCCTTTTTTTTGAGCACTGAACCAATAATTATAAGAATAACCCGCAGCCTCAAAAACACTCAAGTCGAGTTGATCTTCTTGCGCTTTTATTTCTTGTAAACAGATGACGTCAGGGTTGGCACTTTTCAGCCAATCGATAAATCCTTTTTTGAGCGCAGCTCGAATACCATTAACGTTGTAAGAAATAATTTTCATCTTATAGGATAATAATTTTAGCTAAAATAATTAATAGAGTACTTTTACCCTAAATATTTAGTCTTGTTTTAATGAAAACTATCAACAAAATATTTTAGGTTGTTTTTAGTTTAAGAGTCATGATGAAGTACTGTTTTACCATTTTACTCATTTTATCCTTCACACATTCCTGGTCTCAAGAAGTGTCATCTTTGTATAGGACAAAGAAATTGGCGGTTAAGGACTCGATTCAAATTGACAGTGTAAGCATCAATCCTTCTAATTTTTCCATATCAAATTTAAAGAATGAAGTTATTCCCTCTTCATTATACACTATAGATTTTGAAAATGCATTGCTCACGTTTGATACCAGAGTGCAAACGGATTCTATAAAAATTACGTATTTAAGTTATCCGCAATTTCTTACTAAAACATATCAAGAATTAGACGAACGCATCATTGTGAACAGTACGGGAAATCTCCAAAACTTATATAAATTGTCACAACCAAACTCAAATCGTGTGATGGTGCCATTTGATGGTTTGGCATCCTCAGGGAGTATTTCAAGAGGCGTAACTATTGGAAATAATCAAAATTCGGTTTTAAATAGTGAACTCGACCTTCAAATTAGCGGTAAGTTAAATGACAAAGTGACTTTACGAGCTTCTATTCAAGATTCAAATATTCCTTTGCAAGAAAGTGGTTATTCGCAACAGTTGGATGAATTTGATCAAGTTTTTATTGAAGTTTTTAGTGAGCGTTGGCGAATTAGAGCTGGGGATATTGATTTAAAAAATTCACACTCTTATTTTTCACAATTTTCTAAACGTGTTCAAGGTCTTTCATTGACAACTAATTTTAAAAATGAAGATTCTGAATTCACTGCTTTTACAGCCGGAGCTCTTGTTCGTGGTCAATTTTCATCGAGTCAATTTGTAGGGCAAGAAGGCAATCAAGGACCCTATAAGCTAAAAGGGCCAAACAATGAATTGTATGTTTTAGTGGTTTCTGGAAGTGAAACAGTGTATGTGAATGGAATTCCATTGGAACGTGGCGCTACCGAAGATTATATTATAGATTATAATGCAGGGGAAGTCATTTTTAATGCAACGTATCCCATTACTTCAGAAATGCGAATTACGGTTGATTATCAATACAGTGAGCGCAATTATTCTCGTTTTATAGGTTATGCGGGCAGTCGTTATAAAAATGAAAAATGGACACTAGGGGTGTCTGTGTACAATGAAAATGATTTAAAAAACCAACCGCTTCAACAATCGCTTAATTCAGAACAAGTTGAAATTTTGTCCAATGCAGGGGATGATTCAGCATTAATGACCGCACCTTCCGCAACCCCTGAAGCCTATAATGAAAACCGAATTTTGTATAAAAAAAGCACGGAAAATGGAGTAGAGTTTTTTGAGTTTTCAAACAATCCTGAGGATGAATTGTATCTTGTTAATTTTACGGCTGTCGGATCTCAGCAAGGGAATTATAGAATTAGAAGTTCCAATGCGATTTCGAATATCTATGAGTATATTGCACCAATCTCAGGGGTCAAACAAGGAGATTTTGAACCAATTGTACAACTCGTTGCCCCTGTAAAATTACAAGTAGCGGTCGTGAATGGGGCTTTTCAGCCAAATGAAAAGACGTCTGTTGAGTTTGAATTTGCTGCAAGTAAAAATGATTTAAATTTATATTCATCACTCGATGATGAAGATGATACAGGGGTCGCAGGCCAACTGTCCATAAAACATCAGTTTCTTAAAACGGCTAAAGATTGGGTTTTAGATGTGAACTCTGACATCGATTATATTCAAATTGATTTTAGAAATATGGAAGGACTTTATAATCCAGAGTTCAATCGGGACTGGAATATTGAAGCGCCTTTAGGAAATCAAATTATTACCGATCTTGGCGATCAGATTTTTGGGGTTGCAGGAGCCCAGTTTTCACACCCAGAAAAAGGGGTCTTGAAGTATGAATTTCAGCACTTAAATTATAACAAAAATTATGAAGGAAATCGCCATGTGTTTTTTACCAAACTGAATTTGGAACGTTTTCAGATTTACTCGAACTCTAGCCTCTTAGAAACCGATGGACTCAACTCAAACTCTGTTTTTTATAGATCAGACAATCGTTTGAAATACAGTTATAATAAAGGCTGGTCGGGTGTTGAGTTTTCAACGGAACACAATGAAAAAAAGGATGTTGAATTAAATCAGTTAGACCCCATCAGTCAGAAGTTTAAAGCCTATGAAGTGTTTACCGGAATTGGAGATTCAACAAAGGTGTTTGTGAAGTTAGGCTATATGCACAGAATCAATGACAGTCTTCAAAATAATCGCCTTTCAAAAGTAAACACTTCAAACACCTATTATTTAGATTCTAAATGGATTCAAACTCAAAAAACGAATTTAAGTTTATATGCAAATTACCGGGTTTTTAAATCTACAAATACTTCCGCTCCACTCCAAAAATCGATCAACTCACGATTGCAATACAGTCAAAAGCTAGCCAATAATGGCATATATTGGAATACACTTTTTGAAACCAATGCAGGCCGTTTACCACGACAGGATTTCACTTATGTTGAAGTAGAACCTGGTCAGGGGAGTTTTGTGTGGTTCGATTATAATGAGAATGGGATTCAAGAATTAGAAGAGTTTGAAATTGCTCAATTTCAAGATCAGGCGACCTATGTCCGTGTGTTATTGCCCAACCAAGTTTACCTGCGAACGCATCAAAACAAGCTGAGTCAATCCTTGACCTTAAATCCGATACAGTGGGCAAATTCGCCACAAGCCTCTAAACGATTTTTGGCTCATTTTTATAACCAAACCTCTTTTTTAATTGATCGAAAAGATATAAATAATAGTACCTCCATTCGTTTAAATCCATTTCATTCTAACGCAGAAGATCAGTTGGCACTTCAGTCGAATTTCAGAAATCAGTTATTTTACAATCGAGGGAAGCAGCACTATACTATTTCGTACAGTTATTCGGAATCTAAAGCACGTAATACACTTTCATTTGGGTATGTGGAACAGGAAACTATCAGTCATCAGTTGAACTTTTTACATAAAATAAAAGAGCAGTGGTTACTCGGTTTACAAACAAATTTAGATGAAAATTTTAGTGCAAGTGAAAATTTCTCTTCCAAAAACTTTCAACTTAAGGAATCACTTCTCAATCCAAAAGTGTCTTATTTACTCGATGACAACAAACGGTTTGACGTGTATTATCAATATCAGAATAAGAAAAACTCAATTGGAGATATGGAGCAACTCAGCCAAGAAAAATATGGCGTATCTTTTATGCTTACGCAAAACCAGAAAGCGGCTATTTCTGGGGAGTTTAACTATTTTTCAAATGAATTTTCTGGAAATTCAAATACGCCAGTTGCTTACCAAATGATGGAAGGTTTACAGCCAGGTACGAACTTCACTTGGTCACTAATTGCACAAAAAAAACTGACAAAGTTTTTAGATTTAAATCTAAATTATTTTGGAAGAAAGAGTGAAACCAGTCGGACTATTCATACAGGGACTGTTCAGTTAAAAGCGTATTTTTGATATGATTTTTTATACAGCATCTCAACATAAACGGCACAAAATAGATTGAAACTAGAAGATGTAATTCCTACTTTGACCTTCTTTTCTTATTTTGAAAAAGTGGGATTGTAAATGAAATAAATACTCCACCCATTCCAGTTGCTAAGATATCTCATTTATCAAAAATACCCCCTCGATAGTCATCATATACTTCTTTAGCAACGCCAGCTACAACTGAGGTACATAAAGCTGTAATTATAGCTTTTGTTTTATTTTTGTGCTTTTGATATGACCAGTGGTAACCAATAGCTCCAGCAAGACTCCCGGCTGCAAAATGTAATTGTATATCGTCTTCTTGTAGAATAAATGACTGTCCTAACACGGAAAGTCCGAACATAAAAATAATAGTGTGGATAAGGTTTTTCATAGCTTAGTTTTTTAGTTTAAATTGGTTATTTATGACGCTAGATTTAGCGTATGATATTATCCTTTAGATCTTCACTCTACATTTTAAGTGAAGTTTCCTCAATGTGTTTTCTAAACTATTTAATGAAGGACTACAAACACCAATAATTCCATCATTGGAAGTCATTGGCAAAAAAAGGGGCTTGGCATACTGCCAGTAAAAATGGAGTCAACTTGGGGGTGTAGTAGGATTGTTTTTGTAATAATTGTAATTGTCATTTTACCATCATTAAAACAAATACATGGAATTGGGGATAAAGTAGTATTCTGTAGGTACTGTATTATTTTACGGCTTGAGATCAAATACTACCTAAAGCTAATATTTGATAACAATTGACAAATAAGTCTTTGATGCTGTCAACAGTTACGGAGTTAAACTGTGCGTGGGGTAAATTTTGAAATCTTATAACGGTAAAAAAGTAAACAACGCTACAAGTTTTGTGTAATTGCGATAAAACATCAATATATCACTTAAAAGTATGGTTATTCCACAATATAGCATAAAATATTAATAATTTACTAAACAATTAACAATTTATTTGCGAAATATGTAATTTATAACAAAAAATAATTTTAAAGACAATTATTTCAGCTTCAAGAAAAAATTAAACGGTCTGTTGTTACTAATGTCTTAGAGAAAAATGAGATCTGTATTGTGCTTCAACCCCATTATCGTTGGTGTATTTTACGACAAACCAGTAATCTGTTGCTGCTAGCATTGATCCATTGAAGGTTCCATTCCACGCAGTTCGACTGGGTTTAAATTGGAATATGAGCTTCCCATAACGGTCAAAAATTGAGACCACTGCCGTGGGGTCATCTATCAAACATTTGATGTTCCAAGTATCGTTATATCCATCGCCATTAGGAGTAAAAAGTTTTGGAAACTCCATAATCATAATGCTTGTTTCAGGGATAGTGCTGCACCCAAGTGCATCTCTCACAGCGACTATATGTTCTTGACATCCAGTTACATATTCAAATAATGCATTGCTTTGCCAATCTCCACCGTCTAATTGATATTCATATATACCACTTCCACCAGTGGCAGATACTAAAATCATTTGATTTGCATCAAAATCTTCTGAGAGGTTTATAGCATCAATTGTTAAAACACTGATAGGGTTTACCACAATAGTCATTGTAGTTTCGTCTGCACATTGGTTGGGGTCAGGGGTAAATGTGTAAGTTGTTGTTGCTAAATTATTTAAAGCTGGAGTCCATGAACCTGTAATGTTGTCATTGGAGGTTATGGGTAAAGATGCCAATACACTTCCAATACAAATAGGGTCAACTTGCGTAAACATAGGTGTAGTTTGTGTTAAGACCGCAATAGTCATTTTTGTTTCTTCAAAACAAACGCCCGGTATAGGTGTAGGGGTAAACGTGTATTCTGTAGTGACTGTATTATTTATAGCAGGAGACCAGGTGCCACTAAATCCATTATCAGAAACAGTGTTTAAATTCGACAAAGGATCACCAACACAAATTGGGTCAACTTGTGTGAACGTTGGTGTAAAAACAGGGTAAACTGTGATGTCCATTGTTGTGCCTATGGCACATTGATCTGAATCGGGTGTAAATGTATAAGTCCCTGAAGTTGTATTGTCAAAAACTGGCGACCATGTCCCTGTAAATCCTTCTAAAGAACTTGTTGGGAGTGTTGTCAACGGATCTCCTTCGCAAATAGGAGGTATTTGTACGAATGTGGCGTTTGAAGTAATATCAATAGTGACGTTAAACGAGTACTCATTTGTACAATTGGGTGTGGTTACTGTTTCGGCATACACAAATAATGTAGAAGAAACCGAGATTGAATCTCCAGGGTTGAGCTGTGTACCACCACCATTGGATGCTGTGAAATAGGTTCCATTAGTGAGTGCTGGTAAAGTATAGCTATCACAAGAAGTTACATCAGCTGGAGTATCTACAGTAGGGGTTGTATTGATTGTGATATCAAAGGAGTGCTCGTCACTGCAGTTGGGAGTTGTGGCGGTTTCAGCATATACAAATAGGGTCGTTGAAGTCGAGATTGTATCTCCAGGATTGAGTTGTGTCCCACCACCATTGGATGCTGTGAAATACGTTCCATTGGTGAGT